>ENA-OQVM01001894-OQVM01001894.1-marine-metagenome-genome-assembly--contig:-NODE-1894-length-26003-cov-11.453637_pt1 | contig 26003 bp, 17 predicted proteins | sample MGYA00237776_ERZ505498 | MGnify/ENA primary metagenome ERZ505498 (study PRJEB26159, sample SAMN06265151) | marine metagenome | isolation source: Helgoland LTER site | place: Germany:Helgoland, sampling...
TAAAGATTATTCAGTTAGTGGTAGTACAAAAGAAGAGGCTTTAGCTAACGCAAGAGCTGAAATAAAAAAATTAGAGAAAAATTCTATAGCTGAGGCTCTAGACTCTAAAGATGTTCAAGAAAGTTTACTATTACTAGGTAGCCCAGAGTTTTTTAATGAAGACATGGAGTTTGAGTTTGATGTTGACACTTACCAAAGAGTTTTAGGTACACAAGGTGGTCAAATGGTTTTAGCTGCACTTACAGCTGGCGGTAGTACTTATTTTCAAGAAGCTGGAGAAACAAGTGTGGTAGATAATGGTATTAACACCAATTGGTTAGATGAAACTTTTCAAACTGCATTTTTAACGAGACATGATATTAGTATTTCTGGAGCAAATGAAAAAACATCATTTTACTTCTCGGGTTCTTATATCGACCAAGAAGGTGTCGTTGGAGATGACGCAAAATATGAAAGATTTACAGGAAGATTAAATTTAAAAAGTCAAGTAAAAGACTGGTTAGAAATAGGTGCTAATATTACGTATTCAAATATTGGATCGTCTCCTATTACTGAAGATGATTCTACAGGAGGAATTGTAAATCATGCATTAATATTAGATCCTTTAACTCCAGTCACTTATTCAGGAACATTACCTCAAAGAGCACTAGATGGTGTTGCTGCAGGTACTGCAATGACAGATAGTAAAGGAAACGTATATGGGTACCCAACATACTCAACAGGAGAAGTTACAAATCCTGTAGGATCTGCTAATTATCGATTTAGAGGTGGTATTGATTCAGATAAAATTTTAACATCTCTTTATGCGAGATTAAAATTAGCTGAAGGCTTATCATTTACATCAAGATTTGGATATGAAAGATCAAATACTTTTGATAATAGATGGACGCCTATTTGGTCAGTATCTGCCGAAGCACAAAATACGTCGGTACTTTTAAACAATCAAATTGATAGAAATTCTAGATGGTTATGGGAAAATTTCGCAAGCTATACAAAGGAAATAGGAAGTCATAATTTTACTGGATTATTAGGATATTCAGCTGAAAAAGTAAGAGCGCCTTCTTATTCTTTAAGAGGATCAGATGTTCATGACCAAACAGATGAATTTGCATATTTTGATTTTTCTAATAGAGATAATGATGTTATTGGTGGTGGAGTTTTCGAAAGAACAGGAAAATCTGTATTTGCTAGATTATCTTATGATTATCAAGGGAAATATTTAATAGAAGGATCTTTAAGATATGATACTTCAAGTTTTTTTCCAACGGATAAAAAATCAGGATATTTTCCAGCGATTTCTGCTGGTTGGATACTTTCAAAAGAAAATTTCTGGAAAGAAGATTCAAAAATTAACTACGCTAAATTACGAGCTAGTTGGGGACAAAACGGGAGTGATAATAATTTAGGAACTTATATTAGTAGTTTAATCTTTCAAACGGTTGCTCAAGAAGCAGGAGTAGTACCTGTTACTTATCAAGGACTTACTGGAATTACTCCAGGGAATTTACCAAATCTAGATTTAGGTTGGGAACGTTCAGAGCAATTAGATCTTGGTCTAGATTTTAGAGCTTTTGACAACAGACTTAATTTCTCAGCAGATTATTATGTTAAAACAACCAGAGATTTACTTATCGTGAATGGAAACATTATTGCACCACCATCTTTAGGAGTAGGTGTGCCTTCTATCAACGCAGGAACAGTAGAAAACAAAGGATTTGAATTTGAAATTGGTTATAATGATACTACAGATAGTGGTTTTAGTTATGGTATAAACTTAAACTTATCTACCCTTAAGAATGAAGTTACAGAAATTAATTTTGTAGGTGAAAAAGGTTTCATTCAAGGAGCAGGTGCTCCTCAAAATAATGATGGTATTACACGATTTAAAAAAGGAAGCCCATTATGGTATTTCCACGGATACAAGACAGATGGTGTAGACCCAGCAACGGGAGAATTAATTATTGTTGACACTGATGGTGTTGCAGGGATTACTTCAAATGATAAAACTGAAATTGGTTCACCGCATCCAGATATACTTTATGGAGGAAGTTTAGATTTTGGATATAAAGGACTAGACTTAAGTATTCGTTTCCAAGGAACACAAGGAAATGATATTTTTGCAGCGTATCATCAACCATCAAGACCTATTACAAACAAACCTGTTGAGTTTTTCACAGGAAGATGGCAAAAAGCAGGAGATATTGCATCTTATCCGTCAGCAGCAAATGCGAATAGTACCTATGATACAGATTTAATGGTTCAAGACGGTTCTTATATGAGAATTAAACAAATTCAATTAGGTTATAACTTTCCAACAAATGTAGCTGAGAAGATTAAATTAAAGAAATTAAGAACTTATATTTCTTTAGATGACTACTTTACATTTACAAAGTACAATGGTTTAGATCCAGAAGCAGGAAGTTTCTCAGATAACAGTATTGGTGTAGACAGAGGTTTCTATCCAATTCCATCCAAATTATTACTAGGATTATCATTAGAATTTTAATAAAAAAATAATAGAACATGAAAAAAATAATATATAGCGCTTTAGCTGTCTTGCTTATAAGTACGGCGTGTAGCGAAGAATTTACAGATATAGCACCAGTAGGTGTGCTAGAAAGTTCAACCTTTTTTGAGAAAGAAAGTAATGCGGAAGAAGCCTTAATTGGTTTATATGACTTAATGCAATTCAATTATGCAAAAGATTGGAGTAGTGCTTTCTTTTTAAAACAAATCCCTGGTGATGCAGCAAATGCAGGAGGTCCTGTTAGTGATGACCAACCACAGTTGCAAGAAATAGATGATCATACAAATATTTCTATTTCAAACCCTTCTATTGAAAGTGTGTGGGCAGGATATTATAAAACGATTGCTTTAGCCAATACAATTATTAATACAGTGGAAGCTGGTTCTTTAGGCAATAAAGAATTTGTTATTGCAGAAGCAAAATTTATGAGAGCTTGGTGCTATTTTGAATTAACAACAATATGGGGAGATGTACCATTAAGATTGGTAAATCCTACTGAAATTAGTCCATTAGCATTTGCGGTACCAAAGAGTACTAGAGCAGAAGTATATAAAATAGTTGAAGCAGATTTAACAGCTGCAATAGCTGGTTTACCAGAGAAGGGAGCTGTAAGTCATGTCTTTAGAGTATCAAAAGGTACTGCACAAGCAACTTTAGGGAAAGTATTGGTGTTTCAAGGAAAGAATACAGCTGCAATTCCTTTATTTGAAGCTGTGATATCTAATGCATCACATGATTTAGAAACTGATGTTGCTGATGTTTATTTAGAAAAAACAGAATTTGGGATAGAATCATTATTTGAATTAGGATTTATTTCAACCAACGGAGTTGATTGGGGTAATGTAGCTTGGGGAGGTCGTGTAGAAAGTAATTTACATGTCCAGTTAATGGGACCTCGTGGTGATGGTGTTTTCGATTTAACAGGTACTGGTCTTATTAACGGATGGGGATTCAATCTTCCAACGGATAAATTAGTCAAAGCTTTTGAAACTGCTGGTGATATAAAACGTAAAGCTGCTACAGTAATGACGGAAGGTGAACTTAATCTTCTTGGGGGTAGCTATGATGCAACTAAGAATCATTGGGATTACGAAGGAGCTATAAGAACTAAATATGCAACAAGTGAATCTCAAACTTCTAGTAGTGGAGTTAAGGAATTAAATTATACAACTAACTGGAGAGTGTTTAGATATGCAGAAGTATTATTATTAGCGGCTGAAGCTTATAATGCAGAAGGACAGGATGCTAAGGCGAGAGTTGAGTTGAATAAAATAAGACTTAGAGCAGGATTAGCAGATGTGTCTGCAACTTTAGCAGGAACGGATTTATTTGATGCAATTGTAAATGAAAAATATTTAGAGTTAGCACATGAAGGACAACGTTTTTGGGATTTAGTTAGATGGGGAAAAGCAAATGCAGAATTAGCTGTTGCTGGTTATACATCGAAAAATGATTTATTTCCTATTCCTTTAGCAGAAATTAGTAAGAATGAAGCATTAACTACTGCAGATCAAAACCCTGGGTACTAAAAAGTAGTTTTATTACTTAGATTTATTTTAAAGGCAACGTGTTTACCACGTTGCCTTTTTTTTGGTAAATAATTACACACTTAGCATAGTAATAAAAGTAGATGATTTCTAAGTTATTATATAGAGAGCGCGTGTTTCTCTGTTATCACAACAAACTCCTGTTATCTATTTTTTTTTAAACATATTTTATGCCATCTCAAAGTGAAAATGATATAAGTAACTACCTATACTTAAAAAAGATTAGCGTTCTAAGTGTTTTATCATGTTAAATTATTTTTAAAGCGACAGTAAACACTATTTTTAGTAGGTTTTGATTCGATGTTTTAAATACAAAACGAGATAACGATCCAAACGTATTTTCAAAGATGAATGAAGTTTTAGTTAATTTGTTATAAGTGAGACGAAAAGTCCGGAGGTTTTAATTACTGATAATACTTGTATTCTAGAGATTTAAGTACCAAGAAAAGTTGGTGTTTTTGTGCTATTTAAAAAGAAATGGAAAATTGTGTTTTCATTTAGGTGAGTCTTGTATTTTAAAAGGATAAGGTGAAGACCTCGAAGAAAAAAAATACGAAGTATAAAATATTTTATTGTAACTAAAACAGATGTTGTTTCTAATTTTTTAAATTTAATACTCTTTTTAGTTTCTATTAGGAGGTCTTTAATTCACGCTCGTTATTTTTATATTCAAAGCTTATTTTACTGAAAAGGTTTTCTTTTTAAAAATATTGTTAGCCGCATTCCCAACGTAAATAATATAATCTCCTTTTTCCAAGTTCCAATCAGAAATAGTCTCATCATAAAAAGCTAAAGAATTTACAGGTATTTCAATATTAATATTGGATTTTTCACCAGATTTTAATTTTACTTTCTGAAAACCTTTCAACTCTTTTAAAGCCCGTTTAACCTTTGATTTTGATTTCCCTATATATATTTGAATAACTTCTGCTCCGTCAATATTTCCGATATTTTTTACTGTGCAAGACACATTTATAGAAGCCTCTTTTATATATGTTTTTTTATCAATTTCAATATTTGAAACTTTAAATGATGTATACGAAAGTCCATAACCAAAGGCGTACAATGGTTTTATTTCTTTAGTATCGTGCCACCTATAGCCAACTAAGATATTTTCTTTGTATTGTTGGGTCATGTCTATTCCGGGGTAAGATATTTCACCAAAAGAATGCGCAGCATTGTCTTCTAATTTCATAGGAAACGTAAAGGGCAATTTACCCGAAGGATTTACGGCACCGCTAATAACGTCGGCAATAGCATGACCTGCCATTGATCCTAAATACCAGGTTTGAATAACCCCTTTCACTTTTTTTAACCATGGCATTGCCACAGCATTTCCTGTAATCAAAACGAATCCTACATTTTGATTCACAGCAACAATATCGTTTATCAATGTTTCTTGACCAAATGGGAGTCCAAATTGTTTCCTATCGTCACCTTCGCAATCTTGCAAATGGCTCTTACTTAGACCTCCTACAAATAGTACGATATCTGCTTTTTTAACCGTTTGAATCGCGGCAACTCTAAGCGAGTCTGCATTTAATTTTGAAGGGATTACTTTGTCATAAACTGAGGGGCCAGATGCAAATCCCATGGAGTGAATTATGGTTGCATTTTCATAGCGAGCTCGGATGCCTTGTAAAGGTGAAATCTCAAATTGTGGCTTTAGTTCTGAAGAACCACCACCGGCAGTCATTGACCTTGTTGCATTTTCTCCAATAACAGCAATAATTAAGTTTTTATCATCTTTAATTGGGAAAAAATTATTTTCATTTTTTAAAAGTACAATCCCTTCAGCAGCTACTTTTCTAGCGACATCATGATGTTCTTTGTTGTTTGCTCTACCTAAGGGGCGGTTATTACTCATGTTCGTGCGAAATCTTAAACGTAATATTCGTCTCACTTTATCATCCAAAATAGCGAGAGGAATTTCACCGCTTTTTAATTTTTTAAGAAAAGGTGTCGCAAGATAATAGTGATCATAATGGTTTGATGTTGAGGTTCCTAGTCCGTCTGTTCCAGTTCCCATTTCTATATCTAAACCAAACATAGCAGACGCTATTGTGCTATGCGCAGAACTCCAATCACTGATAACCACACCATCATATTTCCAATCCTCTTTCAATATTTTTTTTGTTAAGAATTCATGATGTGTAGCATATTTCCCTCGAAATTTATTGTAGGCACCCATCAATGCCCAAACATTGGCTTTGGTTACAGCAGCTTTAAAAGCGGGTAAATAAATTTCATGTAATGCCCTATCACTCACTTCTACATTTACTTTATCTCTCCATAATTCTTGATTGTTAAGCGCGTAGTGTTTTACACAAGCAGCCACACCATTTTTTTGAACCCCTTTAATATAAGGAACCACCATTGTTGAAGCTAAGAATGGGTCTTCTCCCATATATTCAAAATTACGCCCATTTAAAGGTGTTCTATAGATATTAACTCCTGGACCTAATAGCACATCCTTTTTTCTATATCGTGCTTCTTCTCCAAGGCTAAAACCAAACTGACTTGATAGTTTAGGATTAAAAGTTGCTGCCAAACAAGTAAGTGCAGGAAATGCAGTAATAGAATCGTTTGTCCAACCTGCGTATGACCAGTCATCCCAACTTATTTCTGCTCTTACACCATGGGGTCCATCTGCCATCCATATTTCTGGAATCCCCAAACGTTCAACACCTTTGGTGCTAAATTTCGATTGCGCATGACACAAAGCTACTTTTTCTTTAAGAGTTAGTTTTTTTAGTATATTTTCAATTTTAATTGCAATTGTACTTGACGACTGATCTATGTTTTGTGCTAACAACTGCAACTGACTAAAATAGATACAAATAATAAGAATGGAAATCGTAAGAGGAGACTTTGGAGAGGTTTTCATTTTTGATACAATTATTTAAAGTGAAAGATAGTATTTTTTTTATTTTTGACATTGATCAGAGTGCTATTAATTATTTTAAATAAATTTAGTTGATTTTTTATGAGAGGTAAGAGAGGAGGTAATTGAGAGGCTTACTAAATTTACACACTTGTGAGATGGTGCTTTTTTTAATGTTGATTTAAATCTTTATCTACAATTATCGCAGTAGAATCATAAATTATTTAGTTCTTTTTTTTGCTTTTGCGAATTAGGGAACCCAAATAGGTCACTTATTTGGTTAAACTCAATCAAATTTTATGATTGTTTAAAAACAAAAAAAAACACTGATAATCTCTAGATTATAAGGGTTCTTTTAACTGTTTAAATACTTAAATTGGTCGGGGTGGCAGGATTATAACTACCACTCTAATGTCTTTAATTATCATAGTTACAAGTTGTTTCCTTTTTGAGGTAACCGAATAGGTAACTTTAATGATAAGAACTTTCGTTTTGTATTGCTTTGTACAAAAGTGGTGCAAATGAAAAAATACACCTGTAAGGTGTTTTATATAGTTTACGTTTTGCATAAAGTGTTTTGACTTGATTAATGAGATACTGAAACAAGTTCAGTATGACGCAAGCGTCAAAACTTATTATGAACTCTGTTATCTTCTAATACTTTGGTAATTTCTTCATAATCGTAATAAATAACACCACCCACTTTAGAATAGGGCAATGTGCCATTTATCCTTAAATTTTGTAATGTTCCAGGAGAGGTACTTAACAAATCTCTAACCTCTGGAGATTTTAACCATTTTTTAGGAGCAAAGCCAGATTGATGATTTATCATTGCTTTGATGTTTTCTAATAATTCTTCTTTAAATTCTCTTAAATCTTCTGTGGTAATAATTGATGTTGGCATAATAAAAATTTTAAGTTTATTGAATGAGAACCTGAAACAAGTTCAGGGTAAAAAAAAGAAGCTGTTAAAATGCCCCCACATTTCAGACAGCTTCCTTTCAATTGATTTGACTTTCGCTGGCAAACTTCAGAAGAATTTTTAGATTCATTTCGGTAGTTGGACGTAACTACGAAAAGTTTTTATTTGTCTTTTTCTACTATTATTATCTTGTTTTTTGTTGCATTTTGGTAAGAAATGAGACTTTACTATTCTGAAAATAATGTTTTCGTAGTTACGAGGAGGTTACGTGTTTAGATGCCATCATCATACTCTAATTTTGACTGAAAATCTTCTAGTAATTTTTTGAGAAACTTGGTTCTTTCTGTGCTTCTATTTTTAATATCTGAATATATTTTATAGTGATTGAAAACCTCAATATTAAAGAATGATGAAAAAATATTTACCAATTCCTTTGTATTGATATTACCTGTATTTATTGCACCAGATACTTTTAAAGCATATACTAATTCAACTAAATCTGTTTTTGAAGCCGTCCAATTTAAAGGGCTTTGATTCCTGTTATTATTATTATTATTATTATTATCAAATTTACCTGAAGAAATATTTTTTAGTTTATTTATTTCTTTTTTGTAGAAATTAGTTAGTAATGCGAATCAAGGGTTAAAAAATTAGTGATATAAAAGCAGCAGCCAATCTTCCATATCCAAGAAGATTTAATCATCTCATCTAGTGTTCTTTCTGCTTTCCAATTCAGTTTTTCTTCTGCTAGTTTTGCATCAGCATATAATTCAGGTACGTCCCCAGCTCTCCTATGTGTAATTTCATAATTTAATTTTTGTTGCGTTACCTCTTCAAAAGTTTTGATTACTTCTAAAACAGAAAATCCATTACCTGTGCCTAAATTCATTACTTCAAAACTAGTTTTTTGAATTCTATGTAGCAATCTACTTAACGCTTTTACGTGTACATCTGCTAAATCTTCTACGTGAATATAATCTCTTATTGGGGTACCGTCTTTAGTCGGGTATTAACCCGACGGCAATAAATCAATATTAAGCAGCATAGCTTATATCTTTATGCCTAAAATATGACTTAACTCTTTTACTATTTCCTTGTAACATATTCATATGATTTTCTAAGTTTTCTTTTAATTTTTCTACTGTTTTTGGCGCAGTTTTTTCGGATAGCCCATATTTCAAATCACAATTAAGATATTCATCTGGGTTTTTCTCTGGAGAATAAGAAGGTAGATAATATAACTCGATATTGTCTTTATGTTCTTCTTCCCATTTTTTAACTATTTTACTATGATGTACTCTTAAGTTATCAAGAATTAAAAATATTTTATTGTCTTGATTTTTAATGAGTTGATTTAAGAATCTAATAAATACTTCAGCATTCATATTCTCTTTGTAAATCATAAACTGAATCAAACCTTGATTGGTTACTGTAGAGATCATGTTGATAGAGAAACGTTTAGACATATGCTTTTTTATGGGTGTTTTTCCTTTTGGAGCATAAGAACGCCCATGTTGGTTACTATTTCTTACTCCTGTTTCATCTCCCCAATGGATTGTAGCTTTTTCTTTCTTTGCCTTTTCCTTTATAGCAGGATACTCTTCTTCTAACCATTTCTGAACCGCTTTTGGGTTTTGTTCATAGGCTCTTTTCTTTGGTTTTTGAGGACTAAAACCCCAAGAACGTAAATAATCTCCAACAGTGTTAACCGCTAACTTAACTCCTAACTCTCGTTCAATTAATTCCTTTACTGCTCTACGAGTCCACAAGGCATAATCTAACTTTAATTGGTCGGGCATAACATCTATAATCATCTTTTGAATTGCCTGTTCTTGTGATTGGTTAAGTAATTTTTTATCAGCAGACTTAACACCTCTTTTTGAATCAACCAAACCTTTAACTCCTTTCTCTTTATGCTTTTTTACCCAATTAGTAATCGTATTTTGATTAACATGATAAAAATCTGCAACAACTTTTTTCTGAACACCTGAAGCGATCTTCTTTATAGCCATTTTTCGTATCTCTTGACGTGTCGAGGAATCAACAGATCTAAAATCCTTTTGTTTCATACCTTAAAGATAACCAAAATAGAGAATGAAATCTAATTATATTACCGTGATGTTAATAAGCATCAAAAAAGCAAATCCATTAACCTTAGAAATGGCTATACTAAGAAGAAGCTAAAAACGACTTTAGGCGAGACAGAAATACAAGTGCCTAGGGATCGAGACAGCTCTTTTAACCCTATGATTGTTAAGAAAAGAGAAAGTACGACAGAGGGGATTGAAAACATTATTATTTCTCTTTATGCTAAAGGCATGAGCAATAGTGATATCGAAGAACAAATCCGTGAACTCTATGATTTTAATATCTCCACATCAACAATATCAAGAATAACAGACGCTATTACCAATGATGTGATCGCATGGAAAAACAGACCTTTAGAAGTTACCTATCTCATTGTTTGGATGGATGGTATTGTTTTTAAAGTTCGTGAAAACTCAAAGGTGATAAATAAAACAATCTATATCGCTGTTGGGCTTCGAACCGATGGTAAGAAGGAAGTCTTGGGCTTATGGTTAGGTAAAAATGAATCAGCAGCCTTTTGGATGAGCGTTTTAACCGATATCAAAGCAAGAGGAACTCAAGATATTTTAATTACAGCTACCGATAACTTAAATGGTTTTACAGACACCATAAAAACCATTTTCCCAAATTCGACGACTCAAATATGTGTGGTGCATCAAATCAGAAACCCTTGTAGGTATGTGGTCTGGAAAGATAAAAAAGAGTTTACTAGAGATATGAAACAAATCTATACAGCTCCCACAAAAGAAGCCGCCAAAGCTGCTTTAAAAGACTTTAAGTTAAAATGGGAATCTAAGTATTCTTACGCTATTAAGAGCTGGGAAAACAACTGGGATGAACTCACCATGTTCTTTGATTTCCCTATTGAAATAAGGACCATTATTTATACCACTAACCTTATTGAAAACTTGAACGGAAAGATTAGAAAATATACCAAAAACAAGCTCTCTTTTCCAACAGACGAAGCAGTTATGAAATCTGTCTTTTTAGCTTTAAGAGAGAGTACTAAAAAATGGACTATGCCTATTAGAAATTGGGGCGTTATACTAAACCAATTTTTAGCTATATTTGAAAACAGGATTAAACTTTAATTAATTCAACCCTGAGTTTGGAACTTACACAGTTTTTAGGATAGTGTCTTTTTTCTATATCAAAGCCACTGGATTTCATGGCTTTAAAACACATCTCTATCTGCCATCGCTGTTTATAATCCTGTTGTGCTTTTTCAGGCTTATTAAACGATACAATTATTAAAAATTCTTGTTTTCCTTTTTTATTATTGAGTTTACATCCAGATAAATAACAGAGTTCACCATTAACACGTACAATTTTGTTGTAGTAAACAAATTCATTCGTTCTAAATCTATTAAACAAATGAAAAGCCTTAATTTCTTTGTTTTTATGAGGAATAAACACTTTAAAATTATTGCGATTTCCCAAACTTCCAATTGGTTCTATCAATACTTAAGATGAGTTTTTCTTGCTTGGGAAGAAGGTTGAAAACAAGACGTGCTATAAGGTCTGAATCTAAACTATAGTTTGTTATAAATCTTTGAATTCGTCTAAGAGACGAACTTGCATCTGCCTTGGTGTCAAAAGCATTTGCCAATTTCTCAAAAGTGACAGTTTGTACTTTGCATAAGGCAATAACAAAGTAGGCTATGAGTTTTACACGGGCAAGATTTAATTTTCCTTTAAAATGTGTGTTGAGAATTGAGGTAAGTTCACTATTTTTGGTAACAACATTGATTTTCTTCATTAGATAAATAGGTCGAATTATTCATCTAATATACTGAAAATCAATATTTTATCAAAATATTTTAATGACTAATTTGTTGAAAATCAATGAATTATATTTTTGTCATGTACTAAGCCATAGGTTTATCAAATCGTTAAATATTTGGCTAAATTTTATTAACTCAATAAAATTTAGTTAAATTTGTTTCGTTATTAAAGTAAATTTTTATTCAATAGCATTCTTTTGAATACTTGTATAGAATTTGCTTAACGTGCTTTAAGGCTCACTTACTTAGAATAAAACAAAAATCTTTTAAACTTGAAAATTAAACATATTAAGGCTTCAAATTTTAAAGAACATCTTCAAAATAGTGAAGTTGATAACCTACTTATATTCAATAATTTTCAAAGTTACGAGAGTTTTTATGCAGAGGTTTATAAAAGCCTTTTTCAAGACCTTTTTAGTTATGGTATGCAAATATGCGGTAACAAAGAATTAGTTAAAGATAGCATTCAAGAACTGTTTTCCGAGTTATGGAAGAATCAAAAGATACTCATCAAAGTTAAGTCAATTAAACCCTATTTATTAAAATGTCTTAAAAGGAAAATTAAAAGAACATTAGGTAGCCGAAACAAATTATCAATTGAGGGGCGATCTGAATTCGAAATATCCCATGAGACTAAATTTATTCACAACGAGCAACAAGAAAGAAAGCAACAGTTATTAAATGAATCGTTAAAATCATTAACTGATAGACAGCGAGAAGCTATCTACTTAAGGTTTTATGGTAATCTTCCTTATGAAGAAGTAGCAGAAGTTCTAAATATAAAAACAAAAGCTACTTACAAACTTATATCCAGAGCATTATCCATGCTAAAGAAGGTAATTAAACCAGATTTTTAAAGAATTGATTTTTAGATACTTATAAAATATATTAAAAAAAAAGATTTTTTATGGGGTAAAAATCAAAAAAACCACCTGTTGTACATAAACGCTTATAGTTTACTATGACAGGTGAAAATTATTTAAACTTCTCTGCTGATGATTTTGCTTCAGATGCATATTTCCAAAAATGGATATTGGAAAACGATCACATGACCAATGTGTTTTGGGAACAATGGCTGTTAGACAACCCAGAAAAACAAGAGGATGTTGACTTAGCTACGGAAATAATCCAACAATTTCGATTTAAAGAATACTCAGCATCTCAAGAAGATTTTAATGATGTGTGGAAAAACATAAAAGAAACCCATTCAGAGGGTTTTAAAAGAACTTACCCTATTAATAAAAGATGGTATGTTGGTATAGCGGCCTCTATAGCCTTATTAATATCTGTTGCTACATTTTTAATCAAAGATGTGAAAGGGGTTGAGAATAATGAAATACAAATTGCTTCCTCAATAGAAAATACCATTCAAACAGGTACTGACAAGGCAGTACTAACATTGGCTGATGGATCTAATGTTGAATTAATTAAAGGAGAAACCTATACTACAAAAAACGCAAGCAGTAACGGTAAAGAAATTGTATATCATTCAGAATCCCTAAAAAAAGAAGTTGCTTATAATTATTTAACAACACCAAGAGGTGGACAATATTTTGTAAAATTATCAGATGGCACTCAAGTATGGTTAAATTCTGAAAGTAGATTAAAATACCCTATAACATTTCAGGATGGTGAAACTCGAGAGGTGGAACTGGTATATGGGGAAGCCTATTTTGATGTTTCACCAAGTACCAAACATAATGGCGCAAAATTTAAAGTTAATAATCATGCTCAAGAAATAGAGGTTCTTGGTACTGAGTTTAATATAAAAGCTTATAAAGATGAGTCTAGTCTGCTTACAACACTTGTAGAAGGAAAAGTTGCAGTAAATGCACTGAATAATACAGAGTTTTTAGTGCCTAATCAACAGTTGAAATTAGATGTAATCAATAATGTTACCGTCATTTCTGAGGTAGATGTTTATCGTGAAATATCTTGGAAAAATGGCGTGTTTAGTTTTAAAAATAAAACTCTTAAAGATATTATGACGGTACTTTCTCGCTGGTATGAAATAGATGTTGTTTTTGATGTTCAGAGTTTAGAAAATGTGGTTTTTAATGGAACCCTCAAGAAAAACCTAAGCATTATAGAAATCATGGATACAATAGCAAATGCTAGTGATATTGATTATGAAATAGACGGAAAGACCGTGTTTTTTAAATAGAAAAAGAATAATAATTAAAAACAACAATTATATGACATAAATGAAATATTAAAACAATAAATAGAAAAGGGAAAGACGGTCCGAATTCTGACAACAAACCTTCATTTCCCTTTAGACGTATTAACTAAACTAATTATTAATTAAAACAATTCAAATTTATGAAAATTAAATTTAGATATGCATTATTGCTCAAAAATATAAGTGTACTGTTATTCATTATGCGAAGTTTCATTTTTTTCTTTTGTACAGCGGTCTTCAGTTTCTCCTCAGGAAACGTCATATCGCAGAACGCTAAAGTTACAGTCGATGCTGACAAAATCGTTACAGTAGAAGAAGTTTTTGACTTAATAGATAAACAAACAGAATATTCATTTGTTTATAAACCAGCCTTATTTACTAATCTTCCGGCTGTTCAACTTAGAAAAGGTATTATTCCAATAAATAAGCTTATTAAAAAAAGCTTGTCTAGCGATAACTTTAATATTACCATCAATAAGAATAAAACGATTTATATTAAAGAAAAAGTACTTAAAGAAGAACCTCAATACCAAAAATCGGTTAGCGGTAAGATTACGGATGATAAAGGAGAACCTTTACTAGGTGCCAATGTAATAGAAAAAGGAACAACGAATGGGGCTTCTGCTGATATAGACGGGAATTATTCCATAACAGTATCCGATGAAGAAGCCATTTTAGTCTTTTCTTATACTGGCTATACCCAACAGGAAATAAAGGTAGAAAATCAAGAAAAAATTGATGTTCGATTAATACAGAGTGCTTCTATACTTGATGAAGTTATAGTAACAGGTTACAGAAAAAGTTTGGAAGCTGCAATTGATATAAAAAGAAAAAACATTAATGGCGTAGATGCCATCGTAGCAGAAGACATAGCCAAGTTTCCACAATCCAATTTGGCAGAAGCACTACAGAGAGTTTCGGGTGTGCAAATAAGAAGAGATAATGCAGGGGGTGTAGGTAGTTCTATAAGTATTCGTGGTTTACCATCAGAGTACACGCAAGTAACTATAAATGGTGATGCAGTTCCTAATTCTACTGGAAGTAGAAGTTATGATTTTGGCACATTACCAGCAGAAATTTTTAAACAAGTAGAAGTTATAAAGACCCCTACTGCAAGTACAACAGAAGGTGGTATTGGAGGGTCTGTAAATCTTGTTACTAAAAAACCATTTGAACTCAAGAAAAGAGTTTTAGTTGCGACTCAAGAAGGTATCTACAATACACAACAGCAAGTGGGTAAACGTGTTACCCCAAAATGGTCTTTAAGTTATGGAAATAAATGGAATGACAAGTTTGGAATTATTGCAAGTGTATCTTTTAATCAATTTTTTAATACTTCAGAAAGTTATGATGTAGTAAGATATATTGAGAAATCCTTTGATTTGGATAGAAATGGTATTAATGAATTTGAAAACATACGAGTACCTTTGCCAAGGTATGTTAGTCAAGGACAAGAAGTGAAACGTTTATCACTAAACTTAGCCATGCAATATCAAGTAAATAAAAACTTTGATTTGGTTGTTCAGGGTTTATTTGTAAATAATGATCAAGTACAAACACGTTATGCACCTATTTGGATTTTGCGAGATGGTAACAATCCATCTAATATAACAGCAGAGGGTTCCTTATTAAGAACCATAACCTACGAAAATGTATCATTATTACTTGAAAACCAACAGCAATCAAATGTTACTAAAAATTATAGTTGGAGCATAAAAGGTAGATACAACCTACCTAAAGATTGGAAAGTAGGCGCTAAATTCATCCATGCTTTTAACAAACGAGATTCAGAACGTTTTAGATATTACGCAGATAATGTAAACACGGTAACCTACAGCGTACAAAATGACCTTGAGTTTTTCAACATACAAACACCAACAAATCTTTCCGATGCAGATGAATTTACTGTGTCGCAGGCAAGACGCTATCTTTGGGATTATAGTGATGAAATCTTTACAGGGAAACTAGATTTTAGCAAAAAAATTAGCAATAAATTTAAATTAGGGTTTGGTGCCAGTTTTCGGGATCGAACAAAAACACAGCAATATTTTTTTAGAAGAAATAGAGAAATAAATGATCCTTTTCGTCCTGTAGCTGTTTTGTTAACAAATTTTTTAGATAATGTTGACAGAGCTACAGGGCATAATCAATTTTTGGTTCACGATTTTGATAAATCTTTTAAACTATATGGCAGTCAACTTGACTTAGAGGATTTTGAGGTTATTAATACTGCTTACGACATTAATGAAAAAGTTAGTGCTGGATACATTCAAGGCAATTACTCAGCAGGTAAACTCAAGGCAAATGCTGGTTTAAGAATCGTACATACTGGTATTACTTCTCGTGGTTATCAATTAGATAATGCAACACAAATATATCAAGTAAGAGAGATTCCATCAGACTATACAGATTTTCTTCCAAGTGTAAATTTAAAGTGGGAGTTTAAGAGAAATTTAATTGCTCGTGCAGGATATGCAAGAGTCATAACAAGACCTCGTCTGGAAGACTTATCCGCTTTTAGATCAATTGATGAGGTAAATAAGCGTATTTCTTCGAGAAACCCTGAACTTGACCCATTTAGAGCAAATCAATATGACATTTCTTTGGAATGGTATCCTGGTTCCGAAACTTTAATTTCAGGTAGTTATTTTGTCAAAGATATAGAATCATTCATAAGTCGGCAAACAACAAATATTATTTTTAACGGTGAAGAATACGAGTTAAGACAACCCGTGAACGGTAATAATGCGGTTATTAAAGGCTTTGAAATAAATTACCAACAACCCTTCACTTTCTTACCTGGTTTTCTTAGCGGATTTGGAATTGTGACTAATTATACCTTTTCTGAAAGTAACTTTAAAGAAACATTAGAAGATGGGTCGCTAACAACTTATTCGTTACCCAATAATTCAAAGCATTCTTTTAATATTACACCATACTTTGAAAAATATGATTTTAGTTTAAGGGTAGCCACAAACTTTAGAAGCAGCTTCTTGAGAGAAATACCTAATCCAGAAGATGGTCTAAAATACAGAGATGATGTAAGTATTACAGATATTTCTTCTTCATACGATTTCAACGATAATATAGGGATTACACTTAACATTCTCAATGCTTTTAATGCTCAGCGCTATGAGTTTATCGATGATAGACGTTTTCAAGACAATGCATCCTTTTTTGGCACCACATTTCAATTGGGTGTAAGAGTTAAATTTTAATCTAATAAAAACCATAAAAAAATGAAAAAATTAAAATCACATTATTGTTACCTATTAATCATTATGACTTCTCTATTATTAGGTTGTACAGATCGCAACATAATAGACGCACCCGTATTTCCACCACCTGCAGTCGAAGGTTTTACAGCAGTTCCAGGAAATGGTTTAGTGACCTTAAATTGGGATAATGGAAATATCGCATTATTTTCCAATTATTCACTTACGTACTCGCCAAGTGATGGTGACCCAATAAGCATCCCAAAAAGTGAAACTACATACACAGTAAATGGATTAACGAATGACACTGAGTACACGTTTAATTTAGTTGCTCAAAACGAGTCTCAAAACTCTACGCAATCATCAGAACCTGTGAGTGCTACAACAACACCTTTTGAACCTAACCTATCAGGTCCTGAATTAACGTCATTTAGTTTTCTAGCAGCTTCAAATCCTGATATGGCGTTAGAAGAAGAAGACCGAGTGGACCTTACAGGAACTGTCGATTTAGATAATAACACCGTTACTTTTAGCGAAACTGAGGTGTCTGCGTATGTGTACAAAGATGCTTTAGTAGCAACTTTCAATGTTCCTAGTGGGGCAGTAGTTGTTGTAAATGGAGAAACACAAACATCTGGTGTGTCTGTTCAAGACTTTAGCTCACAAGTGCAGTATGATGTAACTGAGAATAACATCACTAGATCATATATGGTAACTATAAATAAGAATCAATTTGCCACGATACCAGATGATGCTTTTAGAGATTTCTTAGTAGCAGAAGGATTGCCTTTTAATGCCAATAATCAGTTGGAAGTTAATTCAACCATGGTTACAGAGTACAAAGTAGGTAGTAAAATGAATATTGATAATGTAGGTATAGCTAATGCAAAAGGTGTAGAGTTTTTTGTGGGAGTGACAGAATTAGATGCGGAGAATAATAGTTTCCCTTCTATTAATATATCTAGAAATACTGGATTAGAAAGATTATTGGTAGGTGCTAATAGTAATATCTCAAATATTGATATTGGGGATAAAACAAACATCACGCTTCTCTACATGCATCAAACACCGCTACTTACTGATGTGCAAAGTATCCTTGATAATAATATAAATATATTTAGATTCTATGCACCCGGAGCTGCTTTAGCTTCTGTTGATGTGAGTAATTTAGTTAATATGGCAAGATTGAGGTTGAGTGAGTCGACAGCGACAGCATCTGCTGCTTCAATTAATACTTTGCTAAGTAAAAACCCTCCTATTGCCACAGATTTAGGAAATTTAAGAATTTATAAAGACGCTGATGGTTTGCAATGCAGTGGTTATGATCCAGCAACATACGTATGTAATTAATTTTAATAAATAAAATCTTCTAGCTTTAAAAAGCTAGAAGATTTTATTTATTATTTTATTTTATTTTTTATTACTTAATAATATGTACAATTTAAAAAAAACGTTCACGTTCATTTTAATGCTTGGTGTTCTGTTTGTATACTCACAAGAGAATATAAATTCAGATACTTCATTAAAATGGCAGGAAGGATACCTTGATATCCATTTTATCCATAATGGAAGAGGTAACGCCTCTTTTATGGTGTTTCCTGACGGCACATCATTATTATATGATGCTGGAGACTCAAAAAAAGGAACAAAAAATCCCAACTATCCTCCATTTAGTCAAAAAAATATATCAGCAGGAGAGCGTGTAGTAAATTATATTAAACACTTTTCTCCAACTGACACCTTGGATTATGCTTTAATTTCTCATTTCCATAACGATCATTACGGAACAATTAAAAAAAATACAATTACTTCAAAAAACGGAGCATATAAATTATCGGGTATTACAGAAGTTGGCGATATGCTACCTATAAGAATATTAATTGATAGAGCATATCCAAACTATAATTATCCTTACGATTTAAGAACACCCAAAGGAAAGGAAAATAAAACAATGATTAACTATTTGAAATTTATCATCCACCATCAAAAAGAGTCAGGGATGATAGTTGAACAACTAGTTCCTGGTACGAATAAGCAAATTATACCATTAAACCAGCCTCAAAAATTTAAAAAATTTGAAGTACGGAATATAAAAGTAAATGATTTAATTTGGACAGGTAAGAATGAAGGAATTGGTAAATACCAGTTTGAGCCACCTTTGGTAAATCATAAAGGGTATTATAATGAAAACCCTTTAAGTTTGGCATTAAAAATCACTTATGGTAAGTTCGATTATTATGTTGGCGGAGACATTCCTGGTGTTAATAAATATCCTGATTATGATATAGAAACACCTGTTGCAAATATAATTGGAAGTGTTGATGCACTTACTCTAGACCACCATGGGTATAAAGATGCAACAAACGCTTATTTTTTAAGTAGAACAAAACCTCAAGTTATAGCACACCAAAGTCTTCATGACCCACACTTTGACGAAAATGTACAGAGGAATCTAAGAAAAAGTAAAGCACATGTGTTTAGCCCATACGTTAGTGATAAAATTAAAAAATGGTATGGTCGTCAAATGAAAAAAACTTATAAGAGTACTAGAGGGCATTTTTTTATTAGAGTTTATCCAAATGGAGATACGTTTGATGTGTTTGTTTTAGATGAAAAAGCAGATGGATATATTTTAAAACAAAAATTTGGACCTTATAAATCAAGATAAATGAACCATAACTTTATTAAAATAGTATTGTTCTTATGTTTGTTTACAGCATGCAGTAAGGATGATATTGAAGATAAAAGTCCACTAATACTATCATTGGATCAAAAATTGAATATGCTTAAAAATCCACAACAGTCAGATTACATTCTTGTAGTTTCACACAGGGGAAATTGGCAAGTAGCTCCTGAAAATTCATTAGCAAGTATTCAAAGTTGCATAGATTTGGGTGTCGATATCGTTGAAATTGATGTGCGCAAAACAATGGATGGTCACTTAATACTCATGCATGATAGCGATTTAAACCGAACAACTAATGGAAGCGGTAAAGTTAGTAGCAAAACACTTGCAGAAATAAAGCAATTGTTCCTCAAAGATAGATTTGGCAAAATTACAAACTATCGAGTGCCAACATTCAAAGAAACGATGCAATTAGCAAAAGGTAAAATTGTTGTTATGGTTGACAAAGCCAACGACTCCTTTTCGTTAACTCATGAAATACTCAAGGAAACTGAAACGGTTAGTCAAGCATTGTTTCTTGAATTTTACGATTATGATGAAGTTATTCCTGCAATGTCGAAAAGTCTTTTTGACAACAGTCTTTATGTCCCAAGAGTTAAAGAAAGTAAAGCTAATCCGCAAAAGTATTTAGCGCCTTTTATTGAAAACGAGGCCGCAGATGCTATTGAAATTCGTTTTTCATCAATAAACTCGCATACTTTGGAAGTAATTCCGCAAATAAAAGAAGCGAACGTTAGTATTTGGATAACTACATTATCCAGTAGTTTTTCTGCAGGATACACCGACCAAGTCTCCTTATCCAATCCTGACTTAGGCTGGGGAAAATGTATAGAACTGGGAGCAAATGTACTGATGACTGATTACCCAGAACAACTAATAAAATATCTAAATGAAAACAATGTACATTAAAATAACAAACTTGAACTACCTTTTAATATGTCTTTTTGGACTTATGCTATTCTCTTGTACTCAAAATAAAGATAAGTCAGAACCCATGAGTGATTCTCCCTTAACAGTAAATCAAGTTTTATCAAATAATAGGGATAGGGTTTTAATTATAGCACATCGAGGAGATTGGCGAAACGCGCCCGAAAATTCTCTCCAGGCTATTCAAAATTGTATTGATATGGACATAGATATGGTAGAAATTGATGTGCGCTTAACAAAAGATTCTATACCTGTTCTAATGCACGACAAAACAATTAACCGAACCACTACAGGGAAGGGAAATGTTAGTGATTGGACCTTAAAAGATTTACAATCATTACACCTCAGAAACGGGGCAAATCATGTAACTCGCCATAAGATTCCAACATTGGAAGAGGCATTAAACATGTCCAAAAACAAAATTCTTTTAAACTTGGATAAATGCTACAAGTATTTTGATGTTATCTATCCCATTTTGGAAAAAACGAAAACCACTCAACAGGTTTTGATGAAGGGAAAAGTATCTTCAGAAAAGGTAAAGCAAGATTTAGGACTTTATTTACCTAAAATTTCTTTTATGCCTATTATCAATTTGGACAATAATGATGCTTCAGACTTGGTCTTTGACTATTTAAACGGTCCAAACCCACCTTTAGCTATTGAGTTTGTGTTTTCGGATTTAAAATCCCCTATTATAAATGAGTTTGCGTCCATTCATAAAAAGGGCACAAGAGTGTGGGTAAATTCTTTGTGGGCAAGTTTGAATGCGGGATATGAAGATGATATAGCAGTGCAGCACGCCGACAGTATTTATGGTTGGTATATCAAAAAAAAGGTAAGTATGATTCAAACAGATAGGCCCCAATTGCTATTGGATTATTTACAATCAGTAGATCAACATTAGTCATTATCAATATAAATTACATGAAACTAACTAACATACTATTTACAATTACAGGTGTTTTTTTGATGTTTTCTTGTAGCAAAACGAAGAAAGTTACGACCCCAAAGAATCCCAACATCATTTTTATAATGTCTGATGACCATGCCTATCAGGCAATAAGTGCCTACGGAAGTGAGTTGATAGAAACCCCAAATATAGATCGAATTGCAAATGATGGGATGTTGTTTACCAACGCTTGTGTTACGAATTCTGTTTGTGCTCCTTCAAGAGCTACTATATTGACAGGCAAACACTGTCATATTAATGGGAAAATTGGTAATTATTCGACTTTTGATACCTCTCAAGAAACCTTTCCTCAAATTTTTCAGAAAAACGGCTATAAAACAGCCATGTTTGGTAAGTTACACTTTGGTAATAATCCAAAAGGAGTGGATGAGTCCATGATTCTTCCAGGTCAAGGGCATTACCTAAATCCAGACTTTATCAATAAGCAAGGAGATACAATAAATATCAAAGGATATATAACTGATATTATTACAGACTTATCTATAGAATGGCTCAAAAAAGAAGATCATGATAAGCCTTTTATGATGATGTATCTGCATAAAGCTCCACACAGACCGTGGTGGCCAAGAGCTGATAAATTCAGGGAGTTTACCAAAAAAACGTTTCCAGAACCTGCTTCATTATTTGATGATTATAAAAACAGAGGAACAGCTGCCAAAACCGCAGAAATGAATATTCTTAATCATATGATGTATAGCCATGATAGCAAAATTTATCCTGAAACTTTAGCCAAAATGGAGGGAGTTAGCCCAAAGGTTAAAGAATACGAAAACAAGAAAGGTTTTGTGGGTCGATTTGGGAGAGCTACCAAAGAACAAATGGCTGAATACAAACCAGTATTAGATTCCATTAATGAAATCTTTTACAATCATTGGCCCAATATGACTGATAAAGAAAAAATGAGATGGAAATACCAAAGGTATATGCAAGATTATTTGGGGACTATTTCTTCTTTGGATGACAATGTAGGTAGGCTTCTGGATTATTTAGAAGAAAGCGGTTTGGCAGACAATACAATCATTGTATACACATCTGATCAGGGTTTCTTTTTGGGCGAACATGGATGGTTTGATAAAAGATTCATTTACAATGAATCTTTTAAAACTCCACTGCTGATAAAGTGGCCAGGGATTGTAAAACCAGGCTCTGTAGAAAATGAAATGGTTCAAAACTTAGATTTTGCACAAACCCTTTTAAGTGCAGCAGGTATTGAGCCTCCAGAAGATATGCAAGGTGAGAGTTTAATTCCACTATTAAAAAACGACAAAAGCAAATGGAACAGAGATGCTGTTTACTACCATTATTATGAGTTTCCAGCAGTCCATATGGTAAAACGTCATTATGGTATTGTTAGTAAAGAATATAAACTAGTACACTTTTATTATGACATTGACGAATGGGAGTTGTACGATCGAATAAAGGACCCAAACGAAATGAATAACGTATATAATGACCCTGCATATGCAGACGTTGTTTTAAAGCTAAAGGAGGAATTAAAATTACTAAGAAAAAAGTATAAAGATAGTCCCGAATTAGACCAAAAATATATTGACATGACGACAAAGAGTTGAATCAATACCATAACGAATCATCAAATAACGTGTTACATGAAAAAGTATATAACTGTATTTTTTTTAACGAGTTGCTTTTTAAGTGGATTGGCACAGAGCATTCCTCAAAAATTTGAGGAAATAGATACGTCTAAATTTAGTAAAAAATACTACCACTTAAAAAGTCTTTTTGAGTCTTTGCCAAACAAAAAAAAGGAAATTGTTTTCTTGGGTAATAGTATTACCGCACAAGGTAGTTGGGCAGAATTGTTCAACAACAAACGGATCATTAACAGAGGAATTAGCGGAGATCGAACAGACGGCATATTGTTCCGATTAAAGGAAGTAACCGAATCTAATCCTTCTAAAGTATTTTTATTAATTGGTACCAATGATATTAAGTATGGTAGATCAGAAGAATACATCGTTTCCCGAATACAGCAAATTCTTAAAACAATAAAGGCAGATAGCCCAAAAACTAAAATTCATTTACAAAGTATTTTACCCACATATGGTAGAAAAGAAAGACCTATAGGAATCATTAAAAACATCAACACAAAGCTTAAAGAAATAGCGGTTCAAGAGAAGATTCTATACATTGACCTTTTTCCACATTTTATATCGGAGAATACAGGGCAACTTGATAAAACATTCTCTTTAGATGGGCTTCACCTTAATGGAAAAGGGTATTTGCTTTGGAAAAAATTAATAACAGAATTTATTAAATAATTAAAGTCTTGAAAGTATAAAAGTTAACAATAACAATAAAGCCAAACATTATGAATTTAACAGCCAACCTTAAAAAAGCAGCAAGCTTTATTCCTATACTTATTTTAGGATTTTCAATGAATTTATTACAAGGACAAAATTCAGAAAGACCTGTTGATCCGTTGATTCGAAAATTTTTAGACCCTAACAAATATCCAGGTATGATGGCTGCAGCACATCGGGGTTTTTGGTATACTGCCCCTGAAAATAGTATCAAAGCTGTTCAAGATGCCATCGATATGGATGCAGATATGGCTGAAGTTGATGTAAATCATACTAGTGACAATGTACTTATTCTAATGCATGATAGTGCATTAGAGCGAACAACAACAATTGAAGATCATCCAAATTATAACGAAATTAAACAAAGATATAGGCCTGGAACTGAAACTCCTGCAGGAGAAGCATTAGTAAACAATGTGTCATGGGAAGAACTTAATTTAAAGAATTCACATGGAGTTCATTATGTAAAACTAAAAGATAGACATGGTAATATCTACTATGAAGATTCTAACAATTCGAAGAGTTATCAGACCGTGCCTAAGGTAACCCAGATACTTGCAACAGCAAAAGATAAAATACTGCTCAATCTTGATAAAGCAGATAGATATCTAGTGAAAATTTGGGCGTTAATTAAAGAACATAACATTCAAGATCAAACTATTACAAAGGGGTATTTGTCCTTGTGGGAACTTAAGCAAAAATATGATATTAATTTTCTTAATGAAATCATGTCACAGCATATGTATACGCCTATTGCCAACGATAAAGTACCCTTTGATCATTTACCCAAATTAGCTACTTCCTATCCAAATCAAAATTTAGATGATATTGAAGAAAGTATCAAAGATTTTATGACAGACTTTTTAGAGCAAAAAGATGTAAATAATACACCATGGGCAGATGCATTTGAGCCAAATCCTGAATCCTTAAATTCACCTATAATACCATTAATTCAATCTATAGCAATTCCTAACAATAGGCGAGTTGGTACATTTTCTGCCTATGCAGACCTTGGTGAGGGTCATGCTATTAATAGGGGAAAATGGAAGTTTGATCCTCCCTTTGAACTTCGTCAAAATTGGGACTTATGCATGAAAAATGGTGTGGATTATATCATTACTGATAGAATCAAATTTTTACAAGAGTACAAAGATGCTATAGAAAAGAAAAGGGAGGAACCCTCGGGAGTTTTAAATCCAGTTGACACCCCACCAACTCCTAAAGAAGTTTTAGTGGCAACGCATCGTGCTGGAAATGGGTCCTTAGGGCCAGAAAATACATTGTTCGCAGTTAAGCAATGTATCGATTTGGGTGTGAATATTATAGAAGTTGATATATTCAAATCTAAAGATGGGATTTATCATGTATTTCATGATAAAACCTTAGCGAAAATGACTGATGTAAAGAGCTTTTATAATGACAGAACTCTTAATGATCCCAGTTTCCCATATCCAATTAAATATTCCGCAGTAAATTACACAAGTAATGAGATTAAAAGATTAAAACTAAGAGGGCGAAAAAACGGCAACCCTACGGGATATACTGACTATAAAATACCTACACTAAAAGAAGTTTTGAAAGTGTGTAAAAACAAAATACTAATTCGTTTAGATAAATGGGATGACTCCACTACAAGGGGAAATGTAGTTTCGGAGATTTTAGATTTAATTCAACAAGAAGATATGATTGATCAAGTGATTTTTGGTGGAACCCATACTACAGTTCAAATAGATCAAGCCTTTGGCGATCGTTCTAGAGACATTCAATTTTCTCCAGTAATCAACGATGGAACCTCTGAAAGAGGAATAGATTCTTATTTAGAAAATAACCGCTATAAAATCCCCTTTTTTAGAGTGCGAATTGGCAATGTTAATGCTACTCCAGATGAGCTTGATAAGGTCGAAAAACTCATAAAGTATATTATTGAAGAAAAAAAAATACGAACCTATA
>ENA-OQVM01001895-OQVM01001895.1-marine-metagenome-genome-assembly--contig:-NODE-1895-length-26003-cov-4.992440_pt1 | contig 26003 bp, 26 predicted proteins | sample MGYA00237776_ERZ505498 | MGnify/ENA primary metagenome ERZ505498 (study PRJEB26159, sample SAMN06265151) | marine metagenome | isolation source: Helgoland LTER site | place: Germany:Helgoland, sampling...
TTTCAGTCACATACCGATGTATGCTCCTTCAATCGCTCATTGCGCGCCTTGCGCTAAACCAAAAATTCGGCGTTTAAATCTAATGCTGCCTTTTTGGCTTATCGCGGCGTTGCGCGGCTTCGCTCTTTCAGTCACATACCGATGTATGCTCCTTCAATCGCTCATTGCGCGCCTTGCGCTAAACCAAAAATTCGGCGTTTAAGTTGTCTTTTTGCTGTTATGCGTCGTCCCGTGCTCATAATACTCAGTCACATACTTAATGTATGCTCCTTCCCATTACTGCGCGGCTCCTAGCCTAACAACAAAAATCCTGCCTTAAATCTTTCTTAGTTAACCGGTATGTATCGGCTAACACTCTGTCATCCTGAACGCAGTGAAGGATCTCTAGATCTTTCATCACTGTTCAAGATAACGGTTTGTCTTACTCGTCAATAAAGCTACGCAGATGATCCGAGCGAGTCGGGTGACGTAGCTTGCGCAGTGCCTTGGCTTCGATCTGACGAATACGCTCACGGGTTACATCGAACTGCTTGCCGACTTCTTCCAGTGTGTGGTCAGTATTCATATCAATACCAAAGCGCATACGCAGTACTTTCGCTTCTCTTGCCGTTAGGCTGCCCAGAACATCACGAGTAGACTCTGTGAGGTTATTACTGGTCGCTTCGTCGAGAGGAAGGGCGATAGTGGTATCTTCGATCAGATCGCCAATGCTGGCATCTTCATCTTCACCAATCGGCGTCTCCATGGAGATTGGCTCTTTGGCGATTTTAAGCACTTTACGAATCTTGTCTTCTGGCATTTCCATACGTTCTGCCAACTCTTCCGGAGTGGGTTCACGACCCATTTCCTGAAGCATCTGGCGAGATACGCGATTGAGCTTGTTGATAGTCTCAATCATATGTACCGGAATACGGATGGTGCGCGCCTGATCTGCAATAGATCGGGTAATCGCCTGACGAATCCACCAGGTTGCATAGGTAGAGAACTTGTAGCCGCGACGATATTCAAACTTATCAACCGCTTTCATCAGACCGATATTACCTTCCTGAATCAGATCCAGGAACTGCAGGCCGCGGTTGGTGTACTTCTTGGCGATCGAGATAACCAGACGCAGGTTAGCTTCAACCATTTCTTTCTTGGCGCGACGAGCCATGGCTTCACCCATGGTCATACGGCGGTTGATATCTTTAATCGCAGCAACGTTCATGCCGCTGTTTTTCTCAACCTGAGCCAGTTTGCGCTGTGAGCGCAGTACTTCAATTTCTTGGTTGGCAACGCGCTCTGCCCATGGCTCGTCTGACTTAGCCAGCTCAGTAATCCATGACAGGTTTGATTCGTTGCCGGGGAATTTAGTGATAAATTCTTTACGTGGCATCTTGCCGAAGCGAATACACAGCTTCATGATCTTGCGCTCTTCAGAGCGAACTCTTTCAACTGCTAGGCGTACTTTGACGATCAGCGGATCAAATTGACGGGGAGTCAGCTTGAGGTACTTAAACAGGTCTGCCAGATCAGCAATGTTTTTCTTGCCGGAATCGCTGTCGCGACCGTAGCGAGAAATTGCGTTTTCAGTCTTCTTCAGCTGCTTGCGAATAGCATCAAAACGCTCGAAAGCTACTTCCGGGTCCAACCCGCCTTCGTGCTGCTCTTCTTCCTCTTCGTCCTCTTCCTCGGTATCGCCGTTCTCAAGCTTAAGCGCTTCAGCAGCCTGCTGTTGAGCCAGAGCTGAGGGAACGTGTTCCATAGGATTCAGATAACCGCTGATAATATCGGTCAGTTTGCGTTCGCCGGCTTCAACTCTTTCGTACTCGGCAACAATAGCTGCAACCGTGGTTGGCCAGTCGGAAACCGCAGCCATCAGCTCACGGGTTCCCTCTTCAATGCGTTTGGCGATTTCGATTTCGCCTTCACGTGTCAGCAGCTCAACAGAGCCCATTTCACGCATATACATACGTACAGGGTCGGTGGTGCGATGCTGTTCGGATTCTACAGATGCCAGCGCAGCGGCGGCTTCAGCGGCGGCTACCTCATCGGGAGTATTGTCTCCAGAGAGCATAAGAAGTGTTTCAGCGTCGGGAGCCGTTTCAAAAACGGTGATGCCCATATCGTTGATCATCTGGATGATATCTTCGACCTGTTCCGGATCGGCTATATCTTCGGGAAGATGGTCGTTAACTTCAGCATAAGTCAGGTAGCGCTGCTCGCGCCCTTTAGCGATAAGATCTTTAATGCCGGATTGTTGTTTTTGATGTAGGTCGGTCATAGGATTCTAATACTGTTTTGGGCTGAAAAATAGCGCGCAATTATAGCCGATAATCTCACCGATGTCTGAAGTAATTTTAAGCTTTATTGCGAGCCTGTCTGGTTTCTAATATTAGACTATAAGTCTTTGTTTTATCTTACTTTTTAATTCGGCGTTTTGGATGTCGTCGCCCAGTTGCATATGAATCTTAAGCAGCTGCTTAATCTGGCGTTCGTTGAGGGTTTCCTGAGACAGCAAGAATATCGCTTTTCTCTCGCCGGGCAGTGCCTCAAAAGCATCGCGCATCACATGGGCCAGCGTGTCAGTGAATTCCTGGTCATCGTCGCGGCCTGTACCTTTTGGGGGTTGATGCAGTTCACTGCCGGCAAGGGTTCTGAGTAGCTGTAGCTCTTGCTGGTCACCCTGGGCGGCTTGCCAGCGGGCAAAGATATGCGAGGTTTTTGTACACTGAGGCGCGCTGTTAATCAGCGCCAGAATTTTCAGAAACAGTGCCATATCAATATCCGCAGAGACTCTGAGAATTTCAATATCTTCGACATATTCCGCAAGCTGAGGGTGATTGATCAGCAGTGCGGTAAGGAATTTCAACGGTGACAGGCGAATTTTGTTGGTTCGAGCGGTAACCGTTTCGGGGTAGGGCTCATAGTCAACACCGCCATAGATCTCTGGCGGCTCCTCTCCGATTGGCTCGGGATGCTGCGGCGCAGGACTGCTGGGCTCAGCGTTGTATTGCTGAGGTGGCTTATGGGTAGCCACATAGTCGCGCAAATTGTCCGCCGAGATGCCGGTGCGGCGGGATAGTTCCTCGAGCATTAGCTGTCGAAATACACCCTGAGGTATACGGTTAATCTGTGGCGCGCAGACTTTACTCAGTCGCGCCTTGCCATCGGCAGTGCTGTCGTCGATACCATCACTGAGCTGTTCAAATAAGAATTCGGAGAGCGGCTGGGCGCTGTCGACCTGCTCCATAAACGCCTGTTTGCCAAGCTGGCGAACCATAGTGTCCGGATCTTCACCATCCGGCAAGAACAGAAATTTCGCTGAAACCCCGTCGCGCATTTCCGGCAGTGCAGTATCCAACGCTCGAGCAGCGGCTTTGCGGCCCGCTTTGTCGCCGTCAAAGCAAAAGACAATATCAGAGGTGTAGCGGAAGATCTTTTGCAGATGGCTTTCGGTCAATGCTGTACCCAGAGTTGCCACCGCATTGTTGATTTCAAACTGGGCCAGGGCAATAACATCCATATAGCCCTCAACCATAATCAGGCAGGGGATTTCTTTGAGTTTTTGCCGCGCCTCGTAAAGCCCGTAGAGCTCGCGCCCTTTATGAAACACTGGGGTCTCTGGCGAGTTAAGGTATTTGGGTGTGCTGTCATCCAACACTCGTCCACCAAAGCCAACCGTGCGACCGCGCTGGTCACGAATGGGGAAGGTGATGCGGTGGCGGAAGCGATCATACTGCTTTTTCTCTTCGGGCTTGGTGATGACCATGCCGGATTCATCGAGCAGGTCGATACGTTCTTGATCAGTACCCACTGCTTTAAGCAGATTGTCCCACCCAGGTGGCGCGTAGCCAACACCGTATTGACCCGCTACCTGGCCACTTAAACCACGGGCTTTAAGATAGTCGACCGCCCCTGCGGCGGCCTGATGTTGGCGCAACTGCTTGCGGAAGTATTTATCCGACTCGCCAAGCAGCGAATAGAGGCTGTCTTTCTGTTTGCTGACCTGAGCATCCTGTGCCGCTTCACGGGGAATCTCGAGACCGGCATTTTTGGCGAGCATTTCTACTGCGGGCAAAAAGTCGAGGCGGTCAAATTCCATGACAAAGCCGAGGGCATTGCCGCCTGCGCCACAGCCAAAGCAGTAGTAAAACTGTTTGTCCTGAGCGACGGTAAATGAGGGGCTTTTTTCTTCGTGGAAGGGGCAGCAGGCTTTGTAGTTCTTGCCCGCTTTTTTTAGCGGAACGCGACCGTTGACCACATCGACTATATCTACGCGATCGAGCAGGTCATCAATAAATGTTTGTGGTATTCGTCCGGCCATTGGCGTTTTACGGTGCTCTTTTTTTGATTGCTATAGTGTAACTGCTTCGGCTGTGAAATAAACCTGAGCTTCTGATGAATTGGTTTATTCGTTTTGGTTTGGTGGCGGCCAGAGTGGGGTTAGGCTTTCCCAGACTCGCCGTAAACCCATCCATGGGGGCTCGAGTGCGGCATCCATGCCGCACAGGGTATGGAAAAGCCTAACCCCACTCTAACCTAAACCGAAGTTATGAATTACTGTTCTAATCCCACAATACTTCTTTTAGAAAACTGAAGGTTAGCTTTAGGTCGGAGCCAAGCAAGGCCTCCCGGGACCGTGCGCCGTCGGGAACGGCGCTCGAGCGCCCATGGATGGCTTGAGTGAGTCTCGGGAGGCCCTGCTTGGCTTCGGCCGCCACGATCAAGGATCGAGACTCAATCAAACATAACTACTTAAAAGGCTTTTTATTACGATACGCTCAAGGCTTTTATTACAAGACGCTCAGGGCTTCTGTTACAACAGGCTCAAGGCTGTAGTTAACTAAAAGCTTTTTGTTAGCTAATGGCTTTTAACTAAGAGCTTTTTTGTTAGCTAAGGGCTTTCTTAATCTGCCCGCTAACAGCACCAGCATCGGCACGACCCTGAATCTTGGGTTTGATAATCCCCATCACCTTACCCATATCGCGCATAGACTCAGCGCCGGTCTCGGTAATAGCCTGCTGAATAAGCTCAGCAATTTCCGCTTCGGTTAAAGCGGTCGGCAAAAAGTCCTGAATCACCTTAATCTCAGCAATTTCCACGTCAGCCAATTCCTGACGGCCAGCGCTTTCGTACTGAGTGATGGAATCGCGACGCTGCTTAACCATTTTGTCCAGTACCGCCAGAGTGCGGGCGTCTTCAATCTCGATTCGCTCGTCTACTTCGATACGCTTTATTTCTGCCAATATGAGACGAATAGCGCCCAGGCGCTCTTTATCTTTAGCGCGCATGGCATCTTTCATCGCGTCTTTGAGCTGCTGTTTTAATGACATAGTGATTCTCCGATTAAAGTGGAATTCTTGTTTTCCAGAAACACAAAAAGCGCCGGTCAGGCGCTCTTTGCTTTAACTCAATAGTTAACTCTCTTGTTAGAGGGTTAAGCTTAGTAGAGTCGAGTAAACTTGCGTGATTCGCGAGATACTTTTTTCTGGTTGCGCTTAACAGCGGCAGCAGCTTTACGCTTGCGTTCCCATGTGGGCTTCTCGTAAAACTCACAGCTGCGAACTTTAGCCAGAATTCCGGCTTTCTCGCATGAACGTTTAAAGCGACGTAGTGCTACGTCAAAGGGCTCGTTTTCTTTAAGGCGAACGCTTGGCATTTATAATCAATCCTGTTTATTGGTCATGTATATGATCGTTTAGTTTTGAACTTAGTACGATCTGTCGCTAAGAGCTATTTCTTAGCTGACTCTTTAAGGGCGCGTAGTCTATACATTAAGCCTGATCGATGCAAAGTTTTTTACGCGCTTTTAACTGCTTATTTGCTCAACGCAAAGTACTGGTTCACACAGGCCTGCAGAGGGTTTAAAGTTACGCCCTGTGATGGGCGCTGCAATGCCCGCAAATAACCCTTCAGGGCTAGACTTGAATGCTTGTGTTAGGAATAGAAACATCCTGCGATGAAACCGGAGTTGCTGTCTATGACAGTGAGCGAGGGCTGTTGGCTCATACTCTCTACTCTCAGGTAAAGCTGCACGCTGAATACGGCGGTGTAGTGCCCGAACTCGCCTCGCGGGATCATGTGCGCAAGATTCTGCCAATGTTAGAGAAAGTTTTGGCTGAGGCCAATGTTAACAAGGCTGATCTCGATGGCATTGCCTATACCGCAGGTCCGGGACTAATGGGTGCCTTAATGGTTGGAGGTTCTGTAGCCACGGCTATGGCTTACACTCTGAAAATACCTGTACTGGGTGTCCATCATATGGAAGGCCACCTGCTGGCCCCTATGCTTGAGGACAATCCCCCAGTATTTCCATTTGTCGCCTTACTGGTTTCCGGAGGGCACACTCAGCTGGTCTCCGTGACCGCTATTGGCGAGTATGAGTTACTCGGCGAATCGATTGATGATGCGGCGGGGGAGGCTTTCGACAAAACAGCCAAACTGCTCGATCTGGAATATCCCGGCGGACCGCGACTGGCGGCAATGGCAGAACAGGGGGTTATCGAAAGATTTACCTTCCCGCGGCCAATGACCGATCGACCCGGTCTGGATTTTAGTTTTTCCGGGTTAAAAACCTTTACCCGTAATTTGATCGAAAAAAACCGCGGTGACGATGTGCTGCCCGAACCGCAGACTATGGCGGATATCTGTGCCGGCTTTCAGGAGGCCGTGGTCGATACCCTAGTGATTAAATGCCGCAGAGCAATGCAGCAGACTTCAATGAAAACCTTGGTGATTGCCGGTGGTGTTTCGGCCAATCCAAGACTGCGCGAAAAACTCGAAATCGCTCTTGGAAAAGATGGTGCTCAAGTATTTTATGCCCGCCATGAGTTTTGCACCGATAATGGTGCGATGATCGCCTACGCCGGTTGCCAGCGTCTGTTGGCCGGTGAAAAAAATAAATTGGAAATCTCGGCAACGCCGCGGTGGCCACTGGACCAATTGATACAGCCACAGGAAAGAGCTTAATGGATATTGTTTATATTAGAGACCTGCGTATAGAGACCATTATTGGTATCTATGATTGGGAACGCGAGGTAAAGCAGATTGTCAGTTTGGATCTAGAGATGGCTCATGATATTCGCAAGGCCGCTGAAACTGACGATATCCAGTATGCCCTGAATTACAAATCTATTGCCAAGCGACTGATAAAGTTTATTGAAGAGAGTGAGTTTTTACTGGTTGAGCGCATGGCTGAGGAAGTCGCCAGTATAGTGACCAATGAATTTTCAGTACCCTGGTTAAAACTGCGAGTCAGTAAGCCAGGAGCCCTTAGAGGCTCTCAGGATGTGGGTATCTTGATCGAGCGAGGAGAGCGTCCCTAATGGCGCTTATTTACCTGAGCCTGGGTAGCAATATAGAGCGCTACCGGCGTATTACTGCGGCACTGGATGCTCTGACAGAGAGCTTTGGTGAACTGCAACTGTCGTCGGTTTATGAAAGCGTCTCCGTGGGTTTTGAGGGTGACAGTTTCTTCAATCTGGTGGTCGGTATCCACTCACCTCTGGCGGTTGGGGAGGTATCTAAAATCCTCAAGAGTATCGAAGATAAAAACGGTCGCGATCGCAGTGGGCCGCGATTCGGTTCGCGTAGTTTGGATATTGATATCTTAACCGTTGACGGTATTGCCGGTGAGATCGATGGCATTCAATTGCCGAGAGATGAGGTATTAAAAAATGCCTTTGTGCTGCTTCCTCTTGCCGAAATTGCGCCACAAATCAAACATCCTGTCACTGCGCAGAGTTATTCCCAGCACTGGCAGCAATTTGATAAAAATAAACAAAAACTCTGGCCCGTTGAATTTATCTGGCGCGGTGAGAATATTACAGGCGCGCTTTAACTGGCACTTAACTAGTAGTTTAATTAATAGTCTAGCTAGCCGTTTAAAATACAATCCAGAGGGTAGAGCTATGATCAAATATCAACTTGCCACCGGCATCACCTTTTTTATCTATCTGGCAATGATGCTAGCCATCGGCCTCTGGGCTTACCGCAAAACAGCTAACCTATCGGATTACTTGTTGGGTGGGCGTAACCTCGGGCCTTTGCCTTCAGCGCTAAGTGCCGGCGCCTCTGATATGAGCGGCTGGTTGCTGCTCGGATTGCCTGGCTTTGCCTATGCGGCGGGTCTGGAATCGGTGTGGATTGCACTTGGCCTGCTAGCCGGAACCTGGCTTAACTGGTTAATTGTTGCAAGACGGCTGCGTAATTACAGCAAGAGCGCTGGCGACTCGCTGACCATTCCAGAATTTCTTGAAAACCGTTTTGAAGAAAAGACTCATATTTTACGGGTGATCTCTGCCGCATTTATTTTGATATTTTTCCTCTTTTACACCAGCTCTGGTCTAGTTGCCGGCGGTAAATTATTTGAAACCACCTTTGGCCTCGACTACCAGCTTGCGGTGATCGTTGGTGCGGCGGCGGTTGTCTCTTACACCCTTTTTGGTGGTTTTCTAGCGGTCAGCTGGACCGATGTGGTGCAGGGCCTGTTAATGGTTGCCGCACTAATGATAGTTCCCGTAGTGGCGCTCTCTGTGGATGGTGGCTGGTCGGCTGCAAGCGCCAGCATCAATGCTAAAAACCCCGAGTTATTAAATATTTGGACCAGTATTGATGGTCAGCCGCTGGGTGCCATTGCGATAATGTCGCTGCTTGGCTGGGGGCTGGGCTATTTCGGTCAGCCACATATTCTGGCACGATTTAAAGCGATCCGTTCAGCAGAGGATATTCCCGTGGCGCGTAGAACTGCGGTGAGCTGGACGGTGCTGGCTCTGCTTGGCTCACTGGGTTGCGGTCTGGTTTCTATTGCCTTTTTTGAGACACCCTTAAGCGATCCGGAAACCGCATTTATGCTGCTGATTAATGCACTGTTTCATCCAGTGATTGCCGGTGTCTTATTGGCGGCTATTTTGGCCGCAGTGATGAGCACCGCAGATTCCCAATTACTGGTCTCCTCATCGGCACTGGCTGATGACTTTTACAAAGCGCTGTTTCGACAACAGGCGAGTCAAAAAGAGCTGGTTAATGTGGGACGAGGGGCGGTGGTCTGCATTGCCGTTGCCGCCACATTTATTGCCTTAAATCCCGATAGCAAAGTACTGGATATGGTCAGCTATGCTTGGGCTGGCTTTGGCGCGGCATTTGGTCCGACCCTGATTCTTGCGCTGTACTGGAAACGCATGAATTGGCAGGGTGCTTTAGCGGGGGTTATTGTCGGTGGCTGTACGGTAGTCATCTGGAAACAGCTAAGCGGGGGTATTTTTGATTTATATGAAATTATTCCCGGGTTTGTTTTAGCCGGTCTTGGGGTTATTTTAGTCTCCCTAGTAACCACAAAACCTTCGGCCTCTATCGAGAAGCAATTTGATCAGGTGGCGGGGCTTTAGAGTTGATACAGTCGGCAATTTAAACTGAAATCATGCAGGCATTAATCTACTGGCTATACTGATTTTGATGATGTTTTGGGCAATGAGGCCCATCACTATTTAATGGAGTAACTATGTTTAGTTTATCGTTTAGCTTATCAATGAAAAAAATTCTCGCTTGCCTTGCCCCCTTTGCATGTCTTCTTGCGCTGCAAGCCTGCACTACATTTGACCCTTACACCGGTGAAGAAAAAACCACCAATACGGCCATTGGCGCGAGTATAGGCGCTGGTGTCGGCGCAGTTATTGCGTATATAGACAACAAGGACGAAGACAGTCGTCAGCGCAACAAACGTATTCTTGCGGCTGCCGGAGGTGGTGCTGCAATAGGGGGTGGAATTGGCTACTACATGGATGCCCAAGAAGCCAAGCTGCGCAAGCAGTTACGCGGTAGCGGTGTCAGCGTCGAGCGGGTTGGCGATAATATCAATCTGATTATGCCGGGCAATATTACCTTTGCCACCAATAGCGCGAATATCAATGCGAGCTTTTATTCTGTGCTTGATTCTGTGGCGCTAGTGATTGCTGAATACGATAAAACACTGGTTGTTGTCGCCGGACATACCGACAGTGATGGCAGCGCTAGCTTTAATCAAGACCTCTCTCAGCGCCGCGCCGCATCGGTTTCGGATTATTTAGTCTCGCAGAGTATATTGCCGGTGCGACTGGAAACTGTTGGATTTGGAGAGGCAGAGCCTATTGCTGGGAATAATACCGCTGAGGGCAAGCAGCAGAATCGACGTGCGGAAATCACCCTGTTACCAATTACTGAATAGTCTTTATCGGGGTCGTTATCGGCCCCCAATTAATTCGAGTTTACTAAGCAAGGATGCTACCAATGACTTTAATACTAAAGCACCCTAAACTATTTATTTCCTATAGCCAGACGGATGATCGGCATAAAGACTGGGTGGTCGATCTGGCCGAGCGTCTTCTCGAAGATGGCATAGAAGTTATTATGGATCGCTGGGATCTTAAATACGGGCATGAGATGTTCGTCTTTATGGAGCAGATGGTCACTGACCCAAGCGTGGACAAAGTGTCTATAGTTTGCGACAGCCTCTACAAAGAGAAGGCCGATCGGTTGGGTAAAGCCAAGCACAGTGAGATTATGCAGAAGTTGGGTTGGTAGTTCGTAATAAAAAACCTGTAATTGAGAGCTTGTAACTAACAGCTCACTATTTTTTAGACGCTAAAGGCTATTGGTTAAGGCTAAAGGCTATTGATCAGGGCTAAAGGCTATTGATCAGGGCTAAAGGCTATTCGAACTACCACCATCCACGGCAATGGTTTGGCCAGTCATATAGCTCGCATTCACCGCGAGAAAAAACACCGTCTCGGCAATATCCGCCTCGCAACCCAAACGTCCCATAGGCACTTTACTCAGCACCGAGTTCTGCTTATTGGTATCGTCCAGCTCATGTTCCGGCCACAGAATAGCACCCGGAGCAACGCTGTTAACTCGCACTGCCGGTGCTAATTCAAGAGCCATGGATTTGGTCATGGCGATATTGCCAGCCTTGGCGATCGAGTAGATAGGGTGGTTTTTCAAGGTCTGTCGCGCGTGCATATCCGAGATATTAACAACACTGCCCTGAGTTTTGGTCAGCTGGGGCGCTAGACCCTGAGTCAGGAAGAATGGTCCTTTGAGATTACTGTTAATCAGGTCATTCCACTGCTGATCATCGCAGTTCTCTAGAGGTGTCGGGTAAAAGCTCGAGGCATTATTGATCAATACATCGAGACGACCCACAGAATCCACTAGATCGGTAATTTTTTGCAGGCCGCTCATATCATTGAGATCAGCCTGAACCAGCAGGCAGCTATTGTCGCGCTGCTGATTTAATTTTTCGCAGAGTTTGTCAGCATCACTGGCCGAGCGATTGAAGTGAATAATCACCTGATAGCCCGCAGCGTGAAAAAGCTTGGCTGTGGCTGCGCCAATACGTCGGGCGGCACCGGTTATCAGCACCACTGGGGTTGAACTTTTGTCGTTATGGGGCATTTTTAACTCGCGCTGTAGGTTTGTTTTAACTCTGCAATGCATGCAATACGGCGCAGATTCAATTGGCGACCAATCTCGGCGCCCTCTATTCCAGATTTCACCAGATCGGCAATACTCACATCCATCACAAGGCTCAGTGCCGCGCGCAAATAGTCCGCCGGCGGGTAATCGCGCTGTTCAAATCCGGTGCGACCGCGGGCATCGGCCATACAGCAGAGAATAAAGTCTTCGAGCTTGGCGGCGGATTTAAGTGCGCCAATGCCTTTGAGTAGATTGACAATTATTTCCGGTTCCAGCTGCATAGCTTTATGGCACAGTAGATGGTATTCGGTCACAGCCAGAGCCAGCTGACGAATATTATTTGGCACTTTTAAACTATCGCAGAGACTGTCTACCAGAGTTACACCACGAGCTTCATGGCCGGAGTGGCTGGGTAAAATATGTTCGGGGGTAATACCTTTTCCTAGGTCGTGGACCAGCACGGAAAAACGAACCGCACTGCTATCGGACAATTTCACCGATTGCTGCAGTGCCATCAAGATATGAATGCCAGTATCGATCTCTGGATGATAATCCGCCCGTTGAGCCACCCCAAACAGGCAGTCAACTTCCGGAAACAGCGCCTTGAGAGCACCGCACTGTCGCAGTGTCTCAATATAAATATCCGGCGAGCGCTCGCAGAGTGCCCGTTCGGTCTCTTTCCAGACCCGCTCGGCGACCAGATAATCCAGCTCGCCGCTCGCGGTGATCGAGCTCATCAGAGCCAGTGTTTCCGGAGCAATGGTAAAGCCGAGATGATGGTAGCGAGCGGCAAAGCGTGCCACGCGCAAAACTCTTAAGGGATCTTCCGTAAAGGCATCGGAAACATGGCGCAGCAGCTTATCGTTGAGATCGCGCTGACCACCATAGGGGTCGATAAGCGAACCATCCGGATCTTCCGCCATGGCATTAATGGTCAGATCGCGGCGAACCAGATCCTCTTCCAGACTGACATCTTCAGCAGCGTGAAAGGTAAATCCCTGATAGCCATGGCCGGATTTTCGCTCGGTGCGAGCCAGCGCATATTCCTCGCCAGTGTCGGGTTTGATAAACACCGGAAAGTCGCTGCCCACTGGAACAAAACCGAGATCGATCATTTTCTGCGGGGTTGCGCCAACTACAACCCAGTCATTTTCATCACTGGGATAGTTAAGTAGTTTGTCGCGAACGGCGCCGCCGACTCGGTAGATTTTCATCCGGAGTTCCAATGCTGATGCTTTTAAAGCAGTTATATTTTTTAAGCATTGTAAGGTGCGCCGCAGTTCACCTCAATCAATAACCGGAGCCTGGGAGGTTATTGACCCGCTTCAGGGTTTGAAATCAGCTGCTGGAGAGCGTGTTTATCAATCAGCTCAATCTCTTTCTTGTTGACCTTAAGGTATTTCTTTCTTTGGAAGTGGCTAAACGCTCGGCTCACTGTCTCCACCGTCATACCTAGGTAGTTGCTGATCTCACCGCGAGACATCGGCAGTCGAAAACGTGTTGAAGAGAGCTTTTGTTGTGCCAGTCGAGCAGAGATACTCAATAATAAACTGGCGAGACGCTGATGGGCAGAGTTGCCCGCCAATAGGGCAATCAGTTTTTGATCGCTGTTGATCTCTTTACTCAACAGTTTGATAACGTGCTTCTGAATAGAGGGAATAGTTGTGCTCAGCAGCTCTAACTGTCCGTAAGGTATTTCGCAGATAGAGGTGGTTTCCATAGCAACAGCGGCATTTTGATGATAATTTTCGGCGAGACCATCCCAGCCAAATATCTCCCCGGGCAGATAGAAGCCGGTTACCTGCTCGCGGCCTTCATTGTCAATGCAGTACGACTTGACCGAGCCGCTGCGCACGGCGTAGACCGAGGTGAACTTGTCGCCGCAATAAAATATTGAGGTTCTCGCCTGATAGGGGGTTCCGCGCTGAATCACCTGATCTAACTTATAGAGTTCGTCGGATCTGAGTGAAAGGGGGATACACATGGTGCTCATTCGGCAGTCGCGGCAGCTGACTGGGATGGCGTAGGCAGTCTCTTCGTTTTTCAAAATATCATCCTTAATTTTAAAATCCTTTACAACGTTAGTATTTAATCGCCAATATTATTTTAAAGCGTTTTTTTCTGTTCATGCTTCCCTTTAATCTGCGGTTTTTGAAAAGCTCGAATTAAAAGCTCAGGTACCGACTTTTAGGTAAGTATAGACCTTGAATTGATCTAAATCAGTTTGATTTTCACGCGTTTAGAATTTGCCAACTACACTAAAAATATTGTCGGTGATGTATCTCTAATGTCTATGTAAATTCTCTTTAAACAGCGCAATAGGATTAAAAAATGAAAAATATACTCGTGGTTTTGGATGGTTCGGAGAGTGATGAGCATGTCTTGAACCAAGCGGTTAAGGTGGCTGATGCCCGAGGCAGTGATATACGCCTGTTTATGATTGTCTATGATTCCATAGAAGAGCTTAATCGCTACGTCGGCTTTGATAATTACGCTGAAGTAAAGCAGGCAATTCTGGATGAGGCCGAGGTTAAACTGCGAGTGCTCACTGACAAGTTTGGCGATCGCTTTTCATCGACCATGCACTGGGGGCGACGCTGGCACTTCAGTGTTGTTGTCGAAGCGCGAAATATGTCCGCAGATTTAATTGTCAAAGCAGTGCATCGCCACTCGCGAATAGCTGAATTCCTGCACACCCCTGAAGACTGGCACCTGCTTCGAGAGGCCAGCTGCCCTGTGTGGTTAGTTAATGACAGTACCGACAAGATCAATAAGGTGGTCGCAGCCTTTAGCACCCTAGAAGAGACCCCGGAGCATCGTCAGCTCGGTGAGAGGGTGGTGTTCAAAGCCCGGGATCTGGCAGCGGCTCTGGGTGTGGAGTTACACGTGATTTCGGTGATACCTGACCTATTAAATTCTCAGGCGATGATCGCCCCGGTTCCTGCAATGCCCGGACAGTTCCCCTACGTACTTGCGGATATGGGTGAAGAGGCGCTAGAGCGCGCTCAGCAGATACTCAGTGAATCACTCGCAAGAATTGCTGTTGAAGCAGATGTCAGCGAGGTTAGAACTGGCTTTGTCGATACTGAGATGGCCGATGCCGTCGGCGCCACCGGCGTATTAGTGATAGGTAGTGCCGCAGCTCGCAGTATTCCGGGCAAGGTGGCTGCCAAGCTATTTGGTAACACCTCAGAAAAAGTCATCCACCATGCGCATGGTGATGTTTTAGTCGTTCATTGATAATTAACTGATAGCCCACTGACGGTCGGATCTATTACTGTGGTTTTCCCCACAGCTGTTCGAGTCGTTTATCGCGCCCGCAGCCCCAACGGTAATAGTTGTAGCGTACAGGATTTTTTAAGTAGTAATCTTGATGGTAGTCTTCAGCGGGATAGAACGTACTGGCGGCAGTGATTTTTGTTGCTATGGGGGCGCCCAAGTTGGCAGTCTCGACAAGGGCCTGCCGGGACTTCTCGGCAGCTAGCTTCTGCTTTTTACTGTGATAGAAAATCTCGCTGCGGTACTGCTGGCCACGATCGCAGAACTGGCCGCCCCCATCGATGGGGTCAATGCTCTTCCAGAAGTATTCAAGCAGAATCTCATAGCTGGTCTCACTGCTGTCAAAGATGATTTGCACTCCTTCGGTATGCCCGGTTTTACCCGCTGAAACTTGTTTGTAGGTCGGGTTTTTAAGCTGCCCGCCAATATAGCCAGAGGTAACGGCAATAACCCCGTCGAGTTTTTCAAAATCACTTTCTGAGCACCAAAAACAGCCGCCGGCAAAGGTGGCAGTCTGATTTTCTGCATAACTTGTGCTTGTCAGAGTGGTTAGCAGAATGGCTGAGGCCATGGTTGCCAAAAAAGCTCTACGCAGAGCTGTAACCAAATTGACATAAATACGCGGAATAATGTCAGGAAATAAAAGTGAGTTATTTTTCATGTTGGGTTTCCTTCCTGTTGAGGGGAAAGTCTATCGAAGAAAATTCGACTTTTTAATAAGTTTTTTCTATACGGTTGGTCTATGGCTATTGGTTCGACCGTAGAAAAGTCATTAGTTTCCCAAACCTTTGTCAAGTGACAGGGCTTGTCAGGCGGGAGAGATCATTCACTGGTAATAAATATTTAAAATTAGCGCTGGCATTTTATAAGAGTCAGTAATGAAAAGGGTTTAAAGGTAAGTTATGAACTTCATAGATGACTTGGGTTTAGATGACAATTTTGATGGCAGCACCGCCAGCAATTCAGATGAAAATCTATTTGAAAAAAATGCCTCGTCCGGCACGCAGAAGCATAAGGTTGACTTTCAGGCTGATTCACGGCGCAAACTTAAAGAGCGCCTCGAGGCATCGAGGGTGAAAAAGCAGGCCCAGGACTATGATTTTGATCTGGATTTCGATCTAGATTACGACCTCGATTAAGCTCTGGGTGAACAGTTGAATCAATGCTTGCCGATCAAAACTCTGAGGCGGTTAAACCACTCTGTTTTTTAGCAACATTTGCACGCCTTTTTTGGCATAATAGCTGACCAAGAAACCTCATTGAGCTCGGGAAATTCTGTTGCCGCATTCACCCCTTCTAAAAGTTGAGAGTCTCGCCTTTGAGCGCGACGACAACTGTCTGCTTGAAAATGTTAATCTGAGCCTTAACAGCGGCGAGATAGTGCAGATTGAAGGCGCCAATGGCAGTGGTAAAACAACCCTGTTGCGACTGCTGACCAGCGCCCTGGAACCCAGTGCGGGAAAGATACTCTACAACGGCAGCCAAATTGCCGACTGCCGTTATCAATATCTCTCCGATATGCTCTATATCGGTCATCAGCCAGCGGTAAAATTAACCCTCACCGCAGAGGAAAATTTGCGCTGGATGGTCAACAGTTCAGCAAAAACTAATCAGCTATCAATTGCTCAGGCACTGGCTGAGGTGGGTCTAGCCGGTTACAGCGATATTCCCTGTTACACACTCTCCGCGGGTCAACACCGCCGAGTGGCACTGGCGCGTTTATTAATCAGTGAAGCCGCGCTCTGGTATCTCGATGAGCCATTCACGGCCATCGACAAACAGGGGGTGAGCTTTTTAGAGGCCCGCCTGCAGGAACACCTCAATCGTGGTGGTGCCGTCGTTCTATCCAGTCACCAAGATCTGGGCCTTAACAATCTGCGTAAATACAGTTTGAGCGCGCCGACGGGGCAGACGCAATAATGGCCAACTCAATTAATAGCGGGTTTCATGCCTGGTTAAAGCGCGACCTTTTGTTGGCCTACAGGCGCCGGGGCGAAGCCGCTAGCCCGCTAGTGTTTTTTGTCATGGTTTCAACCCTGATCCCTCTCGGCTTAACCCCCGAGTCGGCGCGACTGGCAGAAGTTGCCGCTGGGATGATCTGGGTAATGGCCCTATTGGCAACGCTGTTATCGGTCGACGGTTTATTTGCCAGTGATTATCAGGATGGCTCTCTGGAGCAGCTTTTAATCACCCCGCAGTTACTGCCGATGCCACTGCTGGGTAAAATTACCGCACACTGGTTAACAACCGGTCTGCCCCTAACACTGGTTTCGCCGCTGCTGGGGCTGATGTTATCGCTGCCGGCCAGCGGCTACCTGCCAATGATTTGCAGTCTGGCTCTGGGCACAGCCTGTCTGAGTTTAACCGGTGCTGTGGGAGCGGCTTTGACCGTATCCCTGCGCAAGGGCGGCCTGTTGTTGTCGCTGCTAGTGATGCCGCTGTATATGCCAGTGATTATATTTGGCACAGCCACAGTCACCTATGCCATTGATGGGCTTAACTGGCTGCCACCACTGGCCATACTTGGGGCGCTATTTGCAGCCTCTGTAGCACTTTGCCCACTGGCTGCGGCCGGTGGGCTGCGCATTACTAGCGCCAATTAACCAAAGGAAAAGATATGAGTTGGCAATGGTTTCACCGTCTTGGATCACCGCGTTGGTTTTATCACAATAGTGCGCGCTGGTTGGCCTGGTTGTGCCCGATCGCCGCAGCTGTCGTATTGGGTGGACTGGTCTGGGGGCTGGCGATTGCCCCTGAAGATGCCAAACAGGGCAATAGTTTCCGAATTATCTACCTTCATGTTCCCGCTTCATTTTTAGCGTTGGCTGGCTACTACATTATGGCCATTGCCGGTGCCGTGGGCCTAATCTGGAAAATGAAACTCTCATATATGGTGATGAAATCCGCCGCGCCAATTGGTGCCGCCCTGACATTTATCGCCCTGTTTAGCGGAGCCATCTGGGGTAAACCCACCTGGGGAACTTACTGGGTTTGGGATGCGCGAATTACTTCCATGTTGATACTGCTGTTTTTGTATCTCGGCGTGATGGCCCTGCAATACGCCTATCACAGCATCGATGCTGCCAGTAAAGCTGGCGCAATACTCGGGTTGGTTGGCACCGTTAATATTCCAATTATCTATAAGTCAGTGGACTGGTGGTTCACCTTGCATCAGCCAGCGACAATCAAATTTACCTCCGCACCCAGTATGCATCCGGATATGTTCCAGCCGCTGCTGGTGATGATAGTTGGCTTCTATTTGTTTTATGCCGTGGCACTAATACTCCACACCCGCAGCGAAATACTCCGCCGCGAGCGCAAAACCAGCTGGGTGCGCGAACTGCTAAACGAAAAAAACCAAGATGTGGCCGATAAAAAGGTTGGGAAGAGCTAAAGCTATGAAAATGTACTTTGCGAGTTTTCAAGATTTACTGACAATGGATGGCCATGGTATCTATGTCTGGTCGACAGTCATTGTCACCTTATTAATCATGATCTGGCTATTGGTCGCGCCCATCCTCAGTCGCCGTGCGCTGCTTAAAGAGGTTGCCAGAGATATTCTGCGCGAGCGCGCCCGTCAAACATCGCCGACAAATACTCAGGGAGAGAGCTAATGCATCCACTGCGTAAACAGCGCCTACAGCTAGTTATTTTGATTGTTGTCGCCACCACTATTGTCGTTGGTTTGGTGCTTTATATGCTGCGTGAAAACGGCAACTTCTTCTACACCCCGGAGCAGATTATTTCCGGTGAAGCGCCACAGGGTGTCTATCTGCGCGCCGGAGGTATGGTCGTTGATGGTAGCCTAAAGCGAGCCGACGATTCACTCTGGGTACAGTTTCAAATTACCGATGGTGTAGAGAATCTGACCGTCGAACACACCGGCATACTGCCAGATCTATTTACCGAAGGTGAAGCGGCGATAGCCTCTGGAACAGTCGATGAAAATTTAGTTTTGCAGGCCACCGAGATACTTGCCAAGCACGACGAAAATTACACGCCTCCCGAAGTTGCTGAGGCTATGAATGAAGCCTATCAGCGCAAGCAGGAAGCACTTGATGGTGAGTCTAGTAAAGAGCTTGCTGGTGAGAAAAAATACTATTTGGATAATACAAAATGACAGCAGAGCTAGGTCATGGAGCACTTATAGTCGCGCTATGTCTGGCGGTAATTCAGGCGATTGTCCCTATGGTTGGGTCATTTGCCGGATACCGCTCATGGATGCGCCTTGGTCATTCACTGGCGCTGGGGCAGTTTGTACTTTTAGCCATCTCCTTTGCCTGTCTGGCTAACGCCTTTTTACAAGATGACTTCAGCCTGCAATACGTGGCCGACAACTCCAACACCTTACTTCCCGATCATTTCAAGTTTAGTGCCGTCTGGGGTGCCCACGAGGGTTCGCTGCTGCTCTGGGCGTTGATACTGGCCGGCTGGACCGCTGCAGTAGCACTCTGTAGTCGTCATCTTCCGCTGGTTTTATCGGCGCGCGTGCTATCAATTCTGGGTGCAATCGCCGTTGGTTTCGGTCTGTTTTTACTGCTGACCTCAAATCCGTTTGCGCGTATTTTGCCATTCTCTCCCGTCGAGGGAGGTGACCTAAACCCGCTGTTACAGGATATTGGTCTGATCATCCATCCGCCGATGCTCTATATGGGTTATGTGGGTTTTGCTGTGCCTTTCGCCTTTGCGGTTGCAGCTTTAATTGGTGGTCAGTTTGACAGTGCCTGGGCGCGTTGGTCGAGACCCTGGATCAATACCGCATGGGTGTTTTTAACCATAGGTATAACCCTCGGAAGTTGGTGGGCCTACTACGAATTAGGTTGGGGCGGCTGGTGGTTCTGGGATCCGGTAGAGAATGCCTCCTTTATGCCATGGTTGGTGGGAACTGCATTGGTTCACAGTATCTCCGCCACGGAAAAGCGCGGCGTATTCCGCAGTTGGACATTGCTGCTCGCTATTCTGGCCTTCTCCCTAAGTCTGCTCGGAACCTTTTTGGTGCGCTCCGGCGTGCTGACCTCAGTGCATGCTTTCGCCAGTGATCCTGAGCGCGGGGTATTTATTCTCGCCTTTCTGGGTTTGGTAGTTGGTGGTTCGCTGCTGCTATTTGCTCTGCGCGGCCCGGCGATGCGCAAAGACGCTATGGATAAACAGCCTGAGACCGCAACTTACAGTGCCTGGTCACGGGAAATGCATCTGCTGTTCAATAATATCTTGCTGGTTACCGCCACCGCGATGATTCTGATCGGTACCCTCTACCCATTGATTGCCGATGTTTTAAATATGGGGAAAATCTCGGTTGGCCCCCCGTACTTTAACTTTTTCTTTGTGCCGTTGACCCTCGGTTTAATGGTTGCTATGGGCTTTGCCGTTTTCAGCCGCTGGAAAAAAACCGATGCTCAGATGCTGCGCCAAAAAGGTGTGATGCCGGCAATAATTAGTCTTCTCGCGGGCTTAATACTACCGCTGTTTTTGGTCGAGGAAATATCTCTGGCCAGCTATTCTATTACCGCTGTTATTACGCTTAGTATTAGTCTGTGGGTAGTGACTATGAGCGCCGAAGATCTTTGGCAAAAGCTCAGTCATGGTGGTTTTAAAATCACCAATGTTAAAAAACTCTCGGCCAGTTACTGGGGCATGTTGTGCGCCCATATTGGCATTGCAGTTTGCGCCATAGGTGTGGGTCTCAGCACTGTCTATGATGAGCAGAAAGATGTTCGTATGGTGCCCGGCGACAAGCAGATAGTCGCTGGTTATGAATTTATATTTGATCGTTTAGACGCTGTGCAGGGACCAAACTATACCGCCAGTCGTGGACAGGTATCGGTATTTAAAAACGCACAGTTAGTGTCGGTATTGCACCCTGAGAAACGCAATTACAGCGCCCGCAATCAAGTGATGACCGAAGCGGATATAGATGCCCGTCTCAGTCGAGATATCTATGTATCACTTGGCGAGCCCTTAAAAGGCGATGCCTGGGCAATTCGCCTGTATGTAAAACCGTTTGTACGCTGCATCTGGCTGGGCGGTATATTGCTCAGTCTCGGTGGTTTGCTGACGGTCTTGGATAAACGTTATCGCCGCCGTCGGGTTAAGAAGGACCCTACGACCAAAGGAGCAGTCACTGTATGAACAGATTAGCACTCTTTATCCCGCTGATACTCTGTATAGCGCTGGGCGCATTTTTATTTTCCAGTCTCGACAAAGACCCTCAGGAACTTCCATCGGCATTGGTCAGCCAACCTTTTCCCAATTTTGCTCTGGAAGAACTCAACGACCCTGAGCGGTTGGTCAGCAGTGCAGACTTCCGCGGTGAAAGCCAAAATGGACAGGTGGTCTTGGTTAATATCTGGGCGACCTGGTGTTTTGCCTGCCGCATTGAACATCCCTACTTAAACGGTCTGGCAGAACAGGGCGTTGCGATTATTGGTCTCAACTACAAAGATAATCGACTGCTGGCACAGCAGTGGTTAGCAGAGCGCGGCGATCCCTACCAGATGACTATTTTTGATCCTCAGGGAACACTCGGAATTGATCTCGGTGTCTACGGCGCACCGGAAACCTATCTGGTAGATGCTCAGGGAATTATTCGCCATCGCCGAGTGGGCGTTGTTGACGAGCGAATCTGGAATAAAGAATTCCGCGATCTCTATAACCAGTTAGTGGAACAAGCCAGTGGTGAATAAACTTTGCTTAGGTCTATTATTATTGATCTCCTGCGAATTGTTCGCCAGCGCAGATGTAGTCGAGTTTTCTGATGAAGAGCTGCGTCCGCGCTACCAGCAGCTAATCGCAGAATTGCGCTGCCCAAAATGTCAAAATCAAAATCTCGCCGACTCTAACTCGCCTATCTCTGTGGATCTGCGTCGACAGGTACAGCGCTTGCTGGAAGAGGGCATGAGCAACCAACAGATTAAGGCCTATCTCACCAGTCGTTACTCAGACTTTATACTCTACCGACCACAGGTTAAGCAAAACACCTGGTTTCTGTGGATCGCGCCAATAGCGCTACTGCTCTTGGGGCTATTGATTTTATATCGAATCTCCCAGCGTCAGAAAAGCACTGTTCCATTAGATAAACCGGTTGAAGAGCCAGCTAAAGAAACTCTTAGCTCCGACGATCAGCTGCGCTTGCGAGAGCTTTTGAAAAACACCAATGGAGACTCGAATTAATGAATTTGTGGTTGGGAATAACATTAATCTTAATTGTCGCCGGTGGCTTTCTTGCCTACCCCTTTTTTTTTCGCCGCGCTGAAGACCCATCCAACCAGTCACAGCAGGCCAATGTAGATATATTCCGCGACCAGCAAAATCAATATCAGCAACAGCTCGAGCGCAGTGAAATTAGCCAGCAGCAGTATGCAGCAATGCTCGCCGAAGCCGAACAGCTTCTACTCAGTAATACCGCTATTACCCAAGCTGAAAAGAAAAGTAAGCCGGGCCTATGGATGCTGCCGATTCTGGTTATCATTATCCCCCTTGCAACCCTGTGGATGTATCAGTCATTAGGTGCCAGCGCCGACGAGCAGATCGCAGAAAAACTGACCGCTAACGCCGCGACCAATGCCGGACAGCAAATGGCCTGGGACAGCGAGTTGATAACCCTGATTGCCGAGCGCGTTAAACAGCGCCCAAACAATGTTTACTACTGGACTATTCTCGCTCAAGAAGCTGTGTCTCGCGGTGATATGCCCGCCGCTGCAGAATACTTTTCCCAGTCCATAAGAATTGAACCCAGAGAGAGCTACCTGCTTGGTCAGTATGCCCAGGCACTGTTTTTTGCCGAAGGCAATCAATTTACCCAGCCGGTCAATACCGCGTTGGATAACGCCTTTGCCGTGGACTCATCTAACCAGACCGTGCTCGGCCTAAAAGGCATTCAGGCATTTGAAGGTCAGGATCATAAGCTAGCGATCAGTTACTGGCAGGGTGCGATGCAGCAGTTGAATCCATCTAGCAGAGACTGGCAGGCCCTGCAAAGCGGTATTCAAAAAGCCCAGCAATTAAGTGGTGATACGCCCACTGCAAACCTGTCCGTAGCACTGAGCATTGCCAACAATATTGAATTCACCGCCGAGCAAGTGGTGTTTGTTGCTGTGGTTGCTGCCGATGGCCCCCCAATGCCCATCGCCGCGCGCAAAGTCGTTGCCAGTCAGCTGCCGATCAATATCCAGCTCAGTGATAACGATGCACTGATGGCCGGTCGCAGCCTCTCTGCTGCAGGCCAGGTTCGTGTCGTCGCCAGACTCTCCACATCCGGCACTGCAAACCCTCAGGCCGGTGATTGGGAAGCGACCAGTGAAGTTATTGAGATAACTCAAGAGACGCAAAACCTCGAACTCAATATTTCTCAACAGCGGGCGCACTAGCTGCTCGCTTTTTCCACAGCACTCCATGATCTGAATCAATCGCAGACCAGCTGCCGTTGAAAATCTTTTTGCCGTCCCCAAATAAACTATTAAGAAAGACTATTAATTAAAAGCTTGTTATTAAAAGCTTAGTTATTTCAGAGTCATATAATTTGAAAAATTAGTTTGAGAGGCGAACCATGCGAATTGATAAACTAACCAACCAACTGCAGAGTGCACTGGCCGACGCACAGTCGATAGCCGTAGGTAATGATCACTCCGCCATAGAGCCCGTTCACCTATTACTAGCCTTGCTCAATCAGCAGGGTGGCAGTATTCGACCCATACTCAACCGTGCCGGTTTTGATGTCACCGGCCTGCAGGCAGCGCTTAATACCCAACTCGATAAACTGGCAAAAATCAGCGCGCCAACCGGCGAAGCAAATCTCTCCCAAGAGCTTGGGCGGCTCATGAATATGGCCGATCGCGCCGCACAGCAAAAGGGCGATGATTATATATCCAGCGAAATAGTGCTGGTCGCAGCCCTTGAAGATAGAGGTGCACTGGGTAAAACCCTACAAAAATTTGGCGATATAGCCAAAGCCAAAGAAGCCATTGAATCACTGCGCGGCGGCGACACCGTCAATGATCCAGATGCCGAAAGTCAGCGTGAAGCACTGGATAAATACACCATCGACCTCACCGAACGCGCCGAGTCCGGCAAACTGGATCCAGTGATTGGTCGCGATGATGAAATTCGCCGCACCATTCAGGTATTGCAGCGCCGCACCAAAAACAACCCAGTCTTAATCGGCGAACCCGGCGTCGGTAAAACCGCCATAGTCGAAGGCCTGGCACAGCGCATCGTCAATGCAGAAGTGCCAGAGGGACTTAAAAATAAACGCGTACTCACCCTCGATCTAGGAGCTTTATTAGCCGGCGCAAAATTCCGCGGCGACTTTGAAGAGCGTTTAAAAGCGGTACTCAATGACCTCTCCAAACAGGAAGGGCAGATTATTCTGTTTATCGATGAAATCCATACCATGGTCGGTGCCGGTAAAGCCGAAGGCGCCATGGATGCAGGCAATATGCTCAAGCCGGCACTGGCTCGCGGCGAACTCCACTGTGTCGGAGCCACCACCCTCGATGAATACCGCCAATATATTGAAAAAGATGCCGCCCTCGAGCGCCGCTTCCAGAAAATTCTTGTCGACGAACCCAGTGAAGAAGACACCGTCGCCATATTGCGCGGGTTAAAAGAGCGCTACGAAGTTCACCACGGCGTAGAGATCACCGACAGCGCCATAGTCGCCGCCGCCAAACTCTCCCAGCGCTATATCACCGACCGCCAGTTGCCCGATAAAGCCATTGACCTAATCGATGAAGCCGGCAGCCGTATACGTATGGAAATTGACTCCAAGCCAGAAGAGATGGATCGCCTTGAACGGCGCTTGATTCAGTTAAAGATTGAGCGCGAAGCACTTAAAAAAGACAAGGATCAAGCCTCCCGCAAACGGCTGAAAAAGATTGAAGACGATATAGCCACTCTGGGTAAAGAATATGCCGACCTCGAAGAGATCTGGAAAGCCGAAAAAGCTTCTATGCAGGGTGCTACCCATATCAAAGCCGAACTCGAACAGGCCAAAGTTGATCTCGAAGCTGCCCATCGTGAAGGTAACCTCGAAAAGATGGCGCAAATTCAATACAGCATCATCCCCGAACTGGAAAAGCAATTATCTACCGCCAGTGACGAAGAGCAGGTAGAGATGCGGCTGCTGCGCAATAAAGTCACCGAAGAAGAGATTGCCGAAGTGGTATCAAAATGGACCGGCATACCAGTCTCAAAAATGCTCGAAGGCGAACGAGATAAGCTACTGCGAATGGAAGAGTCACTGCATCAGCGTGTGATGGGGCAAAGCGAAGCCGTAGTCGCCGTCTCCAATGCTGTGCGTCGCTCCCGCGCAGGATTAGCCGACCCCAACCGACCCAATGGCTCATTCCTGTTTCTCGGGCCCACCGGTGTGGGTAAGACCGAACTGGCAAAAGCGTTGGCAGAGTTTCTATTCGACGATGAGCGTTCCATGGTGCGCATCGACATGAGTGAATACTCCGAGAAGCATTCCGTGTCGCGTCTGGTGGGTGCTCCTCCCGGCTATGTGGGCTACGATGAGGGCGGCGTATTGACCGAAGCAGTGCGTCGTCGTCCGTATCAGGTCGTGCTCTTTGATGAGGTGGAAAAAGCGCATCCAGATGTGTTCAACGTGCTCTTGCAAGTGCTCGATGATGGTGTGCTGACCGATGGCCAGGGACGCACTGTGGATTTCAAACAAACGTTGATTATCCTCACCTCTAACCTTGGGGCGCAGGCGCTTAGTCAGCTGCCTGAAGGTGCTGATGCAAGTGATGCGAAACGTGATGTGAACGACGCTGTGCGTTCGCATTTCCGGCCAGAGTTCTTGAACCGCCTCGATGAGACGATCATCTTTGATCGCCTTGCGCGGGGTGACATGGCTGGGATTGTGGAAATCCAACTCAAGCGTCTCGCAAAACGTCTGGTCTCGCGCAAGATCACGCTTGATTTGGACGATGCTGCGAAGAAATGGCTTGCCGATGAGGGTTATGACCCAGTGTTTGGCGCGCGTCCTTTGAAGCGTGTGATCCAGCGCGCGTTGCAGAACCCATTTGCGGAAATGTTGCTTGCGGGGGATGTGGGCGATGGCGCGACCATTGATGTGAGCGCAGGAGTGGAAGGGTTGATCATCGGCGACAAAGTGGCGAGCACCAATCGCCCGCGTCCGGAAGATGCTGTGGTGCATTGATCCGATTGCCCTGTGTGCTTAGCACGCAGGGCAACATCCTGACATAAACCGTGCTTTGACACTGCACAGCCAAAATTAGAAAACGGCCTCATAACCCCAACTACGAGGCTGTTTTCATGCAAATGC
>ENA-OQVM01001898-OQVM01001898.1-marine-metagenome-genome-assembly--contig:-NODE-1898-length-25985-cov-11.865949_pt1 | contig 25985 bp, 26 predicted proteins | sample MGYA00237776_ERZ505498 | MGnify/ENA primary metagenome ERZ505498 (study PRJEB26159, sample SAMN06265151) | marine metagenome | isolation source: Helgoland LTER site | place: Germany:Helgoland, sampling...
AACTTATGCCCAAAGTCCCAAAACTAGCGCCAGCCGCGCATCCTCTCTTTTTTTCTTAACCAACAATGTCAAAGAGCGGTTCCGGCGCCGCCGCCGTTTCGTTTGAAGCGGTGTGTGCGTCGGAAGTGAGCGGGGTTTACGCCCCTCCCACCGGCTTGTCAAAGCCCAAAATCAAAAAGCTCAAGGCATGTTCGAAGGGGCAGACAGGATGCTTTTGCAAGGCTTGATCAATATAGGCCCAGCACGAGAACATCTGACAATTATGCGGGCTGTGTTTGTGCTTTGGAATGTTTGGCCCTATTGAGGTCATAGAAGTATGGATAAAGGCAATGTCCAAAGGGACTTGGGTCAATTTGCGCCGCTTGGGTAACGAGTATTTGTGCGCATTTAAGAAGGGGACGGCGTGTTGAAGGCCATCGCGCTCGCAGGATCTGTTTTATTATTAATCATGGGTGCGACACGCGTGGCCCATGGCGACTGGATCTCAACAATGGTTCGTTATGAGCGCAATTTGAGCGCTGCGAACGATATGGCGGTTGGCGGCGCTGCCCCGGAACCGCAAGTGGCCCGCCGTGGGTTCGACTTCAGCTTCCTCACCCGCCGGGTCAAAGGCAGAAAAGCGCTTTCTCGTATTCGCGAACCTCTCAACGAAAATGATCTGATGGTTTCCGACCGCCACGTCGGGATGGACATGACGTCGGAACTCCGCGCCGTAGAGCGTCCCGCAATTCTGGAACTGCGGAAATACGCGACAATCGAAAGTGGTGACACTTTGGTCAAGATCCTGAACAGCCAGGGTTTGGCGCGTTCGGATGTAAACGCGATCAACCAGGCCGTAAGCCAAGTGTTCGACCTGCGGAAACTTATGCCCGGCTGGCCGGTCTCCCTGAACCTCGATGCGTCGATCGAGCCAAGGGCGCCGGGTCGGTTGATCTCGCTACACTTTGAACCGTCCGAAGACGTCACCGTTTCAGTCGAACGCACACCAACGGGTTTCGCTGCGCACCGGGATGAAACGGTCTATATCGAAAAGTTGATGATCGCGTCGGGCACCATTCGCAAAGGCTTTTGGAAAGACGCCAAGGCGTTGGGCCTGCCCGATCGGGTCGTTGCCAATGCGATGCAAACTCATGAATGTGTCACTGACTTCAAAAAAGACATCCAAATCGGTGACAAGTTCAGCATTTTGTTCGATGCGCGTCTGACCGAAGACGGGCGAATCATCAATTCTCAGAAGATCCATTACGTGGCGTTTGAAACCCGCCGTGGCAAACGAGAAGTGTTCCGGTACGAGCGTAAGAACGCGACCGGTTACTACGATAGCGATGCTAAACAGAGCTGTGCGGCGGCGTTCTCCCTCATTCGGGCACCATTGGCCCGGCCTTACCGGATGAGTTCGCCCTTTAATCCTCGGCGAAAGCACCCGATCACGGGCAAAATTCGCCCCCATCGCGGTGTTGATTATGCGGCTTCAAAGGGAACCAAGATTTTCGCAGCCGGCGACGGCGTTGTCATTGCCAAGCGCACGCACTCCGGGGGCTACGGCAAGCATGTGATCATCAAGCACAATGACACCTACCAATCCCTCTATGCCCACATGTCGCGCTTCCCGAAAAACCTGCGCGTGGGTTCGCGTGTGCAGCAGGGGCAGGTCGTTGGCTATGTGGGGACAACGGGCTCATCAACCGGCAATCACTTGCACTTTGAGATCAAGAAGTACGGAAAACAGATCGATCCGGTGAAGTCGAAATTGCCAGCCGGGCAAAAACTCAGTGGCAGCGCGCGTCAGTCCTTCTTTATCGTGCGCGATAATACGCGGCGCATGATCGCTGATGCAGAACCCGTGATCGCGCCTGAGACCTAAGAGCCGTCGTTGGATACCGATACAGCAAAAGGGGGCACGTCAGCCGGCGCGCCCCCTTTTTTCATTTATGCTCGGCCAAAGTACCGCTTAGGCGACAAGCTCTTCCTGATCCCGATGAGTCACGAGAATGGTGGATCCAACCTGATCGACCACCACGGCGTCACCGGGCTTCACGCTGCCATCCAGCAACTGTCGAGCAAGTTGGTCTTGCACAACCCGTTGGATCACCCGCTTGAGGGGGCGAGCGCCATAGAGCGGGTCATAGCCTTCCTGCGCCAACCACTGTTTCGCTGTGTCAGTCCAGCTGAGTTCGATGTCGCGTCCGTCCAACCGATCAGCCAAACCTTGCAGTTGGATATCCACGATGAAATCCATCACCTCTGGCGCTAACCTATTGAAAAATAGAATTTCATCCAGTCTGTTGAGGAACTCTGGCCGAAAATTCTGACGCACAATTTTCATGACTTCTGCTTGCACAACGTCATCCTGTGACAGGGCACCGGGCTCGGTCATGACTTGCGCGCCAAGGTTTGACGTAAGCACGATGATCGTGTTGCGGAAGTCAACCGTGCGGCCTTGGCTGTCGGTCAATCGCCCATCATCGAGCACCTGCAACAGGATGTTGAAAATGTCGGGATGGGCCTTCTCGACCTCATCGAACAAGACAACCTGATAGGGACGACGGCGAATGGCTTCAGTCAGAATGCCGCCTTCTTCGTAGCCCACATAGCCCGGCGGCGCGCCGATCAGCCGGCTCACAGCGTGCTTTTCCATATACTCGGACATATCCAGCCGCAGCATGGCCGTGTCGTCGTCGAACAGGAATGACGCCAGAGTTTTGACCAATTCGGTCTTCCCCACACCCGTTGGACCAAGGAACAGGAAGCTGCCTTGGGGCCGATTGGGGTCGGACAGCCCAGAGCGGGCGCGCCGCACCGCTTTGGAGATGGCGGAGACGGCCGCTTCTTGACCGACGACGCGCTTGGCCAACGCCTGCTCCATCTGCAGCAGCTTTTCCCGCTCGCCTTCGAGCATTTTTTCAACAGGGATGCCGGTCCACTGCGCGACAACGCGTGCAACGTGGTCCGTGCCAACAACCTCCCGCACTTGCGCAGTGTCCAACTCATCAAAGTTGTGCAGGCGTTCTTCCAGGTTTGGAATCGTGCCGTACTGGAGTTCCCCTGCGTTGCCCAGATCACCGGTTCGCTTCGCGATGTCCAACGCCGTGCGCGCCTCGTCTAACGCTTCCTTGATGGCTTGCGCTTCGGCCAGTTTCGCCTTGTCGGCGTTCCACTCCGCGGACATATCCTCGGACTGTTTTTCCAGCTCGGCCAGCTCGTCTCGCAACAGCTTTAGCCGTTCCTTTGACGCAGCGTCGCCTTCCTTTTCCAGCGCAAATTGTTCCATTTTCAGCATATCAATGCGGCGGTCGATCTCGTCCAAGGCAGCGGGTTTGGTGTCCACCTCCATCCGCAGTTGGGCCGAGGCTTCGTCCATCAGGTCAATGGCCTTATCCGGCAAAAACCGATCCGTGATGTAGCGGTCAGACAACTGAACAGCCGCGACCAAAGACGCATCCGATATTCGCACACCATGGTGGGTCTCGTACTTGCCTTTAATCCCGCGCAAGATCGATAGGGTTTCTTCGGTCCCGGGTTCATCGACGAAAACCGGCTGGAAGCGGCGGGCGAGCGCGGGGTCTTTCTCGATATATTCGCGGTATTCGTCCAGCGTCGTTGCGCCAACACAGCGCAATTCACCGCGTGCCAAAGCCGGTTTGAGCATGTTGGACGCATCCATCGCGCCATCTGTTTTCCCGGCACCGACCAAAGTGTGCAGCTCGTCGATGAACAAGATAATCGATCCATTGGCCGCTTCGACGTCTTTGAGAACAGCTTTAAGCCGTTCCTCAAACTCGCCGCGGTACTTCGATCCGGCAATCAACGCGCCCAGATCCAGCACCAACAGCCGCTTGCCGCTGATGCTTTGCGGCACGTCGTCGTTGATGATGCGTAGCGCAAGGCCTTCGACGATCGCCGTTTTGCCCACGCCGGGTTCACCAATCATCACGGGATTGTTCTTGGTCCGGCGGGAGAGCACTTGCACAGCGCGGCGAATTTCATCTTCGCGCCCAATCACCGGGTCCAGCCGTCCCGCCGCAGCGTCGGCCGTCAGGTCACGCGTGAATTTTTCCAGCGCTTCAAAACCGTCCTCAGCCGCCGCACTTTCCGCCGTTTTTCCTTTGCGGACCGACTCAATCGCCGCCGCCATTTTAACGGCGTCTGCGCCAGCGTCTCGGAAAGCCTTTCCCGCCGGGGCGTTCTTGCTCTCGATCACGGCCTGTAAAAGGCGGTCGGTCGTCACGAATTGATCGCCTGCTTCGGTGGCAAGTTTCTGAGCGCGCGTTACAACGGCGCCCATTTCCTTGTTGAGGAAAACTTGCTCGGCCCCGCCGCCCGATACCTTGGGCAGGTTGGTAAGATCGACCAGCAGACTGGCGCGTGCTGGTTCAGCCTCGACGCCTGCGATGCTCAACAAGCGCGGCACCAGGCCGGTTTCGTCGTCCAGTAAGCTCAAGGCTAAGTGGGTTGGGGTGATGAACTGGTGGCTCTGTTCGGCGGCCAGTCCTTGCGCTGATTGCAGAATCGTACGCGCACGCTCGGTGAAGCGAGAAATATCCATTTCAGTCTCCTAAATCCGTCCAAAGCACCTGCATCCAGCGTGCTTTGGTTTGGGTTGAGGCCGCGCCCGCTCTGCGGCACGCGGTATGACTCGGATATGGGGAATCTTGCCGCTGGTGCAAGGGTCAAGCAGGCAGCGGGTTAGCCGATTGTGTCGTCTGTTTCATCCATGGCGGGCGGGGCAGGGACGGGCTTTGGCGCACGGCTTTCGACGATTGCTTCGCCCTCGGGGGCTTCCATGCCAGCGTGAAACAGCGGAATTTCCGGTTGATCCTGTTCGGACGGATCGACGTTGCTGTCCTCACCGCCACCGGATGGGTTCGCTTGCTGATTGCGCGGCTTGCGCTCGCGACGTTGACGGCGATCATCACGGTCGCCTTTCTCGTTCCGGTCGCCACGATCGCGGTTCCGGTCCCGGCGCTCACGGCGTTCGCCGCCACCTTCGGCGTTTTCGCCTTCGTCGCGGGATTGCTGTTCACTGCGCTCCTGCGGCTCGGGCATGTCGGGGCGGAAAATCAGCGGATCTTCCATAGCCTCTGGCGGGAACTGATCTCGACCATTGCCGCCGCGCCGGTTGCCGCCACCCATGACTGTGGCCGCTAGATGCAGGCGCAGGTAGTGTTCGGCAAACTGAAGATGCGCCTCGGCTTGCACATGGTTGCCCGCTGCTGTGGCTTCGCGCGCCAAAGCGGAATACTTGTCGTAGACTTGGTGTGCGTTGCCGCGGACGCGTACGTCCGGACCGTTTGAATCAAAAACCTGGTTCCGCGTTGGAATCGTGCCTTGCTTTTGCTGCTTTGGCTGACGCCCACGGCGGTTGTTGTTGCCCTGCCTCATGTCGTATCCTTTGCCCTCAGGCGGAAGTGGTATTGAACGTTTGACGTTCCGGGGGGTTATGGAGAAACCGCGCGGTAGATGTGTCATCCGCAGCGAGACCAGGAGCCAGCGTTAAACGTGCCTGCTCCCAAAGTGTTGGGCTCACCTTGGGCCGGAACCTAGACTTTGCGGCCCAGATTTCCAAGTGAAAAAGCCACTAGGCATCTGTGACAAAGACCAAGGCTCGCGGAACGCCGCCGAGGTCGGTTCTTTGACCGGCAAGGGTCCACCCCAAAGCCTCGGCGATTTCTATCACATCGGCTTGCTGATCAATGCCCAATTCTAGGCCCAACATGCCGCCGGGTTTCAGGTGGTTCCCTGCCGCCTCCAGCGTGCGCCGGTAAAAGCTCAAGCCGTCCTCACCGCCATCCAACGCCAAAGCATCATCAAAGGCGCGCACGTTTCGTTTCAGGTTCCGCAGATCTTTGGTCGGGATATAGGGTGGGTTGGAGACAATGAGGTCAAAGCGCTCGGTCAATCCGTTCATCCAATCGCCCATGGCGAACTGCGCGCGCGGGGCCAGCCCCAAGGCCGCGGCATTGGTGGCTGCCGCGTCGAGGGTTTTCGCGCTCTGGTCGATGCCCAATCCCTGCGCTGCTGGATATTCACTCAGCAGCGCCAGCAAAATTGCGCCCGACCCTGTTCCAAGGTCCAAAATCTTTTCAGGCGGGTTTGAACCGAGGGTATCCAAAACCAGCTCGATCAGTGTTTCGGTGTCCGCGCGAGGGTCGAGCGTTGCGCCTCTGATGCTCAGATCAAGCCCCCAAAACTCTCGCCGTCCGAGGATTCGGGACAGGGGTTCTTCAGCATTCCGCCGGGCCAGCAGGCTGTTGAGGATCTCAAACTGCTCGCGGGTGAGCAGCGCGCCGGGTTCGGATATCTGATGCACCGTATCCCAGTCGCACACATATTCGATCAGGCGACGCGCTTCGGCGCGGGGTTGTTCCGCAACGGTTGATAGGGCAGCGGTTGCGTCCTTGAGCCAGTCTTCCAACCGCAGCAACAAAGGCTTATTCGCCCAATTCGGCCAAACGTGCGGCTTGGTCTTCTGCCGTGAGCGCCTCGATCACTTCACCCAAGCTGTCGCCAGCGACGATCCGATCGAGCTTGTGCAGCGTCAGGTTTATCCGGTGATCGGAGACGCGCCCTTGGGGGTAATTGTATGTGCGAATGCGTTCGGAGCGGTCGCCGCTGCCCACTTGCCCTTTGCGGTTCGCAGCACGCTCCGCGTCCGCTTCGTCCCGCGCCAATTCATACAGGCGAGCGCGGAGAACCCGCATGGCCTCGTCGCGGTTCCGGTGCTGAGACTTTTGGCTTTGGGTCACAATGATGCCCGTGGGCAAATGGGTGATCCGAACGGCGGAGTCGGTCGTGTTGACGTGCTGCCCACCAGCGCCCGACGCGCGCATGGTATCGATCCGAATGTCTTCATTCTTGATCTCGATATCCACTTCCTCGGCTTCGGGCAGGACGGCAACCGTTGCTGCCGACGTGTGAATCCGCCCGCCGGATTCCGTCGCGGGAACGCGCTGAACGCGGTGGACGCCCGACTCAAATTTCAGCGCTGCAAAAACGTTGGTGCCGTTGATTTTGGCTGAAACTTCTTTCAAGCCGCCAACATCGTTCTCGCTCATTTCCAGAATTTCGAACTTCCAGCCTTGCAGCTCTGAATACCGTCGGTACATGGCCAGCAAATCCCCGGCAAACAGCCCGGCTTCGTCGCCGCCTGTACCGGGACGAATTTCGAGGATTGCGTTGCGGCTGTCTGCTTCATCGCGGGGCAGCAGCAACACCTTCATCTTCTGTTCTGTTGCTTCGATTTCCCCCTGTAGCTCGCGGGCCTCTTCTTCGGCCATAGCGCGCATTTCGGGGTCATCTTCGCTCGCGGCAAGCGCCTGAGCGTCTTCGAGGTCTTGGACGGCCTTTTGAAAGGCGCGCATTTCCTCAACCACCGGACTCATTTCCGAGTACTCACGGGTTAGTTTCGTGTAGTCCGCGCCGCCCGGTTCAGGGTGATCAGCCAGCAGCGCTTGGATTTCCTCATGCCGCCGAACGACCGTTTCAAGCTTTGAGACCAACGAACTCATGCGCTCATGTCCTCAACCAATGTGGCAAGCGGCACTTCGCGTTGCTCGCCGCCTTCCATATCTCTAACCAGCGCGATACCCGCTTTTAGCTCGTCTTCACCCAGAATGATGGTCCGCTGCGCGCCCACTTTATTGGCTCGTGTCAGGCGTTTTTTCATATTGCCGCTGTAGTTCATATCCACGCGCAAGCCTTTGGCACGGAGCTCAAAGACCAACTTTTGTGCCACAACTTCTGCTTCTGCGCCCAAGGGGACAAAGGCCAGTGGTGCCGGGTCCGCGGGGGCTTCGCCGAGCAGCATGGCAAGCCGGTCAACGCCAGCGGCCCAACCAACACCCGCCATTTGCGGCCCCCCCAACAACTTGGACAGGCCATCATAGCGCCCACCACCCAAAACTGTGCCCTGTGCGCCCAATTGTTCCGTGATGAATTCGAAAGCGGTGTGGCAATAATAATCAAAGCCCCGCACCAGATTGTCGTCGTGCTTATACGGCAGGCCAAGGTTATCCAGACCGGCTTTGACGGCGGAATAGTGATCGTGCGACAGGGCGTTAAGGTGATCGACGAACTTTGGCGCGTTGGGCAGCAGGGCACGGTCGCCTTCGTCTTTACTGTCCAAAATTCGCAACGGGTTCTTGTCCAGCCGGGTGAGGGAATCTTCACTCAGCGCGTCGCGATGGTCGCTAAAGTAGGTCACCAATTCCGTGCGGTAGGCGTTTCGGCTTTCGGTGTCGCCGAGGGTGTTCAAGTGAACCGTGATGTGGTCCGTCAGGCCCAAATCGCTCAGGATTTGCCAGCCACAGGCAATCACATCAACATCCGCCGTTGGCTGTTCCGGGCCAATCAGCTCGACACCAATTTGCGTGAACTGCCGATACCGTCCCGCTTGGGGTCGTTCATAGCGGAACATCGGCCCGGCGTAGAAGTAGCGACCCGGCAGATCGTGCGTCAGGCCGTTTGAGATGACCGAGCGAACGACACCTGCGGTGTTTTCAGGACGCAGAACGACGTGATCGCCGCCCTTGGTTTGGAAGTCGAACATCTCCTTGGTTACGACGTCGGACGATTCCCCCAAGGGCCGGTTGAAGACTTCAACCTGCTCAAACATCGGGGTTTCCATGCGGTCGTATCCGTAGGAGCGTGAAACAGCATCAGCCGTGTCCACCACATGACGTTGGGCGCGACCCTCCGCGCCGTAGAGATCACGTGTGCCTTTTACCGGTTGTAGCTGTTTAGCCATGTCTCAAACCTCAGTTTGTTGCATCGCCAACAAGTAGGGGAGAGGGCTTGCTCATGGCAAGACCATTGCGAGGACGCCAGCCTTGCCTGAACGTCTTAGTAAAGCGCGATGACTTCCGCATCGGGATTGGAAAACGGCAGCAGGTAATCGCGGTTCAGTGGCCAAACGACCGGCTGATTGCGATCCGGAACAACAGGTTCTGCCATTTCATCACCAACAAAGATTTCAAGGTTGCGCGGGGCAACAGTGAACAGGCGCAGGCCATCTTGGTGGGTGACGGACAACTCGTCATCACGCTGCAGCATCTGCGAGGCGATGATGTTGTCTTGGAAATCACGGATCTGAACCCAAACCAGATCAACAGCGACCAAGCGATAGCGCGTGGTCGTATCAATCTCAGGATCCGTTTCGCGCATGGGCGCGACGGCCGTTTCGCGGATTTGAGGAATCGGAACCCCAAAAACACTCTCGCCCACGGGCGCTTGGTAGCGCAAATCTGTTTCGTCGCCGGCATTGTTCCGCACGACCACAACTTCCTGCCCCTCTGGCACATCGCGAGAAATCGGTTGGACCGGCATTTCGCGGCCTTCCTGATCCAAAATGCGGCGGGCTACGGGGTCGCTGGCGGTCACGCCGTACAGGAAGGTGTCAGCCACCACGGCGTTTTCGTCGCCTAATGTTGCCGTTGCAACGTTACGATCGTCGCTCGCAACAACGGTCCAAAGCGTCCAACTGGACAGCAAACCAACCACGGCCAGCAGGGTAAACACAAAACGGCTTACGGATGAATCGTTGCGGGTGTTCGCGTGTGCCATCGCCAGTTTTTGCGGCATGGGCGGCGCTTGCAAATCGTCAATTTCCTCGCGGAACCGAGCCACCATGTCATCGACTGGCAGGCCGAGGTACTTCGCGTAAGAGCGGACAAAACCGATCGCGTAGGGCCGAGCAGGGAGTTCGTCGTACCGGCCATCCTCAAGCATGCTGAGGTAATGCGGGCGAATACGCAGGTGTTCCGAGACTTCAGGAAGGTCGAGGCCATAAGCCTCCCGGTAGGCTTTCAGGATCGGCGCGAGTGGGTACTCGTTCCATTCCTGCGGATCATAGTCAAAACGCACAGGCGCGTCGGCTTGATCATCCACGGCGCTGTGGATGTCGTTCGATGCCGTTCCCTGTCGGTCCCAATAGTCCAATGAAAGCCCCAATTTCCCTAAAATTTCCAAGCCTGCGTTGAATTCGGGCTCAGTTAAATCTGCGGTCGCAAAATACAGTCAGCCTTGGGCAAAAACAAGGCGAGTCGGTCTTAGGCGCATAAACTTTTTCGGATTCGCTTATTAATAGTATGGATCGCAATCAGGCGATCAATCCCGGCAGTGATTCACCACCTGCGATATGTATATGGAAGTGCGGCACCTCCTGATGCGCGTGTTTTCCATGGTTTGCGAGCAGTCGATAGCCCGACTCGGTGACGCCTTCTAAGGCGGCGACGGCCTGCACGGCCCGGGCAAAGCCACCGATCTCAGCATCGCTTGCCGTTGTGGCGAAGTCGTCAAAGCTGACGTAGGCGCCCTTGGGTATCACCAACGTGTGCACCTTGGCTTGCGGGTTAATATCCCGAAAGGCCAACGCGAAGTCGTCTTCATAGACTTTGTCACATGGAATTTCACCGCGAAGGATTTTCGCGAAGATATTGTTGCTGTCGTAAGCCATGGTTTTACTTCCTTGTCTGCGGGCGGGTGGCGCTACTTTAGCCGTCCCGCGCGCTCTTCGATTTCTGGCATTTTGTGGCGCTTGGCCAGCTCTTTCCAAACATCCTTGGGCGCGATGCCCCGGTCTTTCCACATCACCAGTAAAAAGTAGAGCACGTCAGCGGACTCTTCGATCAAATGGCCTTTGCGCTTTGCAATCGCCTCGATCACGGTTTCAACGGCTTCTTCGCCAAATTTTTGCGCGATTTTCGCCGTGCCCCGCTCGAACAGTCGTACGGTCCGGCTATCAGAGTTTTCACCGTTTTTGAATTCGGTGTGACGGTCTTCAATCGTCTTGAAAACACGGTCGAGAACTTCAGCGCTGTAGCTGCTCATGAGGATACTACCTTGCGGGTTGGAATGCCGGCCTGTGCCATATGGTTCTTTACCTGACCAATGCTGTAGGTGCCAAAGTGAAAAACGGAAGCGGCGAGCACCGCGTTGGCTTTACCTTCGACAATGCCATCAACAAAGTGGTCCAGCGTTCCAACGCCACCGCTGGCAATGACAGGAATCGGAACGGCGTCAGCAACGGCGCGCGTTAGGGCCAAGTTGAAGCCAATTTTGGTGCCGTCGCGGTCCATCGACGTGAGCAAAATCTCGCCCGCGCCGCGCCGTGCTGCGTCTTCTGCCCACTGGACGGCATCAATGCCCGTGTTGTGCCGGCCGCCGCGCGTGTAGACGTCCCAACCGGTCCCGTCTTCCCGCGCCTTGGCGTCGATTGCAACGACGATGCATTGGCTGCCGTATTTACCAGACGCCCGGTCGATCAGGTCTGGATCGTGGACAGCGGCGGAGTTCATGGACGCTTTGTCTGCGCCAGCGAGAAGCAGCTTGCGCACGTCCTCGACGGCACGCACGCCACCGCCCACCGTCAGCGGGACAAACACCTGTTCGGCTGTCCGGGCGATCACGTCATAAATGGTTTCGCGGTCTTCGTGACTTGCGGTGATATCAAGAAAACACAGCTCGTCAGCGCCGGCAGCATCATACACTTTCGCCTGTTCCACGGGATCACCGGCGTCCACCAAGTCGACGAAGTTCACGCCCTTGACCACGCGTCCGGCGTGGACATCCAAGCAAGGGATCACCCGCGCTTTAAGCATGTGTCAGTTCCAGCGCTTGCTTCAGGTCGATCCGGCCATCGTAGAGTGCCCGGCCAGAGATCGCGCCTTCGAGGTTGGCGCCCTTGTTCTTGGCATCGCGCACGGCGGCCAAGTCATCAAGATCAGCGACACCGCCACTGGCGATGACCGGGATTGAAATTGCGTCGGCCAAGGCCACGGTTGCTTGCAGATTTACGCCTGTCAGTGCGCCGTCGCGGTCGATGTCCGTAAAGACGATGGCAGCGACGCCTGCGTCTTCAAACTTTTGCGCCAATTCCAGCGCTGTCATTTCGCCCGTTTCAACCCAACCTTCAACGGCAACTTTGCCGCCTTTGGCGTCGATACCGACGACGATTTGACCGGGAAACAGGCGACAGGCTTCGATCACCAGCGCAGGATCTCGCGCTGCAATCGTGCCCAAAATCACCCGATCAATCCCTGCATCAAGCCAATGGCGGATGTTGTCCAAGGTCCGAATGCCGCCGCCCAATTGCATCTTGCCGGGAAAGGCAGCACGGATGGACTTTACCGCGTCATCGTTGACGGGACGGCCTTCGACAGCGCCGTTCAGATCAACCACGTGAAGCCATTCGCACCCAGCCTCAGCAAAGGCCTGCGCCTGTGCGCCCGGGTTTTCGCCATAGACGGTTACGGCATCCAAATCACCGTAGAGCAAGCGAACAACCTTGCCTTCTTTGAGATCAATGGCAGGGAAAAGGATCATGTCAGCTGAGTTCCTTGGCGTAGTGATGACCGGCAATCCACGCCCCATCCACAAAGGCGTATTGGGGCTGGGTGCCCCAGCGGGTATAGCCGAGGCTTTCATAGGTGCGGATGGCGTTGGTTTGTGTTTCTCGCAGATCGAGCGTGAGCGCGCGCAAGCCAATCAACTGCGCATCGGCCTCGACCGCATCAATCAGCATATGCCCCAGCCCCTTACCCCGCGCCCACGTCGCGACAAAGGCCGTCGTCACGCGACCAAGAACGGCCTGTGCTTCGTTGTTCCGAGGGTTGAGGTGCAGCTGAATTGAGCCGGCAATCAATCCATCCAGCCGGGCCACAAAAACCCGGCGATCAGGGATCAGCATCAAGCCTTGCCAGTAGCGTTCCAGCGTGTCGCGGGGCGGGGGCGAGAGCCACCCAAAGCCGCCGCCGGCTTCAATCGCATCAACGGTGGCGTCACACAGATCCTGCAAGTCGCCTTCGTTCAGGCTCTCGGCCAGGGCAATGGATTTGCTCGCGCTTGCGTCAAAGGATTTGGATTGCATGGCCGTCACGGTTTCCACGTCAAAAACTGTGACAGCAGTTTCAAGCCCATGGTTTGGCTTTTCTCAGGGTGGAACTGAGTTCCAATCACGTTGTCCCGTCCGACCACGGCTGTCACATCACCGGCATAGTCGGTGATCATCAATTGGTGATCGGCTTGGGCGGTTTCAAACGCGTAGGAGTGAACAAAGTACACATCCTCACCCGCAAGCCCGTCTAAGACCGGATGCGAAGCGCCTGTTTCTTGCAGGGTGTTCCAGCCCATCTGCGGGATCTTGAGGCTCGGGTCGCTGGGTTTGATCGGCGCGATATCGCCGGGAATCCAGCCAAAGCCATCGTGCACGCCGTGTTCCAGACCGCGTGTGGCCATCAATTGCATGCCGACACAGATGCCCAAGTAGGGTTTGGCCTGATTTAAGGCGAAATCTGTAATGGCGTCATAGAGCCCATCAATCGCTTTGACCCCTGACAGGCAATCCGCAAAGGCGCCTTGGCCCGGAACGACCAAGTAATCGGCTCGACGAACCGCATCCGGGTCCGCCGTAACGCTTACAGGGGCATCGGACACACGCTCAAGCGCTTTGGCGGCGGAGCGGAGGTTTCCCGAGCCGTAATCAACGACAACAATCTTCATTGCTTAACCGTCCAGCGCGCCTTTGGTCGAAGGGATCTGATCCGCTGCGCGCGGATCAACACTCGCGGCCATGCGAACAGCGCGCGCAAAGGCTTTGAAGCAGGCTTCGACCTTGTGGTGGCTGTTTGCGCCATAGAGGACGGCGATGTGAACGTTGGCTTGCGCTGCGTTGGTCACGCCCTGAAAGAATTCGCGAAACAACTCGGTTTCCATCGTGCCCAGTGTCGGCATCTCAAAGGTTGCATCCCACACCAAGTGAGGACGCCCCGAAAAGTCGACAACGGCACGGGCCAAGGCTTCGTCCATCGGAACATAAGCGTGGCCATAGCGGTTGATCCCACGTTTGTCGCCCAAGGCTTCCTTGAGTGCCTGACCCAGAACCAAGCCGACGTCTTCGGTGGTGTGGTGCGCATCGATGTGCAGGTCGCCCTTGGCCTCAACGGTCAGGTCCATGAGCGCATGCTTGCCGAACAGGTCGAGCATGTGGTCGAGGAAGCCGATTCCGGTGGAAATCTGGTTTTGGCCAGTTCCATCGAGATTGAGACGAAGTGAAACCTCGGTTTCACTGGTTTTGCGCTGCAAAGATACGGTCCGCGCGGATGAAGCCATGGGGCATACTCCGTGGATACAGGTGGTGGTGGCTTTATGTAGCAGGGTCTTTGGTTGCGGTCCAACCAAGGCTGTGCCTTGCGGCTCAGCCCCGCGCATCCTACGTCTCTGTTCAACACACCAAAGAAACAAACTGGGAAACACCCCGCTTATGAGCGATGAAAACGTGATGCACGGCACGACAATCCTGTCTGTCCGCAAGGGCGATGAAGTTGTCGTTGCTGGTGATGGTCAGGTCAGCCTTGGCCCAACGGTGATGAAGGGCTCGGCGATAAAAGTTCGACGTCTGGGCAAGCGCAACGATGTCATTGGTGGCTTTGCTGGTGCAACCGCTGATGCCTTTACGCTGTTCGAACGACTGGAAGCCAAGTTGGAAACCTATCCGGGTCAGTTGGTCCGCGCCGCGGTTGAACTGGCCAAGGACTGGCGGCAAGACCGCTACTTGCGCCGGCTGGAGGCCATGTTGATCGTTGTTGATGCTGAACACTCCTTGATCGTTACCGGGACCGGTGATGTGGTCGAGGCTGAATCTGATGGCGTGCTCGCCATTGGTTCTGGCGGCAACTACGCCCTGTCCGCAGCGCGTGCGCTCATCACGGTTGAGGATGACAGCCTCAGCGCCGAAGAAATTGCGCGCCGGGCGATGAAAGTCGCCGGTGACATTTGTGTTTACACCAACCACTCTGTGCGTCTTGAAAAGCTCGAAAATAAAGCGGGAAGCAAATAACAATGGCCAACACCAACTTTTCACCCCGCGAGATTGTCTCTGAGCTGGATCGCTTCATCGTCGGTCAAGCGGACGCCAAGCGCGCCGTGGCGGTTGCGCTGCGCAATCGGTGGCGGCGGCAGCAGTTGCCGGACAACCTGCGCGAAGAAGTCCTGCCTAAAAACATTCTGATGATCGGCCCAACCGGTTGCGGCAAAACAGAAATCGCTCGTCGTTTGGCAAAGCTGGCCAACGCGCCGTTCATCAAGATCGAAGCGACAAAGTTCACGGAAGTGGGCTACGTGGGACGCGATGTTGAGTCCATCGTGCGCGACTTGGTCGAGCTTGCGATCACCAGCACCCGCGCGCAGCAGCGCGACGCGGTAAAGGCAAAGGCTGAAATCATCGCTGAAGACCGCCTGATCGACATCCTGACCGGCGCGGAAGCCAACAACGATACCAAGCAGAAATTCCGCAAGATGCTGCGCGAAGGCAAGCTGGATGACCGTGAAGTCGAGGTTGATCTCAACGACAAGTCCGGCAGCGGCATGCCAACCATGGATATTCCCGGGATGCCCGGCGGTCAGATGGGGATGATCAACATCGGCGAGATGCTTGGCGGCTTGGGCCAGCGCAAGGTTAAGCGTAAGCTGAAGGTCAATGAAGCCTATGAGCACTTGGTCGAGGAAGAAGCCGACAACCTGATCGATCAGGAAGATCTTACCCGCACCGCCATCCAACGCGTTGAAAATGACGGTATCGTTTTCCTCGATGAAATCGACAAAATCGCCGTGAATACGGATGCGCGCGGAGGGTCAGTCAGCCGCGAGGGGGTGCAGCGGGATTTGCTGCCGCTGATCGAAGGCACCACGGTAACGACCAAGTACGGCCCGGTGAAAACCGATCACGTGCTGTTCATCTGTTCGGGGGCATTCCACCTGTCCAAGCCGAGTGATTTGTTGCCAGAGCTTCAGGGCCGGATGCCGATCCGTGTTGAATTGAACCCCCTGACCCGCGACGACCTCAAGCGAATCCTGATCGAGCCTGAAAACTCGCTGGTGAAGCAATATGTCGCTTTACTCGGAACTGAGGGCGTGACGCTGGACTTTGATGAGGCGTCGATCGATGCCTTGGCGGACTTGTCTGCTGATATTAACCAGACGGTTGAGAACATCGGCGCACGCCGCTTGGCAACGGTGATGGAGCGCTTGCTCGAAGAAATCTCCTTTTCCGCGCCCGATCGTGGCGGGGAAACAATCCAGATCACCGAGGACAAAGTGCGCTCTGAAGTCGGCGAACTGGCGAAGGACGCCGACCTGAGTCGTTTCATCCTCTAGCCGTCCCTTTCCCGCTTTAGGGCTTCCACTGCATGGGTTGCAGGTCACCGCGCAGATACAGCGGGTGACCGGGCTGCCCATGCTTGGTGAGGGTAAAGGCTTTGAGCGGAAAGTCTTTGAGCAGCTCTTGCAGGTGGATCGAGCGATCCAAGTGTGAGCCGTGCGTTCCCCACCCACACAGCAACGTCCCGCCCAAGCTGTGAACGGCTCTGGCGGTTTCCACGATGGTCCGATCGTTGTCAGGACCAACAGGATCGGGATGCGCTTTCATGTCCTTGGGGTCCGTGGCCCGATAGGCGAAGGCATTGAGCACGATCACTTCCCCAAACCCCCATCCCGCCGCATAGCGCCGGCACTTAGCGACGGTCGGGTCATCTTTCCGTTCATCGGCGGTGCTGGGGTTCAGCAGGATAAAGGCGATACCCGGCTTTTCTTGATCCAGCGGGCTCGCTGGGCGACGCAGGAAATAGCGATGCGAACGATCCGGGGACCACGTTGTGTCCGTCCCCGGATACAGAATATCGCTGGTAACCGGCACAGCGCTAAGGCCGAATTTGGCCGGAGCCTTCGACCACGTACTTGTACGATGTCAGCTGCGCAGCACCGACCGGGCCGCGGGCGTGCATCCGCCCGGTCGCAATACCAATCTCCGCGCCCATGCCAAACTCACCACCATCGGCAAATTGGGTGGAGGCGTTGTGGATGACGATGGCGGCGTCAATCTCTCGCTGGAACCGCGCTGCGGCGTTGGCATCGGCGGTGATGATCGCTTCGGTGTGGTGCGATCCGTGTGCGTTCACGTGCGCAATCGCCTGATCAAGATCATCAACGACCCGAACAGCCAGGATTGAATCGAGATATTCCGTATCCCAATCTTCGGCGTTGGCGGCGGATAAACTGCTGACAAGAGCCTGAGCGGCAGCATCGCCCCGAATGTCTTCGCACCCCGCGGCAGTCAGGGCCGAAACGGCGCTGGGCAGAAAGGTTGGGGCAATGTCCCGATGCACCAGCATGGTTTCCATCGCACCGCAAATTCCCGTGCGCCGCATTTTGGCGTTAACGACGATTTGCTCAGCCATGGCCAAGTCTGCCTGCGCGTCGATGTACGTATGGTTGATGCCGTCCAGGTGCGAGAAGACGGGGACGCGTGCTTCGTTCTGGACGCGCTCGATCAACCCCTTGCCCCCACGGGGTACGATCACGTCAACGTATTCCGCCATGCGCAGCAGCATACCAACCGCCTCGCGATCCACGGTCGGAATCCGCTGCACGGCCTCTGCGGGCAAGTTTGCTGCGCGCAGGCCTGCTTGCATGCATTCGAGGATTACGCCCGAGCTGTTAAAGCTGTCTGAACCACCCCGCAAAATAGCGGCATTCCCGGCTTTCAAGCACAGCGCCGCTGCATCTGCTGTCACGTTGGGGCGGCTCTCATAAATAATGCCAATAACGCCCAAAGGCACAGCGACGCGGCGAATGCGCAGGCCATTGGGGCGGTCTGTGACCTCAAGCTCTTTGCCAACGGGATCGTCCAATTCAGCGACCAACGCCACGCCTGCGGCCATCGCTTCGACACGGTCTGGCGTCAGCAGCAAGCGGTCCAGCATGGCTTTGCTCAACCCCTTTTCCGCGCCAGCCTTCATATCAATGTCGTTGGCGGCGGTAATGTCATCGACGCGCGCGCGAAGGGCCGCTGCTGCTGCGATCAGCGCCTCTTTCTTCTGCGGTGCCGGGGCGAGGGACAGCGTATGCGCCGCGGCGCGTGCAGATTTTCCCAAAGCGTTCATGCTGTCTTGCAAGCTCATGAGGGGCTCCCTTGCCGATCAGAAGGTGATGTGTCGTCTAGAATAGTGCCAAATCATCCGCGTGGATCAAGTTCGGACCGCGCGTTTCGCCGAGCAAACCAGCGATATCTGCACTGCGCTTGCCCGCGATCACATCCGCTTCTCGCCGGTCGTAAATGGCAATGCCGCGACCGATATCGCAGCCGTCCAATCCTTTGAGCTGGACAGTATCGCCACGCTGGAACGAGCCCTCGACCCGTGCAACGCCTGCTGGAAGCAGGGATTTACCCTTTTTCACAGCTGCTGCTGCCCCGTCGTCCAGAACCAAAATACCGTCACCGGACAGAGCGCCAACGAGCCATGCTTGACGGGCGGAATGTTGGGAAACGGTCGGCTTGAATAGGCTGGCTTTCGCGCCCGCTCGCAGCGCTGACAGCGGGTTCAGGCTTCGACCATCTGCGATCAACATTGCACAGCCTGCGCCCAAAGCGATTTTTGCCGCTGCGAGCTTGGTCACCATGCCGCCGTTGGAATAGGCGCTGTTCTCCACCCCGGCCATCGCCTCAACCTCTGGCGTGATGCCGCCCGTTATCAGCGGGAGGTGTTCGGCGCTGGGGTCTGTTTTCGGATTTGCGGTATAAAGACCATCGATGTCAGACAGCAGCACCAGCAGATCGGCACCAACCATACCGCCTACGCGCGCGGCCAAGCGGTCGTTGTCGCCAAAGCGGATCTCAGCGGTTGCAACAGTATCGTTCTCGTTGACCAGTGGAATGGTGCCCCAGTCCAGCAGACGGTTCAGTGTCGCACGGGCGTTCAGGTACCGTCGGCGGTCTTCGGTGTCTTCTTGCGTCACCAGAATTTGCCCGACGCGAAGATCGCGCTCAGCAAAGCAATCGGCATAGGCTTCTGCCAGTCGAATCTGACCCAAGGCGGCTGCAGCCTGTTTCTCATCCAATCCCAAATTGGTCGGTTCTCGCCCCTGCAAACGCAGGCCAACCCGAATGGCGCCTGATGAAACAAGAACCACCCGCTGTCCGGCTGTGACCAGATCCGCGATATCGTCGACCAAAGCCGCCATCCATTTCCGCCGGATTGACCCGTCTTCCTGCACCAGCAGTGCTGAGCCAACCTTTACAACCAGGGTGGGTGCTTCTTTGATGGCGCCTTGGGCCGTTGCGATAGCGGTCAGGGCGTCCATGGCTCTTCGACCTCACCCTTGGCGATGCGGCGTTCTTCGTCTCGGTGCGCATCGGCCATATTCGCCAGTTCATGCAGGATGGCATCCACGCCCTCACCACTGACAGCAGACATGATCCAGACTTTCTTGCCCCCGGCAGCTTCAGACAGCTGGCGGGCTTGGTCTTCGGCCAGTTCGGGACCGATCGCATCGGCTTTGTTCAGCGCCAACAGCTCGTTCTTGTCCGCAAGATCACCGCCGTAGAGTTCGAGCTCCGTGCGCAGCTTGCGGTAGGATTCGCCAGGATCGTCTTCACAGCCATCCACGATGTGCAGCAAGCCCGCAGAGCGCTCCACATGGCCCAGGAACCGCGTTCCCATGCCCGCCCCATCCGAAGCGCCTTCGATCAAGCCGGGGATATCGGCGATCACAAAGCTCCGGTTTTGGATGGCGGCAACGCCGAGGTTCGGGTGCAGGGTGGTGAAGGGGTAGTCGGCAATTTTTGGTGTGGCTTTGGAGACGGCCGACAGGAAGGTGCTCTTGCCTGCGTTTGGAAACCCGAGCAGTCCGATGTCTGCAATCAGCTTCAAGTGCAGCCAAACCCACCGCTCCTCACCCGGGTAGCCCAAGTCACGGCGCCGAGGTGCGCGGTTGGTTGATGTTTTGAAGCGGGCATTGCCAAAACCGCCATCGCCGCCCTTGGCGATCATCACCCGTTGGCCTGCTTCGGTCAGGTCCGCGAGCACCGCTTCGCCAAATTCGTCGAGGATTTGCGTGCCCACCGGTACTTTCAGCGTGACGCCCTTGCCCGCAGCCCCAAATTTGTTGGCGCTTTGCCCGTTTTTACCGCGTTCGGCTTTGTAATGCTGAACATAGCGGTAATCGATCAAGGTGTTGAGGTTCTCGACCGCTTCAACATAGACGTCACCGCCCTTGCCGCCGTCGCCCCCATCGGGACCGCCGAATTCAACGTACTTCTCTCGCCGGAAGGAGATGATCCCACTTCCGCCGTTGCCCGACGCGATAAAGACTTTGGCCTGATCTAAGAATTTCATGGGTTGCTTCTTACAAGATGCGGGGTGCGCGCTCAAAAAAAGAATGGGCCCTGAACGCAAAAAGGGAGGCCATAAGCCCCCCCTTTGATGAAATCAGTGGATCGTCGGTCGCGTATTAAGCGCCCTGGATGCCGGTGATTTTCACCACGGTTTGGTGCTGACGATGACCGTTCGTGCGGCGGAAGTTTTTCCGGCGGCGACGGCGGAAGACGAGGATTTTGCGCGAACGCTTTTGGTCCATGACTTCTGCGGTAACGGTAGCGCCGGCAACCGTTGGGGTGCCAAGCGTAATTTTGTCGCCTTCGCCAACCATCATCACCTGATCGAAGGTGATGGTGTCACCAACCTCAGCTTCAAGCTTTTCGATGGGGAAAACGGAATCGGCTTCAACGCGGTATTGCTTACCGCCGGTCTTAATGACTGCGTACATTTGTGTGCTGTCCTGTTGTTGCAGCTGACGCTCTTGCTGTGCGATTTCAAAGAAACCGCGGGGCGCCTTGGCTTGTTGTTAGAGCCGTTGTCCTAAGCGGAGACCCGGCGAAGGTCAATGAAATCAGCCTGTTTTCACTGCATTGCTGCTGCTATCCCGCGTCAGGCTCATGCAAGCAACGCGTAATCAAGCCAATCCGATGGTTGCGGCTCTTTTTGCTTTGTCCTAGACACGGCGGTGGAGAGGTGCCGGAGCGGTCGAACGGGGCGGTCTCGAAAACCGTTGTGCGCGCAAGCGTACCGAGGGTTCGAATCCCTTCCTCTCCGCCATTACTTTCATGCAAATATCTGTAATCTATAGTTATTTCGCAGTGGTGAGTTTTGCCATCCCACATTTTATCCCACTTATTGGATTTGACGACCCCACTCTGGGCGTAACAAAATCCTATTGCACCGTCCGCTGCAGCTTTGGTGTTATACGACCAAGCGGAGTTTGGGATTGAGGTCGAACTTGGACCGACTGCGCGGACAGGCTCGACTGGACCTTTGCGGTCAATTTACATTCGCGATCCAGACGGAAATTTAATGGAAATATCAAACGTGTTGGACGCAGAGGGCTAGATTTCCCCCAGCCGCCAAAACGATAGAACACCTGTGGCAAGAAGCAGCTCGAAACTGAAGCCGGTCCTAACATCTTGGTTGGGCTCACTCGATGAGGCAGGCCCGGATATTGAGCGTGGCTCGTCTTGCAGGTTGCGGGGTGTATCCGCACCCGGTCACGGTTAATCGTATCGAAACGGCTCCGGCGGTAAAAACCAAACATTCGAACTTCATAAGGGCTCAAAAAAACAGGCGCCTCAAGCCTGTCTGTAAGGCTTGGTCTTGGTCTCTCGAGGTCACTAGACTTTTAATGGCTTGCCACTGAAAACAGCCGCCAGCAAACTCTTTCCATGCTTACATTTCTCGGGAGAATAGTTTCATGAATAGGATAAAGGGTGGTCTTAGCAGCAGCCTACGGGGTTGGTTTTTGACCCTAGCAACCCTATTGATGCTGGGTGCCACCGGTGCGAACGCACAGCCCAATCAAGCGGTTGAATACAACATCGTTATGGCGCTGGACGAAGGCAATTTTCGATTAAGTGTCGATCCGGACAGCAAGGCTGTCGGTGCCAGCGAGCAGAGTGATGGAGATCACGTGAAATGGCTGTTTACGCATCTGGGCGCAAGCCGATATCGAATCGCCAACGTGGCTTTAGGCGGGAAATACTCCCTGTCTGTAAAAGGGACCGGCTTCGAGGTTTTCATGGGCAATACTGGACCGTATTCAGGCCAGTCGTGGAAGCTCTCTGAGCGATCCGACGGCGGAACCCAATTGCTCAACAAGGCTTCGCAGGACAAGAACTCCCTGCTATTTGACCCCGGCACGGGGGCTGTCGTTTTGCCAGCAGAGGACGACGGGAATCAGCTTCAGAATTGGTACCTTGTATCGGCCAGTATGAGCGATCGTGAGGTGTTCGGCCAAGACCCCTTGGCACAGGATGATGGCAGCCGCCTGCCAGCGTCCTGGTCCAAACCAACGGACGTTCAACCCGCTTTCTTCTTTGCTGAGGACGTGCCGGACAGTGTGCGCGAAGGTGTGCCGGAAGCCATGCAAGCGGCCATCGAGCTGTGGGGCAACTATGGACCGGTGGAATACTGGATCATGGGTGTTGATCCCGAAGCCGGCGAAGCGTTGGTCGAAGAATTCTGCCAACGCCGGGATGACGCTAAGCAGTGGTCTTTCCGCCAGTGCATAAATCGCGAGACCAAAGGCCAGCACAGCCTGCTGGATTACCAGCAGTTGGGTGCAGATGCGCTGAAAGAAGGACGCCCCAGCGGTTCAGCTGGGCATAATGGTGGGTTCCAGTGGGGCATCCACCGCTTTGCGTCGTCCTTGCCGTGGGGCATGTCAGGAAAGTTTGGCATTCCGGGCGATGAAGACCAGAAAGGCGTTTTCCACGAATACTTCCACGCCGTCCAGCACGCGCATCTGCGCACGCTTGAGCATCAGGACCGATACAAAGGCATGGGCCCGGTCTGGTTCGTTGAAGGAGGGGCGGAGTACATGGCCGTCTATGGCCATGCAACGGCCCAGGCACGCGGTATGCTGCGGGTGTGGGACAACGGAGAGTTCGCCGCGACCCATAAGCAGTTTCGCAAGATCATGGGCGGTAAGTTCCGTCGCGCCAAGGAATGGGACCGCGAGTTCGGCTGTATCAAGGAAATGGTTTCCATCAGCTATGATAATCCCTGCCGCAGCTTCTTTTACGAAGGCGGGGCGTGGGCCATGGCGCTTTTGGCGTCCCAAACCAGTCAGGATGTGCTGCTGAACGAATTCCTGCCGCAGTTAGAGGACAAGGGCTGGGAAGCGGCCTTCATCGCAACCTTCGATCGCGACCCGGATACGTTCTATGCTGAGTTCGACGCCTTCATGGATCAGCGGCTGGGGGATGTTTTGAGCATCCTACCAAAGATCAACTAGGATCAGGCGTGGCGGGTCACCCCACCGAGGAGACCCGCCCAACTTTAGGGAAAATCATCTGACCCACCGACGGGTCAGCGCACCGTACCGCACGCAACGGGCCTATGCCCTAAAACGCGGCTTGCGTGCCCCCGAAAAAGTGGTCCATGTTTTGAGTTAGGATTGGCTCCTTAAAGAAGGAGCAGGATGATGGCGAAACGAGGCAATCTCAAAAATCCGCGTACACAGAGGCGTCCAGATGGGCTCCAAAACGCTCAGTACGTCGGACTTGGAAATATCGGAAACCCTGCGGTCACCCAGTTTCGGAAAGACATAGGTTCGCAGCGTATTGATCCATTGATCGGCATGCTTTGGGTTCTTCTATGTCGGAAGCTTAAGCTCGTGCACCTTGCGGGCAAGCTCTTCAAAGGTGTCGACCCCGCGCTCACACCGCCGCTCTGCTAACGGGTCGCCACCCTCTCGTGCCAGCTTGCTTGCCTCAGCAGCCTTAAGCCTCGTTTCCTTTAGGACAACGTGTTTGAACGACCTATGGCCAATGTTGCGGCGTCGGCCGTTAATCACCAGCCGTTGCACCCGCCTTTTGGCTCAGGATTGATCGACGACGAGCATTAGCCAAAAAAATGAGAGAAATGGCTCATTTTTAGTAAGTCAGTAAATTTACCAAAATTTTTGCCAACAAAAAGTTGACCGAAATTTCCGTAAGTTTCAGGAAAAGGCTCTAGGGTTCTACATCTGAATTTTTTGTTTCAGTTCTTATTCACAGCAGCACAGCAAAAGAGAGTGAAACTCGTGGCATCGATTGAATATTTCTACGCTGGTTATTCTGGCTTTGCCTATCTTGGATCACGCCGGTTCATGGAAATTGCGAAGGCCGCTGGGCGTGAGGTGCGTCACCGCCCTTTTGATTTGAGGCATTTGCTTGATCACAACGGTAGTCAGCCTTTTGATCAGCGAAGCAACGACCACTTCACCTATTTCTTCGGTCGCGAGATTGAGCGTTGGTCCGAATATCGAAATGCGCCGGTGAAGAGGCTCAATCCAACCCACCACAGCAAAACGATTGAACCGTCGAACAAGATGCTGATCGCGGCCATGGATTTGGGGCACAACATCGACGAGTTTTCTTGCGTGATGATGGAGCAGCACTGGCGGTACGATTGCGACTTGGCCGATATGGATACGCTCTGTGACATTGCCCGCTTGGCTGGTCTCGACCCGGCACCGCTGTTGGACCACATGACCACTGATGCCGTTGACGCTATCTATGCGGCAAACACTGCTGAAGTCGTGGAGCGCGGCTTTTTTGGCTCGCCGACTTATGTCGTGGATGGTGATGTCATCTATGGCCAAGACCACCTTGGCATCGTTGAGCGAGCTTTGAAAAAACCTTTCACGGTCCGTATTCCTGACTAAAGACGTTACCCCCAAAGTTTGGCCGATTGGCGGATGGGTAAGAACTCTGCTCTCCCGGGTTCAGTGTATCGCCGGGCGAGTGCCTCTGATCAGTCTTTCACAAACAGTTTCCGCTCCACTGAACACAAAGGTTCCGCCCCTGTCTCTGTGATGAGGATGGTCTCTGTGGTCTCCATGCCCCAGTCGTCCATCCAAAGTCCCGGCATGAAATGGAAGGTCATGCCCGGCTCAAGCACTGTCTCATCATTTTCTCGTAGGCTGTAGGTCCGCTCGCCCCAGTCGGGCGGGTAGCTGAGGCCAATGGGATAACCACAGCGCGCGCCCTTGCGGTCGATGCCAACTTTGGTCAGGGCTTTGGCCAGCGCGGCGGCGATATCGGCCGGGCGGGCGCCGGGTTTGGCGATATCGATGCCGGCGTTGAGGCCTTCAACCAGTGCTTCGGAAGCATCCAGCATAAGCTGCGGCGGCTTCCCAAGAAATACGGTCCGGCAGAGTGGTGCGTGATAGCGGCGGTAACAGCCCGAAAGCTCAAAGAAAGTCGCTTCGCCTTCCTGCATCGGACGTCCGTCCCAAGTGAGATGGCTCGCCGCCGCGTCAGAACCTGACGGCAGCAGGGGCACGATGGCAGGGTAGTCCCCCCAATCGTCGCCGACGCCTCGGATGCCAGCGGCTACGATGTCGGCCACGAGTTCATTCTTCCGCCGCCCCACTTTTGCACCTTCGATGGCGGTGTTGACAACTTGGTCGGAGATCCGCGCCGCGCGGCGCATGAAGTCGATTTCTGCGGACGACTTCACCGCCCGCTGCCAGTTCACCAGCGCCGTGGCGTCAGCAAATGTCGCGTTGGGCAGGCTGGCTTGGAGCGCGGCAAAAGCCTTGGCGGAGAAGTAATAGTTCTCCATCTCCACGCCGATCCTCGCGCCCGCCAAACCGAGCGCCGTCAGCTTCTCGGCCATATCCTCAAAAGGGTGGGACGTCGTCGACTGCACGTACGAGTCCGCGTAGCCAAAGATGTTCTCCGGCTCCATGAAAACCGTGCGAACGGCCCCGCTCGCATCCATCCGCCGACCCCACCAGTAGGGGGCACCGTCGCGGGTCAGGATCACAGCTTGATGCACGTAGAAGGACCAGCCGTCGTAGCCGGTCAGCCAGGCCTGGTTCGATGGATCGGTCGCGATAAGCACATCGATTCCGGCGTGGTCCATGGCCGCACGGGTCTTGGCGATCCGCGCGTGATACTCGCTGTCAGCAAAGGGTGCGCAGCCTTTGGGCATGGGTCAGTCCTGTGTCTTGGGTGAGGGGGGAAGGGTGCTGATGCCTGCACCGCCCAGCACGGCACCCAGCAGGACGGGCGTAAAGTGATTGGTGGCGCTCTTGGCGATGACCAATCCCATACCCAAAACGAGGGGAGCCGTGATGGCCACAGCCACGTCGCGCGCGCTCAAGTTTCCCAAAAT
>ENA-OQVM01001903-OQVM01001903.1-marine-metagenome-genome-assembly--contig:-NODE-1903-length-25959-cov-40.243953_pt1 | contig 25959 bp, 20 predicted proteins | sample MGYA00237776_ERZ505498 | MGnify/ENA primary metagenome ERZ505498 (study PRJEB26159, sample SAMN06265151) | marine metagenome | isolation source: Helgoland LTER site | place: Germany:Helgoland, sampling...
TTTATTAGCCAATTGACCACATGCAGCATCTATATCCTTACCTCTAGATCTTCTAAAGGTAACGGTAATATTGTTTTTTTCTAAAACATTCATGTATAAAGCAATTGCAGAATTATTTGCTTGCTTAAAACTTGGATCATCAATTGAATTGTATTGAATTAAATTAACCTTACTAGGGGAAAATTTACAAAACTCAACAAGAGCATTAACATCCTCAATTTTATCGTTAATACCTTCCCAAACTACGTATTCGTAAGTTATTCTATTTTTAGTATTTGCATACCAGTATTTTAGAGAATCTCTTAACTCTTCTAAATTAAATTTTTCGTTAAAAGGCATAATTGAAGTTCTTGTTTCTTTAATTGCACTGTGTAAAGAGACTGCTAACTTAAATTTAACCTTATCGTCAGCCATTTTTTTAATCATTTTTGGAATTCCAGATGTTGAAACAACTATTCTTTTCGGAGACATACCTAAGCCGGTAGGGGATGTTATTTTTTCGATTGCTTTTAGTACATTATTGTAATTCATTAATGGCTCTCCCATTCCCATAAAAACAATGTTTGTTAATGGTTTATTATGGAATTCTAGACATTGATTGTTAATGGTAACAACCTGATCGTATATCTCGTCAGGATTTAAATTCCTCATTCTTTTTAACTTAGATGTTGCACAAAATTTGCAATTAAGACTACAACCAACCTGTGAAGATATACATGCCGTCATTCTAGTTTTTGTAGGAATTAATACAGACTCGACAGTTAAACCATCATGAAGTTTAATAGCATTTTTTATTGTACCATCTGTACTTTTTTGTACAGAATCAATTTCTATATTATTAATTACAAATTCAGACTTAAGGGAATCTCTAATTTCTTTAGAGATATTAGTCATTTGATCAATATCTGTGATAGATTTTTTCCATAACCATTCATAAACTTGGTTTCCTCTAAATGCTTGGAAACCTTTATCTGTAAAGAAAGCTCTAAGATCTTCTAGAGATAGTGATCTAACGTCTTTTTTAATCATGATTATATAATCAGCATTGCATCACCATAACTAAAGAAATTATATTTCTTTTTTATAGCTTCTTCATATGCTCTTAACATGAAGTCATGACCTGCAAATGCAGATGTCATCATCATTAAAGTTGATTTAGGCATATGGAAGTTCGTAACCATACAATTTGCAATACTAAATTCATAGGGAGGAAAAATAAATTTATTTGTCCAGCCGTTGTACACATTTAAAGTTCCACTAGATGAAACAGAACTTTCAATAGCTCTCATCGATGTAGTTCCAATCGCACATATTCTTCTTTTTTCTTTTAATGCTTTATTAATTGTTGTAGTTGCATTTATATCTACGTCAATTTCTTCACTATCCATTTTATGTTTTGACAAATCTTCTACTTCAACTGGATTAAAGGTCCCTAAACCAACATGTAAAGTGATTTCTGCAAAATTAATTCCTTTAATTTCTAAACGCTTTAATAAGTGTCTAGAAAAATGCATTCCTGCAGTTGGTGCTGCAACAGCTCCTTCATTTTTTGCAAATATCGTTTGATATCTTTCTTTATCATCCGGCTCAACTTCTCTGTTTATATATTTAGGTAATGGGGTTTGACCAAGTTGTGTTAATTTGGTTCTAAATTCATCATAACCACCATCATATAAAAATCTTAAAGTTCTACCTCTTGAAGTAGTATTGTCAATTACCTCAGCTACTAATGTTTCATCATCGCCAAAATATAATTTATTTCCGATTCTAATTTTTCTTGCTGGATCTACTAATACGTCCCATAATCTTTGTTCAGAATTTAGCTCTCTAAGAAGAAAAACTTCAATTCTTGCTCCAGTTTTTTCTTTATTACCATAAAGTCTAGCCGGAAAAACTTTTGTATTATTTAAAACCATCACATCTTCTTCATCAAAATAATCAATAATATCTTTAAATGACTTATGCTCAATAGTTTGTTCTTTTCTATTAAGAACCATTAGTTTTGATTCATCTCTATTCTCAGCAGGGTATTCTGCTAAGCGATCTTCAGGTAATTCAAATAAGAAGTGGGATAATTTCATGTTGTATATTTTTTTAGGAGGTGCTAATATACAATCTGGGGATAGGCAAAGTCAAGTAAATCAGCTTTTATTTATTGTAATTCCGATTTTAGTTAAATCAATCCAAAAATCTGGATATGACTTTGAAACCACATCTGACTCATTAATAATAATGTTTGCTAAAACTGATAATGGTGCAAATGCCATTGCCATTCTATGGTCTTCATAGGTATCAATAGTAACATTATTATTTATTTTGTTTGGATTATTAAAACTTAAAGAGTCCTTAGTAATCTCTATATCAGTACCCAGTTTTTTTATCTCGTTCTGTAAGGCTAACAAACGATTAGTTTCTTTAATTAGCAAAGTCTTTAATCCAGTTAAAGAACAATTTATTCCAAGTCCTAGACATGTCACAGCAATAGTTTGTGCTAAATCTGGTGATGATATTAAATCAAAAGCTACAGTCTGTTTAGAAACCTTAGTTTTTTTGATTGTTATTGAATTATCATTAAAAATAGTTTCAACTCCAAATTCATTAAATATTTTAGAAAGAATTGAATCTCCTTGCAAACTTGTATTTTTAAAGGTATTAAGTATTAAGTCTGTGTTAATTGGAGATAATGCTACAAAACTGTAATAGTATGATGCAGAAGACCAATCAGATTCCACTGTTATTGTTTTTTTTACTCTTAAATCATTAAAGCTATTGATTTTAATGATATTCTCTTTAAAGCTATATAAAATACCCAATTGCTTCAATAGAGATAATGTCATTACTATATATGGTTTAGAAGTAATTTCACCTTTTAAATTGATTTTTAAACCATTTTTTAGAGTAGAACCAATTAATAATAATGCGGAAATATACTGACTACTAACATTAGAGTTTAGACTCAATTCATTGTTGTTAAATTCTTTCCCTTTAATTAGTAAGGGAGGAAAACCAGTTTTATTCAAATATTTAATATCTGCACCTACGCTAATTAAAGCATCAACTAAAATTTTTATAGGCCTATTTTGCATTCTAGTAGATCCAGTAAGAGTAATTTCTTTTTCTTTAGAGATTGCAAAAAATGCTGTTAAAAAACGCATTGCTGTTCCAGCATGATGAATATCGACATTGGATGATTTAGCACTTAAAGCTTTAACTAAAACATTAGTATCATCCGATTTAGAAATATTTAAGATAGTAATTCCAGGGTAAAGTGCTTTTAGAATTAGTAATCTATTGGACTCACTTTTTGAGCCAGAAATAGACAAAACTGAACCACTTAGTATGTTTGATTTTTTAAGTATTAAGCTCATTAATTTAACTTATCGTTATTATGGTGTCTATCATGATCTCTTTTTGTTTTTAATGCCATTTTTGAATCAAAAGACTTTTGAAGATCAACTCCTGTTTGATTGGCTAGGCATAAAACTACAAACATAACATCAGCCAGCTCCTCTCCTAAATCTGATTGTTTGTCTGAATCTTTTTCACTTTGTTCTCCATACCTTCTTGCAATTATCCTAGCAACTTCCCCAACTTCTTCTGTCAATTGAGCCATATTTGTCAATTCATTAAAATATCTAACTCCGTGATTATTTATCCATTTATCTACTTGAGATTGTAAGTTTTTAATTTCCATAAATTTATTTTTTTAATTTGATACTTGAATCGTATATAATTGTTACTGGCCCGTCATTAGATAAGTTTATTAGCATGTCTGCTCCAAATATTCCAGATTTTAAATCAGTATATAAATTTGCATTTAATTTATATAAAAATGTATCATACATAGTTTTAGCTAAATCCGGTTTTGCTGCTTTTATAAAACTAGGTCTATTTCCTTTTAAAACATTTGCTTGAAGAGTGAACTGACTAATAAGTAAAACCTCTCCTTTAACATCATTGATATTATTATCAAATGTATTAAATATTCTAAGTTTTGTTATTTTATTAATTAGCCAATCTATATCAGATTCATCATCATCTATTGCAATCCCTAAAAATATAACAACACCTTTTTTAATTGAAGAAACTAACTCTCCATCAACAATTGTTTCCGCACTAGACACCTTTTGAATAACAGCTTTCATTACACATCAAAATTATCTACTCTGTAACTAGATTTATCATCTTCTAAAATTTGAAGGTAGTTTTCATATCTAGAATTAGCAATTGTACCTTCATCAACAGACTGTTTAACTATACATTTTGGTTCATTGACATGCATACAGTCATTAAATTTACATTGATTAACCAATTTATAAAATTCTGGAAAATAATTTTTAATATCACTTTTGTTAAAATCGACTATTCCAAAACCTCTAATACCAGGTGTGTCAATTATTTTAGCGCCAAAATCAAGATCATACAATTCTGCGTTTGTAGTAGTATGTTGACCCTGCGCGTGTTGAACAGAAATGTTATTAGTTCTAAGATTTAGATTTGGTTGAAGAGAATTAATTAATGTAGACTTTCCTACTCCAGAATGTCCTCCAAACATACTTACTTTATCCTTCATCAAAGATTGGACTTTGTCTATATTATATTGATTTTTTGCTGATATTTCATAACATTCATATCCAATATTTGTGTAAATATCAATTAGTTTTTTTAAAATTTTTTTCTCTGCCTCATCTAGTAAATCAATTTTATTAAATAATAATATTGTGTTTATGGAATACGCATTTGAAGTTAGCAAAAACCTATCAATAAAATTTGTTGAAGTAACAGGACTAGAAATAGTTATAATTAAAAAAACAACATCTATGTTTGATGCTAAAATATGAGTTTGCTTAGAAAGATTGACAGATTTTCTTAATACATAGTTTTTTCTTTCACAGATATTATTTATAACTCCAGTGACAACATCACTGTTTTTTTCTAATTCAAAATCAACATAGTCACCAACAGCAATAGGGTTGGTACTTTTTATACCATCCAATCTAAATTTACCCTTAATTCTACAATCAAATTGCTCATTAGTCAGGGTTTTAACAGAATACCAACTTCCAGTTGATTTATAAACTAATCCTCTCATTATTACAAAGATGGAGATTAATAACTCTCAATGCAAAAAAAATACTTTAATAATCTATTGTTTAAAAATACTTTGCTGATGATTAATAGACTCTTGATGAATTGCTTTAAAAACTCTTAAAATAAATTGCTCACTTAAATCTTTCTTTTTGCCATCTACAATCATTTTTTCAAGAATCTCGTTCCATCTTTTGGATTGCAAAACTGCAACGTTGTTTTCTTTTTTTAAAACTCCAATTTCTTCAGCGATATTCATTCTTTTTCCTAAAATATCTAGTAATTGACTATCCACTAAATTTATTTTTGTCCTAAGATTATTCAAATTATTTTTATACTCATCTGCGTAATCGGTGATTTTTCTAATTTTTAAATCCTTTATGATTTTTATCAAATTTGAAGGTGTGACCTGTTGAGCTGCATCGCTCCAGGCATTATCAGGATCGTGATGAGTTTCTACCATAAAGCCATCATAATTCAGACCTAAAGCAGTTTGACATAAATCAAATATTATATCTCTTCTTCCAGCTATATGAGAAGGGTCTAAGATTAAAGGCAAATCAGGAAATTTATTTTGCAGCTCAATTGCAATTTGCCATTCTGGATTATTTCTGTAATTAGTCTTTTCATAGGTGGAAAAACCCCTATGAATAACCCCTAAGTTTTTTATATCACAAGAATAGAATCTCTCCACAGCACCAAGCCACAAGGAAAGGTCTGGATTTACTGGATTTTTAATCAGTACTGGTTTATCTGTTCCTCTTAATGCTTCAGCTATTTCCTGAACAATAAATGGGCTTACAGTTGTTCTCGCTCCGATCCATAGTATATCTATATCATGCTTTAGAGCTAATTCAACGTGATTTGCATTAGCAACTTCAGTTGTGATAAGCATTCCTGTTTCCTTTTTTGCTTTTTGAAGCCATTTTAAGCCTAATGCCCCGACTCCTTCAAAATTTCCAGGTCTTGTTCTGGGCTTCCAAAGTCCTGCTCTAAAAACAGTAGCTTTCGTATCCTTAAGGCTATGTGCTATTTTTAAAACTTGCTCTTCTGTTTCTGCGCTACAAGGACCAGCAATTGTTAAAGGATGGTTTAAGTTAAATTTATCTAACCAGTTTCTTAATTCTTTTTTATTTTTCATTTTAATCCTTTGAGAATGTTCTTTATGTAATTAGTTTGTATCATTTGATTTTTTAATTCTCCAAATTTATCATTTTGGAGTAAATTTTTAAAGGAGTTTAAATTCACTATATATTCCTCTAAGCTTTCAACTATATTTTCTTTATTTAATTCAAAAATTGGAGCCCACATTTCTGGTGAACTTTTTGCTAATCTAACGGTTGATTCAAAACCACTTCCTGCCATATCAAAAATGTTATTTTCGTTCTTTTCTTTATCCATAACAGTTTTTCCTAACATAAAAGAACTAATATGAGATAAATGAGATACATAGGCAATATGCTTATCATGAGAAAATGAATCCATATATCGAATATTCATCTGCATACTTCTAAAGATATTTTCAGCAGTGGTTAATAAATTTGTATCGGTCTTTTCAGAATCACATAAGATTATAGTTTTATTACTAAATAATCCTAAAAATGCAGCTTTTGGTCCTGAAAATTCGGTACCAGCAATTGGATGAGATGCTAAATAGTTTTTTCTTTTTTTATGATTGTTAACCTTGCTGCAAATATTAGTTTTGGTCGATCCAAAATCTATCACTAGCGATTTACTATTAATATTATTTAAAACATCAATTATTATTTTATTTGCAACATCAACTGGTGTAGAAATAAGAACTAAATCAGCCTTATTTAAATTATCTAAACTAGTTTTGAAATCAATTAAGTTTAATTCAACTGCTAGATCTAAATTGTCCACTGATGAGTCTATCCCATAAATTTTTACTTTGGGATATATCTTTTTAATGTCTAAACAAAGACTACCTCCAATTAAGCCAACTCCTATAACAAAAACATTATTCATTAATTCTATTGATTGCTTTGATTAATAATTCTTTTGTTGCACATAGAGAAAACCTTACATAACCTTCACCGTTAGATCCAAAGATATCACCAGGTGCTATAAAAATGTTATGTTTATACAATAAATCATCTGTAAATTCCTTGGATTTTTTATTTCCTTGAATTTTAGCCCAAACAAATAATCCGGAGGATAACCTATCATATCTACAATTCAAACTATCTGCTAATTTCCAAACTAAAATTCTTCTTTCGTTGTATATTTTGTTTATCTGATCAAACCATGTGTTTGTAGAATTCAAAACAGCAATAGCTCCCTTTTGGATTGGATAAAACATTCCTGAGTCCATGTTGCTTTTAACCTTTAAGATATTAGATATATTTTGCTCACTGCCTAAAACCATTCCTATTCTCCACCCAGACATATTAAATGTTTTACTTAATGAGTTTAGTTCTAAGCAATATTCTTTTGCACCTTCTAAATTTAAAATACTGACTGGGTTATCATTTAAGATAAAACTATATGGGTTATCGTTAACCAGTAAAATTTCGTGTTTTCTTGCAAAATCAACTAACTCTTTAAGTAAACTAAGATCACATTTAGCTCCTGTTGGCATATGAGGATAGTTTAACCACATTAATTTAACCTTTGTTAAATCATTTTTTTCTAATTCTTTAATATTTGGAAGCCAATTGTTTTCGGCTTTTAAGTCATAATACACTGGGTTAGCCTGAACCAAATTTGTAATAGACGAATAAGTAGGGTAGCCTGGATTAGGTATTAAAACTGAATCACCAACATTTAAAAAAGCCATAGAAATATGCATTATTCCTTCTTTACTACCCATAAGTGGTAAAATTTCAGAGTTGAAATCTAAATCAACGTGAAACCATTTATTGTAGAATTTAGAAATTGAAATTCTTAGCTCATCTAATCCAATGTAGCTTTGATAATTGTTTGCATATTGGTCATTTAAACTCCCTTTTAAAGCTTCAACAGCAACTGATGGAGGTAATAAATCTGGGCTTCCTATACCTAAATTAATTATTGGATTGCCTTTTTTAATTAAAGAGCTAACCTCTTTTAACTTTGTGGAAAAGTAGTATTCCTCTACAGTACTTAATCTATCTGCGCTAACTTTCATCTCTTTCTGTTTTCATACTCACCTAATACTTTAAAATCTTTAGCCATAATGGACATAATTGATTTAGCTTTTAAATAATATTCATATTTATCAAAAGTAATGTCAATAAAAAAAGAATAAACCCACGGTGAATCGATTTTGGGTAACGATTGAATTTTAGTTAAATTAAGCTTACAGTCACTAAGAACATTTAATATTGCTGCTAAACTACCCCTAGCATGATCTAATTCAAATTTTACAGACGCTTTGTCTAATTTATCTCTAGTTTTGTTTAAAGACTTTTGAAGTATAACAAAACGAGTTTCATTATGCTTTATAGTTTGTATACTTTTATTTATAATACTTAGGGAGTATATTTTTGCAGCTAAATCACTTGCAATTCCAGCTATATTTTTTAAGTTATTTTCACTTATTCTTTTGGCCACAGAAGCAGTATCCTTATCCTCAACTAATTTAATATTTGGATATTTTTTAAAAAACTCTTTACATTGTAAAAGTGCCATAGGATGAGAATGAACTTCCTTAATATCATTTATACTTTGACCGTTTAAACAAATTAAATTGTGCTGAATATCTAAATATTCTTCTCCAACAATATGGAGATTATTTTTATCTATTAATGCATAATTTGGTATAATTGATCCTGCTATTGAGTTTTCTAATGCCATAACACCAAAATTACATTTTTCATCAACTAAAGAATCTACCAAGGCATCAAAACTTAGAAACTCACTTATGACTCCACTATTTTTAAAATACTGTTTTGTAACAATATGATGGAAAGAACCTTTTATTCCTTGAATTGCAATTGAATTTTTCATAATAAAAAAGCCTCGATTTTCGAGGCTCACATAAATATTTAGTTATTTGTTACAAATACGTGGCCAATCTTTTATTAAAAAAATAAAAGTTATAATAAAATATAAATAAGTAATTTATCATATTGTTATTGAATGAATAGCTAATGTATATAAATTTTCAATATTTTAACATTATAATAGAATTAAATTCAAAATTACTTTAATATTTCGTTAGACAACCAAGTCCCAACCTCAGAAGTACTAAAACTTTTCTTTCCGTCAGACAAATCTTCAGTAACTATTAATTGTTCTAATGAAAGGTTAACAACATCACGAATCAAACGCGCCTCATCTTTAAGTTTAAAAGCATCTTCAAACATCATAGCAGCAGATAATATGGTAGCCAAAGGATTAGCGATATCTTTACCAGCAGCTTGCGGATAAGAACCATGAATAGGTTCATAAAGGGAAGTTTCTAATCCGACAGATGCAGATGGCATAAGCCCCATAGAACCTGAAATAACTGAAGCTTCATCAGTTAAAATATCACCGAATAAATTCTCCGTGATTAAAACATCATAAGATTTAGGCCATTGGACTAAACGCATAGCGACAGCATCGACAAATTCATAAGACACTGTTACCTCAGGATAATCTTTCTCCATTGATTGTACCGTCTCTCTCCACAATCTAGATGACTCTAAAACATTTGCCTTATCAACACAACAAAGTTTTTTAGATCTTTTCATTGCTAAATTAAAACCTTTTTTAGCAATTCTTTTAACCTCATCTCTTGTATATGTACAAGTATCGTAGGCTGTTTCTCCATTGTCTAACCGACCTCTTTTACCAAAATAAATACCTCCAGTAAGTTCTCTTAAAAAAACAAGGTCTGTGCCTTCAATTATATCTTTTTTTAATGGAGATTTATTTAATAGTGAAGGAAATACAAAAGTTGGTCTAACATTTGCAAATAACCCCAATTTTTTTCTCATTTTTAATAATCCCTGCTCAGGCCTCACTTTGGCAGACGGATCATTATCAAACCTAGGGTCTCCGATAGCTCCAAATAAGATTGCATCAGCATTTAAACAGATTTGATGAGTTTCTTCTGGGTATGGATCGCCTACAGCATCAATAGCAGCGGCACCTGTCAGAGCTTTAACCCAATTGATTTGATGATTAAATTTCTTCGCAACCGCATTTGATACTTTAACTGCCTGATCAATTACTTCTGGACCAATTCCATCTCCAGCTAATAAAGCTATATTTAATTTCATAAAATTTTTAATTTATTATAATATTTAACATTTTTTCTGTTGCTTTAATAGCAGAAACTGTTTGATCTGAGTCTAAACCTCTTGTACTAAATTCATTATTATTATCACTCCAAGTGATTATAGTTTCACATAATGCATCCGAATTACTTCCTCTTGGAATTGTTACAAGGTAATTAACCAAATTTGGTATCTGTGTATTATTCTCATTGTAAATTTCATTTACCGCGTTCATAAAAGCATTAAACTGACCGTCTCCAACACCTGTTTTACTATAAGTCTTATTATCAATTTTAAGCTCTAAATAAACCGACGGATCTTTCCCCATAGTATGTTTGAGTTGATATGAATTAATTAAAACTCTTTCAACCTGCATTGATGTATTTAATACATCCGAAATGATATATGGCAAATCTTCAGCAGTAACTTTTTCTTTTTTATCTCCTAGTTCAATAACTCGATTAGTAACTTTTTTTAAATCTTCATTACTTAGTGTGATGCCTAATTTATCTAAGTTTTTTTTTATGTTAGCTTTTCCAGAGGTTTTTCCTAAGGCATATTCTCTAACTCTTCCAAATCGCTCAGGAAGTAAATCATTGAAATATAAATTGTTTTTACTATCTCCATCTGCGTGTATTCCTGCAGTTTGAGTAAAAACATTTTCACCAACAATTGGCTTATTAGCAGGAATTTTAAAGCCAGTAAATGCTGAAATTAAATTACTAACTTTATAAAGTTTTTTTTCTTCAAGATTAATTTTTATATCAGGAAGAAAATCTCGTACAACTGCAGCTACACTTGCCATTGGAGCATTACCAGCCCTTTCTCCCATACCATTAATTGTTAAGTGTAATCCATGACAACCCGCTTTTAAACTCTGCAATACATTTGAAACACTTAAATCGTAGTCATTGTGAGCATGAAAATCAAAATGAATATTAGGATGTTTATTAATAATTACTGAGAGGTAATTATAAGTTTCTTCGGGGCTTAATACCCCTAAAGTATCAGGTAAAAGAACTCTTTTTATAGGTAAAGTTGACAATAAATCTAGGTAATCAAAAACATAGTCTGGAGAGTTTCTCATTCCATTACTCCAATCTTCTAAATAAACGTTTGTTGCTATATTTAATTTCCTAGCGTCATGAACTGAATTACAAACATCTTTAAAATGTTCTTTAGGAGTTTTTTTTATTTGATATTTAAGATGATTTAGAGAACCTTTCGTGAGTAAATTTTGAACTCTACCTCCAGAATCATTCAGCCAATTAATAGAGACTCCATTATCTAAAAATGTTAATACTTCAACTTTACTTAAATAATTATTTTCTTTAGCCCAATTAGTAATATTCTTAACAGCAGTGAACTCCCCATCAGAAACTCTAGCAGAAGCAATTTCAATTCTATCAACTTTTAATTCTCCAAGAAGTAATTTTGCAATCGTTAACTTTTCCGAGGATGAAAAGGACATTCCGGATGTTTGCTCGCCATCACGTAGTGTAGTATCCATTATTTCAACATTCCTAGCCATGAAATTAATTAAAGAGGGGTTTTACTAGCAAAGTCTGTTATTGAATTTTTCATGCTCATTAAATAATCGATATCATCATATCCATTAAGCATGTTGTTTTTCTTGTAGCCATTAATTGTAAAAGGTTCACTAACATCTAACTCTGGGATTGAAACTGATTGATTAAGTAAATCAACACACAATTCAATACTTGGTTTTTTATATATATTTTCAAAAATTATATTTAAAAAATTTTCAGAAACTCGAACAGGTAAAACTCCAACATTTAAGCAATTAGCACTAAATATATCTGCAAAAAAACTTGATATAACGCATCTAAAGCCATAATCATAAATTGACCAAGCAGCATGCTCTCTTGATGAACCAGAACCAAAATTCTTTCCACCGATTAGAATCTTACCATTAAAGGTTGGGTTATTTAATACAAAATCTTCTTTTAGTGAATTATCAGAATTATATCTCCAATCTCTAAATAAATTATCACCAAAACCCTTTCTTTCAATTGCTTTTAAAAATCGAGCAGGAATAATTTGATCAGTATCAACATTCTCAATTGGTAGAGGAATACATGTACTTTTAAGTGTAGTAAATTTGTCGTATGCCATAATATCTATTAAAATAAAGTTCTAGGGTCTGTTATTTGTCCAGTCACGGCGGCAGCGGCAGCAACTAAAGGGCTTGCAAGGATGGTTCTTGAGCCAGGACCTTGTCTACCTTCAAAATTTCTATTTGAGGTACTTACTGCATATTTTCCAGTTGGAATTTTATCGTCATTCATGGCTAAACATGCAGAACATCCTGGTTCTCTTAAATCAAAACCAGACTCATTTAATATTTCTAAAATACCTTCGTCTTTAATGGCTTGTTCTACTTTATGAGATCCTGGAACTAACCATGCTGTAACATTATCAGCTTTTTTTCTACCTTTAATTATTTTAGCAAAATCTCTAAAATCTTCAATCCTACCATTTGTACAACTACCTAAAAAGACAAAATCTATTTTTTTTCCAATCATGGAATCTCCCTCATTGTAGTCCATATAATTTAAAGATTTAAAATAACTTTTTGAGGCTGAATTTTGTTCTTCAACTTTTGGAATTTCACTTGAAATACCCATACCCATACCTGGGTTAGTCCCATAAGTTATCATTGGACTAATTTTAGATCCATCAAATGACATTTCTTTATCAAAAATAGCATTTGCATCTGTTTTTAAATTTTTCCAATAATCCATGGCTTTATCCCATTTCTCTGTTTTTGGAGTAAATTCTCTATCCTTAATATATTTGAAAGTCTTTTCATCTGGAGCAATCATTCCACCCCTAGCTCCCATTTCAATACTTAAATTGCAGACAGTCATCCTACCTTCCATCGACATTTTTGAAAATACTTCTCCAGAATATTCAACAAAATAACCTGTTGCTCCAGCAGTACTTAATTTTGAAATAATGTATAAAGCAACATCTTTTGGTGTAACTCCTTTTTCTAAAGATCCATTAACAGTAATCCTCATTTTTTTTGGCTTTGGTTGCATTACACATTGTGTTGATAAAACCATTTCTACTTCAGAAGTTCCAATGCCAAAAGCTATCGCTCCAAAAGCTCCATGCGTAGACGTGTGTGAATCTCCACATACAATTGTAGCACCAGGTAGAGTTATCCCATACTCAGGACCTACTACATGAACAATACCATTTTTTTCATGACCTAGTCCCCAATATGAAATTCCGTGTTCTTCAGAATTTTGCTCTAAAACTTTTAATTGATTAGCTGAAAGCTTATCTGAAACTGGAAGGTGTTGGTTAATCGTAGGAGTATTATGATCAGCTGTAGCAAAAGTTCTTTCAGGATATAAAACTTTTATTGCTCTATTTTTTAAACCTAAAAATGCAACAGGACTTGTAACTTCATGAACCATATGTCTATCTATAAATAAGACATCTGGGCCATTAGAAATTTTACTCACTACATGTGAATCCCAAACTTTATCAAATAAAGTAGTACTCATAATTTTGATAATTGTTTATAATATATTGTTAATTATTTCTGGAATATCCTTATCAGATACACTTTTATTATTATCAGCGAATTTTAAAAATTCAGGATATACTAAATCTAGTTCTACCTTTGACAAATCAAACCCAACTAATTTTGCTCTGTAAGCTAATGCAGATCTTCCGCTCCTGGCGGTTAAAACTATTGATGATTTGTTAACACCAACATCAAATGGATCAATAATCTCATAAGTTTCTCTATTTTTGATGACACCATCTTGGTGAATTCCCGAGCTATGAGAAAAAGCATTTGCACCAACAATTGCCTTATTAGGCTGTACATACATTCCCATACTTTCAGAAACTAAATTACTTGTTTCATATAAGAGTTTAGTATTAATATTTGTGTCTAAATTTAATTTTGAATGCTGCTTCATAATCATTACAACTTCCTCTAACGATGTATTTCCTGCTCTTTCACCTATACCATTTATTGTGCATTCAATTTGTCTAGCTCCATTGACGATTGCAGCAATAGAATTAGCAGTCGCTAAACCGAGATCGTTATGACAATGACATGAAACGGTGGCTTTGTGTATATTTTTTACGTTTTCAAATAGATATTTGATTTTTTCACCATATTCTTCAGGTAAACAATATCCAGTTGTATCTGGTATATTTAGAACAGTTGCTCCTGCTTCAATCATTCTTTCACAAACCTTTGCTAAAAACTCATTGTCAGTTCTTCCAGCATCCTCAGCGTAAAACTCTACATCCTCAACAAATGATTTAGCATATTTAACAGCATTGTAACCAGTTTCAATTATTTTTTCTCTAGTAGAGTTAAATTTATATTTAATGTGAGAGTCTGAGGTACCAATACCAGTGTGGATTCTTGGAAATTTTGCATCTTTTAGTGATTCACCTGCAATTTTAATATCATTTTTAACAGCTCTAGAAAGAGCACATACTGAGGTGTTTTTAATAATTTTTGAAATTTCTACTACTGAGTTAAAATCACCTGGGCTAGACACAGGAAATCCAGCTTCAATAACATCAACACCTAAATTCTCTAATTTTTTTGCTATGATTACTTTTTGAGACGTATTAAGCTTACATCCAGGAACTTGTTCACCATCTCTAAGAGTAGTGTCAAATATTTTTACAGTTTTATCATGTGATGAATTAGCCATTTTTTATAAAAAGGTGTAAGAAGTAAATGTAGTAAATTAGAATATAATTACTGTCTTAAATCATAAAATATAATCAGTTGATATAAAGTTGGATTTTTTTGTGTTTAATAAATCTTTTATAATTTTTTTATTTGTGGGGTTATCTTTAGATGCTACAAAAGTTCTAATCGAAAAAGACCTTAAAGCATCATGAACACTTAAGGTGCTAAAAGCAGAATCTTTTCTACCTGTAAAAGGGTAATTATCTGGTCCTCTTTGACAAGAACTATTTAAATTAACTCTGCAAACTAGGTTTACTAAAGTGTCGATTAATGGACCTAGCTTATCAGTATCTGTACCAAAAACACTTGCCTGTTGACCATAATTAGATTCCGCCATATCATCTAGAGGTTTATTAATGTCATTAAAAGTTAAAATAGGAACGACAGGACCAAACTGTTCATCTTTGTATACATCCATTTCCTTAGTAACAGGAAATAGCACCGCAGGAAAAACATAATTTTCAGAAGTTATACCTCCCTTTTTATTTAAAACTTTAGCACCTTTTTGTATAGCGTCGGAAACTAAATCATTAATGTATTTTGGTTTATTCGGCTCTGGGAGAGGAGTTAATTGAGCATTATCATCCCATGGATTTCCAAAATTTAATTGATCAACTTTATCACTAAACATTTTATTAAATTTTTCAACTATATCTTCGTGGACATATATAATCTTAAGTGCTGTACACCTTTGGCCGTTAAAAGATAAAGCTCCTGCTACACATTCACTAACAGCCAATTCTAAATCACAATCTGGCATTACTATAGCTGGGTTTTTTGCTTCTAGACCTAAAACAAGTCTTAACCTGTTTTTCTTAGGGTGGCACTCTTGTAAAGCATTTGCAGAAGTGCTATGTCCAATTAAAGCTAAAACATTTACTTTTCCAGACTCCATTATTGGAGTAGCTAAAACTCTTCCTCTTCCAAATAAAATATTCACAACGCCTTTAGGAAAACATTTTTGAAATGCATCCATAAGTGGTGAAATTAATAATACTCCGTGTTTAGCCGGTTTAAAGATAGCAGTATTACCCATAATTAGAGCTGGTATTAATAAGCAAAAAGTCTCATTTAAAGGGTAATTATATGGACCTAAACACAATACGACTCCAAGTGGTCCTCTTCTAATATGAGCATAAATATTACTATTTTTTTCAAACTTTGCAGAATCTCTATCAATAGTTTTATATGCGTCAATCGTATCAAAAATATAATCAACAGTTCGATCAAATTCTTTTTCTGAATCGGCTAAATTTTTACCAATTTCCCACATCAACAATTTAACAATTTCATCTCTTTTAGTTTTCATTTCATTCGCAAACCTTCGCATATGCTTAATTCGATCACGAACTTTCATAGTTGGCCATTCTCCCCTACCATTATCAAATGCAACACAAGCAGAATCTAAAGCCTCGATTGCTTGATCTTTTCCTAAACTTGGGATTTTGCCAAGAAGAGTTGGCTTGTATTCTTTGGTTGATGAAATTGTAGAGTAAACATTCGAAAACTCACCTTTCCATTTGACTAATTTTCCAGAAACAAGATAATTCTCTTGATTTACTAGTGTTTTAATTTTATAATTATCTGGAATTTCTTTGTAGGATAGGTTCATATTTTGGTTTTATAATTAAATTATTGAGTTTTCAGATATTAAATAATTTTTTTCATTTGTTTCATAGAGTTTCTTAAAGTCTTTCCTACTTCTTCTATCGGATGTGAACTAATAACAGAATTAATATTAACTAATTTACTATCTAAGGATTCGTGAGAAATATCATAAGAATTACCTATTGTGTTTTTAGGTAAATTATTAACGAAATCTTTCAAAAGAGGCTTACAAGCATGATCAAATAAATAACACCCATACTCTGCAGTATCAGAAATAATTCTATTCATTTCAAATAATTTTTTTCTTGCTACCGTATTAGCGATTAGAGGTAACTCATGTAAAGATTCATAATAGGCAGAAGAATCGATTATTCCAGAACTAACCATGGTTTCAAACGCTAACTCAACACCAGATCTTACAAATGCTATCATAGCTATTCCATGATCAAAATATTGCTGTTCTTCGATTATTTCAGTAGAAGATTTAGTTTTTTCAAATAAAGTTTCACCAGTCTCAGCTCGCCATTTTAATAAGTTTATATCGTTGTTTTTCCAATCTAACATCATTGTCTTAGAGAATTCTCCAGACATAATATCATCCATATGTTTATTAAATAAAGGTCTCATTATATCTTTTAAATCTTCAGAGATCTCAAAAGCTTTAATTTTTGAATTATCTGAAAGTCTATCCATCATTTTTGTGATACCTCCGTGCTTTAATTCTTCCGTAATTACTTCCCAACCATTTTGAATTAATTTTGCAGCATATGTTTTTTCGACACCTTGATTAACCATTTTATCAAATAATAAAATTGATGCAGTTTGTAAAACTCCACATAATATAGTTTGCTCACCCATCAAATCACTTTTTACTTCGGCAACAAAAGAAGATTCTAATACTCCTGCCTTGTGACCACCTGTCGCCACTGCATAAGCCTTAGCTTGATCCAAACCTTTATTTTCAGAATCATTTTCAGGATGAACTGCAATAAGTGTAGGAACTCCAAAACCTCTTTTATACTCTTCTCTCACCTCAGTTCCAGGACATTTTGGTGCTACCATAATAACAGTAATATCTTTTCTAATTTGCATCCCTTCTTCAACAATATTAAAGCCATGAGAATAAGATAATGTAGAACCTTTTTTCATCAAATGCATAATTGATTCTACAACGTTAGTGTGTTGCTTATCAGGAGTTAGGTTTAAAACTAAATCTGCATTAGGGATTAATTCTTCATATGTTCCGACATTAAAACCATTCTCCGTTGCATTTAAAAAAGATTGTCTTTTTTCTTCAATCGACACTTTTCTTAAAGAGTATGAAATATCCAATCCTGAATCTCTCATATTAAGACCTTGATTTAATCCTTGAGCACCACACCCAATTATAACTATTTTTTTATTTAATAATACAGATACTCCACTATCAAATTCATCAGAATTCATAAACCTACATCTAGAAAGCTGGTCTAATTTTTCACTTGTTGAGAGGGTGTTAAAATAATTTTTCATTATATTTTTTTAATTAGTTTTTAAAGTCAGATAATATCTCTGAGATATTCATTGGTTGTTTAGTAATAGCAACAGCTCCAGATCTTACAAATTGTAGAATTCCATATTTATTTAATTTATCATATAAACTGTCAATCTCTTTTCTTCGACCAGATTTTTCTAAAACAAAAAACTCTTTGTTTACAGTGACTATTCTGGCATTACTGTCTTTTATAATATTTTGTATTTGTCTATCATCAAATAATAAGCTTGATTTTATTTTAAACAAGCATGACTCTTGGTATACAGTATCATCCTCATCATGATAGTAAGCTTTAATTACTTCAATCTGTTTATCTATTTGACCAATAATCTTTTTTATTTGGATTTCAGTAACATTTACTATTATAGTAAACCTATACACATTTTTAATTTCTGAAACGGAAGAGTTTAAACTTTCGATATTAATATGTCTTCTTTGAAATATTGCTGAAATTCTATTTAATAATCCGATATTATTCTCGGTGTAAATTGATACTGTAAATGTTTTAATTTCTTTTTCCATACCTATTTTAATCTTATCTCTGAAACCGCTGCACCACTTGGGATCATTGGAAACACATTAGCTTCTTTTTCAACTACCACTTCTAAGAAAAATGATTCTTTAGATTTAATCATGTCTTCTACTGCAGAGGCAAGTTCTTCCCTCTTTGATACTTTTTTACTTTTAATGTAATAAGCCTTAGCTATTGCAGTAAAGTCTGGGTTAACAAGTTCTGTGGAGGCATATCTTTTTTCAAAGAACAATTGCTGCCATTGCCTAACCATCCCTAAAAAACTATTATTTAATACTACTATCTTAACTGGAACCTTAGATTGAAATATAGTACCTAATTCTTGAATTGTCATTTGATATCCACCATCTCCTATTATTGCTACAACTTCTCTTTCTGGACATGCCATTTTAGCTCCAATAGCTGCAGGAAGTGCAAAACCCATAGTTCCTAAACCACCTGAAGTTATGTTACTTCTAGATTTATTGAACTCAGCATAACGACAAGCGATCATTTGATGTTGACCAACATCAGTAACTACTGCTGCATTTCCTTTGGTGTAAATATTGATTTCTTTAATAACTTCACCCATAGTTAAACCCTCTTTAGTTGGGAATAAATCATCTTTTATTACTGATTCATACTCTACCTTATATAGTTCTTTAAAATCATTAAGCCATTTGTCATGTTTTCTTGATTTCACTAAGGGTAAAATCTTACTTAAACTCTCTTTGGCATCGCCTAAAACTGGAACATGAGCTTTTACATTCTTGTCTATTTCAGCAGGGTCTATTTCAAAATGAATTACTTTTGCCTGCTTTGCATATTTATCTAAATTTCCCGTAACTCGATCATCAAATCTCATTCCTATTGCAACCAGTAAATCACATTCATTTGTAAGCAAATTTGGCGCATAATTACCGTGCATACCAACCATTCCAACATTCAAAGGGTGTGAAGTAGGAATAGCTGAAACTCCCATTATAGTCCATGCCGCTGGAATACCAGTTTTTTCAACAAAAGCTTGAAATTCTTTTTCTGCTTTCGATAAAATAACTCCTTGGCCCCAAACAATCATTGGCTTAGCTGCCTTATTAATTAGATCAGCTGCTAAATTTAAACTTGTAGTATCCAGTTTTGGGACTGGCTTGTAACTTCTTATAGCTGTTACTTTTGAATAATTAAAATCAAACATCTCAAATTGAGCATCTTTAGTAATATCTATTAAAACTGGGCCAGGTCTACCACTTTTAGCGATATAAAATGCTTTTGCTAATACCTTTGGAATATCAGAAGCTTTTGTAATTTGATGATTCCACTTTGTAACAGGTGTAGATATTCCAACTATATCTGTTTCTTGAAAAGCATCACTACCTAATAAATGTGAGGCTACTTGTCCTGTGATACAAACCATTGGAGTTGAATCAATTTGAGCATCAGCTAAACCAGTCACTAAATTTGTAGCTCCAGGACCTGAAGTTGCAATTGCGACCCCTACCTTGCCTGATATTCTTGCAAATCCTTGAGCAGAATGCGTAGCACCCTGTTCGTGTCTTGTCAACACATGATGAATTTTATCTTCATATTTATGAAGTTCATCATAAACTGGCATTATAGCACCACCAGGGTAGCCATATATGATTTCTACTCCTTCAGCTATTAAACATTTAACAACAGCTTCACTTCCGCTTATTTTTTTTATACTACTCATTTTTAAAATTCGTCTGTAACACAGCCTTTGGAAGCCGATGAAACAGTTTTTGCATATTTATATAAAGAACCAAAATCTATTTTCAATTTTGGTTCAACCCATTTATTTTTTCTTTTTATTAACTCATTCTCTTCAACATCTAGAGTTATTGTGTTTTTTATTGCATCGATAACAATATTATCCCCATTTTGAATCAGAGCTATATTACCGCCTACTTGAGCTTCTGGTGTTATATGTCCAACAACAAATCCGTGAGTACCTCCGGAAAATCGACCATCTGTAATTAATGCAACATCTTTTCCAAGACCAGCACCCATAATTGCTGCTGTAGGTTTTAGCATTTCGGGCATTCCTGGACCACCTTTAGGTCCTTCATATCTAATAACAACAACATCTCCTTTTTTTACTTTTCCTTCACCTATGCCCTTATTTGCAGCAAATTCTGAATCAAAGACAATTGCTGAACCTTTAAAAACTAACCCTTCTTTTCCTGTAATTTTTGCAACAGAACCTTCTTGAGCAATATTTCCATATAATATTCTAATATGCCCTGAATTTTTAATTGGGTTTTCAATTGTTTTAATAACATCTTGGCCTATTTTAAGATCACTTACATCTTTTAAATTCTCTTCAAGTGTTTTGCCAGTTACAGTTAGACACTCTCCATGAATCAGCCCTTTTTTAAGAAGATATTTCAAAACAGCTGGAGTTCCTCCAATTTCATGTACATCTTCCATTAAATACTTTCCACTTGGCTTTAAATCTGCTATAAATGGAGTACTATCGCTAATTTTTTGAAAATCGTCTAATGTAAAATCTATTTTTGCAGCTCTAGCAATTGCTAGAAAATGTAAAACAGCATTGGTAGATCCTCCAAGTGCGACCACTAATCTTATTGCGTTTTCTAAAGATTTTCGAGTAATAATATCTAAAGGCTTTAAGTCTTTAACTAATAGATTTTTAATCGCCTTACCACAATTTTCAGATTCAATAACCTTTATCTTACTATTGGCAGGGTTTGAAGAATTGAAAGGCAAAGACATTCCTAAAGCTTCAATAGCAGACGCCATTGTGTTAGCTGTATACATTCCGCCACATGCCCCTGCTCCAGGGCAAGCTTTCTTAATTATAGACTTATACTCATGGTTATCCATCTTACCAGAGACTTTACTCCCCCATGCTTCAAAAGCTGAAACAATATCTAATTTTTTACCATTATGACATCCTGAATCAATAGTTCCTCCATAAAGTAATATTGAAGGTCTGTTTAGTCTAATCATGGCCATTAATGCTCCTGGCATGTTTTTATCACATCCTACCACAGTAACTAATCCATCATAACTCATCGCCTGAACTACAGTTTCCATAGAATCCGCAATAATATCTCTGGAGGGTAAAGAATAACGCATTCCAGGTGTCCCCATTGAAATTCCATCACTAACTCCAATAGTATTAAAAATTAAACCCGTAACGTTATTAGATAAGACTCCTTTTTTCACATGTTTAGACAAGTCATTTAAATGCATATTACAAGGGTTTCCTTCATAACCTGTACTTGCAATTCCAATAATTGCATTTTTAAAATCAGATTCTTCCATACCAATAGCATGCAACATTGCCTGAGCAGCAGGTTGTGTATCATCTTGAGTGACTGTTTTACTATACTTGTTTAAATCCATTTTATGAAATTCTCAAAATTAACGGCTTAAATTAAATAATTCGTAGTGAAATATGTGTAATACTAAAATATCTCTATTTAGCTATTTTACAGGTTATTATCTTGTCTAAATTCAAAATAAATATATATTTATTAATTGAATATTAAAAATTAATATCCTTAATATTCATCATAAATATTTATTTATAAATAATTCGTTATTTTTGCATCTTAAACGAGGAAAAATTTGACTGATTGCAACCTCAAGAAAAAATGCTAAAAAAAAATTTTCTCTTACCCTGCAATTTGTCAAGTCTAAAATATATACATATGGCATATTTGTTTACATCAGAAAGTGTATCTGAAGGACATCCAGATAAAGTTGCAGATCAAATTAGTGATGCTCTAATTGATAATTTTCTGGCATTTGATAAAGACTCAAAAGTTGCTTGTGAAACACTAGTCACCACTGGACAAGTGGTTCTGGCTGGAGAGGTAAAATCTTCTATATATTTAGATGTTCAGAAAATCGCAAGAGATACAATAAACAAAATTGGGTACACTAAAAGTGATTATATGTTTGATGGAAACTCCTGTGGCGTTTTTTCTTCTATTCATGAACAATCAGAAGATATCAACAGAGGAGTTGACAAAGAACTTAAGGTTTATCAGGGTGCTGGAGATCAAGGAATGATGTTTGGATATGCTACAAATGAAACAGAAAACTACATTCCACTTTCTTTAGATTTATCACATTTGATTTTAAAAGAGCTTGCTCAATTAAGAAGAGAAAATAATGAAATTAAATACCTAAGACCCGATTCTAAAAGTCAGGTAACTATCGAATATGATAACAACAATAAACCCTTAAAAATTGATACCATAGTAATATCTACACAACATGATGATTTTGATGAGGAAAAAATAATGCTAAAAAGGATAAAAAAAGATATTTTAGAAATACTTATGCCAAGAGTGATTAATAAATGCCCCTTAAACTCTAAACATTTATTTGACAATGAAATTAAATATCATATTAATCCAACAGGTAAATTTGTAATTGGCGGCCCACACGGAGATACTGGATTGACAGGGAGAAAGATTATTGTAGACACCTATGGTGGAAAAGGTGGACACGGAGGTGGAGCTTTTTCGGGAAAAGACCCCAGTAAAGTAGATAGAAGTGCAGCTTACGCTACAAGACACATTGCTAAAAATCTTGTCGCATCTGGAATTTGCAATGAAGTGTTAGTGCAGGTTAGTTACGCAATTGGTGTAGCAAAACCAGTCTCAATATATATCAACACATACGGTTCAGCTAAGTTTAAATTTTCAGACAGTGAAATAAGTGAAAAAATATCAAACATGTTTGACCTAAGCCCTGCTGCTATTGAAAAAAGACTAAAACTTAGAAATCCTATTTATTTAGAAACAGCTGCATATGGACATATGGGTAGAAAAAATGAAATAGTAAATAAAACATTCGAACAGCCTAACGGCAATAAAATATCATTAGATGTTGAGTTATTTACATGGGAAAAACTTGATTTAGTAGAAGAAATTAAAGCAAGGTTTAATTTAAATTAACTACTTTACAAATCATATACTAGTCTGAAAGTTATAAATCTTGGCTGAATAAAATACTCCGTTGAACTTATTGAAATATTTCCAGTGTTTGATTGATTTTGGGATTTAGTATTCAGTAAATTAGTAGCTTTTAATTCAAATTCCCATTTACTATCTTGATCTTTTTTGTATGCAAGTGATGCATCCCAAAATTCGTACTCATTTAAAACAGCTCTGTCATTACTAAAAGAGGTGTTTGTATACCTAGATCTAAAGGTAAATGATTTTAAAATTAATGCATCTACATCGATAAATGGAGCTTTTGTGTAAAATTTACTTTCAACATCACCCAAGATATTATTAGTCAATGAATAGTTATATCCAAGTTCTACATTTGGTGCTTCTCTAAACGATGTTCTAACAGTTGCTCCATAGTTTTGAGAAAAATTTTCACTAATACTAGGATTATTAATATCAGAAATATATTGATTAAATTTAGAGAAATTAATACCACTAGATAATGATGCTCTAATTTTACCAAATTGTCTTTGAAATCTACCATTAGCAGAAAAATTTTCATCAGCAAAAGGAGAATTAAAAGGAGAACTAGAAGCCACAACACTCTCAAATGTTGTAAGATTTCTAATTTGATTTATCCTTTTATTGTACGAGATTCTTGCAAATATATTCGTATAATTAAATAAGTTAAAACTGAAATAATTAAGATTAAAGTTGTGTGAAATAGCATTTTGTATTTCATTATCTCCACTAAAAATAGAGTTATAGTTATTTAGCACTAACCCCTGAGCTATTTTAGAAACGTCTGTAAATTGAGTTCTCATCGCATAATTAAATCTTATTGACTCACTTTGTTTAAGCTGAATTATTGCGTTAAAATCAGGTAATATCTTAAAAAATGAATCCGAATAATCAACAGAAAATTGACTGTTTTTTGAGTTATAAGCGTGTGCAGTAAAACCAGGGCTAAGAGTGAAAATGCCAGATTTAAGTCTGTAATGCATACCAACATAATAGTCCGAAAAGTTATAATTTACTTTGTTATAATCAATTCCATTATTTACTGTAGGGATTGACTCATAAATATCTCCATTATCTAAATACTGGAAAATATTAGAGTTAAATTTTTGATCACTTAAAATAGTTCCAACAGTGAAATTAATATCACTTTTTTTATTTAATATGTTCCAATAGTCCAGTTTAGCGTCTAACTGATTAGTCTTTACAAGTTTTTCTTGATTAATATTAAAATTAGTTTGATTATTATCAAAACCTAGTCCTAAAGCTGTGTTTTGATAATTAGCATCATTTTCTAAAATAGCATTGTAGAATGGATCTTCTTCGCTAATAAGATGTTGTGCTTCTAGAGCAAAAATATTCTTTTCGTCTAAAGTGTAATAATAATTAAGATTTTGATTTATACTAAATGCTTCAGAATTTTCATCTTGAATTGTATTTCCTAAAACAGAAGAAAATAAAGTTTGGTCTTGACTTTCAATTGAGTTTCTGGTTAAAATTTCATAATCTAGCTGATTATTTGAATTAGGTCTGTATTTAACTGTAAATTTAGACAGCGCTAGATCACTAACCTGAGCTGTATTAGTCTCTGTTTGTTCATCAGGAATTCCAAGTTCAGTATTTATATATTGGGTGGAATTATTTTCTTGTAAATCAATATCGCTTCTTGTTAAGATGACAAATCCATAAAGATCAAGTTTTTTATTAGGTGAATAACTAAAATTAGCTGCACCAAATTTTGAGGATATGTCTTTTGCTTTGTTATTTTGCAGTTGTAAAAAACCTAAGTTGTTATTACCTAAGTTAATTGACGTGCCACTTTTACTGCTTGGCTGGCTAAATCCACCTGAAAAATTAAAATAATCTCTTCTGGTAAAAGCTAACTCGCCTATATTATTTAAATCCCCTATGACATTAACAGTGTATTTGGGGCTGTAATAAAATAACTTAGGTTGAAACAAATATAGACTCTGGTTATCGACGTCTGTATCAGAAGTATTATTCAACAATCCTTCAATTGCTGAAACTCCAGCAGTGACATTTCCAAACCAAAATTTATCTTTTCCTTTTTTTAATTTTATATTAATAGCAATATTGTCTTGATTGTTTTGAACGCCACTTAATTGCCCAACTTCAGAATAATTTTTTAATATCTGTACCTTATCAATAGCGTTCGAAGGAATATTTTTAGTTGCTATTTTCGTATCTCCGTCAAAAAAATCTTTACCCTCAACCATTACTTTTCCAACTACTTTTCCTTCAACTTCAATCTGACCATCGTC
>ENA-OQVM01001912-OQVM01001912.1-marine-metagenome-genome-assembly--contig:-NODE-1912-length-25881-cov-6.622733_pt1 | contig 25881 bp, 39 predicted proteins | sample MGYA00237776_ERZ505498 | MGnify/ENA primary metagenome ERZ505498 (study PRJEB26159, sample SAMN06265151) | marine metagenome | isolation source: Helgoland LTER site | place: Germany:Helgoland, sampling...
TCAAACCAAGTCTTTGGGTCTAACTTTTTTGAGGCATCTTCAAGGAATGACAGGTTCTCAATCTGGTCGTGCGAGACTTTACCAAACTCGATGTCCTTTAACGATTCAGCTAGGGCGGGACTCTTGTATGCGAGAGAGTCGTAGTCTATCTCTTTCACACGCTCACGATTCTTTATATCATCGAGATTTCGCTCAACGGTATCGACAGGCAGGCCAGCCTTACCAGACAGGGACAATGTCTCTGCATATTGATCAGGGTTGGTTGTGACAGCTCTGTCTAGCGATGCCTTCCCTTTAGCACTTTCCTCTTGCTCCCAAGATTTATAAAGCTCTTCCCTAGTTTGGATTGGTTCAACATTGGTTGTGTTGCTTACTGCCTTTAAACCATTTGTTTGATCCTTTAGCTTCTCATCTTCCTCTACCTTCCATGAGTGTAGAAGCTCTGCATATTCATCACTCATTATAAGACACCAACGATGTAGCCAGCATTAAGATCGTTTAGTGCCGCATCTTTTTCTTTCTGCTCTTTGTCTTTTTTATCTTCTTGACGAAGATCGAGTTTCAATAATTGATCAATTCTTTCAGGTGTCACAGGGTGACCTGTAGCTTTAATTTCTTGTTCGTACTCCGCAAACTTAGCAGAGAATGTGGCAAATGCTTCCGTAGTGGTGGGCAGGTTATTGTTTCTTAAAATCTCCATGTAATAAGGCTCTTTGTTCATCGGCAAAGTCTCCATCCCAACATTGCCGTATGGAGTCTTAACGTAATAGTTATCAAGCTTATCAGGCTCAACCACACCTCTAGGAACTGCTGTAGAACCCCACCCACGCTCGTCATAAACAAAATCTATCTGCATGTCATCAAGTATCTGATTCAACTCACCAGTTGTAAGGTCTGTTGTTCTTCCCTCTCTTTTCTTGTACAGGTTTACCTTCTTCTCAAAAGCAAGCATGTAGTTTGATAAATTTTTCTTATCTTTCTCTTGTGGTGTTCCGTATGAATAAAGACCGACCTGCTGGAGTCTGGTTTTAACCCTCTCCTTCTCGTCTAAAAATTGTTCTGCCTCGATTGTCATTTTAGCTCTACCAACCATGTCTTCGCCAGAAGCTAGGTGCTGTGCATCAAGCTTGTTTCCGTACTTGTTTCTAAACTCTGATGGGGTCATTTTGTCCAACTCAGCTTGAGGCGTAGTCGTAAACTCTATCCACGCATCTTCGTCATGTGCAAACGCACCGTTCTCTATAAAAATCTTTGCGTCATCAAGCCTGCCTGTCTCTTTAAGAGCAGTCAGCATGTCTGTAGGCATGTCGCTCCAAAGCTTATCTTGGTTTTCAAATGCCCAATTCTGCATGTCTATCATTACCCCATCTTCAAACTCAGCTTCCTGCTGTTTGCGTCTTGTGCGGCCGTTGTCGATTCGATTAACCAGCATGTCGTAAGCATCGCTACTCACAACCCCATCGTCATACCACTTCTTCGCCTGATCCATCTGCGTCTTTTCATCAGCACCACTAATGACGTTGTACAGGTCGAGTGATTGCTTCTTGTCTCCACCTGTCTTAACGAGTTTAGCGATGACATCGTAAGACGCGCCATCAATCTCGCCACTCTCTAAAGCCTCATTGAGGTAGGCGTTTGCTTCAGGGATTCGTTCGTCTGTAACCATGTTCTGAACGATCTGTTTATGTAGCTCGGTGAGTGCGCCAACCTGTGCCGTTTTAACAGCCATGTTGTACTCTTGAGTACCAGGCACGAACCCTGCCATTTCAACCGACCCTCGAATCTCTTCAAGCATGGTCGCCTTGTATTTGTAATACTCGCCAGTGCCGTTGCCGTTGGTATCCTTATCGACCCAAGTTCCCCAATTAGCAATCGCGTCCTGCATTGCAGAATCAACACGAACAGCAGACTCAGCCGCCTTATAAACTTTAGCCTGCGACAAGGCATGCTTGTCCATCGAGTTAAGTGCGGCAGAAAGCCTCTGTCTAGATGTCTGTTCGTAAGCGTCCCTCTGTCTCTGAGTGCTTAAGCCCTTCATGATGTTGTCGTTAACATCAACAAGCCCTGACTCAACGTCTGGTCGTGCCGCTAGTGCGCGTTTGCCTGCAGTCGAAAGATAACCATTCTCAGGGTCATTCATCGCCTTACGAACAGCCTCACTGAGTTTGTTGTCAGCGTCTTTAACAGCCGCGACATCCATGTCCTCTTGAACCTTCTCCATGACAGTGAACAAGTCGGAGGTCATCTTGTTGATAGCCCCTACGCTTCGCATGTCCTGCTGATAGGCGGCATCGTCCATTTCGCCCATCTGAGGGTTTGGCCCTCGCGTTACGCCACCGCTAACATTCCCACCGAGGTAGCTGTAGTTTCTTGGCATCTGTACTGGCTGAACGCTGGTTGCCTGAAAGCGACCACCACCAGAGAGTTGTAGACTTTGCTTTGGTACGAACATTTTTTAACCTTTACTCGCTTGATACCATGATGCCGCCACTGTGCCTACACCACTCGCAAAAGTATTGAGTGCCGCCTGACCACCAGAGAGCCTTTGGTAATTGGTAATAAACTCAGGAACGTAATCTAAATCAATGTTGGCCGCCCTCTTGCCTAGACGATCTGCTGACATTCCAGCAACCGCTCCAAGCTTGCCTGGCAGAGAAGAGTTCTGGCTTGCAAAGGCTGATGACAGCATCGAGTTAGCCGCGCTTACTTTTGCTGATGTCGCGGCATTCCTGTAATTGGTTGCCTCTACTCGTCTTGCATTCGATCCAAAAACAGAGTTTATCTCAATAGTGATAGCGTCAATCTCTTTGACTAAGTCTTGGGAAGCAACAACCTCTGCCGTACTTCCTTCGCCTAGCACGACACCTCGCGCACCTTGGCTCGCTAGAGTATTTGACTTCTCCTGACCTGCCGCAAGCGTAAGCCTGCCGATGTCTCTCTCGCCCTGAAGAAGAACGCCTTGAGCCTCCTGTTCAGCCTGACGAGCATTTAACTCAGAGGTGAAGCCCTCAAACTCATACTGCATTGCAGATGACATAAAGTTTAAGGCATCCATCTTCATGCCGATGCCAGCAAGCTCTAGCTCAAACTGTTTTGCTGTCAGGTTGTGTTGCTTCTCGAGCAGTGCGCCTTGGTATGCAAGCTGATCAAATTTGAAACTAAACTCTCTTCGTTGTGAGTAGAGTGCGGCTGTTGCGTTGTAGACCTTGCTTTGGTAGTAATTGACAGCCATCTGACCAGCAAGCTGAATAGCCGCACTTACCGCCATCGCTGTTCCAGCAGACATCCCGCCACCTAAATCCCCACCATACACCACAGACCCACCAGATGTTGGAGAGTTAGGCAGTGCTTTAGCTGTATAAATTCCAGTGAATGTATTGCTCATAGTATTCAATAATAGTTTGTTAATTCACAGTTATGGCTACCCTACACTCATTTCAATGGTGAAGCCGAGGATAGATGCAGGCAGTGGTGCGCTTTGTCTGATCAGTATGGTTTGTTGCTCGTCCCATTTACCTTTGATAGGCAACTCAACAAGCCCTGTAAACTCATCAACAGCCGAGCCGTAAGTCTCTTCTTTTCGCTGTTTGTATTCTCTCAATAGCTCTGGATTAGTGCCTGGGCCAGCGGACAAGCCTTTGCTCCGATAAACATGAATCCACGCCTTTGTTGGTTTCTTTCTTCGACCAATGGCGAACGAGCCATCGTCATAATTAAAAGCCATCGGCAGTGTCTCAAGCTCTGCAGTAATCGGCAATCCTGCATGGACAACAACGCCAGGTCTATCCAGCGTGATCGATCCACCAACAACAGTCTTTTGGGGATGTTCTGCACCATCCGACATGATGTTCAGGGTTTCCCCCTCAAGATGATCTAAGCCACCAAGGTCTCTACGAGCAAACGCCCACTCTGTCTGATAGGCAGAGAATCCAGCAGGTATTGCTTTGTCGCAAAGCACAGTAGCGTTTGTAGTATTAACTACCGCAATAACCTCACAGCGATACTCTTCTTCGCCATCGTAAATTATTATCTGGTCGCCAAGATCGTTGTCTGTTCCAGTGTCAAATATAGCGGCATCGCACTGTAAGTTTACTGTAACCTCATGATCACTGATGTCGCCTGTCAGTCTGACTTGATCACCGCTAGTGGTAACTGTAGCCCTAGCATCCAAAGACAAGCCGCTATCAACAAAGAACGCATCTTCTTCGCGGGTGTAAATTCTGTCAGCCATGCGTTCAATGTAGCGAACTGTCGATCCGTTTATGGTTCTTTTCACCACAACGTAGACATGATCCTCTACGCCCTCTGCAACCGAGCAAACTGACTCGAAAGTACCGTTGTAGGTGCTGTGCTTGTGCCATGCGCCCACTTTCTGCTCTGGTACATACGTCACGCCCAATAACAAGCCTGAGTCTGACACAGCCCAAATGATTGGGTCGGGTGCTTGTGAGTATGCAAGCTGTACAATCTCTTGACCATCAAACAGATGGGTTGATCGTAAGCCTAAGTCGCCAGTAATGTACCCACCAACCTCAAAGCTGTAGCCTAACTCTCGCACCCTGCCGCCACGACTCGCGCAGTAAACGACAGAGTTGTTAACGATGACAGGCTGTACCAAGCTTGCGCCATTCACAGACTGTTGTCTTACGCTGATTGTTGCTGGAGTTATCGCGTCTGAGTTTACCGATGTCACTCTCCACTCAGCAGAACTGGTCAACAGTAATAATTGATCCATAGGAACAACGTGCAAGATTGGGTTTGCCTCTCTTGATGCAACCTGAAACTTAATCCTGTCATCGTCACGAACTGGCAGAGAATACGACATGGCCGACTCTGTTCCGCTCTTTGTCATCCATATCTTTTGAGGCTCGGTAATCGTTCCTGCGAACGTGCGCCTTTGCTCAAAGTAGCTTGCTGTTCTTGGGTAGTTGTTTGTTGATGCGAAAACTGTCTCATATTCTGGTGGAACAATTGACAGGTCAGGGCCAATGTTGTCATCGACCAAAGAGGTTGCATCAGTCTCCCCAATGTAGCCAAAGATGCCGCCCTGCTGTTTGTACACCCGATACTTTGATGCGCCTGCCTTAGCTGTCCATGAAATGGTGACAATGCCGCCTGTATCAAGAAGGTTGCCAGCGTCTGTGGCAGACGCTGACGCAACCGATTCTCTTATCTGGTCTGCATCGAAGGCTGTTACCACATACTCGTAGTCATACTTGTCGGCTGTAGTGTGTCCTGATGCTACAGCAGTAACGCCCACCACTGCAGTAAGGGGTGGATCAAAGTCAATTACCGCATACGTCCAAGCTGTCGCCCCTGTTCGCCTAAGCTCTGCAGGTGGATAGTTCTCGTGCGTGATCGTAATTACGTCAGCACTCTGAACAAAATGAAGATCGAACAAGTCTGCCTCAAGGTATGGAGACACAACCTGATATGGTGTGCCGCCACTAAGCAGTGTCGCGCCTTCAGTATGAAACCGAAAGTACAGGTCACCAACCTCAATGACTAGCGTCTGGTTGATGTTGAAGTTAAACGGTATCAGCCTTGTCGCCTTGTCAGAGTATCGCACCTCACGCACAAACTGAGTACCAGGTCGGTTCTCTGCTGGCCCTTGTGGACGCACAATAAAGTTCTCACAGGTTTTTAATCCTGTCTGATACTTAGCGTCAGAGAACTTGGCAAACAACTCTGGAGTTACTTCACCGCCTGTCAGAGATTGTTGAACATAGCTTATTGTCATCTGTCTGTTATCCACGCAGGGTAGTGATCGATTCTCTCTTTAGATTGGTTCGCGCTCAATACCTGTGCGTCAGCAGAAACCGATTGCGCCATCTGCTTCATGGATGCCGCCATGCTAGAACCCTCTCGCCCACCAATTACATCACCACAAAGAAACGATGCCATCATATAACTGATAGCCATGTCGAATGTCGGGCTGAATTTGGATGTGTCTAGTACGTCATAAACGTAATGCAGAACCGCATCCTCTTGGTTGGTGTAGATCACTCGAGTGTTGTCAGCCAAAGCCTCTATCACATAAGGTTGAGCCGCATCGTCTTGGACGTACTTACCCTCTGGATAAACGTCATAGCTTGGCTCAATCTTTGGGATTATGGCATCGTCTGTCGCGTCCAGCGCATACACATTTAAAGCCCTGATGTAGTCAGATGGAACAGTGTATGCATAAGACCAGTTTGTTGTTTCTGCAGTCACTTGGGCCAACTGTACCCGCTTCATGGAAAAGTGATATGGGAACTCTTCCAGCAAAGCCCTACGAGCAAATGGAAAGAACGTGCCACACGCTTCAGCATGCTTGCTTCCTTCTGGTGGATCAATCGAGGCAATGCTAGGGTTCTCACCCAAATGAAGCAACGCCAAGTTACATAGTTGAACTTGATTACTCATAAATAAAAATGGGCGACATAATGCCGCCCATCCTCCTTTTCACTAATTTAATTGCGAAAGCCTAGCTTGCTGGCTCTTCCTTTTTGGCTGATGACTTTACAGGTTTAACAGCCTCCAAGTTAGGGCCAGCTTTACCATTAAGCTTCTCATCATAGTCGATAATTTTACCGACCTGATGAATGTCGCCAGCATGGTAGGTAGGTTTTAACACTTTAAATTTAGCCATAAGTTAACTCCAGTTAAGCATAGAAACCAGAAGCGTAGAACTTCTTAGCGTCTTGAAGATCAAGAACGATGTCGCATGTCACAGTGCCAGCATTATAAGTGCCGACAATGGTATAGCGACAGCCAAGATACTGCTGTCCTGTACTATCTAGTTGGTTTGGTATCTTCAAGGCTAACTGCTTTCCAGCAGTAAGGCTTGCAGTAACTACCGCGCCTGTTGAATCAATGACCGTTGGTGTACTCAGGTCAGCAGAAGCACTTGTGATAATCTCAAAGTTTACCGAAGTGCCTGATGCCAAAGCAGTACCAACTGTCCATAGCATGTGCAAAGTCTCGCCAGAGCCAATGTCACGCGCTACACCTAAGTCGACTGTGTTTGAAGATACGGCAGTGGTAGTCAATGCCTGCGCTTCGCTGAGTCGTAATAAGCTATCCGTAATCATAATTTACTCCTTATGTTACGCGAGTTTCAGACACGTTCAATGCGTCAACTTTACGCAATGGCAGTCCTTGAAAACTCGTCCAGTTAGTGGGTTGACCAAACTGATTCAAGCCACTTTCGATAGCTAGAACATTGTTTGACTTTTCTAATGCAAGGTTAGCCAAGCCAGCGTGAACAGAGCGATTCATATAGAACGCACATTTGCCCATGTTTGGATTAGGTAGCTTGTAAAGAGCAGTGTTCATCAAACGAGTCAATTGAGTCGTAGATGAAGTCGCTTGTGTGCCTGTGACACCCTGTAGGTCGCTGATGTCGATGTTCGCAATACGCACAACATAACGCCAATCTTTAACGACTAGGCCATGCTTCCACTTGTGGATACGAGCATAAGCTTGCATACGGTTGTCGCCATCATAGACAGTCACTTCGCCCAAGTCTTTTGTTTCAAGACCAGCGTTAGAACCTTTTGGAAAGATGCCGTAAGCTGTGTCTGATCCCCAACATACCAAGTAAACACTTGCTAGGTCAGAACCTGTACCACCAGCATCAATGATGTTGGTCGCATTGCCTGCGCTAAGGTCAGAATAACGTGCCGCCAAACCTAAATACTTCTTAGGGTCTGTCTGCGGGTTGCCGTAAAACAATGCACTGCACTGCTCTTGGTTCATCGCTTCCAAGAAGGCACGATCTTCGCTGAGTAACAACTCTGCCTTGTCGTTGTTGAGTGACGCTAAATCAACGTCAGTTTCACAACGTGCTTCAAGCATCGCGGTAGCCTCATCGATAGTGGCTGTGGTTGACTTACTACTTGGAATGCCCTGGTTGAGCATGCGGTAGTAGACAGATGGTAGCCCTGTTCGGATAACTACACGTTCACCAGTTGGAAGGTTACCTTCCTTGATGAGCATGTCCTCTAGGACTTCGTTTGTTTGTGATAGCAGTTCTGCTATGACGGGTACGCTACCATCAGGGTCGCGTCTTTTAGCCCAATCAATCAGCGTCAATGCTGTGTTTGATAATGTTGCCATTTTAATTTTCCTCTAAACTTTTAGTGTAAAGCAAGGATGCGGCCGATTGGCTTGTCATAGGGCCTCGGTTGACTTTACTGCCACCTTGTCCCACATAACTATCCTCACTCATCGCTTTAGAAACATTCAAGGCGTACTCGATCATCATCGGGTGGTTGCCTAATCCTGTCTCTGTTAAGAACTCCCCAAAACCTTCTGGCGAAAATTGCCCGATTGCCTTCTTTGCTTGCCCCAAGCTTTGATCAAACTTGTCGCCCCCAAATTCAGGATGGTTTCGAGATTCATCTGCCCATTTGTTTTGCATAGCTTCAATCGCACTTCGCTGACTTTCAGCTAGTTTTGGTGAAACTGCGTCAATAACCTTTTGGGCATCTTCTTGGCTTAGATTCAACTCTCTGGCAACTTCTGAATAAGCTTCGTTTACAACGTCTGAAAGCTCAGAGCCTTCAGGTGCAACAAATTCATATTTTTCTGGTTGCTCGGTTGTTGCATTGTCTGACCCATCTGGTGAGTCATTCTCCGCATCAGCCTTTACTTCCTGCCCAACAGGTTGATCGTTTGTGGTTTCGTTAACCGTTTGATCTGCCTGTTCGACATTTGTAACTTGTTCTACTTCTTGAGATTCGCTAACGTCTACTGTTGTATCAGTCTGTTCTGTCGTTGTTTGCAAGTCTGTCATTTTCTTTTTTTGCCTCTTTTAGCATTGAGTCGTACCGTTTTGGCGCGACTTCCATAACTTTTTCTAGTAACTGCAGACCCAATGCTCGTCTGCCTTCGTTGAATGCCATCTGCATGGCATCGATGCCTGGTTGATAACTTGAGTGCCAAATCCCATGCCGCTCCAACAATCTGTACATGATTCGTCTGCCAGTGTTACCTGACATCAACCACGCTATATCATCGTTCTCACGCTCTTCAGCAAGCCTGTCCATCAGCCTTGATCGATCTATTTCATCCGAGTTACCTTGTTCGTCATAAGGGTCAAATTCATCTTGTGACATAAACTATACATCCTGTTTTTAATGTTATGGCTACACAGACTTTATTCGTACTCATGGAAGCTGAAATAGTTACACTTGGCATTTATTCTCCTGAAGCTGTCCAGTTTTTGTTATTGCGCCATTTTAGGTCGTGATGTTCGTATTCTGCACAATTCTCGCAGTACGATTCTGCATACTCGTCTCCCGCCTCGTCCTTAAGCTCAACAACTAAATCACGTTGCTTCTCTCCACAATTACGGCACGCGGCTTTCTTAAAATCATCATATTCTTCTTGTGACATTATGTTTTAATGATGTAGGTTACTGAAGTATTTTCGGGTCTTGATTCTGTTCCACCATCTGCGGTTGACGAGGCTGTGTGCGAATGGCTGTCAGAGTCTACAGTGATGGTGTGGTTGTGCGTATCGTTTGCCGAAGATGCATTATGGTTGTGAGTGTCTGGTCTGACACTTTCTGTGTAGATTACGTTGCCACCGCCAGAACCAAGCCTCGTGTTGCCCATGTATGAGCCGCCCGATGTACCAGCATTGGTGTTTGGTTGCGCTCGAAAATTATGCGAGTGGGAATCATTATTTACAGTGATAGAGTGATTGTGTGTATCATTTGCTGATGAAGCTGTATGAGAATGGCTTTCAGAATCTACAGTCACAGCATGAGAGTGAGACTTGTTAGAGTTAGCTTGCTCACTACCTATTGTTCTGCTTGTATCTAACCCAACACCATCATCCAATCCGCGCAGGAATCTACCCCTATAATCAGGTAGGTTGAACGTGGTTGATCCATCACCAGCACCGTGAGTAGTTCCAAGCAAAGAAAACAGATTAGCGTAAGTAGTTCTACTAACGGCCGCACCACCACAATAAAGATAACCTGATGGAACAGACGCACTTGCATCATAGGCTACGGCATGAACTGAACCTGTAGGTGTGCTTTCTGCTTCAAGAGCCGTTACTCTAGTTCCTACCGCATCTGTGTAAGCCTTAACTGATTGTTGTACAGGAAACTTAGTTGCACTGTTGCTGACCATGTCGTCTTCATCAATAGCAAAGGACATGCTTGCTGTAGAGGTGTCCGACTCCATTACCGCACCAGCCTCAGCAACATTGGTCGCGTCTGTTACATCAGCGTTATTCTCTACACCTGTGGCTGTAGAGTATCCAGCAACGCTATGATCGCCCCAACCGAACGCTGTATCCGCAGTTGCGCCTTGAGCCGATGTTGCATAATCAGCAGAATCAAAAGCCTTAACTTGTGCAAGGTTAGTAACCTCGCTATCCATTAACGCGCCTGCGCTTGTTACGTTAGCCGTATCGGTTGCGTCTGCACCATCCTCTACGTTTAAAAACGCCAAAGTGGTGGTTTTGTTCAAGCCTAAAGCAATCGTGCCGCTAGTCGTCACTGGCGTGCCAGAATCCACCTCTATTCCATCAGAACCAGACACCGCAACGCTTGTTACTGTGCCACTGCCGCCACCAGACCCACCAGACCCACCAGACCCACCAAACGGCCGACTAGTGTTGACTTTAAACTTGTGTTTTTTTCCATCGGTCATTTCAATGCAGACTTCCTGTCCGCTTGATACAACTTTGGCAATGGTCGCGCCATCTTTCCCACGCTCAATATTTAGACTAGCCTTTAAGGTTCTCCCATCGGTTGTCTCTAGAACGAGAGCGTTGTCTTTGTAATAGGCAGACTTTAATCCAGTGCCATCGTCACCCTTGTCGCCCTTCTCACCCTTATCACCCCTTGGGCCAACATCACCTTTATCGCCTTTTTCCCCCGTCTCTCCCTGAATGCCCTGCCTTCCTGTAGGGCCTTCTCTTCCTCTGTCACCCTTGTCACCTTTGTCGCCCTTGATACCAGTATGCTCACCTTTCTCACCCTTTGGGCCAATTGGCCCTGGTATGCCGCGCTCACCCTTTTCTCCAGGGTCGCCCTTCATGAGCGCGATAGACTCATCCCTATCAACCAATGTCGGCCGCTCTTTTATTTGGGTCTTGCTACCAGAAACAAAAACCCATCCTGAAGGTGGGAGTGTCCCTTTTTTTATTGTGCGGTACATGGCTATTTCTGTGCCGCTCCTTGAGCCACTGCCATCTTGCTGGCCGCCTCTACTTGTTGCATTTGAGCGTCTGCCTGCGCTTGTGCCGCCTGCATCTTAGCCCTGCTTTCTCTTATGAACTTAACCTGAGCCTCGTCATTGAAGAGCCTCGGATCAACACCTAGTGTCTCTCCAACCTCATCGACATAGCCATCGAAGTTCACCTTATCTAATACGTCTGGATTTGCCTGAGCCACGTTCAGTACGCTACCCATCATTCTCTCAACGCTGTTCAAACCAACAGCCTTCTGAGCCTGTGCAAGCATCGACACGAACTTGATGTTTAGCTTGCGCCCTTCCAAGTCTTTTGGAGGTGGCGGGAGAATGCCTGCCTCAACGACATGCGCGAAAGTAATCTCAACCAGTGGCTGTAGTAGCTCGTTGTGTAGACGCTCAAGAACTGGCCCAAGCATCAACAGCTTCTCTTCGTGACGTTCAGCGACCTCTGTCGCTGTCATGCGAGTATCAACCGCACTGTTCATCATTAGAAAGATGTCGGCATGGAAAGCTTGGTGCAACATCTGTCGAACGTCAAAGATGTCCTCTCTCAACGTGCCAACATCGAGATCAACCTCGTATGCGTTTCTTATGCCAGCCGCAGGTGTCTGAGGGTTGAAGTAGTTTATGCCACCAGGCAGTCTCTCTACGTTCCTACCCTTCATCTGCACAGGAACTTGTAGAGGTGGGTTGGTTTTCAGATCAATGACCTGACCCTTCCTACGCTGTTCGTGCTGTAGCTGTTTGTTTGCGCCCAACGCTTCAGAACCAATACCGATACCGTAGACATCATTGCCTCGCGTATTCCATCTTGGTGCTGTTCCTCTGAACATTTCAAAGCCTGACTCACGAAGGTAGTTAGAACTGTTCTCGCCTTCCTCGAAATACACCGATGCGTACTCCATGTTCTGAGCATCAAGCTTGTTTTTATCTCTTGCCGCCCTCGGCTCAATCGCATGAATTATCTTTACCATCGAGTCAAGAGTGCCGTTGCCGTACATATTCTGCACTGACCTTGAGACATTTTTCAATCCAAACTCAGTTACTGTCTCCAGCACAGTCTTGTTGAACTCTCGGTACAAGGTGTTGACGTTGCCCATGTAGTCGGTTGCCAGGCAATACTGTCCACAGGTTTGTGGAAAGTGATGAATCACGTTGTCGTAATTCGGCATGATGATATTAGAGTGAGTGCCGTAGAGTGCCAGCTCTTCGTAGGAAGAGTGCAACATGCGGTATGTGTTTGATCGAGCGAAGATGGTCAGCAGTATGTCCTTCGCATAATCTAGCCACACACGAACGTCTGACTTCTTGTTAAGGTCAGGGTCGTTTGTCTCTATCTCAAACCAGGGTCGTGATGGTGACGATGCGCCACTCATCAATCCAGAGGTGAGGATGTTCAACGCACGATTCGCAGAGTTATCAATGATCCGATTCCAATGCTTCTTGCGGTTTCTGTCGGTCACTAAGAACTGACCTGTTCTCGGCAGAAAGTTCTCACTAATCTCGCGGTACTCTGGCATCCAAGACGAACGCTCAGTCTTTAGATTAGACCAACGCTTAAAATAAGCTTCCTTCGCCCTCAGAGCCTCCAGATCGTTTTTCATTATGAACCAAGCAGGCTACTCTTGCCTAGAGTTAGGTCAGATTGGTTGACACCGCCTGGGCCAGTAAGCAGAGTGCCTCCGACACCAGCCTTAGACTTCTGGCTTGCCGCGCTGAGTATCTTTTTGGTGTTTGGTTTCTTTTGCAGTGTTCGGTTCATTTGTTCCTCGTTCTGCTGTGCTTGCTTCTCTGATCGAATCTTCTGCTCTTCGTAGCTTCTTGCCTGCATGCCTATCGACTCACCCTGCATGCGAAGTTGCTCTTGAGCGAACTTTGCCTGTTCAGCGTAAACCTCTTGTTGCTTGCCAAACTCAACCTGTTGCTGTGCTAACTCTGCCTGTTGTTGCTCAAGCTGTTGGCTTTGATAGACCTTTTCTCGCTCGGCCTGTTGATTAGCGGAGTTAACTTGCTTCCGCGCACCACTCTTCCCGCTATAAACACTAGCACCTGCGCCTATAACTGCTGAAACGATTGCCGTAACTGGATCGGGCATATTAAAACTCCTTTAAGTATTGTTCAAAAGTCTCACCGTAGCTTGACCATATTTCTGTTGAGTGCTGGTCAGCCCAAGCTAGACCGCCAATCAGGTAGGTTATGTAGTGCATCATGCTGTAGTAGCCAGCCCTTAGAATAAAAGCTCTCTCATATCCCCCGATGTCTTGATCCTCCACTTCCTCGTATCGATTGGCTGTGATCCATTGGAGGATGCACGACTCAAGTTGAGCCGACAGCTTGCTGACATGGCGTAGGTAGAAGAGGTTAGTGGTCATCTTGGTCATTGTATTGAGCATGACTAGATTGAGGTGATTCTTATCAACCTCATCGCCATCGTAGATGTCATCCCATAACTGAATGGTGTCCCAAAGCATCCTTGCCCACTCGATAGCAGACTCATCTTGCTTGAACCATTTACTCATCAATTCATTCACATCCGAATTATTACAGACGAATAACAAGTTATGGCTATGCATAGAGGCATCCATAAAAAAGGCCGCCATGTCGGGGGGACATATTGGCGGCCTTCGCTCATTAACAAGGGGCTTACAAATGTTATTGAGAATTAAATAATACCTCTGAAACCCGCATAGGTGCAAGGTTTATCGCTTAAATACCCCAGTATTGGTGGTGTTTTGTTAGTCGTATGGGTCGTAATCGTCCAGCGACTGTTGATCCATGTCGCCCACTTTCTTGTCTATTGGGTAGGCAAAAGTGAGTGCGAGTGCGTCACCCTTATCGGTAGATTCACCACCAGGCATCCTTTTCTTGATGTCATCCTTAGACTCTAGCCTCTTCTTGTCTTGGGCATCGTAGCTGTAGGTTGGTGTTGCAAGCTCAGTCTTAAGGTCATCGTCATTGGGTATCGCGCCACCAGACTCTATCCACTGCTTCATTTTGTACCACATCTCAGTACGCTTATTGAAATACTCGTTTGAATCAGCCTTGCCGCCAAAGTGAACCTCGATGACATCAAAGCCCATCTGCCTAAGCTTATCGATGACACCTGCACCTGCACCACTGTCGATGAACACACCATCAGGCTTGTGCTGTCGTATTGTCTCAGCCACCTTGTTAGCCAGCGACATATTATCTATCTTGGTGTAAACGACAGGGTCATAAGCCTGCAAGCCCTGCCGCCTCTGGATCACTGACCTGTCATCGCCAAATCGCGCAGGATCAACGCCAATGATCACAGGTGCGTAATCCATCTCTGACTGAGCGTAAAGCCTGTCTGCGGCAGTGTGGCAGTCTGTTAGGCTAATTAGCTGTGATTCCCCACCAGCCGCGAAGTCGCACATGAACTCTCGATTGAAAGCTTCCTCGCTCATTTCATCCTTGAGCCGCGCAACCTCGGTAGTCGGCAGAGCGTCTGTTTGATACACAGTGTACAAAGCTCTACCCCAATCTTCCCTTCCCCTTGCCGCGAAGTAAAGCTTGCTGAATAAATTGATGCCCTTTGGTGTGCCGATAAACCATGCCCAACCAAGTCTGTCTGACAGTGCTGGCTGTATTATGTCCTCCCATACCTCTGGCTTGAATTGAGCCACCTCGTCCAATACACAGCCATCCAGACGCACACCACGCATGCCATCGGGATTGTCAGCACCGTAAATTCTGATGATTGAACCGTTGTGTGGAAACCGAACGAATAACTCAGACTCGTTGATGATAACCGCACCAAAAGGTACGAGTGGCGCAACCATCTGCTTGAGTCGTGACCATGCAATGATCTTCGCCTGCTTCAGCAATGGCGCAACGTAGAAGTAAAGGGCCATTTCTAGCTCTGTCTTTACCGCGCTATCGAGAAGTTTTTTAAGCCCTAGCTCTGTCTTTCCTGCTCGTCTGTGTAGAACTAGAACCAAGAAGCGCACCTTGATTTTAGCGCACAGCTTCTGCCACTCTCGGAGAGGAAAACCAAAGCGAACGTTCTTAGTCGTCAAATTCAGATACGACACTTATGTTCATCGTCCCTTCGGTCTTGGTGTCTTGCTTATCGTGATACCCATGCTTGCCCAAAAGAAGCTTTGCGATGGTCGGATTAAGGTCGCCAAGAAGCGAACCATTGAACGTGACAAGCTCTTGTTTCTCGTTGATTGCTTGTAATATGTCCGAAAACTCCCCTTTACCTTCCTCGGCCCACAAGTATAGAGTTGACCTGCTTCGGTTTAAAACACTGCAAAGCCCTACCACTGATGGCACAGCATGCCCATGCTTGTGGTATTGGTCGATGTACTTCCATGCGTCCCTTTCTACTTCCTTACTCCATGTGGTTGGTCTAGCCATACCCTATCCCTCTTTGTAAACCTTACGCCATCGCGCAGGTGTTGTTGCACGTTTCTTGTATAAGCAGATGTCTCTAATTGTACACTCACTTACTTCTGGAAAACGCTCGTTAATTTCCTTCAAGGCTTGGCCCTGTTCTTTCAGTTGTCGCATCAGTTCGACATCGGCATCGCTTATCTTCGCCTTGTGGTGATGCTCACCGATGGGATGACCGTAATCAGAAACAGGTACATAAACTATTCGCAGTTTCTTTTTCTGGATACTCTTTTTGCCTGTTACTTTTCTGGTCATGGTCGCACCCTATTTGTAGTCTGCTGGCAGTGTCGCTACCGATATGCCGTTGTCATCACACCATAGCCTCATAGATAGTGGTGATACGTCACCCATCGATTCAACGCCCATGTTCTTTTTGATCGCATGCCAGAGCCAATCATCCAGATACCTTCGCTGTAGTTTATCCCAATACTCTCTGCCACCCACTGCGCTCTCACCTTTTTGGTGCTGTAGGGTGTGGTGATTGTGACAGCCTGGTATCGCGCTAAACTCTGGCTTGATTCCTGTCCCTGCACCGTTAGCCACCCTGCGAACGTGCATAGCGACCACATCACCACCACAGACACCAAACTCTTTTACCGCGCACGACTGCTGTCTTATCCACTCGAGGAATGCCTTGTCGCCACCGAGTACCTCTCTCACTCTTGGGTTGTTGAAGAAGCTGGATAGGCGTAAGGCCCTTGCCTCAAATCCGTACTGGTGCTTAGGCTTGGCTGGCTCAATCTTTTGCGCTGTGTTGACATCAGCCATGGCAACCGCAACCTGTCTGCCGATCTTACCCATCAACCCTGCGACCATCCCTGCATTTTCCAGAGGTATTGCCAAGCTCACAATTGCCTCGTTCGTACCAGCCCGAGTGCGAACAGCATCGATTGTCATTACCACCGCTTTATCGTTCATAGCTTAATCACCTCGCCCCCATTTTTCTTAAACTCTTCTAGTTCCGACTCAATCCGTTCTGAAAGTTTGTGCTTCTTGTGCTTACTGACCTTTTTGTGTTCAGAATGAACCACATTGAATCTTTTATGTTCTTCAATCCTATTCTTTTTAGCATTTCTTAAATGACATCCACACGATCTTTTGCTTGTCCACCCGCCATGTAGCGATCTAGTTTTAACAGTTAATACCGAACCGCACCTACACCTGCAGTCGCAGTATTTTTCGTTGTCTTGAATAAACGGCTTGCCTATCACTGTAAGCCACCCGCACTTGTCTCCAATCTTTGGATCACCCTTACCCTTGCTCATCGTACTCTCCAATAGTAAACGCTATAAACTCAAAACCTTTTTTAACTTTCTCCTTGAGAATCGTTGCCTTGTAAATTCGACAGTCATCAAATTTGTAGTGCTTCTGGAGGATGTCCACAAACGGCTTGATCGGGTTGTCGAAGTCGCAACGAGGATTGCTGAATCCAAACATGAGAGTTATCTCAATCGGCCCTTCAGGGACATCCGATGGCTTGAAGCCCTGCATCGTCAGCGTAAGCAAGACATCACGCTCGTACTTCTTGTACTCTGGTGTCTTGAATCGCTTTCCCTTCCACGCCTGGTTGACCGACAGAGGCTTAATGTGAACGACCTCAAATCTGCTAGGAATCATAATCATCTTCCTGCCCTGTGCTCTCTGAGAGACTTCTCAATCTTGCTGAGTGCGACACACCAGTTGCTTGCGGCCCACGCCTTGTACGATGTTCGCCCATTGCCTTCCTCTGGCATGTTGTCTATCAGCATCTTTGTCATTTCTGGAGTCACCTTGCCCTGTGGAGCGCGGCGCATCATTGGGTTCATAATCATTTTAACCATGTCTTGCATTTTAACTTTCTCCTTTGGTTTCGCCTATCTTAGCCTTGATGTCGTAGAGGACATCTTTTCGTGTGTCGTAGCAGTTAGCATAATGTGTCTCACCAACAGCCACCAAAAGCTTGCAGTGGTTTGAGTGTAATCCTATCGCATTCGTTACCGCAAAGCAGATGACAACTCCCAACGCGAATGCAAATATTAGACCACCGACTGTCCTGCTGTGTTCGCTCTTCATAGGTCAAACACCCCTAGCTTTGCCGCGATCCATACAAGAATGATCCATATACCAAAAACTAATACACCCATCATAATCTCCCTCTTCACTTAAGAATTAAAAACTTGAATCGATTCGTTGGGTAGAGGCAAACTTCCATAGCGCGATCAGCACTACGCTCCTCTACTCTTCTTTTCATCATACGAGAACCAGTAAAGCCATTGATGTCTATCCATCGCGGCACATCCTGCATCCACTTTACAATAAACAACGCTGGTAAGCACATCGCTTCCGCGCATTCCTGCATCTTCGTGACCTTCTGCTTATCCAAGAACACTGTGTCGTATTGGTTTATGCGAACGTCTGGTCTGTGTCGAAACTCCGCGATGGCTACTGCCTTCTTGAATCCGTTGTCACCTGGCCTGGTTATCAAGTAATCAAACTTACTAAACTCAGGCATCATGATTACCCCAACCGACAACCTCTTCTCCAAAGCAAAAGCCACATCCTCTTCTACCCTTTTAGCTGTTTCTACGTTCCTGTTTGCGTTTATCATTTGGCCCTGCTCGATTTAACCAGGTTGATAACCATAACCCGATGCGATTTGATCGACTCACGATACTCTTCTGGCTGTTCCATGAGCCACTTCTTAAATTCTTCACCGCTCCTGATTCTCGCGGCCTTGGCGTTTAGCTGTGGGTCGTGCTTCATGAGCCACAGAATCCTGAATCACAGCCGAACATATCATCCTGTAGAGGCGAGTAATCACCCCCACCCCTGTCAGCCCTTTCTTTGACTTGGTGAATGCCTCTCGCACCACCCATCCGATGCGGCCTAAACATAAATTTTGACTTCCCGCTCTTTTTACCAACGCCTAACACAACCTCTAACTCATGTACCTTTTGAACGTCTGTGTCGGTTAGTGCTTGTAGGTCTTTAATCGTTGCGTTTACGCATGGACTGCACTCAAGCGACCTGTGGTGGAGTACCTCAAAGCCTGCCCTATCCAGCAACGCATCCCTATCAAATAAACTCATTTTTGCCAACGGACTATGCAAGGGCCTGCCACCATGATTTGGTGACTCATCTATCCAAACAGGCCAATCCTTTCTTCTTTCTGACTCAAGCCTCATCACACCCACAAGGCATGTAGCTTTCTTGAGTGGGTCAAAACTCTCCATCCACTCCATAGCAGGCTCAATCTTCAGTATGTAAGAGCAAAAAGCCATACCGTTTGCAGGAAATGCTTTTTTTCGTTTTGCCATTGACTCAAATCCTTCGCTTTCGATTGTGTGAAAAGTGCCGCCAGAAGCCTCAACCCATTGCTTAACTCGCTCAACCCGCTCTGGCCAATCATCAGATGACCACTTGGTGTCGCTGTATGCCGCATGAATTTCTGGTAGCTCTTGCTCAAAGGCCCATTGCAGTAGCGCGATTGAGTCGTTGCCGCAACTTGTGAATACAATATTCATACAGACCCCAAAGCATGGCGCATCTTGGCTAACTCTTCGCTTGCGGTTTCATCAGAACACCTTGTTGGTATCTCTGTCGCTTGCTCTGGCAACGCCTTCACTGGCTCAAAGTTTTGTTCGCTTCCAATGGTGTCATTCAACGCCTCCTCAAACTCTTCCTCGTACATGCCTTTGATCAGGGCCATGAGTTGGCTTGTTTGCAAATTCATCATCTTGTGGTGACCTATTCGTGATCGTATTCGGTAGCTAACAAGGTCAGTGTTCTTGTCTGTGAGTATCCTAGCCTGAGCCGCTTCGAGGGTCGGTAAGTCGCATGCAAGACGAAGGAACTCATTCAGCCTAGGTGTCCACTGGTTCAGATTCTCCACTCGCTCGATACCGCGATCTATTTGGTTCTGAGTAAGATAACCAATCTTGTTTGCCCACTTTTTTGCGGCAGTCTCGAGAGCATCGTCTGTCTTGAAGTTATTCGTAAACGACTGCTGAAAATTGATCGAGAACGACTTGAATACCTGACGAACCTTTTCGTGTGAGGCCTGTGTGATTTGAGGTTCTTCAATTGTCTTAGCTGTCGAGGATTGCAGATGCCGCATCGAATCCCCCATTAGTTTTTGAATATCTTGTGCCATTCTTTTTCTCCAATAGTTTTTCTGGAAATAAACCCATCCAGTTTTGTCTGATTGATTCGTCCACCGATGCCTGCTGAATATCGTGTGGAAATGTTGCCAGGTTCTCTGCCTGCTTTGGTGACTTGTACTTAGCAATTTTTCTATCTGATCGGTACTTCTGCCACTCTTCCCATGCGGTTAAATTCAAACCAACAATAGATTCATAGTCAACACCGAGCGCATTTTTGCGCCCTATCTTTACTTCTTTATCATTCTTATCATTCTTGTTAGTGGTTAATTGCTGGTGGTTTGCTGGTGGTTTGCTGGTTATTTGTTGGTTACTTTCTTGGTAGTCATCGTAGTTAAGTACCGTAAACACTGAGTATTTGCTGAAAGCTTGCTGGTGAAGTTGTTGGTTGGTTTTGAAATGGTGAATGATCGCTCTCAGCTTATTCTCTGTTATGCCAATTTCGGCTGAAAGTTGCTTCCGACCCGAGGCAAATTGACCCCTTTTAATCTTCACGATCTGGTTGCCACACATCCACTCACCATCCTTGTGATTGGCCCTCATTAATAGGTGTACCCATGTCGCAACGTACTCTGGCTTAGAGTACCAAGCTGACTTCGTCATCTTCCTGTGTAATTTAATCCACCCTGCAGACACCGCAACTCTCCTAAATTTTGAGTTAAAAAAATGCCCACCCCTTGAGAGAGGTGAGCCAAATCACCATCGGAGGATAATGATCATGCCGCAGACTGCTCAAAGAAGTCATACGTTATTCGTTCGTCCACTTGGACTAGTTTGCGAATGGTTTTCCATCCTGCATTGCGATGTTTGTTGGCTACCTGGCTTAGGTACGCAACGGACGTTTCAGCCTTTTCAGCAAGAAGTTTTTTCTCTTCTGGAGAGAGGCCGACCCAGTGGGATTTGAAGTTTTGTGTTTTCATCTGCGAAGGTTAGCATCTGCTACGAATAGATGCAACAGCTATTTTTTATAGTGTCCCTTAGTGTCCCTTAGTGTCCACTAATGACCACTAATGACCACCACAACAAATCGGCTATTTATTGTGGTTGACTTGTGATGGCTAAAAATAAACCGCAAAAGCTATTGCAAGACCAGTTAGCATTTGCTATATTCCGTTTCAAGCAGTACCCAAAAATAATTTTTAAATCGGAGAATAAAATGAGCATAGACAATGAAGCGTTTGGTGACGAAGATTTGATTGACGTTAGCGATGTCAAATTCACAGGTGAGCAGTATGCCGACCAACTCACAGATGCGGTTGACAGGTTCAATGAAGAGTTGGGTGATCTGGCAAACAGCGTAAACGAGATTGGTTCACACGAATGGAATCTCGAGGCGGCAGAACTTTACAAAAACCTCAAGGTCTACGCTGAAGAGCAGGCACAAGAGTATGCAGAGGACAGCCACGTTGTAGTGACTAGATCGCTGTCTACTTTCCCATCAATCAGAAGGAAATTATCATGAAGCAAATGGCAAAGAAAATTACACACGAATCTCAGCGCGTTAAACTCAAGCCAATAGTCGAACGTGACTATCGAGTTTGGGTGGATGCAGTTCTTTTAATAATTGGTCTAGTAGTAGTAGGCACAGGATGGTGGATATAATGAATCAGATACAGGCAAAAAATAAAGAAGTGCTAGTTAAGAAGGTTTTTGATCAAGAGAGCATAAAAGAACAGCTATCAAGCTTGCTTCAAGGAAACCCTCGGAAGATGGAAGCATTCAAGACTCGCATTCTTCAGATGAGTACGACATTCGGTTTATCGAACTGCACTCCAGAATCAATCATCAACTGTGGTTTGAAGGCACTCACCTTAGACCTGCCTTTAGAGTCTGGTCAAGGATACATTGTGAACTATGGCGGCACTGCTCAGTTTGATTGTGGCTACAAAGGATGGCAGGTGCTTGCCAAACGTGCTGGTTTTTCAGTGCAGGCAGACGTTGTGTATGAGTGTGACCAATTCCACCAGGATGGGTTTGGCTTTGATCGTAAGATGTCCTTTGTTCCAGATTGGAGCAACCGAAAAGGCTCGGACGATAAGTGGGCGAAAGACAATTTGACTGGAGTCATCGTCAGCATTCGTGAGGATGCGACAAAGCAAGACACCATGGCATTCGTGCCTGCGGACATGATTTTAAAGATTGTTGGTTCATCGCCAAGTGCTGGCAAAAAAGACAAGAACGGAAGGATGCACTCCCCTCACGACAATTGGGCAGAGCAGATGTTTGCGGCTAAGGCTATCAAGCAGGTCTTGAGTAAGTTTGCCATCGACATCGCTGAGTCTAGCCAGCTTGCTGAAGCTGTGGAGATAATGAATCACACAGAATCTCAGGCTCAAGCACCAGCAGGGCCAGAGCCGTACACTGACGAGCGTCTTGATACAAACTATCATGCCTGGGTCGCGGCTGTTGAGTCAGGAAAGAGAACTGCGATGTCTATCATCACACAACTATCGAACACATACTCACTGACAGAAGATCAGATGTCTAAGGTGTACCAGCTGATTAACCATGAGCCAATTGTGGGCGAAGTGGTTGACGCTGAACAACAAGGCGAAGTCGAGCATAGCTTTATTTCAAGAATGCAGAAAGCTACAACCCGCGATGAACTTGATTTGTTGTTAGCTGATTCTGACGACCCTGAGTTAAGCGATGAAGAACGAGAGCAGATCAAAGCTGTTCATGGCCAACGTGTAAACGAGTTAATGGAGTAAATCATGCTATCTGAACAATTACTAATAGACCGCGCAGGCAACTTCACAGCATCAGAGAATCATCGATTGATGGCAGGGTGGGATGCGCCAGAACCAGGCAGAGCCTTTGATAACTTCAAGCCAATGTTTGACTTCATCAAGCCGAAGTTTGATCAAGGCACGACCAAGTTTTTGGTGGGGGACTTTGATGGTGTTTTTGATTTTAAAGTAAGCGGCAAACTTATTGCTGACACCTTGGCTGTGATAAAATACGACATCCCACCAACAGGTCTTGTGACGTATGCACAAGAGAAGGCAATGGAGACATTATTTGATCCAGACCCATCGCTGTTCTTTAAGACTCAGCACACGATCAATGGCGAAGAGCGAGAGCTAGAGTGCATGCAGTTATTGGCGAAGGCGACAGGCTTGAACTTCTCAAGCATCGGAGAGCAACAGGTACACATCCACTCAAACGAGATTGGCTGTACTCCAGATGGGGTTGTATTGGACGATCTTGACTTGGTGGACACAGGTGCAGAGGTTAAGTGTAAAAGCCCCCTGGTGCATGCTAGAAACTTGTTAATCAACACAAACCAAGACTTGCTTGAGGAATGCTTTGATCACTACGTCCAAATTCAGACAGCCATGCTCGTTACTGGAGCGGATCACTGGCACTTTGCAAACTTCAATCCGTTCGCAAAAACAACACCGTTGATGTTCAAGAACATTGTCATCGAGCGAGATAATGACTTCATCAAAATTCTAAACAACCGAATCGAGAAAGCCAAAAAAATTAAGGCTGGGTTTCTCTACAAGGTTATCAACGCAACAACACCAACAGGAGCGGCATAATGGGCTACAAGTTAGAGAAACGAGAAAAAGAGTTACCACCAGAAGATTACAAGAGCAGTTTGGCTGTGGCTGAAGAACTAATGGCTCAAGGCAGAGCGGCAGACGAGTGGGTTGATGGTTCTGGTGATCTTTCTATAGAAGGCTCAGAAGTAATAGAGGTTTTGGTCAAAGACCTGATCGCGGCAAACGAAAAAATTCACGCATTAACTGGAGAGTAAAATGTCAAACGGAATAAATAAAGTCATACTTGTGGGTCGGTTGGGAAACGACCCCGAGGTTAGATACACACAGTCTGGTAGCGCGATAGCATCGATAAGCGTTGCTACTTCCGAGGCATGGAAGGATAAGCAAACTGGTGAGAAACAAGAGCGTACAGAATGGAACAGGGTTGTAATGTTCAATCGGCTTGGTGAGATTGCAGGGGAGTATCTGCTTAAAGGCTCTCAGGTGTACATTGAGGGTAAACTTCAAACGCGCAAGTGGCAGGACAAGAGTGGTAATGATCGGTACACCACAGAGGTTGTGGCAAACCAAATGCAGATGTTGGGTGAGAGAGGCAATTCTTCTGGACAACCCCAGGCAGGCAGAGAGCATGGTGGCTACAACCAGCAGAACCCAACAACAGAAACAGCACAGACCAGTGAGGCATCAGGCCCATCTTTAGATGGATTTGATTCCGATATACCTTTTTATTGATACATAACTCTAGCATAAAGAAACAAAACACGAACATAAACGAACAGGAGAGAGATTGTGATGGAAATATTAGGATTTATTGTTGTTTTTCTGACAGGCTTATATTTTCTGCTGGTGTTTTTCTACTTATTTTATACCTCTGAACTTTTGGGTGGTGGGTCTTTAGCAATCTTAGTTCCACTAGGTATAGCCTTATACCTGTTTTACATTGCTTATCACTTTAGCCCCTTCGCCATTGTTGTGAAGTAACCACACTAACCATTTTGCATGAATTTTGAACGGAGTGAGTATGAGTAACGAACAAAAGATAGCACTAATCAAGGTGAAGCAATGAGCGAAATAAAACTAATAACTATTACCATTGAAGGTGAAACGGCTACAGGAAAAACGGCTGTCTTAGCCTCTATAAGAGACATGTTAACCGAGAAAGGGTATTGCGTCACCTCACCAGATAAAGGGCAGGTACTAAATCCTTCGGACAACCTTGAGCAGAGTGAGGCATGGGAAAAGCCAAAAATGCATAAAACTGTTTTTGCACTCACTGAAAGAAACTTACGAGGGAGAATTAAAAAATGAGCGACAAAGACGAATCAATGGCTGAGCTATCAAAGCTAGGCCAAGAGATAGACGCGGTAGTGGGCGACCATAATCCGATGATTAAGCCTGAATATGTAGGCAGAGATTACCCATTGCTAGACAAGGTGATATGGATTATAAAAGAGAAGGCTTTTAAAGCTGATAGTCTAGCTTTTGAGTATCAGGGAACGCATGTCGAGAAGATTTATCAGCAATGGCACGCTGATCTTAATGATGCAATTAAACAAATCAAAGCAATCAAAGCTAAGTATGAGGTGAGCGAGTGATTATATTTAACAACACAGACTTAAACAGAAGCAGGGCTGAGATTTTAATCACAGTCTACCTGATTCGAAGCAATCTCAAAGAAAACATTGTGAGTATTAACGGCACTCACTACGAGTTGCTTCGTATAGATAATCGAGCTTACCAAATTAGGGAGAGAGCGAGTGAGTAGGCATGATGAGATGAGGGAGCAGGTGATTGCTTTTCACAAGGCGAACCCAAAGGTGATGGAACTTTTTTCCAAATTCACTTTTGAGTTGATTGACAGGGGGTTCAAGAACTACTCAGCACAGCATGGGGTGTTCGCTCGGATTCGATGGGAAACAGATCAGGCTGACACCAACGGTGGCTCTACTTTCAAAGTCAATAACAACTACAGCGCATTCTACGCTAGAGCATGGATGAAAATGAATCCAGAGCATGATGGTTTTTTCAGGACTAGAAAGCAGACTAGTGAGGATGAGCCAGCAACAGGTCTTGATCCTCTAAAGCCTGACCATTTTGACTTAATCTAGGAAAAGATATTTTCTGTCACCAGTAGTTATCTCAATGCAGTCGCTTGGAATGCTTATTGATTGATCTTTGGTGACTCGGGCCACAAAGCTATCAAACTGAGAGGCGACATCGCAACCCCATTCTTCAACTTGCTTGCGGTAGTTGTGCATGCTTGCATTGGTTCGCAGGCCGATGTCAGGCTTGACAGGGAAAGGCAACAAACTTGCTTCGCTCGGATAGATCGATGGCTTGTTCTCGATAACTGTCACAAGGTCTTTGCTGGCACAGCTAGTCAATGTCGCTAGGGTAAGCAACGCGACCCCAATTTTTGACATATTCTGTATACTCATTCTTCACCTTGTAGTAAGAGTTTCGCCAATGCTCACGCCTATCTTCTGCCGCCTTTGCCGATTCTTTAATCGCCTCAAAACTTTCTTGGATATTCTCAATCTCAACCTCATGCTTTTTTTGTGTGATGGCTAACTCTTCCTTTGCCTCGTCATAGCCGTTAGCCCTGTCTAGAACGTC
>ENA-OQVM01001919-OQVM01001919.1-marine-metagenome-genome-assembly--contig:-NODE-1919-length-25790-cov-4.085638_pt1 | contig 25790 bp, 24 predicted proteins | sample MGYA00237776_ERZ505498 | MGnify/ENA primary metagenome ERZ505498 (study PRJEB26159, sample SAMN06265151) | marine metagenome | isolation source: Helgoland LTER site | place: Germany:Helgoland, sampling...
CCCCAAAACCCCAAAACCCCAACGGATTGAGAAATTTCCAATATCAAATTTTTATTTTGAAAATTTTAAATTCGATGGACGCAAAATTTTGATCCGTCAATTTTTTTGATTCTGCATAAAAATGGATTTTAATCATCAGATTTCCGTAAAATTCTTCGGCCTATTTGTAAGCGCGAGAGGTGGCTAACCCATCGTCATATAGCTAGGTCTGTAGGGCGCGCTGAGGGCAAAATGATGGAAGCAAGTTACGTTGAAGTATAAAGACCGTGAGCTGCAACGACAGCCATTCATTCGGACTCCATATTCATAATTAATTATTTCTTCACTTAATTAATACTTTATAAGCAGAATAAACCTGAAAATTAATAATTAATTTTTAAAAAACAAAAAAAAAATCAGATGGCCAAAGCAGCAGCAAAAAAATCCGTCCCAAAGAAAGGTAAGTATTTTATAAATTGATAAATGTCAGGTCGAGCCCTCGACTTGAAGACATCGGGGCCATGGAGTCACATGCTTGGGACACCAATGCATGAGGTTGCCTTGGCATGCAGACATGGCGCCTCCTTGCAAGAGGTCGTCCAAAGTCGAGACGTATTTTTAATCGTCCTCGAAAAAAGTCTGCACCGATGATTTCGTCTTGGTGCGAGAGCGCGAATTTAAAAAATTGAAATTGATAAAAATAATAGTCCTCCAGCAGGAGAATTCTTGCTCCCGCGTTTCTTCTTCGCCTGTTTCTTTATTGCGCTGAATCATCTGGGTTTTCATCGGCACAATTTCATTGGCGAAGAGCCCGGCTTCTTGTGCAGCGGCCATGCGCAACTGGCTCTGCAGTGAATATTCGTCCTGTGCTTCGCGGCTAATATTGTAACGTTCGGCGACGATGTCAGCCGTCTCGATCATCGGCTTCATTAAGCCGGGGTACTGGTCAAATAAAGGCAGGTCATTAGACAGTGTAAATGGACCACCGGGCTGGGACAGAGAAATAGACTCTACACCTGCACCTACAGCAATAGGCACACCATCAGTAATGATACGGCCCGCCGACGTTGCAATAGCATTCAGGCCCGAAGAGCAATGACGGCTAACAGTGAAACCTGAGGAAGTTACGAGACAACCTGCCTTCAAAGCAGCGAGTCGACCAATATTATTACCCGTAGTGCCTTGTGGCGTGCCGCAGCCGACAACAACTTCTTCAACTTCTGCTGGCTCAACCCCTGCACGCTCGATCGCATGCTGCACAGCATGACCCGCCATGGCGGTACCGGTGGTGTTATTGAAGCCACCACGAATGGATTTGGCCAAGCCCGTACGGGCTACGGAAACGATAACTGCTTCGCGCATAGTTCTCTCCTAGTGTATGAGTGATATTAGTCGACACGGATAATACACACTATTTCTAACAAGATCGAATGCGTGACAATTAGCACTTACTTCAGCGGGCCCTGTTTAGATCCCCTCCATCAGCAGCGATGTCTAGGCCCCCAACCAATTGTCAAAGAAAAGGATCCCAGAAACGAAACAAGAGCCATAAATGGCTCTTGTTTATGCGCGGTTAAACGCGATCGATGGGCTCCCGCCTGAGCGGGAACAACATCGCAACTAATGATTTGTTACGAGTTAATTTCGAACAAACCAGCAGCACCCATACCACCACCGATGCACATAGTGACAACACCGTAGCGAGCACCACGACGACGCCCTTCAATCAACAAATGGCCTACCATCCGTGATCCCGACATGCCAAATGGGTGGCCAATAGCGATAGAACCACCATTAACATTCAGTTTATCCATGGGGATACCCAAAACATCGCGACTATAGACGACCTGACTAGCAAATGCTTCGTTCAGCTCCCACAAATCGATATCATCAACGGTTAAACCAGCTATTTTCAACAATTTTGGTACTGCCAAAACAGGACCAATACCCATTTCATCAGGCTCACAGCCACCGACCGCAAATCCGCGGAAAGTACCCATGATATCCAGACCACGACGCTCAGCTTCAGCACGCTCCATTAATACTTGCGCAGAGGAACCATCAGATAACTGTGATGCATTGCCAGCAGTGATAAAGGCATCGTCACCCATGATTGGCTTCAAACTAGCAAGACCTTCTGCCGTTGTAGAAGGACGATTACAATCATCGCGATCGGCAACAGCTTCCTGCTCAGTAACTTCTCCTGTTTCCTTATTCATCACTTTCATGATGGTGTTCATGGGCACAATCTCATCATCAAATTTGCCAGCTGCCTGGCCTGCGGCACAGCGTTGCTGGCTGATCAATGAATACTCGTCCTGAGATTCCCGAGAGACATTGTAACGGCTAGCAACAGTATCAGCTGTTCTGATCATAGGATACCAAAGGCCCGGGTAAGCTTCATAAAGCTCTGGCTCGATGGACTGCTTAGGGTCAGCAACCGCTTGTAAAGAAATACTCTCAACACCACCGGTTACCATGACATCAACGCCTTCGGCGATAATACGACCGGCACCCATGGCAAGCGACTGCAAACCAGAAGAACAAAACCGATTGATGGTGGTACCAGAAGTAGTCACGGGACAACCTGCAGACAGTGCCGCGTTACGCGCGACATTCATGCCTGTACTACCTGCACTTGCTGCATTACCAAGAATAATGTCGTCAACATCAGCAGGATTCAGCTGCGCGCGCTCCATGGCATGCTGAATTGAATGAGCGGCCAATTTTATGCCGTGCGTGTTGTTAAATGCGCCGCGAGCCGCCTTTGTAAGCGCTGTGCGAGCGGTAGATACGATTACTGCTTCTCTCATGATTATCCCTCAATATTGGGTTTTAGTGTTTTTAGTGTATTTTTCGGGGGCATATTTTACCCTTAGAGGTAAAAAAATGTAACAAAGTTGAAGATTGCGATCAAAAAACGCGCTGTTTTATGCATTTATTACAATATCGTCATCGTAGGGTCACACCTAACACCCCCATACCGTTGCTGTTGCTTGACACAGCGTCTTCGTTGCCGGTTAATTAGGGTGCAATCACGAGGCCTACTACTGCCCAATAAATGATCTCACAAACGAGCACGATCAAAACTAACTATGCCAGATAACGCAAGTCCTGCAGCAATACTCGGAGACCCGCCAAGTATTGTCGGTCCACTGACCGAGACGATTCAACACGCTTCTGACCTCGTATGGGATACCCTTGCCGCTAATACCCCCAGAGACTTACATTGGGAAATTATCCTATTAACTCTGGCTATTGCGGCTTTTATTTGGCTGATCAGGGGCGGACATGGAGCACGAGGTGCCGATGGACGGGAAAGAAAAGCAGGTTTATTGCAGTTTTTATTACCTAAGGATATCTACAGTCATGTTTCGGCGCGAGTAGACCTTTGGTTATGGATAACCGAGCGTATATTGCGTCCATTTTGGATTGTCGGCTTGCTCGCCACTGTCGGCTCAGGCGCCGAAACGGCGGTGATCGAATCACTGGAATGGATTTTTGGGGCATCACCGGCGATGCAATCCAACTACACACGGATGTTAATCTACAGCTTGGTAACACTACTCTGCTACGACTTTGTGTTCTACGCCATTCACTATGCCATGCACAGGGTGCCTGCCTTGTGGGCCCTTCACAAGGTGCACCATTCAGCGGAAGTTTTAACGCCGCTCACTCGCTCTAGGGAACACTTTATCGCAGGTCCCATTTGGGCGGCTGGGGGCGCGCTAAGTTACGGCTTTATTGGAGGAATATTTGCTTGGCTGTTCGACGGCGGCATCGTCGCCGCTACGTTATTCAACATCGGGGTTTTCGCGCTACTGTTTGGATTTAATGGTTCCTTTCGCCACTATCACGTGCAGTTCCACTATCCACATGGGTTATCAAAATGGCTGCACAGTCCCGTTATGCATCATGTTCATCACAGTTATTTACCGAAACACTGGGACAAAAATTTTGCCGCAGTAACCAGTATCTGGGACCGCCTCTTTGGCACACTCTACATTCCTGAAAAAGATGAGTACACACCTTGGGGTATCGGACCGGCAACACAGTCAGAATATCGCTCTTATTGGCAAAATACCGTCGGGCCCTTTCGTGACTGGTATCAAATGCTAAGGTCTGGCGACTCCCCCCAAGCTGGGGCAGCCGACCAGCGCGAATAATTTGCCACGATTAAAGACGACTGTATTTCTATGACAAGGTAGCCTATAGACGCCGTCTTGAGTTTCTTAAGCTAGAGAACGAATAAACCGATCAACGCCTTCCAAACCGCTCGCATCCATAACCCGAATCGATTCAGTTCCGATGATTGCTATATCGACAAAACCTTTAACCGCGTCAATGTCGGCTTTTTCCTTAATACCGAAACCTACCGCCAATGGCAGGTCTGTTGCCGCCCGACTACGCCTGAGGTAATCACTGATATCTTCAGAAAAATCAGTATTCGAACCAGTGACACCTGTGCGAGCCACACAATAAATAAACCCACTACCGGTTTTTTCGATAGTCTTCATGCGCGCATCACTAGAGTTGGGGGCAAATAGAAAGATCGGATCCAATTGTTGCTGCTTCATTGCTGCCGTATAGTCCTGCGCATCTTCTGGGGGAATATCGGGAACGATAGAGCCTTTGATCCCAATGGCTTTCATTTTTTCTGCAAACGGCTGGAACCCGTATTTGTGCAAAATATTACAATAACTCATGAAAAGAAATGGGATATCAAATTCACTGCAAATTTTTTCTGCTGTTTCAAAGCAGCGCTCTAACGTGGCACCATTTTCAAGAGATTCTTGACTGGCTTTCATAATTACTGGACCGTCAGCCATCGGCTCCGAGAACGGAATTTGCAACTCCATCAGGTCTACACCTGCCTTCACCATGGTTTCCACCAAGCGTAAACTGTCGTCAAAACTGGGATACCCCAATACAATATGGGTCATCAAGAGAATGTCTTTTTGCTGCCGCCGCGCTTTAATATAATTTTCAAGATTCATATTGACGAGCCTTTTCTATAATAAATTGTTTCCACTTGGGGTCATCAAAGGCGTCCGCAATCGTGAAAATATCTTTGTCGCCACGGCCAGACTGATTAATGATGATGGTCTGATCGCTGCGCATTTTGGGTGCATCCTTAAAGGCCTGGGCGAAGGCATGACTAGTTTCCAATGCTGGAATAAGTCCTTCCTTTTTCATCGTTAAAGATAGGGCATCAATAACTTCGACATCGGTAGCCGACTCAAACCTGATCCTACCCTGGTCGGCAAGATTTGCCAGCAGCGGTGAAATACCAATGTAATCGAGACCAGCAGAAACACTGTGAGTCTCGTTCATTTGTCCATCTTGATTTTGTAAAAAATAGGTTCGAAAACCCTGCGCTACGCCAACCGTTGCATCATTGGAGGCTATTCTCGATGCATGTAAATGTGTATCAATACCGTGACCACCAGCCTCGACGCCAACCAGCTCGACATCGTCATCCATAAACCCCTGGAATATTCCCATGGCATTGGAACCGCCGCCGACGCAGGCATAAACACTGTCGGGTAACTTTCCAGTTGCCTCCAGCGACTGCCGCCGTGCTTCCTTGCCAATTATCGATTGAAAATAACTGACCATCTCGGGAAATGGTGCCGGTCCGCAAGCTGTACCCAGAACGTAGTGCGTATCGTCCATATTGGTAACCCAATCACGAAAAGCTTCGTTAATTGAGTCTTTCAATACTCGAGTCCCCTCTTTAACAGGGACTACCGTTGCACCCATGCGCTCCATCCAAAATACGTTTGGCCGTTGTCGAAGGACATCAATTTCCCCCATGTAGATGGTGCACTCTAAACCAAATTTAGCGGCCATTGTGGCGGTGGCAACACCGTGCTGGCCCGCCCCCGTCTCAGCTATAACGCGTTTTTTCCCCATCCGCTTGACTAATAAGCCCTGACCCATAACGTTGTTAACTTTATGCGCACCGGTATGATTCAGATCTTCTCGCTTGATATATATTTGCGCGCCGCCAAAGTGCCGAGACAAATTATCTGCGTAAGTGAGCGGCGTAGCACGGCAGGAATAAGTACTCATCAGATTTTCATATTCTTGCCAAAAATCTGGATCTGCCTTTATTTCAGTAAATTTTTCATTCAGTTCTTCAAACGTTGCATGTAAGACTTCGGGAATAAATGCCCCGCCGTACTCACCAAAATAGCCAGCTTTACCTTCAGCCATGGTTTTCAACTCCAAGGGTTTGTGAAAATTCAAATTGATCGGTACGGCACAGCATTTCACAGTAGATCGGCGCCGTACTTTGAAAACTAACGGTACGTTTTACTAATATTAACGGACCATTCCATTGCAACGCCTCTGCCTGTTGCGACGTTGACTGTGCTATCGAAAACGTCTGTCGTGTTTTAACGGGCTTTTCGTGATGCGTCGCTTGAATAAAGTCTGACAACCTTAACGATGCCAAGTCCACAGCATCGAATGTGGGCAGTTCTGCCGTCGACAAATAAAACGTCTCGATCATCAAGGGCGTTCCGTTGTTTTTACTGAGTCTCGAAAAACGCCAAAACTGCTGGCCCGTCACTTCATCCGGCAATGCTGATGATCTTCCAACGATCATCAGCGGCTCAATTATTTCAAAAGGGTCCGCAACGCCACCCGCATGCAATGCTGCTGATGTGCCTGCCATCGATAGCAAGTCCAGTCGTTTAGGGGCCGTTTGCACGACATAAGTGCCGGAACCTCGCTTTCGCTCCAAATATCCCTGTCGAATCAACCACTCCGTCGCTTGCCGCACAGTCGGACGACCAACCGTATAGCCAGCGGCCATAGCTTGCTCAGAAGGTATTTTATCGCCAATGACATAGACGCCACGACGAATATCAACCAACAGATCTTCAGCCAACTGATAGTAAAGGGGGACGGGGCTTGTGCTGTCTAGGGCGTTCATGCGGAGAAGCATAGAAAGTTTTGGTTAAGTTGTCAAGACAACTTAACCAAAACCAGAGGGAATTTATTGGCCAAATTTTGGTGCGCGTTTCTCCATATTTGCCATCACCGCTTCGATCTGATTAGGAAAACCAATTAATTGATCCTGTTCCCGGGACTCGGCTAACAAAATATCCTGAGGATGCTGGAAAGGTGCATCGTTCAAAATTCTCTTGGCGCCACGGATCGCATCAGGATTTCTACCGGCTATTTGCTCCGCTGTCGCCAGTGCAGCAGCAATTGGATTCTCTATGACGCGTGTCACCAATCCAAGCGCTTGTGCCTCTTCGGCTTCAATGACTTTGTTGGTATAAGTCAGCTCTCTCAGTACGTCATCGCGCAATAATTTATGCATGTAGGGTGTTGCACCCATGTCTGGTACCAGACCCCATTTCATCTCCATGATGGATATTTTTGTACCGGGGGCAGCATAGCGGATATCAGCACCCATGCTAATCTGGCAGCCACCGCCATAGGCGACACCATGCAGCGCCGCAATCACCGGGACAGGCAATTCACGCCAAACCCAGCTGGTGTATTGCGCTCGATTTGCCAAACCGTGCGTACGCCTTTCAAGCCGACCGAGCCCATCATCGCTAGACTCAGCGCTACCATCAGAATTTCCGTTAGCCATATTAGAAAAGTTGCCCATATCTAAACCGGCACAAAATGCACGCCCCTCACCGGAAAGCACCACTGCACGAACATCCTTGTTCGTTTTCAGACTCTCGCCTGCTTCTATAATGCCAGCGAACATGGCTTCATCAAGGGCATTCATTTTATCCGCACGATTAAGACGAACGTGGGCAATATGGTCTTGAATATCGACTATGACGCGATCTTCCATTATTTTCTCCAAAGTTTTTGCAGATCAACACTGTTTGCTGACTATTAAACGAGTTCTCCTCACAAAAGTACAGACGGAACCAAAAGTACCGATTCAATAATCCAAACAGCCAGCAAACAAGGAGAATGGTCGCAGCCATTCAATTCAGTATGAGTTATCAGATTCTGTGCCTAAAAAACTGTCTTGTGACGATCAATGAGCCCACTATAATGGATTACCACAAACCTCTTGCTACAGGAAATATCCATGCACCTACAACTCGAAAAGAAAGTCGCTCTAGTAACTGGCAGTGATCGTCGTACGGGTGAAACCATTGCCGAGTCACTGGCGGCGGAGGGCGCTACCACTATTTTTCATGGCAACGACGAATTACCGGACAAACCCTTCGCTGTTTGCGGTGATATAACCTCGGAAGCAGGATGTCATCAAGTATTAGAGCAAGTCACTGAACTGGGATTGAGCGTTGATATACTGGTCAACAACTTCGGCTCGGCTGATCGCCACAGCTGGGAAGATTCGACAACAGAAAAATGGCTTGAGCTTTATCAAATCAATGTGCTGTCGGCCGTAAGAATGATTCAAGGGTGCATCCCAACAATGAAACAGCGGGGTTGGGGCCGTATAATTAACTTGGGAACTATCGGGTCTCACCAGCCCAACAATATCATGCCGGCTTATTACGCGGCAAAAGGAGCAATGGCAACAATGTCGGCCAGTCTAACCAAAGAACTTGGAGGCACAGGCATCAACGTAAACACCGTTTCTCCGGGACTCATTCGTACGGAGCAAGTTGAGACCAGCTACAGAAACATGGCGACAAAAAAAGGCTGAACAGCATCTCGATTGTCAAACGGCGCGTTTTGCGTGTCATGAAGCATGATCAAATCAATATCGGATGAAAAATTGAGCTCACCAGCACCTAATTTGCCAAGCGCAAGAACGGTCCAGCCGCATCCTGATAAATCCGAATCAAAACCCTTTATCTTGCCGCGTTGTGCAGCTTGGCGGAACAGATATTGGATCGTTTGCGACAAGACGGTTTGCGCTGCCTCGCTGAGCCATTGCATTTGTTGTGGCATGTCTTTGCGTCCGGCAAGATCGGATAGGGCCACCGCAAGCGCGGTTCTTTCACGCCAGATACGGATTGCCTGTAAAGCGGCTTTCTCGTCACCAGCCGATTGCATTGACGTGATAAAATGGGTTCTTGCAATATCAATCCGGCTTGCTGCTTGGCCGTTCAGGCAAGGGCCGACATCGTCGCCATGGCGCAAAGCAAGCCTTTGAAGATATTGGCTTGTCACCAGCATTGCCGCCAGATCATCTGGCTCATAGCCGCTTTGGGAAAGTGTGTTTTCCGGCCATTTCTGTGTGAATATCGCCGCAAAATCATCGCGAACAGCCTGATTGGCTGGATCAGCGATTGGCAAATTCGGGCAGATTTGGTCAAAATAGATCGGGTTTGTCATAAGGGGTAGTCTATCCGAAATGGTCAGCACTGCTAGCCCAAATTATCGCGGCAAAACTGGCCCTTTTGCAGTGCCAGATTGGCGGGGGTTTGACCAATGTCGAAAGGGACAGAAACTGAGGCTTGTGAATTGGCGGTTGTAAAATCCGGCAAGTTTGGCGATAAGCAGACATGGCAGATCAATCAGGTAACGGTAAAGCGGGCAAAAAAGGCCCATCGGGGCGCAGCTATCGCAATGCGACAGGCTTGACGCGCCAGCCCAAAAAGATGCGCGGACGCAAAGTCTCGTCGCAGCGTTGGTTGACGCGCCAGCTGAATGATCCCTTTGTGGCCGAGGCCAAATCGCGCGGCTTTCGCTCGCGCGCAGCGTTAAAGCTGGAACAGATGGATGATCGCTATCATCTTTTGCAGCCGGGCATGGCCATTGTTGATCTTGGCTGTGCGCCAGGTGGCTGGTTGCAAGTGTCATCAATCCGCACCAAGCTTGGTCATGGCAAGGCACGGCTTGTTGGAATTGACCTGCTGGAAACCGAAGGCGTTGTTGGCGCTGATATTTTTACCGGCGATATGACCGATCCCGAAATGCTGGAAAAAGTGCGGCTTGCCACTGGCGGGGCGGCAGATGGCGTTTTGAGTGATATGGCGGCAGATACAACCGGTCATCGTGCAACCGATCATTTGCGAACAACGGCTTTGCTTGAGGCAGCGTTGGATTTTGCCATTGATGTTTTGAATAAAGATGGGTTTTTTCTGGCGAAATGTTTTCGTGGTGGTGCCGAAAGAAGCTTGCTTGATGTGATGCAGCGTAATTTCAAGACGGTTCGGCATGTCAAACCAGCCGCTAGCCGCGCTGAATCGGTTGAAAGCTATGTTCTTGCCACGGGCTTTCATGGCAGCGGGCACGCCGAGGATATTGCCGCCGATATTGCAGCCGGAAGACGTGATGCTGATGGTGCATTAATCATGTAATCATGTGCGGTTTTGCACTATCAATATGCGGTCGCTTTGCGTATAGTCCGGTGCCACCGGATGAACGGAAGGCACCCTATGAAAATTCGCGACGCTTTTACCTTTGACGATGTGCTTTTAGAGCCTGCGCGCTCGGCCGTATTGCCAGCCAATACGGATATCAGCACGCGTCTAACCCAGAAAATCAATCTTCGTGTTCCGCTGATGTCGGCGGCAATGGATACGGTTACTGAGCATAGGCTGGCCATTGCCATGGCGCAGGCTGGTGGTATTGGTGTTGTGCATAAGAATTTCACCATCGAAGAACAGGCACTTGAAATTGCCATGGTGAAAAAATTCGAAGCCGGTATGGTTGTTAATCCGCTGACCATTGCGCCGAATCAGCCGCTTCGTGAAGCGCTTGAAATGATGGAACAGAACCGCATCAGCGGCATTCCGGTGGTTGAGGGCAATCAGCGGCTTGTTGGTATTCTAACCAATCGTGATGTGCGATTTGCCACTGATCCGGGCCAAAGTGTTGCCGATTTGATGACCCGCAATGTTGTAACGGTTCGTGATGGCACCGCGCCTGACGAGGCGCGGCGGTTGTTGCATGAACATCGCATTGAAAAGCTGGTCGTTATCGATGATTCTGGTGCCTGTATCGGACTGATTACGGTCAAGGATATGGAAAAGGCGCAAAATCACCCGCTGGCATCAAAAGATGACCGTGGGCGGCTTTTGGTGGCGGCAGCAACCGGGGCAGGGCCAGATGGCATTCGCCGTGCCGAAGCCTTGATTGCGGCGGGTGCTGATGTGATTGTTGTTGATACGGCGCATGGCCATTCCGAAGGTGTTTTGGAATCAGTCACCGCGGTTCGTAAACTTGCCAATCATGTGCAGATCATTGGCGGTAATGTTGCCACGGCAGATGGTGCCAAGGCGTTGATCGATTCTGGTGCTGATGCTGTCAAAGTGGGGATTGGGCCGGGATCAATCTGCACGACGCGCATGGTTGCCGGTGTTGGCGTGCCACAATTGACCGCGATCATGGATGCGGCTGATGTGTGTCACAAACAAAATATTCCAGTGATTGCCGATGGCGGTATCAAATATTCAGGCGACCTTGCCAAGGCGATTGCCGCTGGTGGCGATGTGGCGATGATCGGTTCATTGCTTGCCGGAACTGATGAAACCCCGGGTGAGGTGTATCTTTATCAGGGACGTTCTTATAAGGCCTATCGTGGTATGGGATCAACCGGTGCAATGGCACGCGGGTCGGCTGACCGCTATTTTCAGGCTGAAATTTCGCAGCCGCTAAAGCTTGTTCCCGAAGGTATCGAAGGCCAGGTTCCGTATAAGGGGCCAGTTGAAAATGTTTTGCATCAATTGCTTGGCGGTTTGCGGGCGGCAATGGGCTATACCGGTAATAAATCCATTGCTAAATTACAGGCCAATGCCAAATTCTTGCGTATTACCGGTGCCGGATTGGCGGAATCGCATGTGCATGATGTCACGATCACGCGTGAGGCGCCGAATTACCGACCTGGCATGTAGGCGCAATGCAGTCCGGCCTTGTCGGGCTGGCTGTTTTGTTTTGTTATCTTGTTTGCGGCCTGCAATGGGCCAGATGTGGAAAAATTCATCATGACGCCAGCCGCTAGAATTGCTGCCGTGATTGAAATCCTTGCCGATATGCAGGCGGTCAGCGCGGCCGGAACCTTGCTAGGCAGGCAGGCCGGGCAATGGCTTCGGGCTGGATTGCAGCGCCGTCGTTACGCCGGATCAGGCGACCGCGCGGCGGTTGGTGATCTGTTCTGGAAAATTCAACGTGGACGGGCGCGGCTTGGGTGGCATTTGGCATCGATTGATGCGCCAGAAAATCCGCGCAATATCACGCTTGCAGCCTTGGTGTTAATGGAACAGAAATCAGCTGTTCTGCCCCAATTATTTTCTGCCGAAATAGCACATGCGCCAGCACCGCTTGATGATCGCGAAGCGGCGCTTGTTGCCATGCTTGAAACGCGCGATTTTACCGATCCTGCTATGCCCAAGCATATTGCGCTTGAATGGCCTGAATGGTTGATGGCTGATGCCAAGGCTGGTCTTGGTAATGGGATGGCGCGTGAATTGGCGGCATTGATGAGCGAGGCACCAACCGATGTGCGAATTAACCCGCTGAAACAGCCCGATCGCCGCCGCCTTCGTGACCAGCTTGCCGGTCGTGGTATCAAAGGGCATCCAACGCGCCTGTCGCCACTTGGTGTTCGGCTGGAAAAGCGGACAAGGCTTGAAGATCTGCAAGAATGGAAAGCCGGTCTTTTTGACGTTCAGGATGAAGGCTCACAGCTTGCGGCGCTGCTTTGCGATGCGCGGCCGGGGATGCAGGTTGCCGATATCTGCGCTGGTGCTGGTGGTAAATCACTTGTGATGGCCGCAAAAATGGAAAATAGGGGCCGAATTCTGGCGCTTGATCCAGATGCCGAACGGTTGGAAAAAAGTGGAGAGAGACTGCGCCGCGCTGCCATTCATAATGTCGAGCGCAAGCTGGTTGCCGAAAAATGGTCAAACCGCTCATGGCGCGGTAAATTTGACCGTGTTGTGATCGATGCGCCCTGTTCGGGGTCGGGCACATGGCGCCGTCAGGTTGATGCCCGATGGCAGCTTACGCCGGAAAAGCTGGACAAGATCAAAGACACACAGGCAATTTTACTGGAAAAAGCGCGGGCGATGGTGGTTCCAGGTGGGCGCATCATCTATATCACCTGTTCGGTTCTTGCCAGTGAAGGCGCTGACCTGATCAAACAATTTTTGGCCAACGCACCCGAAATTGAACTTGCCGATATCACCGATATCTGGGGTGATACGATTGGCAAAATTGGGGGTGGGGCTTGCCCGCCAACAAATAATGGGCTGTTGCAGCTTTTGCCCGGACGTGATGGCACCGACGGATTTTTCATTGCGGTTCTTCAGGCAAGATTGCGTTAACAGCAATCTATTATAATGATCGAATAGGGTCGCATCATGCGGCTGGTGGTAAAGGAATAAACAATGTCTGACTCAATTCTAATCATTGATTTTGGCTCGCAGGTTACGCAATTGATTGCCCGCCGCCTTCGTGAAGCTGGTGTCTATACCGAAATTCTGCCTTGTACCACCGATGTTGAAAAAATCAGCGCCGCCGCACCAAATGGTATCATTTTATCGGGTGGGCCAAATTCGGTTGCGCTTGCCGATACACCGCGCGCGCCGCAAATTGTTTTTGATCTTGGCGTTCCGGTTCTTGGCATTTGCTATGGCCAGCAAACCATGTGTGCCCAGCTTGGCGGGCGGGTTGAACCGGGAACAAGCCGCGAATTTGGGCGGGCGGCACTTGATATCGCCGCGCCCTGTTCGCTGTTTGAGGGGTTTTGGCAGGTTGGTGGCCAGCATACGGTGTGGATGAGCCATGGTGATCATGTTGCCAAATTGCCCGATGGATTTAGCGTTGTTGCCACATCAGCCGGTGCGCCTTTTGCCGCAGTGGCCGATGAATCGCGGCATTATTACGGCGTGCAGTTTCACCCCGAGGTTGTGCATACCCAGAATGGTGCCGATTTATTGGCACGATTTGCGCTTGGCATTTGTGGCTGTACGGGCAGCTGGTCAATGGCGGCCTATCGCAGCCGCGCCATTGCCGCAATCCGCCAGCAGGTTGGCGATGCGAAGGTGATTTGTGGCCTGTCTGGCGGGGTTGATTCATCAGTTGCGGCGGTGTTGATCCATGAGGCGATCGGTGCGCAATTGACCTGTGTTTTTGTCGATCATGGCTTGCTTCGCGCCGGTGAGGCCGAAGAGGTGGTTCGCCTGTTTGGTGATCATTACAATATTCCGCTTATCCATAAAGACGCCTCAGATTTGTTTTTGGGTCGTTTGCAACGGGTTAGCGATCCAGAAGAAAAGCGCAAAATCATTGGTGCCAGCTTTATCGAAGTCTTTGACGGCGAAGCCAGCAAAATCAAAGATGTACGGTTTTTGGCACAGGGCACGCTCTATCCGGATGTGATCGAAAGCATTTCAGCCGCTGGTGGCAGCGCCGTGACCATTAAATCGCATCATAATGTTGGCGGCTTGCCTGATGATATGGCGCTTGATCTTGTCGAACCACTTCGCGAGCTATTTAAGGATGAGGTGCGCGAACTTGGCCGCGAACTTGGCCTTCCTGAAAGCCTTGTTGGGCGCCACCCATTTCCGGGGCCGGGGCTTGCCATTCGTATTCCGGGCGATATCACGGTTGAAAAGCTGGATATTCTGCGGGCGGCTGATGCGGTTTATCTTGATGAAATTCGTAAAGCCGGCCTTTATGATGATATCTGGCAGGCTTTTGCTGTTTTACTGCCAGTCAAAACCGTTGGTGTGATGGGCGATGCGCGTTCATATGAATATGTTTGCGCGCTTCGGGCGGTGACGTCCAGCGATGGGATGACTGCTGATAGCTATGCGTTTAGCCATGCATTTTTAAGCCGCGCAGCAACCCGCATTGTCAACGAAGTGCGTGGGGTAAACCGCGTTGTTTATGACGTGACATCAAAACCCCCAGGAACGATTGAGTGGGAGTGATTTTTGCTCGATATGAAAACAGAATGCCAGAAGTGCAAAACAGAACTTTTTGAAGGTTCTGATGCAATGATTTGCTCGTTCGAATGTACATATTGTTTGGATTGTGCAAATGCCCTTAATAACATTTGCAACAATTGTAATGGTGAATTGACAATCCGCCCCAAAAGAAAAGCTGAAAACTAGCCATAGGCTATCGACATACCGGCTTAGCCTCAGTGATCTGCCTCACCTGCGATCAGGTGCGTATATAGAATTTAACCCCTTAATTTGCTATAAAACAACAAGCTGGCTTGAACTGATATTTGAAAAACAGTCTGGTTCAGCCTAATGTCTGTTTGTGGAAAAGCATCTTGTGCCATCGGCACCGGCCTGACTGATGATGCCAGTCTGAAAATTTGAATGATGACCGCGTGATTTGTCAGATATTGACAATCATTGCAGGGATCAGAGGTGATGATGCTCTTTGCCTATTTGACAGGTTTCGCCCTCAGTTTCTCACTGATTCTGGCTATTGGTTCGCAAAATGCCTTTGTCTTGCGTCAGGCGATTCTTCGCCAGCATATCGGTGCCATTGTGCTGTTTTGTGCGGTCTCAGATGCGCTGTTGATTATGGTTGGGGTTGGCGGATTATCGCTTTTGATTGCTGATTTTGTTGATCAACTTGCGCCATGGCTATTTGGCGGCGCGGCAATCTGGCTTGCTGGATATGGTGTTTTGCGTATGCGTGATGCGCTTGGCAATCAGGCATTGACCGCCGATGACCAGCCTGTTGGCAGCCTTGCCACAAGTCTTGGCATGGCCGCCATTTTGACCTTTGGCAATCCGCATGTCTATCTTGATACAGTGGTATTGATTGGCACCGTATCATTGCAATTTGACGCTATGGCAAAAATAGCCTTTGCCGCTGGTGCCATGATGGCCAGTCTGGTTTTTTTCGTCATTCTTGGTTATTGCGGCTATTTGCTGTCGGGCTTTATGCGGCGTCCGGGATCATGGCGGCTGTTAAATTCAGCCATTGCGCTGATAATGTTTGCGCTGGCGCTGGCCATGTTGCGTGCTGGCGGCTGGGTCTGAGTCGGTGGGTCAAACTGGGCGGGTCTAACTGGACGTGTCTAACTGGACGTGTCTAACTGGGCGGGTCTTACCGCCCAATTTCAAGATTAATCATCCAGATCTTCTTCAAGAATGGAAATCTGGACATGGTAACAGGTCTCGCCATCTTCATTATCTTGAAACACCACACCGATAAATTCATCTTCCAGCATCAATTCGGCGGAATCATCCTTATTTTCACGACGCGCAAGCGTTAATTTATGATTGCCAAAACGCTGGCGTAAATAGCGTTGGACTTTTGCGGTATCACTGGCGTTCATCGGACATGCCTCTTTATTTGATTTAGCTCTGCTGAAAAATTGAGCCGGATTGCCATAAATTTGTATCTTGTACACGACTACCTGATCATGCCTCATCAGGCAAGCCCAAGGGGATGTTTCATTGGCATTGACGCGTGGTTTTGCCGTAAAGGGGCAGAGAGCGGGTCTAGATATGTCTGGCAATTTGCCCGCCGCCATGGCTTGGCCAGGCAGGGCGGGTGGCGATATCACGAGCCTGACAAAGGCTGCAACGCATGCGTCCGCCAAGTTCGGGAACCGGAAATAGCGACCCAAGCGCCGTTGCCAGCGGCACTGGATCAATGGTGCTGTTATGGCCGCAGCGGTTGCACCAGCAAAAAACTGACAATCCTTCATGAATCATATCGGCAAGTGTGGTTGGATTCTTTGGTTCGTCCAATGCGGTATGTTGCCGTTTATGCCAACCCATTTTAGACAACCTTTCACAAGCGGTCAGGCAGTGCCTTTGGCATGGGCATTGCGACCTTCTGATATTTGTTCATGTTTTGTTCTAATTTAGAAATATCTTATATATTAGATATGCGCAATAGACGAAATGAATCGATATGGTTTTCTGCGGGAAAAGACCTAAGCTTGAGCCAGTTGGTGGCTAGCCAGTGATCAGGCGTGGCAGGCGGTTGAAATAACTGACAATTTCCTGCATCGAGCTGCCTTTGCATAGGATTTTATTGCGATCGCGAAGGGTGAATTTCGGCGCTTCAGTTGGAAAGCGTTGTTGTTTTTCAACAACATAAAGCGGGGTTTCATGCGTATGCCGGAAAATCGAAAAGGCGGCGCTGCCCGGCAAATGATCAATGGCGTAATCGCGCCATTCACCGCTGGCAACGCGGGTGCTATAGGTTGCTAGAATCTGTCCAAGTTCGCTTCGGTTAAAGAATAATGGTTTGCGAAGCTTTTTCGGGTTGGATATACGCTGCATATGGTTTGCTGTTACCTAGCTTTTAGTGGTGGCTGTTTTTCCTATTCCAAGTTATGTTGAGACAGCTTTCGATTAAGGTCAATAAAGCACTGGCATTTCGGTAAAAAGAATTGCTATTACGGTGCCGGATAAATTGGCCGATCGGGCTGTGGATAAACCTTAGGCATTCAGCAGTGAAATGCTGTTTTGACCGGAAGTGATTGTTGGACGAATGGCTGATATTTTTGATGAGATTAATGAAGATCTGAAACGTGACCAGATGCAGGAATTATGGTCGCGCTATGGTAAATATGTAATCATTGCGGTTTCGCTGGTGATTATTGGCGTTGGCGCACGTCAAGGCTATACAGCGTGGCAGGATCGTCAGGCAACCCAAGCCGCCGCGATTTATCATCAGGCGTTGAAAGCCGATGATAGCGCGTCTGCCCTCACAGCACAGCTTGATACCCTAAGTCCGGGCTATGCGATGCTGGCGCAATTCCGCATCGCCGCAACACAGGCCGAAAACAAAGATTTTGATGCCGCCGAGGCAAGCTATCTTGCGCTGTCGACAGACCCTGATGTGAAGCCGCTTTATCAGCAAGCGGCAATTTTGCTGTCGGTCATGAACGCGCCGGCAAGCCGTAAACATGATGAATTGGCCGCGCGATTGACCGATCTTGAAAGTCAGGCTGGCCCTTGGCAGTCAATGGCGCTTGAACAGGCAGCAGGGTTGGCTCTGCGGTCGGGTGATCGTAAAGCGGCAATGACCAAATATGAATCACTGGCAGGTTTGTCGGATATTCCGGCTGGGGTGCGTCAACGAGCGCGTCAGATGGTGCAAATTTTAAAAGGGTAATGCGCGGCGCATAGCGCCAAGCCTTTATTTGAAAAGTATGAATCTGGCGAAACAAAATTGGTTTCAAACGCATGCTAGGGGAGTTGTCATGACGGCAAGGGGAATCTTGATGAATGGTCGGTCTTTGCTGCATCCATTATTGTCGGTGCTTGGCAAATCGCTTTCGGCCGGATTTGTCTTGCTTGCGCTATCAGCCTGTTCAGAATCTGAATTGATCCTTGATGGTGATCGTATTGCCATCATTACGGCAAGCGATATGATTGCCGCTGATCCGGCGGCACTTGCCGAAGGTGCGGGCTTGCCTGAAGCGATTGATATCCTAAATGCAGGCCGTCCCGGGCTAAGCGCTGGTCATACTGGCGGTAATGTCAAAGCAGCCTTGCCGTTCAAGCGGACATGGCGCGCGTCAATTGGTGGGTCTGGCGATAGCCTGACCGAGCTTGCCCAGCCGATGGTGGCGGGTGAGCAGGTCTTTACCGTTGCACCAAATGGCACGGTCACCGCATTTGACATAAAAACCGGCAAAACCAATTGGCAGGTGAGCATTGAAGAATTTACCGATGATCCATTGCCGGGGATTGCTGGCGGGCTGGCGGTTCGCGGTGAGACATTATTTGTTCATGCTGGTGGGCGCAGTCTGGCGGCATTGTCGGTGCAGGATGGCTTAGCAATATGGTCAATATCGCTGCGTTTGCCGGTTCGCGGCGGGCCAACGGTAATCGGACAAGAAGCCATTGCCGTAACCGATCTTGACGGTAATATTTTCGCCTATTCAGCCAATGATGGTTCGCTTTTCTGGGAACGCGCAGGCTTGCCGGTCAATACGGTTGTTTATGGTGCGCCGTCACCAGCCTTTGCCAATGATCAATTGGCTGTGGCGGGCTATGGCGGTGATATCAGCCTTCTCGAAGCCAATTCAGGACAGATTATCTGGTCTGATACATTGGCTGCATTCAGCCCGCGTACCCCGCTTCAGCGGCTTGGTGACATTCGGGCGCATCCTGTTTTTGACGGCGGTCTTGTTTTTGCGGTCTCGCAAGCAGGGCAAATCGCGGCGTTTAATGCGCGGTCAGGCTTGTTGATTTGGGATCAGCCGATTGGCGGTATTGAAATGCCGTGGGTCGCAGGCAAATCACTGTTTCTACTAACCATTGATGGACGGCTTTATGCCTTGCGCCGCAGTGATGGCGCGGTGCGCTGGATTGCCGATTTGCCCGGTGCCTTGCCAAAGGGTGTTGTCGCATCGGAAGACATTCCGCGTTATGTCGGGCCGGTCGTGGTTGATGGTAAGGTTATGGTCATTTCAAAATCGGGAAGCCTTTTTGCCTTTGACGCTGATACCGGTGATGGCGGCAAGACGATTGATGTTGGAACCGATGTTGTGACTGCACCGCAATTGGCAAGCGGCATGATGTTTGTCCTAAGCGGCAATGGCACGCTTACGGCTTTTGAATAGGATCGTTATTATTTTATGACTGTTACTTTTGCCATTGTTGGCCGCCCGAATGTTGGGAAATCAACGCTGTTTAACCGGTTGATTGGCCGTCAGCACGCGATTGTTGACGACCAGCCAGGGGTGACGCGTGATCGCCGTGAGGGGCAGGGATATCTTGCCAGCTTGGCCTTTACCGTTATTGACACGGCCGGTCTTGAAGAGGCTGATGACGGCTCGCTTGAGGCGCGGATGCGTCGTCAAACCGAAATGGCCATTCGCGATGCCGATATCACTTTGATGGTTGTCGATGCCAAAGCTGGGGTCACGCCGGTTGACAAGTTTTTTGCCAGCGAAATCAGAAAATCGGGCGCGCGGGTCGTGCTGTTGGCGAATAAATGCGAGGGCAAGGCAGGTGCTGCTGGCCTGTCGGAGGCATGGGCGCTTGGGCTTGGCGAGCCAGTGCCAATTTCAGCAGCGCATGGCGAGGGGCTTGTCGATTTGCATGATGCCATGCTGGCGGCAGCGCAGGCCATCGGGCTTGGCGATGTTCTGACCGGCGATGCTGATAATGGTGCTGATGACCATTTATTCACCGATTCTGATGGGCTTGATGAAAAGCTTGATGCCGATGGCAATCCCATTGATGTTTGGCAGGATGAACAGGTCAGCCAGCCAATGCGCATTGCCATTGTTGGCCGCCCAAATATGGGAAAATCAACGCTGATCAACAGCTTGATTGACGAAGACCGTTTATTGACCGGCCCTGAAGCGGGAATCACGCGCGATTCAATCGAAGTGCCATTTCAATGGAATGGCAAGCCTTACAAGCTTGTTGATACGGCCGGAATGCGTCGGCGGGCACGAATTGCCGACAAGGTTGAAAAGCTGATGGTCGATGATGCGTTGCGCGCGGTTCAATATGCTCATCTTTGCGTTTTATTGATTGATGCCACCGAAGAAATCCACAAACAGGATTTATCAATTGCCCGCCTGATCGAAGATGAAGGCCGGGCGATTGTTATCGGGGCGAATAAATGGGATGCGGTTCGCGATAAACAGGCGGCAAGCGGCCAGATTTCGGATCGGCTGCAAACCTCGCTTGCGCAATTGCGCGGCGTTCCGGTTGTGCAAATGTCAGGGCTGCATAAAAAGGGTCTTAGCAAGCTTCTTGATGCGGCTGATGAGATGTATGGCATTTGGAACACGCGCATTTCCACCGGCCGGTTGAATCGGTGGCTTGATGCGATGCTCGAAGCGCATCCGCCGCCATTGGTCGAGGGGCGCCGGCTTCGCATTCGCTATATGACCCAGATTAAAACCCGCCCGCCGACATTTGCATTATTTGTCAGTCGTCCGGCTGACCTGCCAGAAAGCTATCTTCGCTATCTGACAAGCGGGCTGCGGGCTGATTTCGGGTTGCGCGGTGTGCCAATCCGCATGGTGATGCGCAAGCGCGAAAACCCGTTTGCGCCAAGCTAGGCTTTGGCCAATTGATCCGATAATACCGCCCCGATACGTGCCAGAAGCGCGGTGATGTTTTCGCTTCCCTGCGGATCAAGCGTATATTTGCGCGTCATATAAAGGCGGCGGTTGATCTCGATCTGGATTGATTGCTGGCGCGTGGCGGCGTGGCCGTAATTTTTGGTGATATAGCCACCAGCATAAGGATGGTTCCAAGCAAGGCTATAGCCAGCTTCGGTAATGGTTTTTGCCAGAAGATCGCCAATTACCGGATCAAGCGTGCTGTGATGCAGGTCGCCAAGCACGAAATCGGCAAGCGGTTTGTCATGCTGGTCATGCGATGGCATTGAATGGCAATCAATCAGCAGTGACCGGCCAAAATGGCTATGGGCGGTGGCCAAGGCGGCTTGCACCGCCTGATGATAGGGTTTATGGACAAGCGCAATGCGGCTTTCCACCTCGTCTGACGGCAGTAATTGCCGATGGATCACCTCACGCGCGGCGGTTAGGCGCGGCAACAGCCCATAACCAGCCCGAACATGGCGTGATGCGGCAGCGGCGGTATTGGCCGCGGCTGGCGGCGAGGTAAACATGGCAGTATCAAGCGCATCAACCGGCCGGTTTACATCGATATAGGCTCGCGAAATCTGGTTGTTGATACAGGTGATGCCATGATCGCGAACGCTGCCGATCAATTGATCAACACCAAAATCCTCAAGCCCGCGAAGAGCATTTACATCGGCAATGCTGGCAGCGATAAATTCGGCCGGATAAACCCGCCCCGCATGCGGCGATGACAAGACCACTGCGCTTGGTTGGCAATGCGATGGCGGGGTCAAGATTTCGGCAGCGGTAAAATGCGGCGCGGCAAGCGCGACCAGCGGCATGATTACCGGCCCCAGATCATCGCGTCTTGATGCGGCAGTTGACGCAATCGGCGCGGGATTATGGGTGGGGGTAATTGCGGGATCAACCACCGGATGATTGGCAGGATTAACCGCAAAATGGGCATCTGACTTTGGCGCGGTTTCTATGCTCATGAGCATATTCTAACTTGCGATTATGATGGCGACAATAGCCAAGTTTTGCGCCGCCTTGGCATTTGCCGCAAATTGACGGCAGGTTTTGTGATATCTGACCGGAATTGGCCGAAAAAAGGCTTGATATGACCGGCCGGTTGGTGCAGATATAGCCAGTGGCCAGCATTACCGCGCAAATGGCCCGTCGGTTGGCACAATGCCAGCATCGACATGATTGTTATGCTGGTTTGATGGCTGACCATATGAAATGGTGTGGGGGTGTAGCTCAGCGGGAGAGCACTTCGTTGACATCGAAGGGGTCACAGGTTCAATCCCTGTCACTCCCACCATTTTTCCCTAGTAAATACAGTGCGTTACTATGTAGTCAGCAGTAACGTGATGATAGCCCAGATGCTTCTGTGGGGAACTTTTTCCCCCAAAGGAGTGAATAAATGGCTAGTTTTGAGAACCGAAGTGGTCGTGTTCGTGCAATCGTACTCACTAACGGAAAAAAACAATCTGCAACATTTAATACCAAATCTGAGGCTGTTCTTTGGGCTGCCCACAAGGAAAGTGGGCTAGCAATATCAAAAGAACAGGCGACCCAATTTGCAGCTAGCGGTCGGTATCTTCCTGCGTCATTACGTCCCATTCTAGAGCGTTATCTTGGCGAGGTTACCCCAACAAAACGTAGTGCTGAAAACGAGGCTGTTATGCTTGTGGGTTTGCTCAAGCATGAAGGTGTTTTAGACGTACCTTGCAAGACTTGCGGAAAGCACATTTCAACAATTTTCGTGACAGTCTTCTGGAGAGCCTCAAGCCATCTTCAGTGAGGCGTTATTTCGACATCATCAAACACGCTAGCAAAGTTGCTCAAGATGATTGGGAATGGATTTCACCCTATGACATCGTGTCTCAGGTAACTGTGTCTGTGCCGCCACCCGGTAACATCGAGCGTGTCACAGATGGTATGCTTAACGATTTATACAATACGTCACTAGCAGCCACTCGTGTCATTTGGATGGTTCTGTTGATTAAGGTTGCTCTTGGTACTGGTCTGCGCCGCAAGGAACTGACTGACCTTGATTGGTATTGGGTCGATTTCGACAAGAAGCTAATATTCGTCAACAAGACCAAAAACGGATATGCACGCATCATTCCTATGTCAGTTGAAGTTGAGCAAACCCTGACGGTCTTATGGCTGGCTAGTGAAACACAGGCTGGTAAGGTGTTTGATATTACGCCCAACGCTATCAAGCTCGCGTTTGCTCGATTGTTGAAAGCATCTGGCGTCAAGATGCATTTTCACGATCTACGTCACGAAGCCATCAGCCGACTGTTTGAGCAGGGGCTAACCCCTATCGAGGTTGCCAGTATAAGCGGTCATAGAACGCTCAAGACACTGATGCGCTACAGCCACGCCGATGTGAACGCCACCCTTGCTAAGTTGAGAGGAGCGTTGTCATGATCCAGCAAACCTTTGTGTAATTTATGGCGCCCCCGGTAGTGGTAAATCGTTTTGTGCTCTCGATATCGGGCTGTCTATCGCTTTTGGGATGCCTTGGCATGATAAGCCAACCCAGCAAGGCTCTGTGCTGTACATAGCTGGAGAAGGTGTTAGTGACCTCAAGCGTCGAGTGAAGGCGTTCCAGCACTATCACGGGCTCGGCCCTATGGGTTCATTTTATGTGCTTCAGCAAGCGGTAAATTTTTGAGATGAGCTGAGTGTTCAGCGCTTGCTGCGATCGATTGATAGGGTGGGTGGTGATTTCAGTGCGATCTTTGTGGATACCGTCGCTAGAGCTTTGCCCGGCAGCGATGAGAACAGTGCAACAGATATGGGCGCGTTTGTTGATGCCTGTGACCGTATTAGGCATCACACGGGTTCTGCGGTAATAGGTGTCCAATCACTCAGGCAAGGACATTAGCCGCGGTATGCGCGGCTCCAGCGCCTTGCTAGGGGCTGTTGATACGTCTATCGACGTAAAGAACAATGCAGGCGTGATTTGCCTCAAAAACGAAAAGCAAAAGGATCACGCTGAGCATCCGCCGATTTACCTCAAGATGAAGGAAATAGTGCTGATAGATGGCTCTAGCGTGGTACTGGAGTTAATCGGCAGTTATGGTGGCAAAAGCCCCGCCAAACGTCCTAAATTCGGCTATGCTCGCCAATATGCGGCCTATCAGGCGCTACGGAACCTTTTGATTGATAAAAGTGTTAACAAGGTTCCCGTGAGCGGTTGGCATAAGGCGCATGCTGACAAATCTCCGGACTTGACCCCGGCTAAACGCAAAGACGCACGGCAGCAACTTCAAGATAAAGGCTTGGTAGTCATTAACGACAGTATGGTTTGGATAAACCGAGAGGTAGAGTCAAATATGGTACCTTATTATGACCCAGAAGACTAAATTCTGGCACAAAATGTGGGTGGGGTGGGGTACCCCCTATAGGGTACCCACCAACCCCACATGTGCTGAGATCTTTTTACCGACCGCTCCTGAAACCATCCCACCAATAGACCAAGGCCTGATAATGAACTTACAATTAAAGTGGACCAATCAAATGTGGCCAATCACGATGTCAAAAGGCTAATCTATATTCAAAAATTAGACTACCGCTGTCACGAATGCCAATGCTCTCGTATGACAATTTTATCATGCTCTCATTGCCTTTGGGTTTCGTAAGCTGCAAACCTAATCCATAGCCACATGCGTCTTTGCGTGATGAATCCTCATATTTTTCACAAATTAACTTTGGAGAAATAGTAATGATATCATCACCGAAGAACGAACCACTTTTTTTAGACTGGTAACTCAGTTGAGGGCTCACAGTAACTTTCAACAGTTGCTGGCTATTTACGGTTTGAATAATTTGTTTTTCATCAACTGCAGTTATGACTTTCGACAGAGCATCCTGTTTGCTTGTTGTCCCCAAAACGAACGAAGCATTGGGCTGTAATTCAACCCTTGTCTCTTTGTCCAATTGATCAAAATTTAGAGGAGTATAACCCGTTAAATTTATACCAGCAACAATACTGCTGTTGTCAAAGTCAGAAGTTAAACTCATCTCTGAATTAGCAACATCCATTTCATATTCTGCTTTACTGACTGTTACGAATCCGTCCAATACGAGGTTGGTGTCAATTGAGGATATTGCGTACATCGAGAGTGAAAAGTTTTTTTGTTTGACTTCACCTTTAAGGCCTCTAGAAAATTTAGTTCTGCCACTTCCGATGCCGGCTGCTACTCCAGTTGTTAAGCCATTACCGTCCTCAGTTTGATATGCAACTTTCAGCCGGCCTGTATGTTCCGAAGATCTGCCTTTATACTTATGAATCTGAACATCACTCATAACAATTAAACGTGATCCTAATTTTGAAAGTTTAGTGTCCACAACAATTTTTTCGTCTAATTTAAATGAATGGTCATCTGCCGTAATGCCTCCAGAAAATGAATATTTTTGATTGCCAATTTGCATAGTTGTTTGAGCATTGTTCCTAGATTTTGAGAGAAATTGTAGGTTCTCAGAATTGGATGAAGCTATATGGCCTGCTCGAACAAAGTCAGCAAATCCACTTTCAAACGTCACCAACCCCTCAAGGGATGTGCCCACTTCGTGTGAAAAATTAGAGGAAACATCAGTGGCATATTCAGTGTTTGCTTCTGTAGCATTTAAAACCCCGATGACAACAGATGGGCCGTAAACATAGAATGTTTGAGGAAAATCAACTGGCTGCAAATCAGGCGTCGCAGTGTCGTGATCTCTATACGTTGTGATTACAATGTAATAGGTTTGATTTGCATTAAGAAGTAAATTAGATATTTGTGGGCACAGACTCGCTGTGGTACACCCAACAATGGTCACACCTGGTGGGACAGTATTACTA
>ENA-OQVM01001920-OQVM01001920.1-marine-metagenome-genome-assembly--contig:-NODE-1920-length-25789-cov-7.633595_pt1 | contig 25789 bp, 18 predicted proteins | sample MGYA00237776_ERZ505498 | MGnify/ENA primary metagenome ERZ505498 (study PRJEB26159, sample SAMN06265151) | marine metagenome | isolation source: Helgoland LTER site | place: Germany:Helgoland, sampling...
CTGGCAACTGCACGCAATATTGCTGTCACTGGCGCTGTGACTGGTTCGACCAGCTTTGACGGCTCGGGCAATGTCAGCATCAGCACAACGGCAACTGCTGACCCTACGTTGACGCTTTCTGGTGATGCATCAGGTTCTGCTACGTTTACGAATCTTGGCAATGCTACTCTTACTGTTACTGTTGCTGATGATAGCCATAACCACGTTATCTCAAACGTAGATGGTTTGCAGACTGCTTTAAATGCAAAGTACGATGCGTCAAACCCCAATGGCTATACCACCTACACGGCAAACCAGAGTTTAAATACGAGTAACAGCCCATCGTTTGCGGGTGTAAACATCAACGGCAATCTTAACGCTGTAGATAACATATACCTTGCAGGCGTTCTTTACCACGAAGGCGATACTGACACCCGACTGACGTTTGGTACTAATAATATGGTTCTGCGGACTGGTGGAACTGACAGGGTACTTATAGACGCCTCAGGCGTCCGATTAGGCGACAGTGGCAACGGCTACTTCCAGCCTGTCTCTGGCAACTACGGCTCTGTGCAGATTGATGGAGGAGCGCATGGTGGTTGGGAAGGCTACAGCATTGGTGGTCATTCTGTGTTTATGTCGCAAGGCAGTGAGACAGGGCTTTATAATGACGCTAACAATGAATGGCTTGTACAGTGCACTCATAATGGCTCAACAAGGTTATACTACAACGGCTCGTCCAAGCTGGAAACCACTGGCGCCGGTGCCTCTGTAAATGGAGACCTAACCGTAACAGGTGGTGACATTTCACTTAGCGGTACGGGCCGCATTCAGGGTGTGGATACAGTTTCGTCTGGAACTGACGCAACAAACAAAACTTACGTTGATAATGCAGTAGCATCAGCCGCTCCAAGCTATTCTGCTACAGCGTCTGGTTCGATAGCAAACGGTGCGCCAGTAGTTGTTAACTCTAACGGTACACTCTCCTCTGTCGCCATTGGGTTACAAACACAATTTGTAGCTGATGAAGGGACCACCACGTTTACAAATAGTGGCACCCAGTTTACCGGGCAGTACACATGTACTTACGTTCCTAATCAAGGCTGCTTTCTTGCAACTGGTAGAATTTCTGGCGTAAGTAACTATCATGGTTGTGTCGGTGTTATGAACGACTCAGGTGAGATGTCTTGGGGTGCGCAGCAAGATTTAGGTTTCGCAACTGGAGGCGGTTATGATAGCGGTGCTGTCGTCGCTTGCTATGATGCTACCGTAGGCAAAGTAATTATAGCCTATAATGCAAATACCGACTTAAGAGTAGTGCCTATCGCTGTTGATGGCGCTGCTAAAACAGCATCTGCAGGAAGCTCTTCAACCGTAGACTCAAGCGCATCTCCGGCAGGTATGGGAATGGTATATGGCTCTGGGTTTGCAGGTTGTGCAGTTGCCTACAAGAGATCTACCAATATTCTCAGGATGGTTATTGTTAAGGGTTCTGCGGGGGCCACATCTGTAAGCGCTGGCTCTCCCTTAACAGTTGAAAGCCAATCAAATACTTGGTTTGGCCTGGAGTATCACCCAACACACAACCGAGTAGTTGCGGTATACAATGCACCTTACTACCCAAGTGTAGGTCTATTTTCGGTTAGCAATTATTCCGTATCTAAAGTTACCTCATCTCAGCTAGGTTCGGGTAATATTAGCTACTACAACAACTACATTGAACAACATACGATTTCGTTTGACCCAACAGCTGACAAGTTCTTCGTCGCATATAATAGGGACTTTGCAAACCTTCGTGGTCGTACGTTTTCAGTAACCACGAATAGTATCTCAATAGGCGGGGAAGGTACTATTGCCAGTGGTTCGCCTAGTGCTATACGAACTGTCTTTAACAGCGTCCCCGGAAACGTAGGTATTGTTTATACTCAATCTTCCAACTCAGGTAAGTTTGCGACTGTTACTCTCAACTCTAATAATACTTTTACGGTTAATAATAGCGGCCTAGCCTTCGGCTCTGGTAAGATAGTTAAACAGCACGACCTTGCTTATGACCCTGTTAATAACCATACGCTCCTTTCCTTCAGGGACGAAGCTGGTGGCGCTATTGAACCGAATTATGCTACCTTTAAAACTACTCAAAATGGTACCAATCTAAAGTCTGGTAACTTCATAGGTATTTCTAACGGCAGCTATTCTAATGGACAAACAGCGACAGCCCAACTTTCAGGGTCGGTTGATGATGCTCAATCAGGTTTAACACCGGGAAGTGCATACTATGTGCAAGGCTCGGGCGGTATTGGCCCTTCTGCGTCTAGTCCGTCTGTTCTTGCTGGGACAGCTGTTTCCTCAACTAAACTGGTTATAAAATGACCACCAAAGACGGCTGGCACATAAGCCGAAGTGTCCCCGCAACTCTTCCCACAAGTGTTGATTGATACGGTAAACAGAAAGACTGATAAATGGACAAACGTACAGTATCATCCGCGCATGAGCGCATAGACGGCCTTGAAAAGGAGGTGATCGCTATAAAGACTGAAGTTAAAATCCAATTCAAAGATTTGTTTGGGCGTGTGAAGCGGATGGAAAGCATTATGATCGCAGCAACGGCGTCTATTATTGGGCTTTTAGTCGCTGTGTTGACAAAGATGGGCTAAAATTGTGGACCCGGTGAGTATCACGTTAATGGCAACCGGAGCTTACAAGACGCTCCGAGCTGGCCTTGATACTTACAAGGATATTTCCGAGATGGGGCAGTCTTTAGCAACCTGGGGTAAGGCGTGTGCCGACTTTAACCACCTCGAGGAGCGGCAAAAGAACCCTCCGTTTTGGCAAAAGACCTTCAAGGGATCAGATGAAGAAACAGCAATTTTGATCTGGTCAAAAAAAGAAGAGCTTTCCAGAATGAGGAGCGAATTAAAAGATTACATTTCATGGCATTACGGGCCAAAAAAATGGGAGGAAGTGCTCGGTATTGAGGCTCAGATGCGCAAACAGCGCAAGGATGAAATCTACCGCAAGCAAGCTCAAATAGATGCTGTGATTAACTTTGCTATCGGAACTGTGATTTTTGCAATTAGTGGAGGCGCTTTGTTTTTGTTTTTTTATTTCTGGGGTCAACACCAGGGGCGTTGGTAGATGTTTTTTTTGGTCTGGTTCATGTTTAGTAACAACAGCATTGAAAGCTACCAGCTTGATCAGTTTTCAACTCAGATGGAATGTGACGAAGCCCTTGATGATGCAAAGGTTTTAATAACAAACAGCACCACGGTAGTATATTGCTTTGAGGTTATACCGAAATAAACGGGGGGATTACATTGTGTATGACGAAGATATGAGAGTTGTGATTATCACCCACCACAAACGTTATGCCATTGAGTATGCCAGGAGTTTAAAAGATGACTGAATATGATCTGAACAAAAACGGTAAGATTGACGACGACGAGCGCGAGTTGATGCTTGAGGACCGTCGTTTGCGCATGGAGGATGCAGATCACAAGCGCGATGCTCAACTCCGCATGACGTGGTTTGCTTTGTTTGGTCTGTTGATTTACCCGGTCGGCATCGTTGCGGCAGATATGTACGGATACGACACAACAGGGCAACTTCTTGCTGACATCGCACCTACATATTTCATAGCCATTTCTGGGTTGGTTGCGGCTTTCTTTGGGTTCAGCGCAATGGGAGCTAAGAAATGATGAACTTACTAAGCACGGCACTTGGTCCGATAGCCAATCTTGCTGGCTCATGGCTCCAAGGTAAGGCTGATAAAAACGCAGCAACTGCGCAGTTGAGGCTGGTTGAAGCTAAAAGCAAAGCAAAAATCCTATTATCCAAAGAGACATCCACTGCCGATTGGGAGCGGATTATGGCTGAAGGTACGCAGTCATCGATCAAGGACGAGGTGGTAACTTTTGCCGTCCTTATACCCGTCATTCTGTGCTTCATACCTGGGATGGAAGAAACAGTGAAGAACGGTTTCGACCGCCTTTCTGAGCTGCCTGATTGGTACACATGGTTGGTCTTCACTGTATGCACAGCAGCGGTTGGCATTCGGGGTGGCAAGCAATTTTTCGGAGGTAAAAAATGAAAGAGAACTGGGAAACGTTTTTTGAAATGCTGATAAAGCATGAAGGTGGCTTTACTGACGATCAGCGCGACAAAGGAAACAGTAAGGGTGACGGCCACGGCAACGAAGGCAGCACAATGCTTGGTGTTACTTCGTGGAACTGGGCGAAATATACCGGCAAGCCTGCACCGAAAGAAGTGATGCGTAAGCTGACCGTTGATGATGTTAAGCCTCTTTACAAAAAGAACTACTGGGATGCGGTTAAGGCAGATGAACTTCCTTCTGGTGTAGACGTAAGCTGCGCCGACCTTTGTGTTAACGCCGGACCAGGCCGCGCTGCCAAGATTTTGCAGCGTTCAGTGTCTGCAACGGCTGATGGTGCTATCGGACCTAAAACTATTGCAGCGGTGTATGACTTTGATCCCGTGGATGTGCTTCACAAATATTATGATGGTCGTGAGGCTTTTTATCGCTCTCTTGACGATTATAAAATCTACGGAAAGGGCTGGAGTAGGCGCAATACTGAAACTCTGGAAAAGGCGTTGGATTTAGCCAATGAGTGAGAACAAGCGTTTTGACGAGCTAGATAAAAAGATTGCATCGGCGCGCAGGCTTAAAAAAGCTATTGAGTGCCGGACTAGCTTTGTCGATTTTGTTAAGTACACGATGCCTGATGCGGATGATCCAGAGAACATTGACGAAAGCATGTTTAAGGATGCGAAGCACCATCGAGCGTTAGCCAAGGTTCTGGAGAAGGTAGAAAAGGGCCACATTCCGCGTCTGATCGTATCTATGCCGCCCAGGCACGGTAAATCGGAGTTAGTTTCGCGCCGGTTCGTACCTTGGGTGCAGGGTCGCGATCCGTACCGCAATGTGATCTTTGCTACCTATAACGAAGACTTTGCGAAAGATTTTGGTGCAGATGTCAGAAATATTATGACGCTGCCGCAATACAAGCATGTTTTCCCGAGCTTTGGGTTGCGCAAGGGCGGTGCATCGAAGTCGAGGATACAAACAACGTCTGGCGGCATGTCGGTATTTGTTGGTCGAGGTGGTTCGATCACTGGCCGTGGCGGCGATTTTGTTATTCTTGACGATCCGATCAAGGATAGCTTAGAGGCCAACAGCCCGACGTTGCGGGAACAGCTGTCGCAGTGGTTTACTCAAGTTTTGATGACGCGCCTTATGACAGCATCAGCATCTATTGTTATCGTTCAGACGCGCTGGCATGAGGATGATCTTATTGGTCGTCTTACGGACCCCACAAACCCGCATTACAGCCCCGAGGAGGCTGCAAAGTGGAAGATTATTAACTTACCGGCATTAGCGGAAGATGAAGACCCTCTTGGGCGCAAGCCGGGTGAACTGTTGTGGCCCGAGCGGTTTGATATGGAGTTTATGGAGGCGCAGCGGCGTCTTGATCCGCGTGGCTTCAGTGCTTTGTATCAAGGCAGGCCGACAGCGGAAGACGGTGATTTATTTCGGCGCGAAAATATCAAATACTTTAATCGCAAAGACGTTCCAGACGATATGCGTATTTACGCAGCTTCAGATCATGCTGTTGGAGTTGATAAGACGCGGAACGATGCGACGTGTTTGTTGATTGTGGGCGTCGACAGAAACGACGACATATTCTTGTTGGATTGCTGGTGGGAAAAGCGAACTACAGACAAGGTTGTGGACGCCATGTTGGAGCTGATGCGCAAGTGGAAGCCTCTTATTTGGTGGGCTGAAAAAGGCCACATATCCAAGGCTATTGGTCCGTTCTTGCGCAAACGCATGGGCGAGGAAAAGGTTTACTGCCGGATTGAGGAAGTCACGCCAGTAGCGAACAAGGTTCAGCGCGCACAGTCTATACTGGGCCGTATGGCTATGAATAAGGTATTGTTCCCGCGTCAATCTGTGTGGACTCAAAAGGCAACTGACGAGCTTTTAAAGTTTCCCAATGGGCGAAATGACGACTTTGTAGACACCCTTGCTTGGGTGGGGATGGGCTTGGCTCGACTAACCACCCCTGGAGGTGGTATAGTGAAATCAGATAGTCGTCCAAAAGTCGGTACGTTGGCGTGGGTTAAGTGGGATTCCGCACAACGTCGTAAGCAGCAATTTTTGGAAAACAAAACTGGTGGTTGGTAATGCACGAAGAAATGATGATAGATACGACAGACGAAGAGCGGTCAGAACCTACACAACGTCGAACTGCGCTGGTTAATCAATGGCTGGCTAAAGTGAAGCACGCTAAGAAGTTTCACGAAAAGTCGTTTAAGCAAATGCGAACTGACATGGACGCTGTGCTTAATGGCTATGATGAAAAGAACTGGTCTGCTGATAATTACGTCGCCAATATATTACAGCGCCACGTTCAGCAACGCACGGCTGCTCTTTACGCTAAAAACCCCAAGGCAGTAGCCAAGCGGCGCAACCGTATGTCGTATGAGGTTTGGGATGGCGATGCTGAAACATTGGCTCAAGCGTTTATGGCCTCTGAGGCGTCGTCGCAAAACGGATTACCCGTGCCGCCAGAAGCCTCGATGATTATTCAAGACTACATGAATGGCAAGAACGAGAGCAAGATGCTCGATAACGTCGCAAAGACGCTCGAAAATCTCTTTGACTACTACATGAAAGAACAGCAACCAGCGTTCAAGGCACAAATGAAGGCGCTGGTTCGGCGCGTTATTACTACTGGCGTTGGCTTTGTGAAGGTAGGTTTTCAGCGTGACGTTGATAGGGCACCGGAAGTTGCGGCTAAAATTGCTGACGTTCAAGCACAAGTGGATTTTCTTCGCCGCGTAGCTGAAGAGGCTCAAAAGGGTAAAATTCAAAAGGATGATCCAGAGATCGAAGAGCTGATGCTTTCAATGCAGACGCTCTTAGAGGAGCCTATGGTAACTATTCGCGAAGGCTTGGTGTTTGACTTCCCAGAGGCCAATTCCATTATTGTAGACCCTCGATGCCGTCAGCTGCGCGGGTTCGTTGGTGCGGAATGGATTGCCCACGAAATGTATTTAACGCCAGACGAAGTAAAAGAGATTTACGACGTCGATCTCAAAGACAAGTACCGCACATATGATATGAAGGGTCGGTCAACTGGCCCATACGATGAATACCGTCAGCGATCTTCGCATGACGATATTAACGGTGAAGGCGCGCCTGATGGTCTAGTACAAATCTTTGAGGTGTATGACCGCAAGACTGGCGTTCAGTATTGTCTTGCCGATGGTCACAATGACTTTTTGCGTGAACCTATGGGGCCAGACGTAAAAGTTGAAACATTTTGGCCTATCTTCTCGCTGGTTTTTAACGAGATAGAGCATAAGGATTACCTTTACCCACCTTCAGACGTCAGCCTTTTGATGCCTATGCAGCACGAATACAATCGGGCAAGGCAAGGCTTGCGTGAGCATAGACGCGCCAATCGTCCTAAGTATGCAGCACCGGCTGGTGTTCTTGAGGATGTGGATAAGGAAAAGCTGGCTACGCACCCAGCAAACGCTGTTATCGAGCTACAGGCGCTTGCAGCTGGTCAGAAGGTCAATGACGTTATTCAGCCGATAGGTCAGATTGGCATTGATCCAAATCTCTACGAAGTACGCACTATATTTGACGACATCCAGCTTGTTGTCGGCGCGCAAGAGGCTCAGTTTGGTGGGCTGTCCCGAGCTACGGCGACAGAGACATCGATTGCCGAAAGCGCGCGTATGTCAACGATGGGCGCAAATGTTGACGAGCTAGACAGCTTTATGTCGGAAATGACGCGCGCTGCCGGTCAAGTCGTTTTGGCGAATTTGTCTATCGATGAAGTTAAGAAGATTGTTGGCCCCGGCGCTGTTTGGCCGGAGATGACACGCGATCAAATAATGGAGGAGATTTATCTGGAGATCGAAGCGGGATCGACGGGTAAACCTAACCGCGCAGCCGAGCTTGCAAACATTGAGCGGATTATGCCGTTCTTGCTGCAAATACCGGGTATCGACCCCAAGTGGCTGGCTAAAGAATTGCTTAAACGTCTTGATGACAAGCTCGAGCTTGATTCAGCGTTTGCAGATAAGATTCCTAGTATTGTTGCAATGAACCAAGCGCAACAGCCGGGAACTGGTGATCCAGCTTTGCAGGGTCCACCAGGAGGGGGTGCAGATAATGCACCGAGGCAGCTTCCAGGGGGCGGGGGAGGCCCAGCGCCGATGGGAGCTAATAACCAGTAAATTTTTGCATTTTGTTGAAAACTACGATCAACAGATGTAAAATAAAAGGAGAAGGACGCTAAGATGGTTGAAGAAACCGAGGTTGCGGAACCGTCCACCGAGACCGAAGTAATCGAGGACGATAATGCGGTGTCGTCTGCCGCAGAAAGCGAAACCGAAGCGGATTTGTTGAGTGTCATACAAGACGCGATGCAGCCCGAAGAGGAAACAGAGTCGCACTCTGAAGACGAGGTTGAGGAACCGGATACGCTTGCAGCTGAGTCTGATGCTAAAAACGATGAAGTAGTCGATGACGCAGAGGATTTTTCTGACGAACCGTTTCATAAACATCCACGTTTTAAGAAAGTATTGGAAGAACGGAACTCATACAAGGATAGTGCTGAAAAGTTTAGCGTGATGCAGAATTACCTGATGGACAACCAACTGTCTGGTGACGAAGCCGCAAAAGGTTTGGAGATCATGGCTTTGATGAAAGCCGATCCAATGGCCGCACTTAATGCTCTAAAACCGTATGTGCAGAATTTATCCCAAGCAGCTGGAATTGTGCTGCCGAAAGATATTCAGACCCGTGTTGACGATGGCTACTTAGACGAAGATGCGGGACGAGAGTTAGCGGTTGCGAGAGCTGGTGAGCAAAGGGCTAACGCCCAAGTAAATCAATATGCCCAAGCGCAGCAACAGAACGTCGCGCGGCAGCATATTAACTCGCTGGCTGAAACGGTGACTGCGTGGGAAGAGAAAGCCCGACAGTCTGACCCTGACTTTAACCTCAAGCAAGAAGAAATTGATGACCGGATTAGGGTTATGGTTTCAGAGCGAGGAAGGCCAAATACGCCGCAAGATGCAATATCTATGGCGAAAGAGGCTTATAATGCGGTCAACACCCGTTTCCAAACGCGCTTTGCAGACCGACGCCCAATTAAGACGGCATCAGGTGGCAAAATTGGAGGAAGCCCACAAGCGGAACCACAGTCGTTACAAGACGCGATTGCCAATGCTTTGGGCAACTCATAACACAGTTAGGAAAGTAAGATGGCTTTTTCATCAGCCGAACTAGACAACATCGCTAACGCTGCCCTCGATTACTACATCGACAAAGGCAACGTTTATTCTCAATCACTGCAAGATAAACCTTTGCTCAAAGCAATGGACTCTGGGTCTAAGACATTCCCAGGGGGCAAAGGTGAAATGAGTGTAGCCGTAAAGGGTACTTACACCACTTCAGTTTCTGGCTACACGCATAACGATACAGTAACTTATGCAAACCCAGCAAACATCAAGCGCGCAAACTACTCTTGGAAAGAGCATCACGCTGGTATTTCCTTGACGCTGACCGAACTTAAAAAGGACGGTATTAGCGTTACGGATAGCACCACATCTTCTGGTGTTTCTAACCATTCTGGGCGCGATCAAACGGTTCTTGCAAACTTGTTTGAAGACAAGCTGGACGACATGATGGAAGGGTACACGCGCGGTATCAATGACTTCCTTTATGGCGACGGCACGGCAGACGCTAATGCGATTGCTGGTATTCAGACTTTAGTTTTGGATGATCCGACTGTTGTTGGCACTACTGTTGGCGGTTTGTCTACAGTGTCTAACACATGGTGGCGCAACCGTTCTAACGTTGCGATTTCTACAACGTCTGGCGGTCAAGAGCTGATTGAAACTCTTCATTCAGAAATGCGCCAACTCAAGCGTTTTGGTGGTAAACCAAACGTTGCAGTTTGTGGTTCTGCGTTCTTGGATCGTCTTGGTGACGAACTTCGCCGCAATGGTAACTACTCTCAGACTGGCTTCTCACGCGGCCAAAACATCGCAATGGGCGAAATCAGCTACAACGGTCTGACCTTCGCTTATGACCCGACGCTCGATGATCTGACAATTTCTGGCAAAACTCCCAGCAAACGTTGCTACATCATCGATTCATCTAAGCTGTGCATGTACTACATGGACGGGGAAAAGATGAAACGTCACAGCCCTGCGCGTCCAGCGGATCAGTACGTTATGTATCGCGCTATCACTACTACTGCGGCACTTTCGGCAACTCAGCTGAACTGCCACGGTGTTTATGAAATTGCATAATTTCAAAAGGGGGGGCGCGGTGCGCCCCTCCATCACAATCAGGAGAAAACCATGTTTCAATTATGTAGGTGCACGGTCGCTATTGGTGGGGATATTCGTAGCGTTGTACCAAAAACCCAAGTTACACCAGCCGAAATCATGCTGCTGCAATCAATTCACGGCGCTGATGCTGTGACAAACATTCGTGTCGTAGGCGAACTGGATTCTACAGTTGACCAAGAGCGCAACCGGCTTGGCAGCTTTTACAAAGATGAAAAAGTTGTCGGCATGTTTAACCAGTTTGGTGACTTGCCGGCCACTTTAGAAGCTGCGCGCATTCCAAGCGAATTGCTTGACCCATCCTGGAAGCCGGAGCCTTTGAAGCCGATTAAGAGAAGGGCAACTAAGAAGCGCGCCCGTACTGAAAAGGGGCATTTCGTAAAAGATGATCCCGCAACGCCTGAAAACGAGGCATTTGTCGAGGAATAGATCATGGCTAGAGGTACGTCATTAGGGCAGCTGATTGATGATTTAAGGGCGGAAGTCGGGCACTCCTTGCAGCCGAATTTAGGCAAGGCGACACGCGATGTTTTCATTAACATGCTGCAAAGAACGCAAAGGCGGTTGTGGGACGACTACAGCTGGCCTTTTCTTTCCATTACGCGCGACATCGCGATTAGTGCTGGGCAGCGTTACTATGACGTACCTGATGATCTAGTGTTTGAGCGCATCGAGCGCATGGAAACAAAACACGGAGATTACTGGTCAAAGCTCAAATATGGCATTACCGCAGAACACTATAATCAACATGATAGTGATCGCGGCATTCGTTCATCACCTATCCGTCGTTACGACGCATATGAAAACAACCAGATCGAGCTTTGGCCTATCCCTTCCAATAACTCTGATGCTGCAACAGGCACAGACAGCGTTCGCGTTCATGGTATTAAGAACCTAAGTCAGTTTACTGGCGAGGCCGACACTGCGGATTTGGATGACCAGCTGATTGTTCTCTACGCTGCGGCAGAAATTCTGGCGCGTCAAAAGCAGGCTGATGCTCAAAACAAAATTGCGCAAGCTCAAGCGCATTACGCACGTCTAAAGGCGCGTATGGCTAAGACTGAAACCTTTGTCATTGGCGGCGGTGAGCCAGACGGCATGTATCGCCCTAAAGGCCCACCATTGATTGCCACAACAGGAAATAGCTGATGCCTTATATTTTGGTCGAAGACTTCCGTGGCGGCTTAGATCGTCGGCGTATGAACGTGACAGCCGCTCCTGGGACTTTGATCGAGCTTAAGAACGCGCACATCACGCGCGGCGGCGAGATTGAAAAGCGCCCTGCGTTTGTCGAGCTTGTCGAGCTGCCCAGTAACACTATCGGCCTAGCCGCTTCTGCTGGTCAGATTTACACATTTGGGTCTGATGCAGCGTCTAGCGTCACTTTCCCAGCGGATACGCCGTCTAACGTGACTTACATTCGGTTGCAGCATCCTTCTGGCGAAGAGCTGACTGACGTTCTCAAGGCGACTTTCTACAACGGAAAGGTGTATGCAGCGGCGCAATTTGCGGATGGTCGAATATACCACTACTTCGATGGTGTGCGAATTACTGATTGGTTTGATGGCCGTGCGCGCAATACATTCGAGGTGACTGCCGGTACTGCTGGCGGGACTGCCGCTACAGCTTCTTTGGAGGTAACTGGCGGCACAAGTAACCCCGGCGACGAGCTGCGGATTTTACGGATTAACGCTGTCGATCTAATTAGTAGCCCTGTGTCTCACAACGGCTCGAACAGCCTAACAGCGTCTAATGTTGCAGCGGCTATTACTTCTGGCCCTAGCGACTACACAGCTCAAGCGGCTGGCAACGTGGTTACGATTACAGCGCCTGCGGTTGGCATTGCATATAACGGATTCCAGCTTACGTCCGAAGTTGATGGGGCGTTTACTGTTGGCAACATTTCTCACGCCTCTGGCGGCATTGATAACGCGATAACGGCCATTACCGTTGATGGCGTTAACCTTATCGGAAATCAGGTGACTTGGGAGACTTCGCATACCTACACAGCACTAAAAATTGCTGAAGCTATAAATGATTTTGCATCTGGCCCTGAGTATGAAGCGACAAGCGTAAATCAGTTTGTAAACATAATATCTAAAGAAAGCGGATCGAACCAAAACAACAAGGCGGTCTCGATCACAACAAGCGGGGACGTTACTACAGCGTTTGACCCTGTTTCGCAGACTTACTTAGACGGCGGCGCTGATGCGTCTACAATCAACGCATACAGCCCTGGGGCTTTTGTCATCCCGGTCAAAACAAAGATGTACGCGCTGTCAGACAGTTTGCTTCACTTTTCCGCGATAGATGATCCGACAGAGTGGAACGACACAACGTTGGGCGCGGGTTTTATCAACCTTGCTAACCACTCACGCGGTTCTGAAGACCTTAAAGCGATTGCGACATACTTTGATAACATAGCTGTGCTTGCCGAAGAGGCGATACAAATTTGGTTTGTAGATGCAGACGAAGCCCTTAATCAACAAATACAGGTTTTGCAAAACACTGGGACCATTGCGCCCGACAGCGTTGTTGAGTTTGGCGAGAACGACGTGTTCTACTTATCGCTGTCTGGACTGCGCAGTTTGCGTTCACGCGACAGCTCTAACGCCGCCTTCGTGGGTGACATTGGCAATCCCATTGACGAGCTAATCGTTGACCAAATTCAAGCAAACCGATCTATTGCAGAGTTGGCGAAGGCAACATTAGAACAGCGTGACGGTCGTTACATACTGGCTATCGGCAGCACAATGTATGTGTTTAGTTTCTTCCCGTCGTCGAAAGTGTCGGCTTGGTCTGTCTATGAGCCTGGGTTTGTTGTGGATCAGTGGGCATATGATGGTCGTCAAACTTTGTGCAGAAGCGGCAACAAGCTCTATTCTTTGGGTGGTGAGAACGGCAACATTTATGACAGCTGCGAAGTTGTTGTTCAAATGCCGTTCTTGGATGGCAGTAGCCCAGCAACGTTTAAGGATTTAACGGGTATTGACGTCACTTGTGAAAACGTCTGGACAGTTTCGATAGCCACTGATCCGCAAGATATAACTGCGCTGGAGGAAGTGGCGACAGTCTATAAGACAACTTACGGGTTAGGGCGCGCAGCGGTCAACGGTTATACTACGCACGTTGCTCCCAGGTTGACCTGTCAGAAACCGGGTCCCGCAAAGCTCGGAAACTTAGCCGTTCATTACACATCAGCGGAGAGTGGTTAATGTTCTTACGCCATGCGGAGCCTCAAGACATCTTTACAGTTGCGCGGAACATGCGTGAGCGAGACTATCGGGAAATATCAGCACTGCGATATGACGATGATAGAAACGAAATGGCATACAATATTACCAATCAAATTGCAGAGTTTGAAACGGTATATGTTGTTGGCGATACAGAGCCTGTAGCCATTGTTTCTTATATCCCTGTTCGACCTGGTGTCTGGAATTTGGGGATGTTTGCGACCGACAGGTTCAAAAGTGTCGGACTTTACCTGACAAAGCGCATTATCCGCGATATAATACCAGCATTAGATCGAGCCAAAGCGCATCGGGTCGAGGCGTTCAGTATCGAAGGTTACGACGAAGTACACAGTTGGCTGGATTTTTTGGGGCTTGAAGAGGAATGCACGTTGGGCGGCTACGGGAAAAACGGTGAGGATTTCAAGGTTTTTTCCTGGGTGCGGTCAACAGAAGACAGTGTTGTCTGGCGCAATCGGAGGTTAAATTAATATGTGTTTTGGTGGCGGTGGTGACGACTTTCTAAAAGACGAGTACGCTCGGCAAAGAGCCGAAGAGGAAGCTCGGCAAGGGCGGATAACTGAAGGCAAGGCGGCTATCGACACCGCAATGGCTGGGTACGACGATGACTTTTATGCCGGTCAAGCGCAGAATTACATAGATTACGCGACACCTCAGATTGAGGATCAGTACACGGATGCGATGGGGGGCTTGATCCGCGCTTTGTCCAGAAGTGGCATGTCACAAAGTTCTGTTGCCGCAAAACGTAAGGCTGATTTGCAAGAGAAACTTAACAACGCTCAAGTCGATGCAGCTCGACAAGGCGAAGCGTTTGCTAACGACACGCGATCAGCGCTTGCAGGTGTGAAGAACAGCCTCATATCTCAGAACCAGTCTTTAGCTGATCCGACTTTGATTGCCAGTATGGCGGCGAACCAGAGTAATGCAGCTTCACAGTTGCCGTCTTATAATCCAGTTGCTCAGATATTTGCCGATGCGACTTCAGGCTTAGCCACACAGAGCCAGTTAGAAGCGCGAGATAAGGCGAGATACAACATGGCGGAATTGTTTAATTTGAACGGCGGATCAGCGAGGAACGTACAGTCATGATGACACGACGTATGCAGCGCATAATGCAAAAAAACCAAGGCGCGCAAGGCGGCGCTCCACGTCAGACTGAAATCATGGGTCAGCCGCACATGCTGGCGTATATAAATGAAGCTGAACGCCAGATGCTAAAACGGGCAGGGGGTAGCGAACTGCCCGGCCCAGAAGGCGTACCTTCATATTTAAGCTGGAATGATATTGGCAATTTCATTAGTGATACTTTTGCTGAAATCACATCCGGTGGTGCAGCAGAGACAGAGACCTACAATGGCAGCAATGACAGCAAAATTGCGCCAAAGACATCACTGAGGCCCAGGGCTAGACCCGCATCAATCGAGAACAACAATAACGACAGTGACAACGATTACACAATACCGGTAGAGCAGCAAGCTGTCATTCCGACGGCTCAAAATCAAGGCGTCCGTAGCGATGCTGTGGACAAGATACTTGTTGAAACGCACGGCTGGAAGATGGGTCCAGACGGAGATGCTATTCCTCCCGGCGCGCCTGTTGCGTCAACACGAACAGATACGTCTGTTGGAGCCGCAAACAAGGGGATGGCCGACAGTATGTTGGGGGTTGGTGTATTAAACACCGGTGGAAAAACTGTCCCAGAAGAGCCAGCCAATCCGGGCAACCCGCCAATTCTTAATTACGATGGTTCTACTGGAGAATATACAGTTGCAGGCGCTCTTGATTCTGGAAAACCAGCAAGCGTGGCTACAAATGAGGATGGATCGATTTACTACCCGACTGACAATGAAGTTAACAACGCAAATACTCGAGGTGTTGATAACCTTATTAACACTGGTGATGATGGTGGTCTGATACGGATAGATGCTCCAAACGGCCCTGGTGGTACTGTTACATATACAAACGGAAATGGCGTCACAGTTGCTGGTCCCCAAAGTCCAATAAACACTATTAACGAGGACGGAGTATACACACCTGGCGGCGGATCGACTGTCGATGATAGTGGCCGCACAGAGACTGTCGGAGGCGGTGGAGGCGGTGAGGACAGCACTCCAGCACCGCCCCCAGTCAACCAGGCACTCCTGGACGCATTAGCAAGGCGTGGCGATGCATTATCGACACAGATGGGCAATATAGGGTCGGCATTCGATTTTGCGTCAGACGATTACTACACCGGCCTGGGTGACTCCTATCGTGAAGGTGGGCTATCAGAAGCATTTACAACGGCTTATGATGACGCCACTCGCGGCATTTACGATACTTTCAAGTCTGCTGGGATGCTTACTCAACAAGGTGTTGACGACTCTATGGGCATCTTGGCTAGTGCCGAAGGTGGCGAAGAAGGCCGCATCGATGGTATCGTCAACCAGTACACCGCAGCCAACCGAAATTTTGTTAATGACGGGCGCAGCGGCATGGAAGGCGCATTGCAGGGCTTTGTCACTGAGACTGAAGACATACCAACAATCGACGCCCAAACAGCTCAGATCATGGGTTATGACGTTGCTGGCAATTCGCAGCCATTCAAAGCGCCGAAGGAACAAGAGGTCGTGGATTTCTTCACTGACTTCGTAAAGCGGTCCTACGATCCAAGTTACAATGTTGATCCGACAGCGGTTGCCAGTGGTGGCCCAAGCCGAGTTTCTGGCTCCGTTGACCAGCTTGGCGCTGGTACTCAGCCGTCAACGATTGCAGGAATACTCGATCCAATAGCAGGCGGTAGCGTGAAGGTGATAGGCTAATGTGTACTCCAACTTTAATCGTAAGCGCACTTGCGCAAGCCGGTGGCGCGCAAATGCAAGGCAACGCAATAAAGGATGCTAACCGGTCAAAAGCCCTTCTTATGCGAGAAAACGCAGAACAGAACCGGCAGCTGGAAGATACTCAACGCGCGGCGATCCAAGAGGCCACAGCCGCAGCCGACTCCACAGCTGGGAAGCCGGGCATGGAGGCTGCTGCTGTTGATTTATCCAACATACTAAAAGCCGCAATAACGGGCGGTGGAGCGCAGACAAACACAGGAACCAGCTCTGCGCCCCAAATTGTGCGTGATGCAGAGGCAGCTGCGGCTCAAACGGCTATGATGAAAGCGAACCAGCGAGCAAGTGCAATCGCAAGCCTGGACGCCACAAGTAAATACTTAGGAACAACCATTGCGCCTAAGATTGCTGACGCCGCAGCTATCGGCGGCATGACTGGCAACTTCATGCGCGGCAACAGCGCCGCCACAGACACCGGCCTGCAATATGCAGCATCAAAAGCGTACTCTCCTATGGCCCAGATACTTTCTGGTGCAGGCCAAACAGGGATGGCCTACGGCTTGTATGACCCCGACAAAGTTCCAACCGATAAAATAGTCTCGACAGAGTAGAGGATTTACAATGCCACGCCAAAACCCCTACATGATGGACCCTTTGCTGGCGCAGGGCTTTTCGAATTTAACGAAGGCTCTGATCGGTGATCCCGAAACAGATTATCAGGTGGCTAGGACTGGCTATCAGAACGAGCAAACAAACCGTCTAAAAGCATTGTTGCCTTTTGAGACGAAATCCTTGGCTGCACAAGAGGCGCAGAGACTGGCTGCTGCTGCTGCTAGTACCAAGCAAGGTGGAATGTACGATCAAAAAACAACAGATTTGCAAACAGATGCCGCGAACTTATTGGCTCTGTCTCAAAGCCCAGAATTAGTCGGTGTTGCCGCTTCTATGTTTAATTTAGGTGAGGGAGCTAATCTTTCTCCGGAAGTAGGGCAAAGTCTTTTGTATAGGCTTTTTCAAGAAGGTGATGCAAATAGTATTGCAAGCGCACTTGCTACAATGGGCGAAGGCCAAGACTTTAACACTGCTAGAGGTGTGGTTTTGGACGAAAGTGCCGACATTGACGAGAGAATAATCGCAAATACGTTGCTTGGAAATGCGCCTAATCAGTATTCCAACCCTGCTTTTGCTCAGACTGAACTTACTGACACACTGAGCAACAATCTTGACGTTACAGAACTGGAGAATAAAGGCGATATAGCTGTTGCTGAGGTAAATAGAAAGTCAGCGTTTGAGGTTCAAACAATAGATAGCGAAGCACAAAAAATTTGGGAAAACTATTCAGCAGACAGAAAAAAAGAAGCTGATGTGGATGTCCAAAAATTAAAAAGTACACAGTCAGGAGTCGAAGCCGCAAACCGCCTAGCGGCTGAAATTCAATGGGAGTCCGAAAACAACGTTATTGTTGAAGATGGTCGCATGGTATTTTCCCCCGAAGCAGCTAAAAAATACGGAGTGACTAATACTGTTAATTTAGGGAGCGCAGAAAACCCACAGAACATGTATGTCATTGATGTTAGCCCAGAAAACAAAAATGGCATTTCTGTTACTATTGAAGGTACTGGTAGAGAAATTTTTCTTGACCAGCAATATTTCGACAAATTTAACGTTCAGAATAGAAATGGTATATTTGTTATACCCCAAGGCAGCGTGACGGGAGCATCTAAAGGCGCATCGCCTACTTCTCGAACCACTAATGCTACGCAAAACTTGACTGAAGAAATGTATGCCGACCTAACAGGTTTCCTAAAGGAAAGGATTCCAGCATCGCTCGGAGATTTACCAAATAATGTTCAAGTGGGTACAGAGAATTACATTGTCAATCAAGTTAATAATTTTATTGGGAAAAATCCTAACACTCCTTACATGGATGCGTACAACAAAGTAGGCGCACCAATAGTTAGTGGTGGTCTTGTGGAATTGGGAAGCAACAACCCTTTTAAGTCAAATATAAAAGTCCCAAGCTTTTTTGATGAAAAGTGGAAGGCTAATGCCGCAAAAGTAGGCAAACCAATCCAAAGAAATGGTAGCGAGATTTACACAAGAGAGATGCTTGTTGATGCAATCGCAAATAACGCAACCTCCCTCGGTTACACGCCAAGCGATATAAGTAAAATACTAGAAAGCTATTGAGGCGGTCGAGATGAAATTTGATGAATTTGGCTTTCCACTTGAGCAAGAAGACCAAAGCACAAGTAAAGTAGACGAGCTTGGTTTTCCTTTAGATACAGCCCCGCAGACGGGCCTTGACGAGTTTGGTTTTCCTTTAGATACAGCCCCGCAGACGGGCCTTGACGAGTTTGGCTTCCCCTTAGACCTACCGGCGGAAACTGCAATCCCTCCTGTTGCGGCGATCAGTGAACCCTCCCCGATAACTGACATGCCGCCGGTAGACCCGACAGGTGGTTTCCGCAGCCCGACGTCTGGAGTGACTGAAACAAATGCGTTACTGGCGCAGCAGATTGCAGATCAAAACCGCGCAGCGCAAATTGCTAATGCGCCTAATACAACTGAGCTGGATTCTGTGTTCTACCCTAAGACTTTCGACCCGGCTGTTACTGGGCAGCAAGCATTAGAAACAGAACGCCAAAGGCTTGCAGATGTGATGGAACAACCGGGTCCAACGATTGCAAAGACAGAAGCAAACGTAAACCCAAGCATATCACAAGTGCAAGGTCTTCCAGGAAACTACACCACGACCAGGCAACCAGTTAGCGGGATGCCTATAAGTGATGCTGCGGCAATAGACGAGATGGCTTTCGGCAACACCTACCAAATGCCAAACAATGCCATTTCGCGCGGCACAGGGCGAATGCTAGGTGTGTTCAATTTGTTTGCGCAGCAACTGGGTTTGAAGGATACCGGCGATTACATAGACCGTATGCAAGAGCTTAATCGGATAATTCCAGAAGCTCCAAAAGAAGTGCAAGATGGGTTGCGCGCAATCACAGACGAAAACAATACTTGGGGCGAAGTCTTTCGCGCTATGAAGGACAATCCTGGTGCTGTTCTTAGTGTCGTTGGCGAAAGTATTCCGCAAATGATACCGAGCCTTTTGGCGGCTACAGGCACTACTCTGGCAACAGGCGGCAATATCTTTGCTGGCGCGGCAGCTGTTGGTGCGACGTCAGGCGCTATAGAGTTTGGTAATGTCCTCGATGAAGAGATTAGATCATCAGGCGTTGATTTAAACGATGATGCAGCAGTGCAAGAGCTGTTCGAAAATCCAGAGTTTTGGGGTCGCGCTAGAGAGCGTGGCGCACGTCGCGGTATTGCAATCGGTCTCTTCGATGCTTTGTCGATGGGCATGGCTGGTAAGTTAGTCAACATGGCTAAGGTTCGCGGCAGCGGTCGCTTGGGGGTTGGCGGTGCAGCCGCAGGTGAATCTGCTTTCGTACAAGGTCCATTAGGAAGCGTCGGTGAATTTACCGCTCAGATGCTGGAGAAACAGGGCGGTTTTCGTGATGGGTTTAATCTCGGTGAGATTGCCTTGGAAGGTGTTGGCGAAGGCACAATGGGTCCAGTCGATATTGCAGCAGCAACAGCTGCGGGTGGTGATCCTGTCGCTCTTGCCGCAAAGCAAACCATGCGTGACATCGACAATGCTGAGTTTGCGACTACGCCAGAGCAAGAAGCCGTTGAACGCTTATCTCCGCAGCCGCCACCCGTTCAAACCGAATTACCGCAACCCGCAGCTCCCGCAGCCGACGGTCAAATCCAGCCACCGTCGGCCAACTCGCAGCCGGTTAATTTGGCAAACCCTCCAGACTTGCCACCGCAACCGGCTGCACCTTCTTCTCCAAACGTCAAAACTGATGCACCTACAGCACCAGCGGTGCAAGAAACTGCGCCACCGCAGCCAGCAGCTCCTGTTGCAGAAGAGGCTCCAGCCGTTAACCCGCAAGAGGCAGAGCCAGTGGGCCGAGAGGTTCCATCGAAGCCCGTCACCAGCGTACAAACGCCAGACGGACAGGCAAACTTCAATGTGCAGGGCAGGGTGATCGAGCTTGCTGATCTAAAGCAAGCAACCGGCGACCTTCAGCCGCGGGATCGATCACGCAAAGAAAGCGCAGCACTAGCCAAAGAACGGGCGGGGTCCATGTTCAACCCAGCCCGGTTGCTGGATGATCCGACATCGGGATCAGGCGCGCCGATCATTGCGCGTGACGGTACAATCATGTCTGGCAACGGGCGCGTCTTAACGATGCAAGAGGTGTACGCAAGCCAATCAGACAGCCTCGCAAGTTACCAATCCGCGTTAAAAGATGCTGGAATAAACACAGAAGGCTTTTCCCAACCAGTCTTTGTCAGGCAGCTGGCAGACGACATGACCGTGCAAGAGCTGAAACGGTTTGCTGATTTGTCGAATACTGAGGCTCAAGCGCAGATGTCGATGACTGAGCGCGCAAGTCGTGACTCTACAAGATTAACGGATAGCAAGATCATCGATCTTTATCGCGGAGACTTTGACATCGATGCTGCCCAAAACCGGGGGTTTGTTAGCGAGTATGCAAAGAAAATTCTGTCACCTACGGAGCAAGGTGCATTCTTTAATAGTAAGGGCGAAATTAGCCAGGAGGGCATATCTCGCGTCAAAAATGCGATACTAGCATCCGCATTCGACAATCCAGATACACTGGCAACCATGCTCGAAAGCAGCGACGAAAACATTAAAGCTATTAGTAATGCCTTCATGGCCGCTGCGCCTAAATTCGCACAGCTGAAAAAGCAAATTGCCGATGGTCGGACTGATGCGCAATTCGACATTACGTCTGATCTGGCGGAAATGGCTAACTTAGTCAGCCGCTTGCGCCGTGAAGGGACTAAGCTGCAAGATTATTACAATCAGTCAGACATGCTTTCAGCACCAGACCCAGAAGTTAAGAGACTTGTTCGCGCTTTTTACAACGAAGGTCTCACCCGCGCAAATTCGACCAAGGCAATGAAAGATTTTCTGGATTTCTACACAACAGAAGCGTTACAAAAGGAAACCGGCGGTCTGTTGCCGGATCAAACAACAGCGTCAGACATAATTGAAGCTGGACGTCAACGTACTGAGGAGAAGCGCAGTGAAGCAAAAGGACAAAACCAGCCAGGACTTGAGCTTGCGGCATCAGGCAATGTCAAACGCAATGATGCGCGTGGCAAACAAGTACAAAAACGAAGAAATGCGGAAAGTGGCGAAAGAGCTGAAGCAGTTAAGCCAAGAGCCGAAAGCAAAGTAGATGACGCCCGATCCGAAAGTGCCGTGGAGAAAAGTGTCGAAGGTGTTGCTGAACTACGGAACACCGAAAGTACAAGCCCAGCCAATGCCGACACTCGAGAAGAAAACACAAGAGGCACAAAAGCTGGCCGCGTCACGATTGCGCAGTCCCAAACACTAAGGCAGTCTCTCTACCGGGATGCGTTTGCGGATGCTGGTTTTGAAGTAGATACGGCAGTCAACCTACCGATCACCAATCAGTACCGAATATTGTCAAAGCTCGTCAAAGAAAAGTTTGGACTTAGCTTTGTTGAAAAACCGCAGCAAGGTGCTGGTTACGATCAGGTAAATGCGTTGCTCGATGCGTACCACAACCTACAGTGGATGACGCACACAATGGCGATGCCAAACAAGGCTATCGGCCTTGACGGTACGCTGGGCTTGGCTCTGCCGCAAAACGCTTGGGGCGGATACCTGGCCGCTTATGTTAATAAAGAAGCCACAACACCAGACTCATACCAGTCTGATGTGAACCCCGTAACTGGCCCAGTGATCTTAATGCCTGGTCGTTCGAACAGCTTCGCCCACGAATGGGGCCATGCGCTAGACTACCATATCTTAGACCGGATCGGGAAAAACTGGGACAGAGGTGTTACTGGTCGTATTCGTACCAACCTAAAAAGTGGTGAAATGGTTTACGCTGACAACGCACCGCAGAATGTTGTTGAGGCGATGGGCGATCTTATGAACGCTATGTTCATGGAAAATGCGGAAGTTTCTGCCGAAATAATGAAGTTGGAAGGCGAAGTTGCCAGACTGCAAGCCAAGCAAGACAAGCGCACTAGCGGCAAACCCATTAAGAAGCTGGCCGATGCAAGGGAACAGCTGCGCAAGTTGCGCGAAGGTAGCTCCAAAAAACGTATATCTAAGTCTCAGTATCGCAAAGATGCAGAGACTTTTGCCACCGAAAACAAAAGTGATGTTAGCTACTGGACCCGCCCAACAGAAATGTTTGCTCGAGCATTCGAGGCTTACATCGCCCGAAACGTAGAGGCAGCTGGCGGCAACACAGAGTTTATTTCATTCGAGAACGAAGCATACAAAATGGCTATGGATAAGGTCGAAGGTGGCGATGACCGCTTGGCGCTAACCTATCCTAACGACACCGACCGGATGCGGATATTCATGGCAATGGATCGTTTGATGGACGAGCTACGGGCTGACGTTATCCAAGAGGGCAAAGCCGCAGATGCTCCAGGCGATACTGACATGATCGATGCGCAAGCAGAGTTTTACAAAGAAGTCGATCTGACAAAGAGAGAGCGCATTGGCATTGTTGCAGACCAAAGAAGAGCCTGGAACCAACATAAAATTGATCGGCAGAAGATTAGAAGCCGCCCACAGCGATACAAGTCTGACCTAGCGCGCTTTCAAGACACAGCTGGTGTTGTCCTAATTAATACGAAGCGCGGCATCCTGTTCAACATCGCCAATAGATACAAAGACAATGCCAGAGCAAAGGCATTAATAGAAAGTGTCATCGAGCGGGTAGCTACCGACCCCGGCTCAACTGATAACCGCGTTACGGTATCGGGTGGAACGTTTGAAGAGGCTGTGCGAGGCGCGTCTAGGCGTTACGCTGGCATATGGGCTGCGTTGCTGGAGAAGCACAAGCTAGACAGCTTTGGCGCTTTAGATAACAAGGAACTCCGACTGTTCCTAACAAGTGACGAGACAACACAAGCAAATGCGCCAGACAGAATCAAGCGCGCAGCCGGTGACATCCGAAACAAGTTGCTGAACCCTATGTATGATTACATGCGTAAGAATGGTTTGGATGTAAATTACTTGCCAGAAGGCGGGTTCATGCCTCGCATGATGGACGCTCTTCTTGTTGCTGACAGTCAGGAAAACTTTGTAAACGGTAAGCCAGGAGAGAAAAAGCGCGGGGCAAAAGCGCTGTATTCTGACGTCATCTACGAAAATGAGCTAGGCGCGCTGGATGTGAACGACGCAGAGCAAGCGTCGGCTTTGGTTAAGATGGCGAGAAGCCTTGAAGGTTCGTTAGATGAAAGCACCGCAGATGCGGCTGCGGAACTAAAGTTTAAGCTGAAGCAAATAGAACGCGAAAGCGCAAAGCTGGATGATCCAGAGGTGGACCCAGGTGATGTTGAAGCCAGCATAATGCAGCTTCAAGAGGAAGTGGTGGACTTACACCAACAGCTTTATGAAGATTTGCGTGATCCTTACAGTACAGAAGCTGCAAAAGATTGGTATGATCGAGTTGTTCGCCGTCAAGTTGGCGACATATCGCGTCACGGAGTGCAGGGTAGCTTCGCTAAATCTCGTAAGCTACCGCCGGAGGCCGACACATACATGGTCGACTTTTACTTGGACCCAGTAGAGGCAATAACAAATTATATCTCAGGCGTTACCCGCAAGGTTGAGTATGAAAAACGCTTTGGCACAAAGACCGTTCCAAAGGGTAAGCGCCAACGGACCAGTGGAAACTCTATCGATCCGGCAAGCAATGTTCACGACTTTATGAGCTATGTCTCTGAAGAAATGGCCGCAGCTGGCATGAAGGAACACGAAGTACGTCAAATACAAAAAATTGTAGAAGTGGTTACTGGAACCGGAGCACCAGCTGATTTTGCACTAGAAACCGTTTTAAATGCGCTTAATACGTTTGGCACTATGGCTTTGCTTCCGAGGGCTGTCATATCCAGCGTTGCTGAACCGATGACGGCAGCTGTTACAACTGGAAGCGTGACTGACGGGTTTCGTGCTTTCGCCTATTCTCTGGACGAGTTTGCCACGTTTGTCAGAGGCCGAACAGCTAGAGAGCGCAAGCAATACTACAAACAGCTGGGCAGCGTATTGGGTGTGATCGATCTTCCAGAGAGCGGAGAAGTCATTGCAAACCGTGTCGGAGGTACAGCAGAGGACGATTCGAAAAACGCGCAGCGCCTTGGTCGATTCTTTTTTAGAACGGGTTTGGTCTCTATAACTAACGCGCAACGTCGTGGCAGCTTGCGGGTTGGAATACGCTACCTTGGTCAGCTTGGAGAGCAATACGCAAAGCCTGCCAGCCCAAGAATGAAAGATCGAGCGCGTGAGGTTTTGCAAGACTTTGGAGTGCGTCCAGACGACATGGATCAGTTTGCAGATTTCATGATGAACCTGGAGAAGAATGAGAAGGGCATGTACGAAATTGACAGTATCATAGATCGATCTGGTGAGCTGTCAGACATGGGTGAAATATTGGCCCTGGCCACACGTCGTTTCACAGATCAAACAATTCAAGACCCTAAGATCATTGACAGACCAATGTTTGCAGACAGCCCCGTGGGTAGAATTGTATTCGGCATCCAGTCGTTTATTGCTGCATTCCAGCGCAATGTGCTGCTTGCATCTGCCAAGCGTGTTCAGCGTGAATACGAAAATAGAGGCATAACGTCGGCAGCGCCTTACGCGGCCCTAAATGTTGCACTACCTCTTGGCGCGTTGTACTTGTCGCACACTCTTGTTTCTGCTGTACGCGAAATGCTGTTAAACCCCGACAAGTGGGAGGAAGAGAAAGAAGCCGACAACCTTGAAATGTACTTGCTTACTCTTGGCCTTTCTCGCTCTGGTTTTACTGGGCGTATGGACCCGTTAATAAACGCAGCTACATCTTTAAAATACCAGTCAGACTTGTCGAACATGCTGGTAGGGGCTTCGGCTTCCTATTATGCCAGAGCCGCGCAAAGAATGATTTATCCCACACTTGGCCTTAATAGCCCAAACACGGTATCTGCCGAGTACCAATTTGCCCGTGGTACTTATGATATGATTGTTCCGTTTGCTTTGAGTATCCTTGCCACGCACTCTGGGCTTGGCGGGGTTGCGCAAGCCGCAGCTGGTGTGACGGCAGCTGCCGGGTCGTCGCCGGGTGTAAAGCACTGGGTGCTGCGCAACATAATATATCAGCTCTATGATGAAGAGTATCGACCTGGGCGATCTGGGCGGAAAAGCGGATCAGGTAGCAGTGGCGGCTACATAAGCAAGGGTGGTTACTCTAATTGACCAAAGTAGATTTGGCC
>ENA-OQVM01001923-OQVM01001923.1-marine-metagenome-genome-assembly--contig:-NODE-1923-length-25751-cov-3.864493_pt1 | contig 25751 bp, 25 predicted proteins | sample MGYA00237776_ERZ505498 | MGnify/ENA primary metagenome ERZ505498 (study PRJEB26159, sample SAMN06265151) | marine metagenome | isolation source: Helgoland LTER site | place: Germany:Helgoland, sampling...
ATCTGCGAAGACTCCACGAACGTGATTCCACACGACTTGTGTGACGCTGTCATCTGCGAAAAGGGATTCACCTTCCATACGGACCCAACCTTTCTCTGCAAGCTCGAAATATAATTTCTTGTCTCGCACTTTGACGGGTCTTGGTCCGCCATGTTCCTCCAAAACAAGCGTTGTAAATAGATACGCCGCCTTAAACTCAAGCTCGCCATCAGTTACGGAAATGCGATGGGCTGTTACATAAGGCGGCGGACCTGAAACTCTACTAGCCATAAAACTCCCCCATAACTTATTTCCGCGCAACACCCACGTGCGCGAAATCGTTGGTGTGACCTGGCACCTCAGCGTGCCTCGCCAGGCGCGTACTCGAAGGCGATCGTTCTATTGCAACCATACCCTCAGCGCTCACTCCCGGGAGGAATAACGCAAATTTGTCCCAATACACACGTGCGATTTTTATCCTACGTCTGTGTGGGCACGACTCAATTTGTCCCCACTCGCGTCATAAACGATCCACGAGAAATGGAGTCGAGATCAATCCCAGTGACGGTGGCCATGAGGGATTCCCCTAGGAGGTTATTCCACATGTAGCTAAGAACGAGGAAGATGACAACGGCTAACGGGTTGGCAGACATGTGCAGTCTCCTCGGTTCATCGACAATTCCTTTGCTTTCCTAGTAGTCGTTCCAATCCCAGCCACGGTGAACACCACAGTCGACAAGTTCTTTACAGAGGGCTCGGTGGGCAACGGCAACGTTCCAGTCTTGTGGGTCGTCATCACCGGTGAGGACCCAGCTGTTTGTTCCGATCACCTGGCCCTTTGAGTTGATGAGGGGTCCGCCTGAGTTGCCGGAGTTGAGTGGGGTGGTGGCGATAACGTCGGTGCCTTCCATGTTCATGATGTTTCCGATTGAGACGGTTCCCTCGAGGCCATAGGGAGTTCCAACTGCGACGGCCCACCAACCAGGCTCAGGTTTTGGACTTAGTTCGAGGGCAGGAACATCTTGTTTGATGGCTACCAGCGCTAGGTCATTTTCCTCGTCATAGGAATACAAGATTGCGTCATAGGTTTCGCCATTGGCTGTTGCGCGGACATTTCTTGGGCTGTCATGGCACTCTTCAATCACGTGGTCGTTGGTAATTACTTCAACGGGGAACTCCTGATCAATTTCATAACCCTCAGGATCAAGGTCAGGGTCGGGGCTGCCGAGTTCGATCACCCAGCCGGAGCCTTGGGAATTCTTGCACTCGATCGTGACCGTGCTTTTGCGCACGTTGCGTAGGAGTTCTTGGAGGTCGGTTGGGGCGTTGTAGAAGGATTCGGAATTTGTTGTTTGGGCGGGTTTGTTATTTTGTTCGTCTCCGCTATTGGCAATTGTTTCTTCCAATTCAGTGAATTGCTGTTGAACGACTACTAGGCCTGTGAGTGATGCGATCGCTAGAACAAGGGCGATGACTCCAATCCACTTCCATGGGTTGCGTTGCTTCGTGCTTTGTACTGGTGGCGTGGTCTCGTTCTCAGACTCCATGTGTTCCCCCCGATCTGTGTGGCGCTTTCGCCTTGGCACTCATAGTGCTGCATGGGACCGACAAACCCTGGTTAATTAGATTTCGGGGCGGTTGTCCACAACCTTAATTTGTGTCTGGCCTTCTCATTTCTTGCGCATTAGCGTGTGGTTCGTTGAGTTTTCTTGCTGGTGCGCTGTTGCCTCTTGGTCCCTGACCATAAACCTCGCCTCCCGTGAAGTTGTGCGGGAAATTTGTCGAGGGGAGTGGGGGTGATGGGAAGGATGAACATTCCTTCGCCTAAAGAGAAAGGCCCAGCCAATTGGCTGGGCCTACTCGTAAGGTTCGCAACAAGCAAGCGAATCTTAACACGGGTTGGAGTGATTGCGTCAAGCATTGCTTTACGTGAATTACTTCGATGGCTGCTTCACATGATCAGAAATGATTGGTGGTGAGTCAGGTGGTGACGGCTTAGAGCCGTCACCACTTCCCCACATCCCGAACGGGAAAATGAGCGTGCCGCTCTGGGATAGTCTCGTGGTGTGATGTGCTGGGCATTGATAATGCTGATGTGGAGGGGCGTTGAAGTTGGACGTTGACTGGTTTCCTACAGCTACTGCTAGTGAGATCTTGCCACGACTTTGGATGGGTGGGCTTACTGAGCAGGAACACCTTGGCGAGCCGATTGAAGAGGATCACTACTCTTTCGATAATCCGTATGACCTCATCATCACCTTGTATGCGGATGCTCAGCCCGCACCGTGGGGTGTTGTTGAGTTGCGTTACGGGTTCCCTGATGACGATATTTCTGACGATCAAATAACTCCATGTTTACACTTAGCGCGGTATGGATGGGAGCAGTGGCGTTCGGGTGCAAATATCCTCATTCGTTGCCAACAAGGCGTTAACCGTTCAGGGCTAGTCACTGTGCTTGTATTGATGTTTGATGACATGTCAGCAAATGACGCCATTTCTTTGGTGCGCAGTCGTCGTGGTGGTGCCGTGCTCAATAACAAGGCCTTTGAGAAATGGCTGCGTGAGCAAGCACCCAAACATTTGGAGGTCTAAAAATTGGATTCCTTCGGGTCCTGAACATTCCTTCGCCTAAAGAGAAAGGCCCAGCCAAATGGCTGGGCCTACTCGTAAGGTTCGCAACAAGCAAGCGAATCTTAACACGGGTTGGAGTGATTGCGTCAAGCATTGCTTTACGTGAATTACTTCGATGGCTGCTTCACATGATCAGAAACTGATTGGTGGTTGGCTAGATGGTGGCGTTGGGAATAGTCATGTAACCCGGGAATATTCGTCGACTACTCATGAAGCAGTACACATCCAATGGAACCGCGAAGTAACCCCGGATCTCCGATCGATATGGTTCGCTTTATGCGCACTCGCAATGAATTCACACGCCGACGCGTGGTTGATTTTATGCGTGCTTGCACCACCGCTTGTTTGGGCTAATTCGTCCCACAATCGCTTTTATTTTTTGTTCCGCAAATTAATGCGGATAAGACCCTTTACAACCGCCAGTAAGGCGCATTTATTTATGCTCATATGGAAGGAATTCAACTATGTCAGTTCTACCTGAAGTTATCTCCGCCAACGAAACCTACGCCGCACATTTTGGTGATCTAGCCGAACTTGCTTTGCCTCCCGCACGCCAATTCGCAATCTTGACGTGCATGGATGCGCGGTTAGATCCAGCGAAGTATGCGGGTCTGAGCGAGGGCGACGCACACGTGATTCGCAATGCCGGTGGACGCGCCAGTGATGATGCAATCCGATCACTTGTCATTTCTTATAAATTGCTTGGCACTAAGGAATGGTTTGTTATTCACCACACAGACTGCGGTATGGAGTTCTTCACCGATAAAGTCATGGTGGACTCTTGGCAAGCAGTCTTCAAACTGCCGCCCTTGGTTCGGAGGGCTTCTACGATGTGGGAGCAGGACCGGGCTCAGCAGAGGCGCAATACATTGATTGGTTAACAATCAATGACAATCCGACGAGCGTTGTTGAAGATGTTCAACGGATTCGTAATCATCCACTCGTTCCAGGTGACATTCCAATTTACGGATACATCTACGACGTGAGAAGTGGCAAGTTGGTGGAGGTTCCAGCGGCTACAGAGGCTGGGCGCGCAACCGCCTAGTTCGAATGAAGTGGGGTGGTGACAGTTTACATCGTCACCACCCCACCTAACTTTTTCCACACTGCGAATTCGGAGTCGAATTCGGTATCTTAATTTGGATTAACAAACAATTCACCCGCAGGAATATCTGGTGACATTGCGACACCGATGTAGGCCGAGGCAAAGACTTTTGACCGCCCCACTTTGCCGCCATCTGGTTGGTCCACAGGGCAGCAACACCTGCCGTGAACAGCATGAGTGCCAGCAAAACACCGGTCGTAACACCTCCGTTACCACCTGACGCGTAAGCCGTTGCCGAGGTCGCACCGAGTTGATCGATTGTCGTCCCGGCAGCAGCCAGACCACCGACAAATAGAAAGCCCTCTGACCGTGTCACTGGGTGATTGGTTGACATCTTCGCTGATCCCAGCCTTACCCCTTGTCGTTGTTGCAGCCTTACGAGGAGTTTCTGGGCAAGGGCTTACCGTCCAGGCATGGAAGAATTCAAGCGAACTGCAACCGAAACTGCCCTCGGCCGTCCTGACCTTAGATCAGGCCGTAGCGAAGCAATACGGGATCTCCAAGGTACGGGTGGGCAAGCTCATGTCCCATTGGAGTAACCGTGCTCACACGGTGGTGACTGATTCTCTGCATGAATACACTCTGTCGTTATCGGGTCCTCGAATTGGTGGAGTCTGAGATCTTGGAGGTCACGTCGAAGACCTTCAAACCACTATGAACAGCGCATTGTCCGAAGCCCGTGATGTGAAGATCGAATCCGCATGCGGTCCATCCGCATAAAAGGTTACTTAAGCAAAACTTAGTTGAGGAGACAAACATGCCAACCCCACGTACTGCCAGAGTCATAGCATTCATGCTCGCGTTAAGCGTGGGTCTAGTCGGTTTTGGAGCCCAAGCAACAGCAAGTGAGTTCACAAAGAAAGTGAAGAAGACGGTCACCGTTTACACATCTGCGCAGAAGACATGGGACCGAACGGACACTGACGGTGGCCCTGAAGGTGGATCGGCAGGGGACATCGTTTACTTCAGTGGTCAATACTTTCCAACACTCGCCGCAGCACGATCCATGGAAGGTCCCAAGAAGCACTTCCTGCAAATCATGACTCGAGTGTCAAATGGAACAATCATTGACGGTGAAAATTTTTGGTGGATGGAAAATTCTTCGTTTTTACCCGGTGGTCGCATCGATTATCAAGGCAGTTTCAAGATGCCCAACACCCCCGGTAGTTCACCCGATGCCCGTAAACATATTTTCATGATTATCGGTGGAACCGGAGAATACTTCGGAGCTCGTGGAACGGTCGTTCACACCAAAATTGGTGAGGGACTGGACGCGATTTATAAAAGAGATTTTCGGCTAGCCAAATAACTCGAACACCCTCACATTCATACCAACAACTAGGAGACAAATGAATACACCGACGCGTTCAATGCGATCGATCCTCATCGTGGTAGTAGCCACTCTCACCATGGCTACCGGGATATCAATTGCACACGCGGCGCCGAAAGACAAGCCCAATGTTTTGGTGCTGTTTGTGGAGAACAAGGGTTTGGCAAGGGTAGATTCGAACGAGCCGGGAATTGATCATGGAGATTTGTTCCACCGTGAGCTCGCTATCGCAAAAAGAATCAACGGTCCGGTTATTGGTGTTTCATACTCGCAGGCTGAAGTGATTTCACACCATGCTCCAACAAATGTTGATGTTCGACGAGTCCTCATTCAAAACGTTCTTCCCAAAGGAAAAATGTTTTTCCTGGGAATAACAGAGATTGTCCTTGGGAGCGTTCCTGCCCCCGGCTGGACGGATACGTATGCAATTGTTGGTGGCACCGGACGTTATGCGGGAGCTCGGGGAACGTTGAAGTTGGAACTCCAAGCTGACGAAAAAACGTTTAAATCCACATCGACTTACACCCTCCACTAGCCCCGAGAACTAGCCCTGAGAACTAGCCCTGAGAACTAGGCCCTGGCAGCCAAGGCGGCACCAAGCCGCGATAGTGCTGCGCTGCGTGCTGTCTTGGGAAGCCGGACGCGAATAATGCCAATTTCATCGGATGCGAATGCTTCGGTTAAGGCAGCATCAAGTTCACGTTCGGTTTCCACCAGCCAGCCTGTTCCGGAACCGATGACCGCAACAAGTTTTTCCGCAGCAAGTGCAGGAATCTCGTTGAAGGGGCCTTCAAGGATTGGCCTTTGGGTCCCGAATCCTTGGTTGTCCAAAATAATGAACACCGCAGGAACTCCGTGGAATGCGCAGCTGGCGACTTCAAGACCGGTCATGGAGAATGCTCCGTCACCCACTAAAACAACGGGTCGGCGTCCGGGATCCGCTAGTCCTGCTCCGAGTGCACCGGGGACCGCGTATCCCATAGTTGCGTAATAAGCGCTGCCATGACACCAAGTGGGAACCCGCATGTCAACTGATGCAAATAATGCCTCACCTGGATCGAGCAACAGGCCGTGACGTTGATCAATGTGGGAGGAGATCGCGTCAATGGTTCTCTCAACAGTGAGGGAAGCATCTGTTGCGTGAAATGGTTCGTGATCGGGAATGGGCTCGTGTGAGATTTCGAGCTGGTTCCCTTGGAGTGCCGAGATAAGCGCTGGAAGGAACGCCCAGAGCGGGACGTCTTTATACGTGCGGTAACCCACCGTGACTTCTGAGTCTGAACACAAAACTTCTTTTCTATGATCAAGGTTGGCAGTAAATGCGCCCAATGTTAGGTCCGTTTGCAATACGCCCATGCTGAGAACTACGTCGGCATCTTCGACTCGACGAACAACATGTTCTGGGCTCAACGCACCGAGATAAACGCCTAGCCCCAAGGGTTCGCGCTCAGGGAAAACTCCCCGAGCGAGCGAACTCGTTGCAACGGGAATTCCTGCGGTTGTGGCAAATTTAATAAGATCAGATTCGAGGTGACGCCGCTCAATCATGGCGCCGGCATGGATCACTGCAGTTGATGCTTTGTGTAATTCGGCCATGACATCACGCACAGCCTCTTCTAGTGCAACAGGATCAAGGCGTGGGAGCAACGGCGTGATATTCGATGTAGTGGCATCAATCGCGACACTCACCATGTCTCGGGGTATCTCAATGTAACCGGGGCGCTGCTCGGAGAGCATTGTGCGAATAACGCGGTCAATTTCCTCTGCGGCATTATGAGCAGAGCGCAGAACCGCTTGAGCGCACGTGAGTTCCGCGAACACATTTAATTGCGTGTCAAATGTTTTGACTTTGTGGTGAAGTAGAGGGTCATCTGCTCGCTCGCCAACCCCGGGCGCCCCACTAATAATCAGCAGGGGGACCTGCTCTGCCCAAGCATTAGCCGCGGCGTTTGTAACTTTCAATCCACCAGCACCGTAGGTGACGGCAACAACACCGAATCCGTTGATTCGCGCAAACGTGTCCGCTGCGAAGCCCGCCCCCTGTTCATCGGTAGTAACTAATACGGAGAAATCCTCAGAATTGAGTTCCCCGAATAGTCGCAAGGCAAAGTCGCCCACAATCCCAAAGGCGCATTGCGCACCAAGTTCACGCAGACGCGATGCCAAGTGTTCGGGGATAGTCGAGGAGGTAGTCATGAGGAGTGTCTACCAGATCACCTTCCCGAGATTCACCGTGGAATTACGGTGTTGCCAAGTGTGCTGGGGTGAGTCCAGCGTCAGCGAAAACTAGATGTTTGGTCACCGCAACCACACTTCACCCCACCCGGGCGGCGCAACCGACCATACTGAGGGCGTGAAACAAAGCGCAATGAGCCGATGACGCCAGCGCAGCGACGCATAACCCTCGCCATCTCGGTCATTGTCGGACTTACCTTGCTGGTCGTAACAGGACTGACATTCCTTGTCCAGCCGATGGCGGAGGATCTTGATCTGGCAAATGTCACCGTTGAGCTCGCGCTGGTGGTCCCGGCGATCTCTGCCCTGCTGGTTGTATTCGTAGCGGGAAGGGCCGGTGACTGGTTCGGCGAGCGCAAGACCATCATCGCTGCCGGCGTGGTCTTTACCTTGGGCGCTGGGGTACTCGCCACCGCGAGTATCGATCCTGCCGTCATTGTCGGTCTGGCTATGTGCGGAGCAGGATCGGCGGTCATTCAGGTTGTCGCGCTGAGTCTGTTGAAACGGACCATCCCCGACGGGAAGGCTCGTGTTCAGGCATTCACAACCTTCGGGATGGTCTTTCCCGCTGCCTTCCTCGTATTTCCGATCGCAACATCATTCTTTTTGGGTTTCGTGAGCTGGCGCTGGGTGCCAGCGAGCTGGTCGGTCGGTGGTGTGATCATCATTGTGATCGCACTTCGCATACTGGAACACAATCGAACGGGAACTGGATCAGGTGAATGGGCGAGTCCAATTCTTGCGGGCATCGCGCTGGCGACCGGTGGTCGTATGCTCAACGAAATCGGCCGTCAAGAGGGAAACCCGGTCATCGTTGCGATAACGGCGACCTGCTGCATCGTGGCAACGGTGGCCTGCGTGCTCGTTATGAAGCGGGCAAGAAACCCTGGAGTCTCCGTGCGTCCTTTGAGGGGCGCGATGGTGCGTCCGTTGCTGTTCGGAATTGCGATCATCGCCCTCATCCAGATCCTCACCTACATCTCCATTGGCTTGGAGTACTTCTATGCCATGTCGCCTCTGGAGGCCTCCCTTGCCATAGCCCCGGCGCAGGTCGGTGCGGTCATTGGCGCCAAGGTAGTCGCCAGTAGGGCCATTCATGTGTGGGGAATTCCTCGATCAGGGCGAGGGCTGCTCCTGATGACCGGGATAGTGATGCTCCTACTCGTTTTTGTCCGGTCAGACACGGCTGTGTGGTACCTCGTACTCGTCGCTACCGCGTTCAGCCTCACGGGCATGGCTGCACTAACAGTCATGAACTTGGACATCATGGGGCGGGCGCCAGAAGGCTCTGCCGGAATCGTGTCGTCATTTCGCACGGCCGCCAGTTCTCTCGGAGGTGCGATGAGCATGCCGGTTCTCGGTGTCGCAGTGCTCTCCAGCGTGTCCATTGCCGGTGGATCCGCGAGCGTTGATGAGACACAGTTAGAGGACCTCGCCGCCGGGTTTAGGTTTGAAGGTGTTGTCGGGTTCGTCATCGCCGTAATCGGCTGGGCGGTCCTGTATGTCTCCTCGCGGAGGGAACGCACGACAATCAGGGTCGGTGTCTCAGCCTGATGGCGGTGGAGTCGACTAACCGCGATGACCTCACGGGAGTGAGATTTCCGACGCTGCGAGTCCGAGGCACTGATCGACTAATCGACACCACCATGGTCATGGGCGTGGTCAATGCGAGCCCGGAGTCCTTCTCGGATGCAGGGCGCTTCTCCACTCTTGATTCACGACTCGAACTAGCCGCCTCTCTGATCCAGGCGGGAGCCGATGTTCTCGATATCGGCGGCCAGTCAGCGATCACCGGTGTGCCGGAGATAAACGCTGATCTGGAAAACGAGCGAGTGGTTCCGATCGTGGAGTGGATTCGCTCAACGTATCCCGACGTTTTAATCAGCGTTGACACATACAAGCCGCAAGTGGTTGAAGCATCTTTGGCCGCGGGTGCGGACATCATCAACGATGTCAGCGGCCTGCTTTATCCGGAGGTTGCCACCCTGTGCGCAGGCAGTGGTGCTGCGCTCGTGGTGATGCATACGGCCGCGGCGCCGAAAGTGAGAAAACAGGACGCCGATCTTTACCGCGATATCGGGGCCGAGGTGCGCGACTTTTTGACAGTGAAGATGGACGAGGCTGTGGCCCTGGGCGTTCCTCGCGAATCGATCATCCTTGACCCCGGTCCCGATTTTGCAAAAACTCCCCATCAAACGCTGACTCTCCTGCGGGAGATCGCAGGTGTGCGAGAAATGGGACGACCGCTGTTGCTGGCACTGTCTCGCAAGGACTTCCTCGGTGCGATCACTGGTCGCTCACCAAAAGCCCGAGGAGCGGCCACCGATGCCGCGATCGCTCATTTCGCAACTGTGCCCGGTGGCATAGTGCGAGTGCATGATGTCGCTGCTGCCGTTGACGTGATTGCGACCGTAGAGGCCCTTAACGGACTCCGTGAGATCGCAGTCGACTACGTACTTCCCGACAAGATTCGACATGAGCCCAAGCAAACCTGACGTGAGCGATCCGTGGATCTCCTCCGCCACCGATTGGCCGTTGGACCTGTTGCTCGAACTCAAGGGCGCGACCCGAATCGCGGTGGTGATCCCCGCTCGGAACGAGGAGCGGACTATCGGTGGAGTTGTCAGGTTGATCCTTGACGAGCTCAACACACTCGTCGACGAAGTTGTCGTCATGGACTCACTGTCAACGGATCAGTCGGCAATAATTGCAGCGGAGGCAGGCGCACGTGTCTACTCCGTGGGTGAGGTGCGACCCGACCTGGGGATCCGAGCCGGCAAGGGTGAGGCACTCTGGAAGTCACAGTTCGTAACGAACGCCGACGTCACAGCGTTCATCGATGCTGACCTGACGGAGTGGGGACCGCACTTTCTGCGAGGGGTCATCGGGCCACTTCTCGCCAACCCGCAGGTTCAGTTGTGTCGCGGCTTCTACGACCGCGTCCTCGATGTAGACGGATTGGTCACACTCGAAGGCGGTCGGGTGACCGAGCTAGTCGCTCGGCCATGGCTGGCACTTTTCCGACCAGAGTTGTCCGCAATGGTGCAGCCGCTCGCTGGGGAGTGGGCGATCCGCGGGAACGTGTTTTCCTCACTGTCGATCCCGACTGGTTACGGCGTGGAGATCTCCACCCTGCTTGACGTCCATGCCAGGTACGGAGTTCGGGCAATCGCTCAGGTTGACCTTGGGCGGCGCGCCCACCGACACCAGAACATTCACGATCTTGGAGCCATGGCCGTAGAGGTCCTCTCGGCCGCAGATCGGCGCCGCTCCCCCACACGTGTTACGTCGAACCTACAGTCCGCTGACCACACGAATGAAGAAGTACTACCAGCTGAAGTGTTGTTAAGGTCCATGGATGAGGATCGGCAGTGGGCCGTTCGAACTATTCTGACCGACGAACGCCCGCCATTTGACAACATGCACTAGCACCGCAGCTGCTCTTGCGACACAAGAGGCGGATCAATATTCAACAGCGGATCAATGCCTCGAGTAGAGCGCCACCGTTTGGAGCAAATCCCAACTCCACTGAGCCATCACTGAGTTCCCCGAGAAACCGCATGCCTACCCCGCTTGGAAGGCGTCGACCAACAGGACCTACACCGTTGTCGGTGACGCGAAGTCGGTATCTGTTTGGAATGTCAGTCGAACCATCTTCGAGGTCGATATCAACTATGGTTGCGAGCCCGTGACGCACGGAATTGGTCACACACTCCTGCAGCACTATGAACAACACGCTCTGCTGTACTGGCGACAAGTCCACCACTTTATTGGTGAAATTTATGGTTATGACCGGGGACCACTCTTCTTTCAATTTATCCATTTTTTCTGAGAGTGACACGACTTGTTGTTCGAGGAATTCTTGCTTGGCTTCAGAGATAATTCTTTGGATTTTCTCTTCAAGATCAATGGGATCAAACTGGGTGGCTTCCGAATATCCGATGCGCCAACTAACTCGGCTCACTAATACAACAACTCTAGTGTGAAAGTGAACTTAGAATGTTCGCATTGGAACGACGTAGGCGAGGCCAGTTGTACCATAATTGTCGTTCCACACGCCTGTTGCGCGCCAGCTAACGGCCCTATTTGAGGCACTGCCGGGGTCAGAAGTCCATAGATCCAATCCGTCAATGCCCAGCAGGGTTGCTTGCTCTACGGCTGTAGTGACCTCGACTGTGCTTCCAACGAACCAGTCGCTCATACCCCCAGCGGTACTTGCCCGCACACTGCTCAACAATCCCCCTAGACAACTCTTTCTTGACAAATGCGACTGCCACTCACCACTGGACATATCTGGCCCCCACGCTTCTAAATAGTTATTCGCTGGTGAGCACAATTGTCCATAAGAGACTGCTCCCGCCTCAAGAGTGGTGCATTCATCCCTCAGAGACTCACCACAAGGAAAGCCTTTGGTATCCACGTAAATGATTGTGCCGCCACCTGGACCTATGTCTCCAACCTGGCACTCACCACCTTCAGCACAGGCCGTTTCTTCGACGGTTGCCTCGACGGTTGCCTCGACGGTTGCCTCGATCGTTGCCTCGACGGTTGCACTGGCAGAGGGACTGGCAGTGGGACTGGGATCTGAGGTCGTGGTTCCCGCACGATCACCGGTCGGGATCACTCCGGCAAGGATCACACCAGCGACCAGCACCAGGGCAAGTCCACCCCAAATAATCATGTTGCGGCTGCGGTGATTCGAACGTGTCGAACCAACAGGCTCATCAGGGCCCATGCCCGTACCTGCTGGTGCCTCAGACATACCCAATCCCCTCATAAAACGTCGATACGTCAAGAAGGTAACCCTTAACTAATCACCGCACTACCGTATTTCCACGGTAGTTTCCCCAAGCCTGGTTATCAACAACTTCGGGGTACAAATCGGGGTACATATATATGTGAGCCGGTTCACGTTGTGGGTGATTTTCCCAACGCTGGATCCTTGGCACGGCTCACTGAACTGGCCATGGACGAATTAGATGCCGCCATTTTTGGGACCCCCGCAAACGATATCGACCCCAAGCGAACTGGAAATGAGACTGCCCTTGGCCTCCTGACCTTCGATCAGGTCATAGGACGCAATCCCGTGAAGAAACGTGGAGCCGCCTCGGGTGCGGTGTTTCACGACATATTTATAGGGTGTCTCGAGACATACTTATAGGTCCATTTGGGGTGTTTGGCCTTGGCTTGGGCCATAAAGATGAACCGATGGCGACACGCGGGTCGGACAGCGCGAATTCAGACGCAGTTTTCCAACGATGACACATGCCTTGACTACCTTGATTGGCTGACTATCAGGTCCACAGTCGGTCGACTGGAATGACAAAAATCCGATCGTCAAAGTTGTAGGACCTTTGGCCAAGGTACAGCACCGCGCCACCCAGGAAGGCCTCGCCAAGTTTGTCGCGAAGGTGACTTATTGACCGCAGTTCTTGCCCAGCGACACGAGTTCCAGCCTTGATTTCAATCGCGACCACACAGCCATCATCTCGTTCAAGAACGAAGTCGACCTCGTTGTCATCACGCGTTCGCCAGTGGCCAAGAGAGTGTGCGTCTGGCAGCCAAGAGGCCTGCTTCTTCAGCTCACCCACCACGAATGTCTCCAGCAGGTGCCCGAACTCGGTGAGCGCTGGTGCATCACGGCGAGCCAACTTTGTGGCCGTCAGGCGCATCTGTTGAGCCGCCACGGCCGAATCCATCATGTGCACCTTCGGTAGCCGAGCTGTTCTCGCGCTGAGTGTCCTTCCCCATGCAGGCAAGCGATAGAGCAAGAACACCTGCTCCAGAAGTGAAACGTATCGCGCCGCCGTGTTCTTTTCTAGGCCAATATCCTTGGCCGCCTTCTCCACGTTGAGGACGTGGGCGGTCTGGGCTGCCAGCCTTGCCAGCAAGTCAGGCAAAAGCGCACCGTGACGGATCGCTGAAAGCTCCACTACATCTCGTGCCAGGGTCAACGAGACGTAGTTCTTCAACCATCGGTTGCGTGCTGCGTCGCTGGATGCAGCAAGTGCGAGCGGGAATCCACCCGCGACGATTCGGTTGATGTAGTCCTCACGCGTCGTGGAAGAAAGTTCGGGGGAAACGCACGCATGCGGATCGGAGAGGAAACGCTCAAGCCAGTCCTCGTACACCCCGTCGATCTCACCTTGAGACAGGGGCAGAACCTCAAGCCGGTCCAGGCGGCCGGTCAGGGCCTGCGCTGCCCCCGGCAAAGATTCGTGGCTTGCCGAACCGGTCAACACGAATCGACCTGGGGTTGTCCCTCTGTTGAGTTCAGCCTTTATCGCGTCAAGGACCAGTGGCGCCTTCTGGTACTCATCGATACAGACGAGTTGGTCACCTGCGATTTGAGTAGCGGGGTCAGCCAGCATCGCTGTCAAAGTCGCCGGGTCATCTAGATCAATGACACGCCCACCACGCTTTCTTGCGATCTCGCTCAGTAACGTCGATTTACCAACCGAGCGAGGGCCCTCCAAAATAACTACTGGATCGTCCAACATGTGTTCCAAGGCGACATCCAGGATTCGTCGACTTTTCATGCCCGCGAACTGTGTCACCATACATCCAATCTAGCACGAATGCGACTTTTGGAGGGACTTGGATGCGACTTTTGGAGGGACTTGGATGCGACTTTTGGAGGGACTTGGATGCGACATTTGGGGGAGTCGATCAGGCCCGATGACGTAGACAAGGAAAGGGGTTAACGATGTCCCGGGACTTGACACGGAGCCGCCTCGGAGATTCGAACTCCGGACCTAGGCATTACGAGTGCATTAGGACTGTGCGGAGAATCAAGGAATGGTTCTAAACCGTGAGGCACATAGAGGTAACTAGTGTCAGGTTATGGCAGGGATTGTCATGGAGAATGTACGCATTCGACAAGTCAGGGAACGAGACCAAGGCTTCGTGTCTGCGATTTTAAGCCCTAAACTGGGAGGGCGATAGCCGCCCAGCTCACAGCACTGATGGTATTGGTACGTGGGCGTGGGATGTGCTTTTCGGCGGCGAAGGGAGCCCCACCTGTATGCGGATATCAATTTCATTTAACTCCAGTGCATCAATGAAGATGCTAGTGGGTCCGAGGATGTTGGGAATCGGTGTTCTGGCGGGGTTTTTGGCGTGACGGGCGAGGGCGCTGTGGGAGTGCCCCCGGTTTGGTTGACAGTTTGACCTGCCCCAGAGATGTTTCTCCACACGAAACGTCACAGTGCTGCTACAGGCTGACGTTGTGACTCCTTTTACTCTTGCACTATCCGTTAATGACCTCATCTGGGTACGCAAACTCACCGTCAACGGATTCAATCTGACCGAAGTTGTCGAAGGCGAATTTGACCTCAGGTTGGGATGGGTCAAAAGTCTCTATCCAATCGCAATTGGTGAAGTAGCTCCCGTCAATTACCTTCTCTTGACTGACTAGCCCTCGCTTGATCATCAATAAAATTCCCGCTGTTTGAAGATACGTGTTCGACGCCATCGTCATTCCAGGGTCACCTTGAAGGTCGAGCTGTGCACGCTCAAGGATCCGCTGCTCATAGTCATCGCGGCCATCTTGTTGCGCCTGCATGAACAGGCTGAAGTAGTCCGCGGTTCCTTCGGCGAACCACCGAAGATCGTCCATGCTGTCCTCGGCGCGATTCAAGATGGGAGCACATTGGCGCAGCAGATAGTTCGACAATCCGTGGTATGCCTCGTGGAAGAAAATATGTCGCGCAGTCTCTTTGTCCTGGTTGGCTGTCCAAGCCAGGATTGCCGATCGGGACTTCAGACAAGGATCTGGTGCAGTAGCAACATCGGCTCCACCTCTGATCCAGCGCTCAACTCGCTGCGCCCCTTCATCAAATCCACCGGTCTCTTCTGACTCACATCCTTGTAGCCCAGATTGCCAGTCGGCAAAAAAGGCGGCTACCTCGTCAATTTCAGCATCGTCGAGAACAGCAGCATGCTCCCTAAAGGGATCGCCATCGAACGCTGATGGGTCGGGCTCATCGTCGAGTGCACTTCCAACCGGCCACAAGAGTCCCATAAAGTCAGTTGGCGGGTCGACCATTTCGCCAACAGCCGCCTCTAACCAGCCCAAGAGTTCATCAGATGCGATCCCCTTGGCAAAACTTTTGGCCACCCTGGTGGGTTCACGGTCAACAATGGGGGTAGACGACTCTGCCGGATCGGGCGCATTCGCTGCGGAGGGTGTCTCACTCTGAGTGGCAACTGAGTCCGGCACGGCGTTATCGGAGGCATTGTCACTACCCGAATCGCCTGCACCTCCGCACGCAGCGAGGGTCATGGACAAGGCACCAGCGACTGCTACGACGGTAAGGGCCCTTTGACGTTTTGCTCGATTAAACACGAGATGCAACATAACACCAATGCTGGGCCAGCTCGGCGTGCAACTGTGGTTCCTCCGACGTTTCCAACATTCCCGCCTTTCATCCAGACAGGTGTTGCAACGTTCACTAGAACCTAGGACTTATTCTTCACCCCCCAGGGGGGCGTCACCCCCAGAGTCACCCTGTGCGGTGACCCTATGCGGGACACACATTGCAGGGTGACCGACGGCAATTTTGGAGGTTAAAGAGGCTTTAACAAGCGAGACGCCAAGCGAATCCCCAGCGGTTGCATGTTTTCCTGGGTTAGGTGATTTTGTATGTGCGCTTGACCTTCATCGGCTGCCAATTTCCTGCAGAGTCGGCAGGAGCAGTCCCTACCACCGTGCAGGTCCCTCTACTTTTCAACTGAACATTGACTGCTTTGCCTTTGCCTTTTGCAAGTACACAGGATTTCTCATTTCCCTGCGTTATTTTCCACTTAATCGGCTGTCCGGCATTAGTTCCATGTCGATTTGCCGTCTGCAGGTGAACTACTTGGTCTGACCCCATCTTTCCTGATGCCCGCGGTGCGAGTAAAGGCAGCTGGTTCCCAAGCGTAGCCACGACGTTGTACTTGACCTGCTGAGAGGAAGGAAGAAAACCGTTACCGCCGGCGGCATCTACGGATAGTGCACAAGTTTGACCTGGGGCGAAGTTGACCAATAAGGTCTGCCCGCTCACAACACATTGGCCCTCGACTGCAAACGGGCCATTTATCACTCCACCGGAAGGGGACGAAGCTTGAAAATTGATTCTGGAGCCGAACGGCGCATAATAGGTACCGCCATTAACCCAGTTTATTGGCTGGCCATCATTTAAGGTTCCAACCACAGATATTACGTCCGGTTGACCCACCGCTTGCGAATATGTCATCTGGCTACTGAGAGAATTTTCACCCTCGGAATAGACAAAGACTTCTTCACCAAACGCCAAATTAAACCCACCATCGTCAGGTAACGTTCCTCCCTGGTTCCACACCACACCATCAGTTGACCACAAGCTCGAATTATTTTCAGTACTAAAGCCCACAAAGCGACCTGACCCAAATGTCAGCGAAGGTATAAAGACTGATCCTCCTGGTTGCCATGTTTGTCCATCAATTGACCAAGCCGTCTGACTCGAGAACGCGGCACCCGCTACAAAACGACCATTTCCGAAGGCGATGACATCGGCAAAGCGTTCAATGCCCAGCGGATCTGTTGATTGCCATTGAGTTCCATCAGGAGATGAGATGGCGGAGTCACCAACTGCCACGAATACTCCATTGCCGAACGCGATTGAGTCGTAGTCACTCACGCCGTCTGAGGTAGGAGGTAAAGGTGCTGCCGTCCACACTGTTCCATCAACACTCCACATAGACACCGTGTTGGCGTCATTACTGCCCTCGCTCGGGACCGCGACGAACCTACCGTTTCCGTAGGCGATAAAACTCCAATCGTCCGCGGTGGGGGCGGGTCCTCCTGCATTCCAGGTGCGACCGCCATCATCGGACCACATGGTTGCAGTCGAATTTTCCGCCACAGCGACGAAACGTCCACCACCGTAAGCAAGAGATCCGCTAAAGCGGTCTTCAACGGTGGTTGCATTTCCCCCCGCATACCACGAAATACCGTCGGGTGAAAACGCAGTCGCATCTGACTCGCTTGCGAGGGCCACAAAATTCCCGTCACCGTATGCAATTGGTCCCCACATCTCTGCGCTCGGCATTGGAGTTTGGAACCACGCGTCACCCCCCGCTGCCGCAGCCGAAGGGGCAACAGCCAAACCAAGACCACCGGCCAACAAGACCACGGATGCACCAATAGAGACAAAGCGTTTCATATAAATCCTTCTTTTGACAAAGTGATTGGTATTAGCCGGTCACGAACCTTCGTTTTTAAGCCTAGCGCTTAGGCCATTATTCCTAGAAGTAGTTGTGTTAGCCAATCGACTAAAGTCGTTCAAGGAAGCCAGCAACGTGGAGCAGCCTTGGAGATTCGAACTGGCGGACCTACGCATTACGAGTGCGTTAGGACCGTGAGGAGAATCCAGAACTGGCTTTAAACCGTGAGGCACGTAAAGGTAAACTAAGTCGGTGTATTATATGTCGGTAAACGTGTGCACAAACGTAGCCTTTCGAGTCTGGTTGAATCAAAATACGAAGGACAGGTGTCAATGAAGATGCTGGTGGGTCCGAGGTTGTTGGGGATGGGTGTGTTGGTGGTGTTTTTGGCGTGACGGGCGAGGGCACTGTCGCTTTTAGCAATTTGGGTGGTCGCGTTTTTCGTCTCGGTGCGCACCCGGGCAGTGAAGTACTTCTGCCCCTCTGTAGTTGTTGCCACCCGCGGGTTACGCATGTCCGCGATAATCGCGTCGCGTGATTCATCGTTTTGGGTAACGATCGCAATATTTGGCGGGTCGGAAGCGAAACTGTTGCTGCCTTTCACATCCCACAACCCAGCAAAATTCTCAAAACTCATCGAGTCTGAATCCCGAGCGGGACGGTCAGTGAACCACATCACTTCCTCACATTCGGTGGCACTCGTACATGTCAGAGGCATCACAAAATCATACGTGCGCTGGGAGCCATTTACCGCAGTCATGAACGCTGCCCGCCCATCAAAGGCAAACAGCACACTGACCTTCTGCGGCTTCTCATCTTTTTCAGCCGCAAACGCTGGACTAGATGCCACAGTTAACCCGCCCGCCGCCATCACCAGTGACGCGGCGAATGCGACCATGGACTTACCAGAAACAACAGACATTAACACTCCCTGTGAGGTGATTGAGGAAACATGTACCGCTTCAATATTGACACTACACCTTATTAGAGGACTGCACGGGCACCAATAGTTCCATGCTCAACAAAAAACTTTCCAATTCTTTCCCGCAGCCACACAAGACTCCGCGCGCACATGTGCGTAAACGAGGCGCACATCCACGTAAAGCGAGCCCAAAACGTGGAGCCGCCTCGGAGATTCGAACTCCGGACCTACGCATTACGAGTGCGTTGCTCTACCCCTGAGCTAAGGCGGCCTGCCCAATCGGGCGTGCCAAGGTTACTTGGTGGGCTTATACCCGCGAAGCCGGAGGCTATTGGTTACGACAAAGATACTTGAGAAGGCCATTGCTGCTCCGGCGATCATGGGATTAAGTAGCCCTGCCATGGCGAGGGGTATCGCTGCCGAGTTGTAGGCAAAGGCCCAAAACAGGTTTCCTTTGATCGTGCTCAGGGTCTTGCAGGCAAGCTCAATACCCGTTGCGGCGCTTGTCAGGTTGCTGTTAGTGAGCGTGATGTCACTTGCTTCAATTGCCACGTCGGTTCCTGAGCCCATTGACATGCCAAGGTCTGCTTGAATCAGAGCGGCGGCGTCGTTGACACCGTCCCCGACCATTGCGACGATTTGTCCTTCGGATTGGAGCTGACTAATAATTTGTACTTTGTCTTCGGGGAGAACTCCCGCAAAAACTTTGTCGATTCCGACCTCCTGAGCTACTTGCTCGGCGGCCGCCTGATTGTCACCTGAAATGAGTACTGGTGTGAGGCCCATCCGATTAAACTTGGCAATAGCACTTACCGAGTCAGGTTTCACTGTGTCGGATACGCCAATCAACCCTTTGACTTGTCCGTCCCAAACCACGGCGATGACGGTTCGGCCTTGCTCTTGGTGGGTGCGAACCCAATCACTGTCAGGTGTTAAGCCCCATTCGGTGTTAATCCAGTCTGGATTACCGACAATCGCCACTCTGCCATTCACTACGCCTTGAACGCCGCGACCCGGGGTTGATTGAAAGTCGTCGGGCGTGACAAGTTCTGCGCGCTCACTGGAATACTTCGAGACAGCTTGTCCGATCGGGTGTTCGCTGGCGTTTTCTAGTGATCCCGCGACAGTGAGGAACTCGGTTTCCTCAACCCCGAGCGCAAGATGTAATTCGTGGACAGACATTTTTCCTGTAGTAATTGTTCCGGTTTTATCCAGTGCAATTGTGTTCACCTGCTTGGTTGACTCCAGGATTTGCGGTCCACGAATCAGTACTCCCAGCTGCGCTCCGCGGCCGGTTCCCACCATGAGTGCAGTCGGTGTTGCAAGTCCCAATGCGCATGGGCAAGCGATGATCAACACTGCAACTGCAGCGGTGAAAGCGAAACTTGGTTCCGCACCTGCGATTAACCAACCGACGAGCGTCACAAGGGACAGTGAGATGACTATTGGAACGAAAATTGCAGCAACCCGGTCGGCTAATCGCTGAATGGGTGCCTTCCCAGCTTGCGCGTGTTCTACGAGGTAGGTGATCCGCGCCAGTGCGGTGTCAGAACCAACAGCCGTTGCCTCAACGAGCAGCCGGCCGCCCGCATTAACTGTTGCGCCGATCACTTTGTCACCAGGCGAGACCTCTAGCGGGACGGATTCTCCAGTGATCATGGACTCGTCGACAGCGGACGAGCCTTCCACGATTTTACCATCTGTTGCGATTCTCTCACCGGGGCGAGCAACGAATTGGTCACCGAGTTGGAGCATGTCAATGGGAATTTTTTTTTCTTGCCCCTGGGAAATAATGGAGACATCTTTGGCTCCAAGGTTGAGCAGCGCGGTCAAGGCGGCGCTGCTTTGAGACTTTGCCCGTGACTCAAAGTAGCGGCCGAGAAGAATGAATACCGTTACCGCCGATGCGACCTCAAGGTAGATCTCACTTGTAGCGTTCGGGTCAGGCAACAGCGTGAAATCCATGGTCATGCCGGTTGCGCCCGCTCCACCAAAAAATAGTGCGTAGAGAGACCAAATGTAGGCGGCACTCACTCCAATGGAAATGAGCGTGTCCATGGTGGCATTTCCGTGACGTAGGTTCACCCACGCCGCTCTGTGGAAGGGAAGGGCGCCCCACACCACTACAGGACTCGCCAGTGTCAAGGAAAGCCACTGCCAGTAGTCGAATTGCAGTCCAGGGATCATGGCCATTAAGACAACGGGGATAGCCAGAACTGATGAGATGATTAATCGCTGGCGTAGAGCTTTCTCCACTGTGTCTTTTGGAGTAACTTCTTCACGATTATTTTGTGAGACTTCCTTGGCCGTGTATCCCGCTGACTCTACGATAGAGATTGCATCGGCGATGCTCACGTTGTCTGGCAAGGTGACGGTTGCAATCTCGGTTGCAAAATTGACCGTCGCACGTACTCCGTCAAGTTTGTTGAGTTTCTTCTCAACCCGCATGGCACACGACGCACAGGTCATACCGCCTAATGAGAGAACAACAGGTTTCGAAATCGTCGTTGTCATGATGAGAAGATTGTGTAGCCCGCTTCATCTACTGCAGCGGCGATGTCGGTGTCGCTGATTTCGTTGTCTGATGCAATTGTCACGGGAGAGATCTCACCAGCATGCAAGTCAATATCAACACCGGTTACACCGAGGATTTTTGATATTTCCTCGGTGACCGCGTGGATGCAGTGATCGCAAGACATTCCATCAACGTGAACGGTCTTTTGTAACATTCATTCTCCCATTTCTTAATTAGCTTTTGACAAGTCGTTCGATTGCTTGTTGGGCTTCCTTGATTTTGAGAGTGGCGTCGTCGCCGCCCTTACTCAGTGCATCAGCAACACAGTGCTGAAGGTGATCCCCCATGAGCAGAAGCGCTACCGACTGAAGAGCTTTGGTGGCTGCTGAAACCTGGGTGAGGACGTCGATGCAGTAGGTGTCTTCCTCGACCATGCGCTCAATCCCGCGGACCTGCCCCTCGATGCGCTTGAGGCGCTTGAGCACCGCGACCTTGTCGTCTGAGTAGCCCGGATTCATGCCATGACTATACCCCATAGGGGTATAGTCAATTACAGGTAGTTGTGGTTCCGGGTGAAATAATGCCCTCAAGAAGATAGGCGTCAACCCGGTCAGTTACGCAGTCGCTGCCCTCAAGATAAGCCGTGTGGTTATAGCCGCCCTCCCAAATGACCAGTTCCGCGTTGCCCAGCTTGACCGCAACATCTGTGGCCCATTTAGCTGGAGTTGCCGGATCGTTTTCTGCCGTAACGAGCATGACGGGAGCGGAAGTATTTGGCGTGATTGTGATCACTGTTTGCGCTGAATAGGGCCAGTCCTTACACGCAAGAACCCCCCAGCCCAGGCTCTTTCCGAAAGTCGGCGCGCTTATTGCCAGTCGTTCTGCAAACTCGCGAACTTGATCAACGCTTTGAGTGACAGGTAGGTCAAGACAGGAGACTGCGTAAAAAGCATCACTTGAATTATCTGTGTAGCGGCCCTCCGGCTCCCGACTGATGCGTTGATCAAGGAGCTTGAGTAGTTCACGCGGGTCACCTTGGTTCATCGCCGAACTCAGCGCCGCACGCAACTCTGGAAAATCATATTGCGGGAAATAGAGATAACTCAAAATCGCAAACGTAGCTAAGCCCTCAGTTAATTCACGTCCTTGGTCTCCCACAAGCGGAATCGCATCTAACTTGAGCAAGAACTCTCGGATTTGTTGCACTCCTTGATCTACGCTCCCCGTCAGCGGGCAATCATTTTGCTCCACACAGTCCACCACGAAATAGCGCAGTAACACCTCAAATTCCTCGGCTTGAGACTGGGTTACTTCGAACTGATTCAAATAGATTGGCAAGACGCCATCAAGTACCATCCGACCAACCCGACTAGGAAACAACTCCAAATAGGCGGTTCCAATTGCCGTTCCGTAACTCTTTCCTAACAGGTTCATCACCGGGTCACCAACAAGAGCTCGCGCGATATCCATGTCCTTGGCAACTTCAACTGTTGACATGTGAGCAATGAGTGGATTGCCTGAGTTCTCACACGCTTGCCCGATAAACCCGGCGTCGAGAATCAGCCGACTCTCCTCAAGCTCCGTGTCTGGCGATCCATCCGCTGAAATTAGCGCATCAATCTGCTCATCAGTCAAACATCGAATGGTGTCACTGAAGCCAACCCCTCGTGGATCAACTCCGACCACATCAAATGATTCGCGAACCTGATCAGTCACAATGTAGTCAGCGGCTTTGGCGTATTCAAATGCGCTTCCGCCCGGGCCACCTGGATTAACGAATAGTGAACCAATCGATTCGCCACGTGCCCGAACTTTCGACATGGAGAGTGTCACTCGATCGCCTTGGGGTTCTTGATAGTCCAGTGGGACCTCAAATGTGGTGCAGTCTGCATCCCCACAATTACGCCAATCAATCTGCTGGCTGTAGAAGACCTCCAGTCCAGCCTGAGTTGGGGTTGATTGACTTGGTTGATTTGGCGGAAGACTCGGTGCGGTTGCATTTGTGCTTGAACACCCCGCGATCAGCAAGACAGTGACTGCCCCGAAAGTAAGGTTGCGGATGCCGATTAGCCCCAACTCAGTCATCCGCCTTACGGTATATCAGTGAGCAAACAAGCACGAACAACGGCAGAGATCTCTGCGATGGTTGAAGCGGGAATTGCCCGAGGGCTAAATGTGATCGACGCGTTCAGCGCTGCCACCGGGAATCGAACTTTGAATCGAGCACACAAGAAAGAACTTGCCACCCAAAAAAGCGCTCGTAGAAAGTATCGGACCCGCCTGGACTCATTCCGGCTTGGAGCCGTCGCTGGAGGTGGAATAGCGTTTGCTGGCGGCACTGTTGCCTTTGTGAGCTCGAACCCCGCGCTGTGGTTTATCACTATTGGTGGTGCCGTGATCTCGCTGATGAGCGTTCGCCGCTGGCGTCAATTGGGTCCAGAACCTGTCGGTCGAGGCTCGGTTGCTCCTGCCACCCCGTTGCCTCGAGGGGCAATTGGGCGCGACTGCGTTAAACGCTACCTGGCCGTGCGCACTCAGGTGGTGAACATGAGTTCCAGTGTTTCAGTGTTACACCCCGCTGCCGGCAAAGAGTTAGTAAATGCAGATACACAAGCAGCCGGTGCTTTAAACGCACTGTGTGAGCGTCTGTTGGTATTGCATCAACTGGCGGCCTCACTGCCCGATACTGCTGCCGCGAACAGTGCCACAAGTGCTGCTGGGGTTGTTGCCTCACGGCTGGATGTTGGTTGTGACAGTTATGACAATCTGCTTGCCGCTGCTGCCGAATTACTGGCCTCACCCGACCTCACTGAGATGGTGAACTTGCAGCCGGCTGCCGACTCACTTATCGCATATTCACATGGACTGATGCGAGCTTCGGATCTTTGATTGAGACCATGACCGACTCAACAGCAAGTTGCGGTGGCGTGTGTGCTTGGATTGACGCGCGCGCGTGCTCTATTGCTTCCAGGGTTCGCGTTGTGTCAGCTGGGTTTCCCCGGGCGGCGAAGGATTCAATTGCCGGTAGCATTTCTTGATTAATCAAATCAAGGTTGCTACCAACTTGAACAATAAGTACATCACGGAAAAGCCCCAGTAAGTCGACAAGGGATCTATCCGCTTCATCGCGGATCATGCGCGTGCGCCTGGTTTTTTGGTGCGCGAGCAGTTGTTTCTTTGCCGAATCCACATTGCGCTTTGACGGACCTTTGATTCTGCTCCCTTCTTCGATTCCGAATGCTGCCTTGAGTTGTTCGTCTTCTTTTGTATCGAGCTCGTCCGCTCGCGTGTTGGCGGCCGCCGCTGCCGCAGTGACCATCTCACGGGCAGCCAACACACACGAAGGAACATCGCGCAAGCTGATCGCCGACCTTAAGTCAGATTGCCGCCGGGCTCTGCTTACTTCTTCGGTGGCCAGACCACGCGCTCGGCCGATGTGTCCCTGGGATGCTCGCGCCGCAAATGCAGCCATCGCGGGGTCGACTTTATAGATATCAATGAGGAGGTCAGTTACGTCTTTTGTTGTTGGAGTGCGTAGTGAAATGTGTCGTGTTCTGGAGACGATTGTTGGCAACACGTCTTCGGCACTGGGAGCGCACAGAACCCACACGGTATGCGGGGTCGGTTCCTCAAGACTCTTCAGCAGTGCATCAAACGCTCGGTCGGTGAGGCGGTCGGCATCTTCCATGATGACAACTCGCCAGGGAGTATCAATCGGTGCGAATGCTGAAAGTCGAACTAGTTCACGGGCTTCCTCAACACCATAGGAGAGCCCACTGGGCGTAATGATTTGGACATCAGGGTGACCACCGAATGGGGTCATGCGGCAGATCTGACAGGTACCGCAACCATTAAGTGGGCACATAAGTGCTGCGGCAAATGTCGTCGCAGCGGTTGATCTTCCCGATCCTGGCGGTCCCGTGATCAACCACGCATGGGTCATGGCTGGGCCTGGTTCACCGATCCGAATTTTATCAGCGTCCGTGACAGCTCGACACAGTTTTTCCACTGCGTCTGACTGCCCGACTAGCGCGCCCCATATTGGTTGCATGGCTATTTCAGTTCTTGTATTACGCGCTCGCGAATTAACCGTGCACTTTCCTCTTTTGTTCCAGTTGCGTCCACTATCAAGTAGCGACTCGGATCTTGAGCAGCTATTTCAAGAAATGCGTCTGCCACGTCGCGGTGGTATTGCATTGGCTCTGATTCCAAACGGTCAGGGTTCACAACTCGCTTCATACTCACTTCAGGATCAAGGGCCATCACTATTGTGAGATCCGGAAGTAACCCACCTGTTGCCCACATACTCAAATCCTTGATGCGATCCACGCCCAATGCGCGTGCATATCCTTGGTAGGAAATCGAAGAATCGATGTAACGGTCACAAATGACAACATCGCCTCTCCCTAATGCCGGGCGAACTACTCGGGCCACATGATCTCCGCGAGCTGCCGCAAAGAGCAACGCTTCGCTCTGCGGATTCATTCCTTCATGTGCGCGGCTAAGAACTGTGTCCCGAATTTGCTCGGCAGCTGGCGTGCCCCCCGGCTCCCTCGTTCGCAAAACTACGTGCCCTTGTTGGGTGAGATAGTCCGATAGCAACGCTTCTTGAGTTGATTTACCAACTCCCTCTCCACCCTCAAAGGCAATAAAATATCCGGTCATAGTGTTTCCTAAGTGGTAACTTCTTGGCCGGACATGGCGTCGGCCGCTGTTGGCTCTGGCTTTTTAGTTACTGCTTTTTTAGCTGCCTTCTTCGTAGTTTTCTTCACAACCTTTTTGGCAGTTTTCTTGGCAGTTTTCTTGGCAGGTTTCTTGGCAGTTTTCTTGGCAGTTTTCTTGGCAG
>ENA-OQVM01001927-OQVM01001927.1-marine-metagenome-genome-assembly--contig:-NODE-1927-length-25731-cov-6.370157_pt1 | contig 25731 bp, 13 predicted proteins | sample MGYA00237776_ERZ505498 | MGnify/ENA primary metagenome ERZ505498 (study PRJEB26159, sample SAMN06265151) | marine metagenome | isolation source: Helgoland LTER site | place: Germany:Helgoland, sampling...
TAGGGTGGTCTTGCTCAATTTTATTTATAATTATCGTTTAATTACAGTTACTGAATAGTTTAAATGGATACAGGAATTCGAACCCTGGGTAGGCTTGCACCCACAACGGTTTTCGAGATTGAATCCGGTGGTGCTATTAGGTTGCTACTGATGTTAGGTTGTGTTGTTTTATTGGGGTTTAACGTAAAGTGCGCGCCTGACAATACCGCTCTGTATTGTCTAGGTATCATTAGTTTGTTAGCAAATTGGTTAGCAGAAATTTTGCATTCTGAGGCTGTGAATTTATAGGGGCTGGGAACAACAATCCACATAAAAGATAGGCGTCTTGATACTTGCTGCCAAATTGTCCGTGGTTCCGCTATCAAGCACAATTTGCTATAGTATTTGGCAGTAAAGGTCAGAAAGTCAGGATTTCAGCAAATGGGTATGCACCGTAAAAGGTCAATCACTGGGCAGCAGAGAGAATTTGTCCGCTACCATGTAGCAGAACGCCATAACCCTACCAAAGCCGCACGACTGGCGGGATATGCATACCCTAAGCAAGCTGCTTACCAATTGACCAGAAACCCTGCAATATTACCACTGATGCGGGAAGCCCGACAAACTTTGTACCAAGGTGAACTCGTCAATCTAGCAGGCTGCACTTTGCAACAGATCATGCTGGATCCAGATGCACCAGCCAGTGCCAAGGTGTCCGCAGCACGCGCTGCTTTAGAGCTGGCTGGCGATTTGGGCAAAGATGCTGATACCAACTTATCTAGCAAAAACCCGGCAGAGATGACGCCGGAAGAATTGGGCTGCATGATAGATCAGTGGGAAACCGAGCGGTCACAGTTTGAAAGGGAAAAGACACAGGCGAACGCCTAGTACTGTGGTTGACATTGTTCTCAAAATAATATGAGCGAGACTATTGATGAAATTAATGCGCGCTGATGTATTGGCACCGCACCCCTTGCCCCACTTCAAACGCGATGCTTGTGATCATTATGGCGCATAGGATAAATTTTATGATTTTTTCAATCTTCTGGGACTTGCTGATAAATTCCACAAAGCGCTCTAGATATAATCATAGGCAATGTTGAGATCGTCGAAGCTTGTGATGGATGTATCGCCAAAAGCTATCGTCAGGTCACTCCAAGACAGATTGCTGCCGGATAAGTTTGCAGAGCTTAGTTCGCTCTCTCCGGCTTGCAGATAAAACTTCAACGTATCTTCGGCGGTATAATCCGTGATGCTATCGGTCTGTACAGTGCCGGAGGATTTAAACTCGAATATATCAGCGCCACTTCCACCAGTTAGGATGTCGTTACCTTCACCACCGAAGAGAATGTCATCATCATCGCCCCCGTAGAGTTCATCATCACCCTCAGCGGCCCAGATCGTATCGTCACCAGCCTCGCCGTTGATGGTCATGCCAATGCCGCCCACGTCAAAGGTAGGAGAGGTCAGGTCAATGACGTCATCGCCATCGCCCGCATTTATCGTCTCGAGGCTGATGGCGCGTGCGACAGTTGTTCTACCCATACCGTCGTCTACGGCTGTGAGGCTATCGTGTAGACCCGAATAACTATCATGAAGGAAAAATGCGTCTCCAGCAGTACTGTCGGTAAGGTTCAGCGTATCTGCATCCCCCTCGCCATCAATAACGGAGGAGAACTTGGTCTTGCCAGCAAGTGAAAGGCGCTCTCCAGTTGCTATGTTCTTTGCAAAATACGGGAATGTCCAAATATCAGGTGATGACAAATGTATTGTATCATCTCCAGAACCGCCAATAATGCGGTCAGCGCCCTGATTGGATGTCAAATTATCATTTCCAAGACCACCGTCGATATAATCATTACCGACACCACCGTTAATGTGGTCATTTCCGTCTCCACCTTCCAATAAATCGTCACCAGCACCTCCCATGAGACTGTCTTCATCATTTGTGCCAGTAAAAATTTGATTAATTGGCTTGTTAATAGCTAATGCATTGCTCCAAGCGGATAGTGATGAGATTATTGCTTCCGGATTGGTTAAAAATTCTTGTGATGTCCTTGTTTCAAATATTTCAGCGGCTCCTGACCAAGTAAAATCACCAAGATAATTTGATAGTGTCGGCAAATCGGTACTAAAACTACCAATCGACTTCATATTTCCTGCTAGAACCAATGAAGATGCGTCAAGCCCACTAGTTTGCCAGTCAACTAACAAAGCATTTTGCCTAGACACTGTATCACCAAGGAAAAGGTGTTCATTATTGTTGACTGTAAAAAAGTAACTGGATTGATGGTCTAAACTTATCCCTGAAAACTCAAAAGTATTTGAACTGCCGTCATCTACATCCAAAATCATAACAAAAGCGTCATTTTGGGCCAACCGAAAATGATCCCCACCCTTTCCGCCTAAAAAAACAACGTTACTCGTGCTTGATTGACCTTCAAAAAAATCAGCACCAGTTCGTCCTGCGTATACAGAGTAGCTCTCTCCGAAAGCTGCATTGTCAGTATCGTCGCCTGCAAAAAAATTCCAACCGCTTATGTCACTTACGGCCGGTACGTATGCGTCAGTTTCTGTTGATTTAACGTATCTTGGCGTGATGCTACTGGAAAAAGTGAATCCATCACTATCAAAATGGTTCAGCCTGAAACCGAGTAAGCTGTTAGTGTCATCCACTGAAACAAGATACTCTTTACCTGTCGAAATCTCATGCCCATCACGCAGCCAAGTTATGGATACATTTTCGTCTAGAAAGTTTTCTGCACTATTAACCGCCCACGAAGCAGTTAGCTTATCGCCAATATTAACAAATGGCTCGTCAATTCCGGATAAAATTAAGTTGATGTTAATAATGCTTTGCGACAAATGCTCATCTGAAACAGAAAAAATGCCTAAACCTGAGAAACTCTGATCTCCTACCCAAGTTGGGGACTCAATTTGCATAGACGCGGCGGTCCCAAAATCTGAAACCGTTCCAGAATAAATGCCATCGTTAGACCCTAATCGAAGGCCATCCACCTGTGAGATCAGCGTAATCGTATCGACTTCATTGCCGCGATGCAGCAAGTAGGCCTGTGGTGTGGTATCAAGCTCCGAGCCTAGCGCCGAAAAAAGTACATAGCCGCTCTTGGATGAGGCATCGAGCAATTCAATTTCAGACAAAGAGAAAGCCGAGTCAGTCTGGTTGTCAAAGTAATTTAGATCAACTTTCGAAACTTCTCCGGAGGAGTTTTTATAAGTATATAGTTGGCTTGTGTTACCCCCTCCTGCATTGGTAACGTTTGAGCTGTCAGACGCGAAGATAACTTCATTGCCGTTAAAAAATTTCGCGGTGCTGCTTCCAGTATTAAAGAATGTTCCATCTTGATTATTTAAAAAGGCTATTGAGGCATTGTTAAGTTCAGCATCCAATCCCACCAAATAATGGTCATTAATTCCGTTCTCGTCCTGCGTTGAGAGCGCTGCGGTCGTGTTTATTAAAACCTGTAGGCCTTCTGAATTGCGGGTCGCATCAACAAGATTCGAATTTCCTGAAAGTGTTTGGCCGGCAAGCTGTGAAATAAATTTGACGGTTTGGTTCTGCGTATCAATCGCGTAAATATCTCGGCTTTGGTTATCATCCAAAATGAGCTCAGCGACACCTAAAGGGGCACCATTTTCGATTTGGCTCAGCGCGTTCAGCGTCTCTATCACTACAAAATCGCCAACAACTTCAATTTTGGTTATATCATGTTGCGCGATTTCGTTTGTTGAACTTTCTATAAGGTCTTCGACAAAACTCCCATCAGATTTTAAAATGGCAAGTTTTGTTTGATTTTCATTATCAATTTTATAGGAAACGAAATAATCTATTTGGCTGCCTGATCCAGCAATAGTACTGGCCGAGATTGTGATGTCGTCTGCAGACAGATAAAGTTTGGATGCAAGTTGGCTATTGAGGCTATTTGCATCAAACGAATTTGTCTGATGGTCGTAGAGCCAAAAGAGATTCTTTGTCTTGCCCGAAATTGCAACATCAATCGCGAGCAGTTCGTGTATTTCATCAGAAGAAAAACTGACCGAATTTGTTGATAAAACATGGGGAGTGCCGGCCAAAAATACGGAATTTAAGACCTCCGGAGAGGCTATAAGAGAAAGTTTTGTGTCAGTATTATTTGAGCTCATTATTAATTATTCACATTTTTAGGGAGCCAAGTCGATTGTTCAAACTGCTCCTTTCCTATTTAATGGAAAAATGATACTAAAACAACTGAAAGAATAGTTGCAATACTTACGCAAGGAAAACTAATGAGTAGCTACATCGACGCAATCACGAATGTTCGACTGGTAAACGGTACGCTGAGAATGGACTTAATGGTTATAGATGGCCAGGAAGATGAAAAGTTCTCTTTCTCTAAAAAGGACGAATTGGTTATGTCGCTACCGGCATTTTCGCAGGCGCTTAACACCATGAAAGCTGTAGAGACTGAACTGAAGAATAGGGCCAATAAGGCACGCGAAGAGCAGGAAAGCAAAGAGATCAAAGAGATCAAAGAAAACTAAATAGTTTAAGGATTTGGAAAGATGGCTGACGGTAGTATAATTGATACTGTTATTGAGGCTGAATTAGACTCTGACCAGACGTACAACGGCGGCGCTGGTATTAATACGGTTGCGTTCGAGGCAAGTCTTTCACAATTTACATTAACAAGTCCTGACAGTAGTGGGCAATTCACCGTCAGTGCCAACGAAGGTTCTGCGGCCTATGATAAGGGTTACCGAACTTACACGCTCAACAATGTCCATAAGCTGAAATTTGATTTTGTAGACGAACTGACGGGCACTGTACTCAGTCAGTATAAAAACATCGATGATTTATCAAACGTAATTGATCCGAACCTCCAGAGTATTGTCTTGGGCGAGCAAAACTCTGCGGTCATTCAATTTGCTTCTGACACGGATATTTTTAAATTAGATATCGAAGAGGCCGGTTATTACAGGCTGATTGGAGAAGGAGACACAAATTATATTAAAATCCTGGATGAAAGTGGGAGCCAATTATACAATATATATAATCAACAGCATTTTTATTGGGCTTATAGTTCCACTCAACAACGTGATATTTTAAGTCTAGATTCTGGAACGCATTATATCGAATTTACTGGGTATGCAGCGTCAAGCCACAGTTTCGAAATAATTGGCCAGACACTGGGAACACCTGAAGCTGATGAAGTGCAATTAGATCAGACCTTTACATTTATAAGATCGGGAACTGGCGACGATATTATACGCGACAGCGCCGGGGACGACGTGATGTTCGGCGAGGGTGGAAATGACATTTTCCATTATACCAGCGGAAATGACCTCATTTCAGGCGGAACTGGTTACAATATCTTAAATGTCAGCGGTTCTATCGAAGACTTTTCAGTTCATAGCGAACACTTTGATACGCATTTTAATCGTTTTACTGAAACTGGGGATGCCAATGGTTTATCCGGATTTAAGACACTTTTAACTGATGGAAATGCTGAAATCCGATTGTCAAACATTCACGAAGTGATTTTTGATGATGGACGCCTGCAACTTGATCTGTATCCAGACAACCCAACTTTTGATCAACCAACCCAAGCTTATGGACTGGGTGATGTGATTCCGCTGAAAGGCGGTATTATGCTAGAAGGAGAAAATCACTCGAACTCTAGTGAAGAATATTTCGACTATATTCCCTTTAACATAAATGACTTTTTTATAAATGACGACACCCGAATTTTAATCTCCATTGACCGATTAGGTTTCTCGGAGGACTATCATGGGTATAACGAACTTAATGTAGGGATTGTTGACCAAGTCGGGCGCTCTTTGTCACTGACAGACATGACTATCCTCGAAGGGCAACAGGTTACCATCCGCGATGGAAATTCTCTTAATTATGGTTTTTCTTCCAGTCTCAAAGTAGATTTGGTTATTGATCCAGGTTATTTTGGTGGGCTCGAGGATGAGGCGTTTAAATTAGGCGGTGATTTTTTTATAAAAATTAGTAATAAACAATATCTTAACGAAGGGAGCCTATCGCTCTCATACTACCATCAACTTACCGAATCTGCCGATAGCATTACAATCGAAGATGCTTTTTTTGATGGTAAATACATCGCGGGCCTTGCTGGTGATGATGACATAACCGGCAGTCTGCGAAGTGAAATAATTGATGGCGGCTCGGGTGCTGACACCCTGCGAGGCATGGGAGGTGATGACACCTTCATCATCAACTCAAACTCCACAAACGATATCATTGATGGTGGTGGGCATCGCGTGCAGCCTCAGGGCGGCGATGTAGATACCAACAACGCTACGAGTGGCGAATTGCTTGGTATCGGCGATAACTTGAAGCTGGCTAACTCAACTGACCTCACAACAATCAACTTCTCAGGAATTGAAAGCCTTAGCGCCACAAGTAACTCCACAATTGCAACCGTTTCCGCAGATCAGTTTAACAGCCTGCTGAATTTTGATTATCTTCAAGTTAAAATTGAAGACGGCTCATCTGTAACTCTGGGAAGCAAAAACTTCCTAAATGGAGCTGTAATTTCGGGATCAAACCTGATCATTGACGCTCAAAATAACCGCGACAACGAAATTGTATTTGCGGGTGGAGATAACAGATACACTGGCGGATCGAAAACAGATCTCATCCATTCCTCCGGCGGGGATGATATTCTCGCAACTGGTGCAGGCAATGATGTCATTACCGATACTGGAGGAAATAATACGATAAATACTGGTGACGGTTCAGATCGAGTAACGCTCGACGGTGGCACCGCGTCAGATGTCACGTTAAACCTAGGCGCGGATGACGATGAACTTTATTTCTCTTCTGCCGTCACTATAGAACAACTCGGTTCTTTCACAGGTGGTGAAGGCCTTGATACATTACACTTGAGCCATGGCAGTTCTGATCTTTCGAACATTGATTTCTCTGGTTTTGAACGCGTTGTAATTGAAAAATATGGCGTCTACACATTCGCAGCGGGCGAATTGGAAAACATTACATTTGAATACCTTGCCGGTGCCGAGGATAGCTATGTTTTAGAGAAAATTGTAACGCCACTAGACGCTAATACCGGAGATTTCTCAGAAAGTGCATCCAAAATTGGGGTTTCGGGTTCCGAAGACAGGGACGAAATCACCGGCACAAATTTCGATGATTTGCTCGTGGGTAACGGTGGTGACGATTTTTTGTCTGGCGGGACAGGTAACGACGTTATTTTTGGCGGCGAAGGTGCGGATCATATTCTGGGCGGCGCCGGGGCAGACGAGATACATCCCGACGCTGGTTCCGATATTATAATCGCCGGTGATGGCAGTGATAAAATTTATCTTGGTCCTGAAAATACCTATACAGATTACGGCACTACCATCACAACCGATGAAACCAGAATTGAGTATAGAGAAAACCGATATTCGTTAGACAAAATAGACGGTGGCTTGGGGACCGACTATCTCTATGTTGAAACTGCAAAACAGTCCCAAAATACCTTTTATTTTGACGAGAATATTTCTGGGATTGAATATATTTCAATTACAGGCGCAGATGGTAGCTATTTACAAAGTTCATCTTATATATTCGACGGCGATCTATTTGAAGGCCTTGAAAAGATAGAAGCCGGCTACGGCGGCTGGGGGAACAACATCTACATTCTGTCCAATCACAATAATGTTGATTTGTCAAAAATCGAATCTGAGGCAAACGAAGGGCAGCAAAATTATAACATTTTCGGAACAGTCTTAAATCTCGATGCCACTGGAGCTGAGTTCTATATCCCTTATATCACCGATAACATACAATATGATTATTTTAAATTCGGCGATGTCAATTTACTAACTACGGGGCCTCAGGGTTTCGCCGGCATGACGTCGGATACCGAGTTCTCAATCGATGGAAATATTGGCAACGACAGCGTCAGAATTAAAAACAACGCTTTAAGTTTAAATAATGTACAAAATCAAAATTTCGCAAAAATTACAGTTGATTTTGATGGTGGCGACGGCGAAGACACACTGCGCCTTGACCATAACATTGTAGATATCACGGAAAGCAACTTCACTGACGTTGAAAACATTGCGGCCACAGGATCAGCGATTATTGCAACGCAGGAACAATTTGATACTCTAAACATTGTTGGCAGTGCCTCAAAATTTATTAAAGGTGACGATTTCCTTATAGGCACCGCTGCTGATGATAGTTTCAGTGGCTCTGGAATTGAACACATCGCCGGTGGTGATGGTGACGATACAATTTCTAATGTTTACGGTGTTTATTTCAGCGGAAACCGCGAGGATTACCAATACCAAAAGGGACAAAATTTTGAAATCACGCACCGTGATGGATCGGGCGCTGATGGAACTGATACCCTTTATAATGTGCAAGCGCTCTATTTTGATAATGGATCCGGGGGATATTATGAGGAAGTAATTGATGATTTCACGTCGTGGAATGGGTCAGTTAGGGAAAATTATGAACGTGCCCTACTCTTTGGTGGACGCCTGGATTATTTCAACAGATCAAACACCGGTGAAACTAAGGTAGATAGCGGCGTTACAGAGTTCGATAATGACATCGATGTATTTTACACGGAACTTGCTCCCCATTCCCCAATGGATGTCGAAGTAGGCAGCACCGGAAATTGGTATACGTACTGGTACGACGTAGACACCGAACAAAATTTGATGTTTTGGTCGCCCGTTACTAATCAAAACTACAGTTATTTTGCTTCTTGGATGTCCGATCAAAAAGAAAAGTTGTGGACCCCTCGAATTCAGGAAGATGGTGAATGGCAGAAGTATGACGGCGGAAACGTTGTACTGTATTTGCAAAATGGCGCGCAGGGCGACTACACAATTGGCCTTGAACTCTTTGATGACTACTACGCATCAACCTCCACAACAGGCTTGTTTGACCCTGAAAGAGGCGAAATTAAAGGCTATATTTCGGACACCGGCGAAGGCCTGGGATATGTCGAAATTGAAAATGGAGGACAGGTTCAAGAGGTTCAAACTACCGCAATTGACCGCGATTGGGTAGCGATAGAACTGGTACAGGGAACAACCTACGAATTCGAAGTTATTGGCCTGTCCGGGAAGGGCGGCACACTGGTTGACCCGCACCTTAATGTGCGAAACGACAACGGCACTTTGGTTCTTCATACGGCAGATGGATATCCAACTGGCGCAGAAGCTGTTGGAAACGATGTCTTTACTGAATTTACTGCCGATTACACAGGGATACATTTCTTAGACGTTGGTTCTGGATTGGAAGCCGGCGGAACAAATCTGGACCAGGTCGGGTCTTGGACCATGCTTGTGCGCAGCAAGGATCAATATGCCGCCGACGTCAATACGACAGGCTTCATCAATTTAGATAGCTCCAACCGGGGAACAAATGAAAGCGAAATAAACAGTCTTGGCGATCGCGACTGGTTCCGCGTCCACCTCGAAAAAGGCTTGACCTATCAAGTGGAGGCTTTGGGCAAGGCTTCTGGATCTGGGTCGCTCGACGATCCGGAAGTGGAAATTCTCTCCACAATAGGATTGCGCTTGGCGGGTGATGATGACAGTGGCCTGAATGCTGACGCCTCGGCTGTCTATGCGCCAACTATATCAGGATACTACTACATTGGCGTTGCGGGTTCTGGCAACAGCTCAACCGGCACGTATCAGGTTCGTGTAACGTCCGTTCCAGATGACTATGCTGGCGACATGTCAACAGATGCAATTCTCACTGTTGATCAACCAACCAAGGGCATGCTGCAAACTTCCAACGACAAGGACTGGTTCAAAGTTGGCCTCACAGAGGGTAATTATATCCTAAAGGCTTATGCCGATAATGAAGGTGAAATTAATCCACTGCGTGACCCTTATTTGATTTTGCGCGATGAAACAGGTCAGGCAATCCTATGGTCAGATGACAGCAGAAATTCCCTCGATTCCGAGATTTATTTTCAAGTTTCCGCTGATACCGCTGGAGCCTACTATCTCGAAGTTCAGGGCGGCTTTAAGTATGACATCGGCTCATATGAAGTGCTAGTAGAGACAGCACCTGCCGACGATTACGCAGACACATTGGGGAGTACTCTCCAAACCGGCTCTCTTGTGGCAGGAGAGCTTCTAACTGCTGGTCTTCAGGCACCAGGAGATCTTGATCTTTTTGCGTTTACTGCTGAGCCAGGGGTTGTTTATCGCTTTGATGTGATGGGCTATGCAGGAATTGCATCAAGCAATGCAACAGTTCCTGTGGAAGACATTTTAGCAGATCCGATGATGCGGATTTTTGGTGAGCGGGGTGAATTAATCCTGAGAGCTGATGATGGTGGCCTCGGTGGCGATGCACGCGCCTATTATAAAAATGAAACAACTCAAGACGAGACATTATATCTCCAAGTTAGCAGTTCAAACCCTAACCAGCTTGGTACATACAAGGTCGAATATAATCCTCACTCACTCGTTGATAATGATATTGGCGATATTCCCGCGGACGCAAAGAATATCAATCTAGGCGATATCTTGAAGTCTGAATTGCTCACACGTGGTGACGCGGACGTTTTCGCAGTGGATCTTATTCAAGGTGAACGGTACGTTTTTCATTTACGTGGTGCGGGCACTGGTGAGGGAACCCTCGTAGACCCATATCTTGAACTATTATCTGGCGACAATGGCGTCTTGACAGCTGATAAAGATGATAATTCCGGCTGGTATGAGAATTCAAGAATATCGTATGTCGCCGAATCCAGCGGCACTTATTATCTCAAGGTAACTGCAGATGAACCAGAACCTGGAGAAGAAATTGGTACTGGCAGTTATACACTAATAACGCGAGAACCAGACGACCATAGTGACACGTCCGGGACCGCAACAGAAGTACAGATCGACGGAGAAGCGCTGAGTGGCCGAATAAACTATAACGATGGCATTTTTGGAGCCGCGGCTTTAGGTAGCGTCGCCCGGTCAACCGATGCAGACATAGATTGGTTTAAAATCGAAGCAGCTCCAGGACAGATTATATCAGTTAATGTTAATGCGACTGAAACAGGTGCCACGTCACGACCAATGTTTGAAATCGTAAAAAATCAAACCATTATTGCGCGTGGAGACGGTAAGGAAACTGGAAATATAGCCTCTACTGCATTTGAGGCCATAGATGGCGGCAGTTATTATTTGGCAATAGTTGACGGTGCGGGTGGCACTGGGAATTATACGGTTCAAGCTGTTTCAGGCGATGTTGCAGATGAAGATTATGCGGTTCCGGTAGTGGCCTTGGGCGGCTTTCCCTCTGGATCAAACAACATTACGACTTCAGGTCACATTGGAATTAGCGGCGATACAGATACATACGCATTCGATGCCACTCAAGGCCACTCCTACAGGCTCACAATTGATGGCGCTCGCGATGGAAGCAGCGCGCCACTTGAGAGTATAAAAGTTGTCCCTGACTGGGTGCCGCTCGAAGACGGCGAAACTGCTATAGGTGCAAAACTTGATGGCAGCTTTTCTCTTCAGATTGATGCAACAGAAAACGCTTCTCTTCAGTTTGCGATTTCATCTTTTAACGTAGACACCGGTAAATATTTCATTGAGCTGGTCGACCTTGGCACCCTTGGCGGCGACGATTACGCCGATTCAATTGACATCTATTCACTATTTAACACCGACATATATTCAATTGGTGAAATCGTAACTGGGCAAATTGAAGAAAGTGGAGATCTCGATTTAATAGAAGTTTCGTTAACCTCAGGGCAAAGGTATGAGCTTGTAGCCCTAGGCTTTAATGATGACGCCGGCACTCTTGCGCTTCCCGAATTAACCCTGCTGAATTCGGATGGTGTTGCAGTTGCGACAGGCTTTACCGATCTTGATGCGGGCCGCTCTACAATTGAGACATCAGTCTTCTCAAGTGGTGATTATTATATTCAAGTCGGCGCCAAAGAATTTGAAGGAAACCTGGGCAGTTATACTCTCCAGTCATCACGGGTGGAATTTGAACCAAGCGACAATGACGCAATCTCTGGCGATGCAACAACGGGTTACACCATATCCAAGGGTCAGTTGCAGCGCTCTGAAATTGATTATTTTGGCGATATAGATTGGTTTGCAGCTGATCTTGAAGGAGAAAAAACTTATAAAGTAGATGTCTTGGCCCTCGGGGCAGATTACGGAACGCTTACAGATTCAGAACTGCGAATTATTTCCTCAGATGGCATTCAGATTGCCTATGATAACAATTCCGGCGCAGCAAAAGACTCTGAAATTATTTTCACGACATCTGAGGCTGGGAAGTATTTTATTGAAGTCGCAGGCGAATATAATGACTTGGGCAGTTATGCATTACGGCTTCGCGAGCTTTACAGCGGAGAGGCAGATCCACTAGCAGCACAACAAACATATCTGGATGCTCTTGGATTACAGTATATTTCTGAATATTCTGGCGCGGGTATAACTGTCGGGGTCATCGATGATGGAATAGAGTATAACCATCCAGATTTAACGAACCAAATTGATTTTACTGGCGATATGGACGCCCAGTTTCGCACTGAAACTGCCTTTCATAAATACCCAGATATCCTGATCGGCCCCCCAGACGCACACGGCACTCCAGTGGCTGGGATTATTGCAGCTGAACAAGGAAATGAAACTGGTGTGGTTGGTATTGCTCCAGACGCAGACATTGCAGCAACCAGAGTAAAGTGGGCGATGCCACATATGATTGGTGCCTTACAAGAGCAGGTTCAATTCGATGTCTCGAATAATTCCTGGGGCGCGGTGGATGTTTTTGCCGATGACTTCAATCGTGCAGATTGGATGATGGGATATCAGGCCATTCGCTACGCAGTTGATAATGGTCGCGATGGAGATGGAACGGTATTTATTTTTAGCGCCGGTAACTCTCGTGCTGCGGGCGATAATGTGAATTATCACAACTTTCAAAATACCCGAGAAACAATAACAGTTGCAGCAACCGAAATTGATGGCACCGTTGCAAGCTTTTCCACTCCGGGGTCTGCCATACTAGTGGGGGCATATGGAGTAGACTTGCTAACGACCGATCGTTTAGGTGAGCTAGGGTATAATAAGAGCGGCGATTACACAAATTTCACAGGCACCTCTGCAGCTGCACCGGTCGTTTCCGGCGTTGTTTCACTCATGCTCGAAGCAAACGCTGATCTGGGCTACCGCGATATCCAAAAAATCTTAGCTTACTCAGCCTGGCACCCAGATGAGGAAACAATTTGGTCTGTTAATCAAAGCCAAACTGTAAACCTGGGAGGTATGCGATTTAATGACGACCTGGGCTTTGGTGTCGTAGATGCAAGAGCGGCAGTGCGTTTGGCGGAAAGCTGGACACAATATGGCAATGCGCGCAACGAAGTTTCAGACAGTGCTCGTCAGCTTGGGATTGAAGATTGGATACCAGATGAAGGTGCGTCTTTAGAATATACCTTCAATATAGATTCTCATATCGAAATGGAGCACGCCGTCCTCTCGGTAGATATAGCACACTCTAGATTAGGCGATCTTGAACTTGAGCTAATATCACCCGACGGCACCGTATCTACTCTCATCGATCGACCTACTGTTACTGAAACTAGGCCTCTAGGCCTATATGGTGAATTTAGTGACACGCCTGGCCGCATTATTTTTGACCTTTCCAGCGTTCAGTACATGGGTGAGGACAGTTTTGGTGACTGGACTGTGAGGGTTGCTGATGTAAGGGCTGAACATGTTGGTTTGGTGCGAGGTCTGTCACTCAACGTTTATGGTGCCGTTTCTTCAGACGATAACCAGTATGTTATCACCGATGAATACAGAAGTGCCGGGATCGTAGCTGAAATTCGCGACGATGCGGGCTTTGATATTCTCAATGGCGCCGCTCTGACCAAGAATTTTTATGTCGATTTAAATACCAAGGAGGCGGCGGTCGGAGCTCACCAAAATTCCGATGGTTATTGGGAAGGTGGCGAGCATTTTACAATTTCAGATTGGACGCAAATAGAGGCAATTTTTGGTGGAGACGGGGATGATCAGTTAATTGCTGACGCGTTCGACAATACAATTCGTGCCGGAAAAGGTGATGATTTAATCGTGACTGGTATTGGATCGGACATCGTTTATGGCGGCTCTGGTACTGATTGCGTAATTTATGATTTTGACTTAGCAACTGCTCAATCAAGAATTACTTACAATCAACTCACAGAATGCATTTTGGTCTCAGGCGGTTCAGGCGACCAAGCCTGGCTTGACCAGCTGTATGGAATTGAAAAACTTGCGCTTGACGGATATGAAATCCTAGTTACATCCCTATTCCCGGATGATCCTATAAACTCTGCTCCCGTTGTGAATATTCAAGTGTTGAATGAACCAATTTCAGTGGGCAACGGACAAAGTTTAAAACTGGAATTACCTGAAGATATTTTTACTGATGAAAATCAGGACGCAAAAGACTTAGCTATGTCGCTTGCTTTAATTGACGAAAATGGCGATCTGACTGAACTTCCAGACTGGCTGCATTTCAATGAACAAACAGGCACACTTGAAGGTGAGCCTGATGCAAGTGCCGTTGGGCGATATCGCTTCATGTTAAAAGCGGAAGATGATTTTGGAGCAGAAGCATCAAAAGAAATCATTATTGAAATTGGTGATAATCGAGCACCTATCGTTGAAAATCCACGATCAATCTCTGTCGAGGAAGATCATGGATTGTTACTCTTGGGCATCGCGATTCCAACTGACCCCGACTTAGACCAAATAAATATTCAGATCACTGAAATACCAGCTCAGGGAGAAATGCTTCTGGGCACGGGTGTAAAATTAAATGTTGGTGATGGAATCACCCCTGATCAATTGGCGGGTCTTGCGTATCAAACTTCTCAGAATTTTTCAGGCAACGCTGGTCAATTAAAGTATACTGCGATTGATGCAAGAAACGTTGCATCTTCAACTTCTATTTCGTTTGATATCGCAGCAGTAAATGACAAACCCACTTTTGGTGAGAACTCACAAATTACACTTTCATACGATGGAGAAGCGCTATTAGAAGATTTGAGCCTACCAATACCAACTGATGCGGAGGAAACAATTTCGCAGATTTTAGTTACTGATCTTCCAGTGTTTGGTGAATTGCGCAAAATAAATGGCGAAATAGTAATTGTTGGCGAAACTCTGAATGTAGACGAATTAGAAAGTCTGAGATTTTTCTTTGATCAAAGCGTGAATGGCCCTATTGGGCGGGTAGGCTTGTCCGCAACAGACCTTATTGGCGCGGAGGGGGAGTGGGCTGTTGAGTTATTGGTGAACGGAAACCAAACCTTAGCGATGGGTGACGAGCTGTCTAATGAGCTGTACGGCTCTACTGGAGCTGATCAAGTTTTTGCACTCGGCGGTAATGATCTCATTTTTGGCAATGCTGGAGGCGATGAGATTTACGCAGGTAGTGGCGCAGATAAAGTCTACGGTGGAAGCGGCGGCGATATGATTAAAGGTGGTAATGGCGACGATTACATCGACGGAGGCACTGGTGCTGATCTCATGTTTGGCGGCCTGGGAGACGACACTTATATCGTGGACGATATAAACGATTTAGTGTACGAAGTTCTCTCTTCTGCTGCAGGCGGATTTGATACCATTCGCACAAACATTTCTATAAGTCTCCCTCAGAATGTCGAAAGTGCCGAGGCTCTTGGAGACAATGATATTAATATAAACGGCAATAGTTTTGACAATATTCTTGTCGGCAATAAAGGAAACAATTCTCTTTTTGGAGATACAGGGCATGATGTTCTTATAGGTGATGAAGGCGATGATACTTTAGATGGTTCTTTTGGGCGCGACCAAATGCTGGGTGGTCTTGGTAACGATACCTATATAGTGGACTCCCGATCAGATGTCGTAACAGAAGCTTTTGGCGCTGGTGTAGATACCGTCAAAGCAAGTGTAACAACAATTTTATCATCCAATATTGAAAACCTTATTTTGACCGGAAGCGTCTCAATTAGTGGTGGTGGCAATGCTTTGGATAATCACATAATCGGAAACGAGGCCGCAAATTTGATTTCAGGTGGCCTAGGCGCCGATTTAATGGAAGGAGGCCTAGGTGATGATATTTATGTGATCTCGGAAATTGGCGATGAAATAATAGACATTGGTGGAATAGACACGGTTAGAACAACCATTGATCTTAATTTTCTAGCCTCAGATTTAGAGAATATTGAAATTATCGGACTGGACGATGTCAATGCAGTTGGCAACCAATTTGATAATGAAATCCTCGGTAATTCTGGGAGCAATATCATAGATTCTTCTTCCGGCTCGGACACTATAACTGGTGGATTTGGCAGTGATGTTTTCATTTTTTCAAGTGTACAAGACGGTGACCAAAATATAATTACTGACTTCAAATCGGGAGAGGACATAATTGCTATCGACGCGGTAGGCTTGGGCCTATTTAATCCGGTAGATATGAGCGGCTTATGGATAGTTGAAACTGGGTTTAACACTGAAAACCTACTCATATCATCTGACTCAGCAGCAGCTGATGCGAACGACTATCTAAGGTTTGATCCGACAACAAATGAATTATTCGTCGATCCAGATGCAAATGGTTATTTGAATGAATTGCTGGTGGTGAAATTGGCTAACATATCCAACGATATTTCTGAAAACGATATACTGGTCACAATATAATAAAGCTTTATTCAAACAACCTCAGAGCGGTAGAAAGAGGTTCAGTGTCGTGTGCCGTTACTGGTTGCCTCGCCCAAGGCAACTGCTTTAGCTGCTTCTAATTCCAATCCGAAAGTGACAGAGGCTAGACATTGTAAATATGAACGGCGACCGGAAGATCTAAAACTTTGAAACGGCAATCAAGTCGAGAAGCTGTAGATTTGCTCCACCAAATAATTTGTCAATTCATAACCCGTTAGCTGTAGTAACAATTGTACCTGTACCTTTCAGCTTGCTTACCTATAGGTTTTGGTAAATTATTGATACATATACTGATAAGTATGTTTCTGCTGAGCACGTCATGTAGGGCATTTAGAACGAAAAAAGTTTCAAGGATGAATGTTTTCTACATTACTTTCCTTTGATGAGGCCTGACGCAAAGGCCGTAATCCACTAGGTTTGCTATATTTGCTGTATTTAATTTCGATCCATTCGCGAGAGTCGTAGAACCTGTCGTGTCTAATGATAAATATGCGGAAACAAAGCCTGCAAATACGGCAAACCCGAACACCTTGGTATCAATCAACCTCAACCACCCTCCAACGATTGACGTTTGTGTGTTTGTCCGTAATTTGTTCGAGCAATCTGCCACCGACAATCCGCCCGGCTCTGTATTTTAAGACCCGGCCGAGGCTTTTTGGTGATGCGGTTGCTCTATCGCTGAATTCGCACAGATTATCACGCAAATCCTGCAAGGCGCCGGTCTGGCGTATATACATAGAATCATCCGTGGAAAGTTGTTTGACTATTTCTGCTGATGATACGGGCCTGTTTCCGTACAGCTCTGACCAAGCTAGTAACATGTCACCCAAAGTCTCTTGTTCAGGATCTGTGGATTGCGCTTGGATAATCGCATTCATTGGATCACCAAACTCGCCTGGTTTAATATCGCGTCCAACCCACGCGACCGTCTGCCGGACAAAATCATCCCAGACCTCAAATGAAGCCATACGGCCACTGGCGCGTTTTGTATTACTGTTCAAATAGCCTCGGATAATTGTTAGCGCGGCGGCAATCATTTCCTGCCGATGCTTTTGAACATAAATTAAGGGATCCAAATCAAATTCGCGCGCAAAAGGTTGTTCCGTGCGAGGATCAATCCTGCAAACGAGCACACGCCGCGCCATATCACCGGCGAGGGTTAGATTGTTTCCGGTCAATAAAATAATTACTCTATTTGGTATTGAAATACTTTCAGATTTACCAAGAACGCGATCCGTAAAGTTATCGCTGGTGAGTGCGGCTGCCATTGCGGCACTATCAAAGGTTCCAACGACATTATCCCAGACCAGAGCACGTTCTCCTTGCCGCAATGCCGTGAATAGTCGTTTTCGAACTTCCTCATCGTCGCGTCCGGCAGTGTGCGGCCAGACTGTTGGAAGGCCGCCATTTACAAGCGTCGCGATACAGTTAGCCAGAAGGGATTTACCACTGCCCTGTACTGGGGCATCAAATCCAAAAGCTGGAGCTGTTGACAGTACTGGGCGCACAGCCGCTGTCAGCAACGCTGCGAGTAGCACGCCCCAATTTTCTGCATCTACTACTGGAAACTCTTTAAACGGCTTGAGAAGTTGTCCCAGGGCCTTTGCGACCACTGTGTTGGTTGGATATAACGGCACAGGCACCACATCTTCTTTGGTTTCAAATAATATACCTGTTGCGTCATCATACCCCGGAAGATCCAAGACCGTTCCATCCGGCCGCAGGGTCGGTGCAGTTACAACGGCGGTTAAAGGCCTTAAATTCCTTCTGCTGCCTATTGAAAGTATTTGCTTGGCAATGCGAGCCGGCGGGTCTTCTAATATCTTAACCGGTGCCTTGTTTGGCATCATATGCCATCGCCAGAACTGGGTAACGCCGCCTAAGAAGTAAATCAGGCTTGCATCTTCCTGAGGATGTATATGGCCTTGATCGACAATCACCAGTGCGCCTCCAAAATCGAATACATCCGGTAAATGACGAAGAGTTTCCAATGTTACATCGACGGCATCAGAGGTACGCCCTTTAATCAATTCAACTTCTGTCAACTGCGGTTGTAGTTTGAAGTTTCGCCCTCCGTGAGCAAAAGAAAAGAGGTTTGGCCGTCCGCCAAGAGTGTATAACTTTCCAACCACTTTTTTGTTGTTGTAATCTGGCTCTAACGGATCAAGTGTCAAGATACCGTGGTATTTAAGTGGGTGATCAAGAACTTGGGTAACGGTTACAGGTTGGGGCTTTCCAGCGTCAATTATGTAGATGATGAAATCGCCACATAGAACTTCATTTTCAATGGCTCTTTTGGCGATAGCGCGGGCTGCCTTTGCAGCATCATTGTCAAGATTATCACCAGTTATTTTATTGACACAGGTTTCAATCCAGGCGTTGCGGGCAACTGTTATATGCGGTGCTTTTTCCCTTTTAGCCGCTACGCGCAAGGCTTCTGCTTTTAATTTTCTCTCATCTGTTGGGTCCGGGATCGCCAAAGCTGTGTCAACAAGATCAACGGTACCTGTTATGAGAACCGGTCCGCCTCGATCTTGTCGAAGCGGGTGCTCACAGGACGCGCCGGCAACAAAATCCAGTCGATTGGGCTGCCAAACCGATCCATCAAAAACCGTGCGGGAAAGTAAACTGCCCGATTTACTAACTTCACAATAACCAAAACCCTCTGCCCATAGGTGTTCAATGAGAGCCGCACCGGCACGTGGAATATCACGGGCATCGGTAACCGCAAAATAGATCCGCTGTCCATTGAGCCCCAAAAGTTGTTCTCCGGTATCTGCATTTGTAATTAATGACGAAGCCGACGGCCACCAAAGCATGGTTGCGTCCATGAGACCTTTGACTGTGGATCTGAGAACTTGAACCAGATCATCGCCGGTATGCTTTGGGCCTTCGGGGCGAGGATCATAATCCAGCATCATAATGCCTGGTCCGTCATTCCAGTAAAATGTCTCATTTGAACGGGGTATTGCGTGCTTTGGTTTGCCCAGTTTGTGCCACTCTTCTTTCGTGACCAGTTTAACTGGAGCATAGATGGGAAGGCCGTATGTAAGTGCTTGGTTTGGATTCAACTCAGGTAAAAGATCCATAAAACCGTCTGGAAAGACTACGTTGGTGATTTCCGCTTTGCCTTCTTTTAAGATTCCACCACCTATTTTTTCACACGCGCCATTTCTCAACTGCATGCGTTTCGTGAGCAGTTTTGGATCGGCTGATGTTATGATAGAAACGGGGACTGTCTTTCGACTTTTGGTAGGGTTTTTGTTTTCGATCATGAAGGTAGACCTTTGACTTGAAGAAGTTAAACGTCAGCTGTCCCACCCTCAGCTTCGGCTCACTTTTGATTTGTCTGAGACATGTGTTCTCGATCTTATTCTCCCGTCGAGAAACCCGCCTTAGCCCTGACCGTGACGTGCCAGGGGATGTTATTCAGGCATCCGAAAGCTTCCGCTGCAGCGCGACCTTCGGCACTATTATCCGCTTGCCAATTTTGACCGATGGTATCTGCCCGGTCCTTATTCCCTGATAGGCAGCAGATCTGCCAATCCCGAGTATTTCGGCAGCTTCGGGAACGGAGTAAGTCAGTTTTTCTTCCGCGGTTTTTACTATAGTTTTGGTATTGTGTGTCATGGTGTACCTCATAAAGGCCTGAAGAGCTTTGCTATGCCCAACAGCGCTACTGTTAAAATACCATGGGAAAATACCTCGCGCGACTCAGCGACACCGAAAACGACCATTATTTTGCAATTATTTTTCCTGAATTCTCAAATAAATCTCTATTAGTATTGTTTTCAGTTACTTAAACCTTAAAGCTCACCTAAATATTTTTTACAGGGTTTGTGTCGCGGCGAAGCTTATCGGGAAATCCTCAAGGAGATGCGTTGTGCATGCTTGACGCGCTTTTTAGTCGGTACTGTCAATATTATTGATATTCATGGGTATTAAATCGTTCCTAAAAGTGATATGGTCTATCCTGTAGTTCAGGTAGCAAATGACCCTGCGGTAAAGACGAATTTGCTACCAGACAGCTGTGCTGTAAAGCCAGCTTTGTTTGTATATGGACTGGTACCGGGCGCAGCGATACTGCGTATCTGATTGCTCGATTAAATGCTGAAAACTTGCTTCAAAACAGTAAACGCAAAGTCTAAAAACCTGCCGTTGTTATTTTTTAGAAAAGTGTAGTGGAGAAGATCAATGCGAGGTCACTTAAAGAAAAGATCAAAGGATTCCTGGTCTATCGTTATTGATTTGGGAAAGGATGCGTCGGGTAAGCGCAAGCAAAAATGGCACACCGTTAAGGGTACCAAAAAAGAAGCCGAGGCAGAATTAAGCCGCCTGTTGAATGAAGTGAATATGGGCCGGTACATAGAGCCAACACGCATGTTGGTCGCTCAATACCTTGAAATATGGCTGAAAGACTATGCAGAGCCAAACGTGTCACCCAAAACCCATGAGCGGTATAGCCAGATAATTCATCAAAACATCAACCCCAAGCTCGGACAGCACCCGCTATCAAAACTCAAACCACTTCATATTCAGGCCTTTTATTCAGAGTGCCTTTTGAACGGACGGAAACATGGGGCAGGGGGATTATCGGCTCGAACTGTTCTACATTTTCACCGATTGTTGCGCAAAGCATGTCTCCAGGCAGTTAAATGGCAGCTGTTAGCACACAATCCTGCTGAAGCGGTGGATCCACCGAGACCGCAACGAAAAGAAATGAACGCTCTTAATGAGATGGAAACTGCGCTGCTGTTAGACAAACTTGATGGAGAACCTCTGTTCGCACCAGTAGCGCTAGCCGTCACTACAGGCCTTCGGCGTGGCGAGCTGCTGGCCCTAAGTTGGAAGAATATCAATTTGGATAGCGGCGTCATAACGATAAATCGGTCTTTGGAACAAACCAAGGCTGGCCTCAGGTTTAAACCTCCAAAAACAGAACGCAGTCGACGACAAGTTCCCCTGCCATCCATCGCATCCGACATTTTACGGGAGCACAGAAAGAAACAAACCGAAGAACGCTTGCGTCTAGGCCCAGCCTATCAGAACAACGATCTGGTATTTCCTCGTCCGGATGGAACCACAATGGCGCCAGACGCTTTCTCAACAAACTTTGCGGCCTTTATTCGTCGTTCAGGGTTAAAACATATCCGTTTACATGATTTGCGACACACCCATGCAACGCAACTCTTGCAGCAAGGGATAAATCCAAAAATAGTCGGAGAGCGTCTCGGGCATGCAAGTATTACAATGACACTGGATACATATAGCCATGTGCTACCTGGCATTCAGGAAGATGCGGTTTTGAAGTTCGACGCTTGCTTACGTGTAGCAATGCAGAAGCAGAATAGTGATAAATAGTTTCCGTTAGCAAACGGTTAGCAAAAACTGGTTTTTTGGTTTGAAGTGGTCATTTAATTTTCGGCTAAGTCATTGATTTGTGGCGGAGAGACAGGGATTCGAACCCTGGGAAGGCTTGCACCCTCAACGGTTTTCGAGACCGCCCCGTTCGACCACTCCGGCACCTCTCCACAACGACTGTCACTAGACATTCCCAATCCTGCTGACAAGTCTATATTTTAGCCTGGTTTTTAAATGCCTATGATGAGGTCAAGAGTTTCCCGGGTCTTGCCACGGTTCAATTCCGGTCTCTCTCGATCAATACTTGCCATGAAAGAGCTTGAGAATGTTAATCGTGAAACACGACCAACTGGCAACGAGTTCGGTTTGATCTGAAAACCGGAAAATACGACAACCCAAGTCGCTACCAACTGGAAGCCCATAGGTTTAATCTCATTATTGGAAATTAAAATATACTGAAATCTTTAAGTGTGGAATGTGCTGGACTTAATGGTTTGCCGTCTTTGTTGTGAGTGTTTTTTTCGGACCCGGAGCAACACTTCCCCTCTCACTTGCTCACCTTTTTGGGTGAAAACTACTTTTCCCACACTGAAAACCGTCGGCGCACCATTTTTCTCTGTGATCCGAAGACTTAAACTGATAATACCGTGCAATTCATCACCCAATTCGATCCACTCAACAACCCCTTCCACACACTCCCAAATTCCCAACATATGCCCTGAAACGTATTCACTTACATCCAGACGACTAAAATGCTTGGGGGCTCCACTGACAACTCGGGTTTCTTCCAACTCTTCTATTGGAGGCCAAGGCGCTAAATCAGATCGATTTTTTTGTTTATTGAAATCAATCAACATTGTAAATTTTTGAAATTAATGTGTTAAACGTTCGACGGTGCCTCTGATGCGCGCGAGGTTTTACAGCGTAAAGGCCAGGTCTTTACCGATCAATTTGATCAGCCAAAGCCCCAGCCAGAGCTCCAAACTCAGCGTGACAGCGCCATTGGCTTTGCGAGAAAGTCGCGAAAATTGGACCTCGATGTTGCTGGTCTGACCGAACGCGCAAGACCGCCTGCTCTGACGTCAAACAGCCGCTGAATTAATGCCACTTAGCCGCCGCGCCATCAAAGGCCGCAAACACGTCATTACACTGACTGCGCGTGCCATATGGGGATCAGGTCGCAAAGAACTCATTTGCCAGACCACAGGCGGCGTAGGCATGATTGCAGATGAAGCGCTGGCTGATGCACTTGGTCTGCTTGCGTTTATCGTTTTCCTCAATATGGCCAACTTTGCCGCAAAATCTTTTGAAAATCTCACCCCTCTTGATGGAGACAAACATATTAGGTGTAAAAGCACTGGAAATAGAAGCACTGGCCAAGAATGATTGACCTAGGGCCAGATACAAGGACCAAATGGATGCGATACAACCTGATATTGCCAAATCAAACGCCATAATTTCGCCTCAACTATCCCGATTTGAGAAATTAGTCGGTGCGCCGAGCCCAATGTTTTATAGTCGGCGACTTCGGTCAGCCTTGCGATCAGGCTTGACCATTTTGACGACAAACGTCGTACATTGCAAAATTTCATAACATCATTCCGCCAATTAATCTCTGCTTACTCCACGTTCAAATCCCGTTAGACCACATCACGCGTGACCTAATTTCGCATGGTCCGTATTTGATCGCTGTACTTTTTGTTGGAGCAAATCGGGACGATATTGAGAGTGCTTTTTGCAAGATTTTATCAGCCTAAAAACCCTTGGCGGACAGCGTTGAATTAGCGCTGGCGGCCTGTCGCGTTCCGTTCGTGAAAGCCTGATGAGGCGCATTATTTATAACAGGTTCGCGGGTGCTGCGAAAGTGATTGGGGAGGGGTGATGGGGCCATGACAGGCTCCATTGCGGTTGGATAATTCAATGCTCAGCATTTTAAACATATTGGCAATCATAAAGACCGTCGCAGGGCCAATTCAATCTATCAAATGATTATTTAAATATACTTCGACGACTGAATTGACTTGATTTTTATTTCCAAGGAACGCGGGATGGCTATGGCGCCAGCCATAGGTGGGACGGCTTTGATTTGTGGGATGGTCGGTATCCGAAACACAACCATCTCTTCAGGCCTCAGTTGGGTCTCAAAGCCTCGTGGTGGGCGATGAAGACTTCTTGTTTGGCTTCATCGGCTTGTGCTGACATGGACAGTAGTTTTTTATAGGTGAAGCCCAATCGCTTCAACAGTTTGGCCGCTCCTGAAGAGCAACAGCTCTTACCATGCTGTGTCAGAATACAGGCGCATATTTTATCGGTGGTGCGGGCGGGGCTGTCAGTGAAATGCATCGTCAGCAACGTCTCTTGTTCCGCCAACAAATCGCCTTGCCGCTGGCTGTAGTCTATCAGGCCGAAAAACGACAGCCCCATACCCGCAAAAGCGAACTTCCATTCCATAAGAACCGTAGGGCCGATGTCGAGAACCTCGCAAATTGTCTTTGCGTCATAATCCGCGTCCAATAGCATTATGCGCCGGCGCGTTTCCAGACAAGCGCATCAACTTTGCCTCGCATACAAATTACCTCAAGGGCGATGCGTTGTTTATCTGTCAGGGTAACTTATTAGGTGATTGCTCATGCTGGAACAATGCACGTTGGGAGAACAAACGCATGTGACTGATTGAATCGCTTTGGCTGAAAAAATCAGGTCAATTCAGTCGTTGGAGTATAAACAAATCTTCTTGATTTTACGTAGCGTTACATTTTGATGTCAACGCCGGACTAAAGTTACATTATTGGCCGGAGAGAACGTACATCCGTTGAGGTGCGCTAGGTTTGTCCATAGTCCCGCACGACGGAGTGCTCTTATATAGCGATGGAGGTGTGCGGGGCTGTGGTCAAACCGGGTTTTGGTGTCTGTGTATAGGCTTTGGTCAACTGACGGCGGTGTTTGAGGCGAAAGCTCTCGCCGTTCATTTCCAGAATGTGGACATGGTGGGTTAGCCGATCGAGAAGTGCCCCTGTCAGGCGTTCGGAGCCGAAGGTTCTGGTCCATTCATCGAACGGCAGCTTGGATGTCACGATGGTGGATCCACGCTCGTAGCGCTGCGAGAAGACCTCGAACAGCAGTTCAGCACCCGTTGGCGACAGGCACATATCCCAACTCATCGATGATCAGCAGGCTATATTTGCTCAGTTGCTTCTGCAGCCGCAGCCGCCGCTTCTCGTCCCGGGCTTCGAGGAGTTCATGCACCAATGCCGATGCGGTAATGACGCCGACAGTCAGGCCCTTCTGACAGGCCGCCAGCCCAAGACCGAGGCCAATATGTGTCTTGCCGGTGCCGCTGTTTCCCACTGCGATGATGTTCTCATTGCGAGTGATGTAATCACAGCGGGCCAGTTCCATCACCAGCATCTTATGCGGCGAGGGCATGGCCTTGAAGTCAAAGCTGTCGAGGCTTTTGAGGGCCGGGAACTTTGCGGCTTTGATCCGCCGTTCGACCATACGCCGTTCCCTGTCGATGAGCTCCAGTTCGGCGAGGCGCAAAAGATAACGGGAATGACCGACACCTTCTGCCGCGCATTGTTTGGCAACTTTGTCATACGCGCGCAGGAAGGTTGGCAGGCGCAGGGCCTTTAGATGATGGGCCAGCAACAATTGGGGCGTATC
>ENA-OQVM01001929-OQVM01001929.1-marine-metagenome-genome-assembly--contig:-NODE-1929-length-25721-cov-6.514428_pt1 | contig 25721 bp, 26 predicted proteins | sample MGYA00237776_ERZ505498 | MGnify/ENA primary metagenome ERZ505498 (study PRJEB26159, sample SAMN06265151) | marine metagenome | isolation source: Helgoland LTER site | place: Germany:Helgoland, sampling...
ACCCCAAGCACCCGCCCTAACCCGTGCATTTCAAGACCTAAAATGGGCTGTTTCATCCCGAACGGCGCAGTGCAAATTAAGCCCTGCAAACAGCAGGGCATCAAACCGGTCACGCAAGTTTCCTTCCAGTTTTGGGTCCGACAGCCCATGCCATTGGCCGATCAGCAGACATTTAAACGAAACAATCTGATCATATCCCTCGGGGCCCAGAATAACCCTGAAAAACCAGACCTGATCGGTTTAAACCGCTTTCAGAAGCGGCGAAACCATAGATCAATCCATAAGCGCATCAACTTTGCGCAAGACATTCTGCACCTCAATCCAACGCGCGCTCTCATGCATGAAAATCTCCATGAAAACCCCAATGTGGATTTCCAAAACGTATAAAATTTGGCCAAGTGAGGAAATCAGAAATTGTGAAGAGGTCTTTGGCAGTAATGCCAGATGCAGAGCCTGCTGTCGCGATCAGTCAGATATACCCTCTTAGAAATCACGACAAAAAAGGAGCCTTAGGCGCCCTGCCCCTTTACAGAACGCACTTATTCTCGGGTCATGCTGATCTGTCACATCGCCAGCCGTGCTATACGCCACTTGCTGTGACTATGTATAATCAAAATCAGTCAAAGGTGGTCTTTAATAATAACTGATAGCAATCGCTCACCTCATAGGGGTCCATCCATTCCAAACCACTTTTGACATCCAATTGAAATTTCTTTTTTCCGTCCTGAACCAAATCCCAGGCAGTTTTACCGCTTTTATTACGAATTTTGGCGTCTGCACCGGCATTTAACAGCATGAATGCTGGTTGAATCTTATTTCTTACCTGTTGATCATTTAAATGCAGTGGTGCCCGATCCCGCGTATGATACCAATGCGCACAGGCCCAATGCAATGGGGTTTGCCCCCAATTATCGATACGGTTCATCTCTGCGCCCGCGTTCAGCAACGCTTGCAATTTTTGTTCTAATCTTGTGACATCTGACGGGCCCTCCAAGGCCGCCACAAAATGCATCGGGGTGGTTCCATCAAAGTTCCATTCATTCACGTCTGCACCCGCGTCAATCAACGCATCCATGACTTCAAAATCGGCATACATGCAGGCCAAATGCAGCGCCGAATTTCGTCCCACTGACGACGTATTTGCAAACTTTACCCCAATCAGGGCATCCTTGATGTCCGGATCGTCCAATGCGTCTTCGATATTACCCATGGTGACGGTACACCACCACTCTGGGCCGGGAACTGCTTTATCGTTTATGAGGGCTTGAACTGCAGGACTTGGCCCGAGGTTTGCTCTTTCCTCTTCGACTGATTTTCCACTCATATTTGAAAGATAGAGTGCAGTTTTCCTTCGGCTTTCGCCATTATTAAGCCACGCTTTATAAGCGGCGGCTTCTCGCATGATCCAAGCAGTTTTCCACTCATCGGAAAAATCTTTGTCCAGCAACTCACTCTCAACATGCTCGCTGATATTTTGCAGTCTATCGGGTTTATCTGCGTCAGAAAATAAACGATTTCCCAAGCTTTTGTATCTGCTTGCACGCGACGCCAACTCTTCAACTTCAACAACCCGCGCCAGAGCTTCAGGGCCAGCCCGATAGTCTAAATAAAGTTCAAACACTTGCTCAGAAACCAAAGGCAACACCCATTCATCATAATTTGGAATCGCTATTTTAATCTGTTCAAGACGCTCTCTGACTTGCCGGGCCATTGAATAACGCAGCGTGTCCGAGGGCCTAAGTTCATTGAAAACATCCAATGCATCATAGAATTCGTAATAGCCTTCGCTGCTGGCCTGCTGGCCTTTAAAAAGCTCTTCAGCCTCGAAAATCGCACTGAGTTTTAGATCACCACCGACCTCTTCATACAGGTCAGAAAAGGTCTCATTAAGGACAAAATTTTTCGTCACAATGTCACCCCTTCGTTTCGATCCAACAGACTTACACCAAACACGCTGCTCTCCGATACCGCAGGAACGTCGATAAAATAAATCGCATTTCAATCAGATTGCACCACGCCCTCGCCGCCAAAATGCTGTTTTTGATAAACACAGCCGCGCTCCATCTCTTACAGCCCACCCAAAACTCTGCGCACAGAGAAAATAATATCTTAAAAATAAAAATAGATACAGGTCATTCTACGTTCAACCCCGATCGAGGACCCGCACGATGCCAGCCCTATGATCACCTGATGCTCAGCTATGCTTAAACCCACAATTCTCATAGTTAAATCCCGCATTTTACAGGTATCTAAATCCTGTATCACAGATGCAAAGCGATAATCCCTCTGCCAAACGAAAGGGACTTCTAAGAGCCGAATTTCCGTTAAGTTCCGGACGCAGTCTGAAACCTAACTGTTCCATCTCGGATGATCACATAGACCGTCGTCGCTCTGCGTTTTTTGGCAAGACCGGAGCCGAGGGGATACCGCACGGGGCGGGTCAAGAAGATGACTTTCCCTCTGGGTTGCATGCTTTGCATGCGCCTTTCAGGTAATACGTGGCCCATGTGCTCTGGGAGTTTTATAACTTCTACGAAAGTCTAGAGCTGCCCGTGGCGGGCGAAGCCGTCCTGCACATTCGAAAGCTCTATGACGTTGAGACGCAAGCGCGGGGTCTGCCGCCTGCAGAGCGCGTTGCCTTGCGTCAGGAGACCGCCAAGCCGATGCTTGACGACCTCGAAGTCTGGCTCAAAGAGCAATTAGGCAAAATCTGCGGCAAGACACCGCTAGCAAAGGCGATCAAATATGCGCTTGCGCGCATGCCCAAGGCGCGGCCCTATTTAGATATTGGCTTTCTGAAATCGACAACAACACAGCCAAACGTGCAGCGCGCCCTATGACCCTTAGACGCAAGAGCTCCCTCTTCAGGAGATCAAAAGTAGAGGGCAAGTCAGCCGCCATTGCCCCCCCGTCAAGACCGCCAAGATGACCACGATAAATCCAGAAGTGACCCGTCCCAGTTTTTCTGGAGCGTGTTTTGTTCAAAACTTCAGCTACTTCATCAAAGTTGTTCATGTTTGCATAGAATGTCTCCTCTTCTTTTTGTGGCGTGACGTATCCGATGACGCTGTGCAGGCGTTCGGTGTTGTACCAGTTGACCAATTTTAAAGTTTCCCATTCGACACGGCCACCGGTTTTACACGGGCCAAAGACATTGATAACTTCAGTTTTGAACAGACCAATCGTACTTTCGGCCTGCGCATTGTCGTATGGTTCACCGACGTTCCCAACGGAAGGGCCCATCCTGGGTTCAGACAAACGTTCTGTGTATTTAATGGTCAGGTATTGCGATCCGCAGTCCGGTTTATGGACCAGTTTGTCTAATTTCGATGGCCAAAGCTGGCAAATTGCTTGGTTCAAAGCGTCCAGAACGAAGCTTGTCGTCATCAAGGTGGATACGCGCCAACTCACGATCTTGCAGGCAAAGACATCGATGACGAAAGCCATGTAAACCATACCCGGCCAGCTTGAGACATATGTGAAGCCAGATACCCATAGCTGGTTCGGTGTCTGTGCAACAAACTCGTGGTTCACCTTGTCACCTAGGCATGGCTGCGCCGCGTCAGGATTGGTTGTGATAACCTTTCCACCTCGCACAACACCCTGTATTTCCGTGCCTTTGATCTGGCGCTCCAAAGTGCAGCGGGCGATATCCTTGCCCTCGCGCCGCAGGGCATGCCAAACTTTGCGGGCTCCGTAGCGCTGGCCACTTGCCTTATAAACGCGCTTTATGTCCTCGCAATCAATTGCATCACTCATAGTACGATCAGATACCAATTCAGGATCACGCATTATTGCTGCCCGCGCATAATACGTTGCTGGTGCAATCGGCAGTACACTGCAGATCGGCCCGACACCAAAAACCGCATGGTGATATTCTGTAAACATGGTCATCTGTTGAATGGGCGGTCGAGCTCGGCCTGGGCAAAATATGCGGATGCCTTCTTTAGGAACTCGTTGGCTTGGCGAAGCTCACGGTTCCCGCGCTCGAGAACTTTGAGGCGTGCCTTATCTTCGCGGCTCAACCCATCGCGCATTCCGGCATCGCGCTCAGCTTGTTGGCACCAAGCCCGAAGGCTGCCCGGCGAGCAACCAAGCTTTGATCAGATGGCAGTGTAAGCTGCATTGTCGCTGGAATAATTACTGCGGTTTTCTTTGAATAGCCGTCTACCGCGCTCGCGAGATTCTGCCGAGTAGGTCGGGGCATACTTTTTCCGTGTCCTCAGATCTACCTTTGGCGAGTTTTACTCTCCGGCAAACCCGGGGCGGTTCACTTTGCCAAGCGTTTTAAAACTGAAGTGTAACCCGAAATTAGATAAAGAGGCTGATTGTGCGACCAAAAAAACTTTGAACATTAGCTTCAAAATAAATGGCACCCACATTCCAGCCGTTGGCGGGTAATTTTTTTACAAGGAAGGCAATTTGAATGCAGTTACAAAATCAGCGCAACCCAGGCCCACACAAAGTGGACCTGCCTCTGTGCATAGTCCGGCAATTTCTAATTTAACTTCTCAATAGACCGAGAACGTTTTGCTTGGAGGCATTTGCTTGCGCCAGCATAGCGGTCGATGCCTGCTGCAAGATTTGGTTTTTTGCCAATTCAGTGGTCTCAAGCGCAAAGTCTGCATCCTCAATGCCGCCTCTAGCCGCTGACAAGTTGGCAGACATGTTGGTCAGATTATTCACTGTGTGGTTAAGCCGGTTAGAGACTGCGCCCAACTTAGATCGCTGTTGGTTGATTTTTTCTAAAGCTGTATCAATGATACCCATTGTTCCTGTTGCGGCGGACGGAGTATCGATATTTGTCGACAGCCCACCAACAAGAGGATTATTGGCATTGTAGAGAAACAACGAAACAGAATCTATTTCGCGTATTGAAACGGTAATGCTATCGTTACCAGACGTTCCAGCACCTATTTGAAATGTAAAATCCGCTGTTGTGTCCGCCGCAGCAGGCTCCGTAACGAAGCCACCTATGACTGCGGACTGACCATCATTAGCATTTAATAGAGGTTGTCCTGCCCATGTAGTTGTTTCTGCAATTCGGTCTATTTCGTCTTCAAGCGCTACAAATTCTACAAGGAGATTACTTCTGTCCTGAGCATTATTTGTATCATTTGCCGATTGCACTGCGACCTCTCGCATTCTTTGTAGAATATTCTCAACCTCTTTATGCGCGCCCTCCGCAGTGTCGATAAGTGCTTGAGCATCCAGCGCATTACGAATTGACTGATTTGTGCCCCGAATCTCAGCCGTTAACCGCGATGCAATCGCCACGCCTGCGGCATCATCAGATGCAGAATTGATGCGCTTGCCTGTGGACAACCTCTCCATCGAAGTTTCAAGGCTTCTGTTTACTGCAGAAGCTGACGCCGCAGCATCAAGTGCAGAGGTATTTGTGCCTATGGAAAGTGCCATTAAATTAATCCCTAACCTAAGACAGCATTTTGACCGCTGTCCAGCTCTTGTTTATACAAGTTTAGCTAGGGATAATTTCGTTGGTAAATTGCTTTACCACCCCAAGGTGCCCGAAACCTTTACAGGTAAACTTTACTTATTAATACTAAGGCTGTCAATAAAATTTAATGGTATCAAATTAATTGTGCTGAAGCTTACGCTGGCGTATCTGCAATACTCCTCAATGAAGGCGCAAAATTATTCACCACGGATTGGTTTTGTGTAATCATACAATCGTTAAACACAGGAGAAAATTATGACTGCAGAAGAAATCGTAATGGGCGGCTATGCGGCCTTTGGCGCCGGAGATATGGAAGCATTAGGCAAAATATACCACCCAGAATGTAAAATCACCTTCCACGGAGATCATGCTTTGGGAGGGGAATATGTCGGATTTGAAGATTTAGCCACAAACATGCTTGCCAGACTAAATGATGCATGGCCGGGCTTTAATGTAAGCGTAGACAATATTGTTTCTAACGATACCGATGTCTGTGCATTTTGCACATTCACAGCCGATGGAGAGTTGAGTGGCAAGGGCGTACACCACTTTGTAGTAAAAGACGGATTAGAAGTCAGCTTTGACCTTTACTGGGACAGCGGTTACTGGGCAAAGCACTGCAAAATTTAAAGTGTCTAATCAGTTTCAATTATCAATGAGCGGGCTGAGCAATCAGCCCCTTCGGCCAACCTCTTTCAAAGTAACTCAGGCGTCCGCTGGCATCTTCCTGTATACTAAACCAAAACGTACCAAAATACGTACCAAATCACAGTTATTGCGCTTTATTTTCTTAAAAACTAATAATTTAGTGTAACTTCATGGTGGGTGATAACAGACTCGAACTACTGACATCTTCGGCGTAAACGAATAAATATTGATCTTAACTCATTGTAATTATAAATAAAAAACTTCCACTCAAGTCGCAAAAACAAACTAATACACGCGAACAAAGCGTTCATTTGGGAAACATTTTTTAGGGGGTATTTTACAGTAATTTTTGCTGAAAGTGATAGCCCGATGAAGTTGATACTTCCAGTGATAGCCCTCAGCGCCGCCACATATGCGGGCTATGACACCATAGGCTGAATCTGCAATTGGCGAGTTACCAAAACGTAGCCTACGCGGCGAAAATGGACGGCGACGGTCTGCTTTTGCAAGCTTGACCCGCGGACTTGATCTGGACGCTGGAGCGCCGTCTAACACAGTGCCGCCACCCTTGCTGGTCTCAAACAGGCGTGAATGAACGCGGGTTAAACGTCGCACATCCAAGCACCGTGATTTCCAGGTTGCGGACCGGGCCAACGAAATCCGGCGCAGAAGTCGGGCTGAACAAATCTGCCGAACCTCTGCCGTCGCTGGCCTGATTTGCTGCAAACAACTGGCGTCTGAATTAGGTTTGCCGGTGTTTGTCACAATGCCGAATATTCGGCAGCTGATTGATGAGTTGAGTAAGCCACAAGGTTAGTGTCAACATCAGCCTGTTTCATTTAAACTTATTGCAAAACCGGCCCACACTAAGTGGACCTGCATCAGTTCACAGTCCGGCAATTTCTAGTTTAACGTCTCAATAAACCAAGAACGTTTTGGTTGGAGGCGTTTGCTTGCGCCAGCATAGCGGTCGACGCCTGCTGCAGAATTTGGTTTTTTGCCAATTCGGTGGTCTCAAGCGCAAAGTCTGCGTCTTCTATGCCACCTCTTGCAGCTGACAAGTTGGCAGACATGTTAGTCAGGTTGTTAACTGTGTGGTTAAGCCTGTTAGAGACCGGACAAGCTCAGCCCGCTGGATGTTAATTGTCTTAAGGCCTTTATCGATTGTGCTGACCGCAACACGTGTTTTAGCATACAGTAGTTTCACACTTCCAGACCCGGTACCCTCTACATCTGCACTGATACCTAATGCACTGAGGTCTGTACTTGCGTTGATTTTAGCTGCAATCTCATTATGCACGGTACGTGTATTAGCATCGGTGGGGCCAGTAGTATCACCGAAAAGCTCAGTATCGCTTGTAAAACTGAATGCAGTGGACGTCTGTCCATTAACATCGACAGTAAAAGACATAGTGGAAACTGAATCAGCATTGCCACCTCGTGCGGCTAAAAAATTGCCAGCATTGTTCATAAACTCATATACAGTTAAGCCAGCATCAGATGTTATATCAGCATCATTAATCAGAACAGTTGCTTGAAGGTCCAGAGCACTAAGGCCCAGAGTACTAGCCGTTAGAGATTTAACAGCAACGTTTATTTGGTTCTGCGTTCCTGTTGCAGCGCCCACTTGAAATGAGAATGCTTTTTCTGAGTTTGATGTGCCATCTCCAAGCAACAAATTAGTACCAGCCCAAGTTGTGGCTTCAGCAATTCTATCCACTTCATTAACCATTGCATTAATTTCTTTTTGCATATTGAGACGGTCTTGCGTGTTGTTTGTGTCGTTCGCTGCCTGAACCGCAATTTCGCGCATTCTTTGAAGAATGTTTTCCACTTCTTTGTGCGCACCTTCTGCTGTATCCATCAGCGCTTGGGCGTCCAATGCATTGCGAATACTTTGATTGGTGCCGCGTATTTCAGAAGATAGCCGGGAAGCTATTGCAACCCCTGCAGCATCATCTGATGCGGAATTAATGCGCTTGCCGGTTGATAAACTCTCCATAGAGGTTTCAAGACTTGTACTTACCGAAGCAGCCGCTGCTGCCGCATCAAGTGCCGAAGTATTTGTTGCTATAGAAATCGCCATCGAACCAAACTACCCATTACTGACGCTCGCTTAAAAACGTCGTTGCATCTCTAGCTAGATTTGCAGAGGGTAATATTTGCGGCCAATTGCTTGACCGCCCTAAAGTGTCCGAAATCTTACCATTCAGTATTTAAAGATAATTCGCTACATAATTAAGATAAAATATTACCTATAATTTATTATCTGACTTCAAGCTGCGCTGGCTATTGGGATTTAATGGCTGGATTAGGTTCTGAAGCGGTTAGATAAAGCTGACTACATACCCCAAGATGAATTGTCCGCTGGGGGGCCACTGGAGGCGGGCCTGAGAGGCGGTTACTCGGCAGCACCGTACGCGGATTTGAGGCTTTGCCCCCCCTTCTTGCTTTTGAACGGGGGTGGCTATGGCAGTGGAGCACGGGTACGCCGTAGAGCCGTTTTAGAGGCTGTTTTAACAGGTGTTTCGTTTTTTTGGGGAAGGGGCAGCGGTTGGAGATGGACCGTGAATGGGAGTGCATTTAGGTTTTTCTCACATCGCCAAATTGCCAGACACGTGAGTGTAAAATCTATTCTTATCCCCACCCATGGGTGTTGCTGTTGGCGGAGATAGTGGTCAAGCCGATAAGGTAAACGCCTCCAGCTATCTCCGCGACGGTGTGGGGACAACAGCAACACCGATATTATAATTAACGTCCACATACTGGTAAATTTTACATATAAAAACTATTTATTATTCTGCTCTAAAAGATTTTGTCAGCGGTCGTTTCTTTTTATGAAGTGAAGAACTGGACACCCGACCTTCGGTCAATATTCCACTTCCACCGCACACGTGATGACCCTCCCGCGTGTCCTAATGCCTCAGGGCATCCTGCAGCGGTGGAAGTGGTTATTCTCTCATTCAAAAATCAGTCAAATAAGTAAGTTTGGGGCTACGCTTTGATCAACTCATGCAATGCCTCTTTGCCGCTGCATGCATTCATAAACCAATGAAAAACAGGTCCGCGTGATGTAGACCTGCTTCAGCTATTTATTCGAGTGCAGCATTATCTCAGCCTTACCCTTGCAGCAGGCTCAGCACATTTTTCTTCGACGCGTTGGCTTGGACCAGCATCGCGGTCGACGCTTACTACAGGATCTGGTTTTTCGCTAGGTTTGTGGTTTCCAATGCAAAGTCTGCGTCCTCGATCCCGCCTCTGGCAGCCGACAGGTTGGACGTGATGTTGGTCAGATTGTTGAGAGTGTGCTTCAAACGGTTGGCGACCGAACCCTATTCAGATCGTTGGTTATTTATTTGTCCGATAGCAAGGTCAATATAAATTAAAGGATCTGTTGTACTGCCCGCACTGTCAATCCCCACGGAAACTCCGGGAGCAGTTGGATTATCAGCATTATACAGAAATAAAGAATAAAAATCTATTTCACCAATTGAAACGGCAACATTATCGGCACCAGCCGTTCCAGCGCCAATTTGAAATGTAAAGTCTGTTGTGATACCATTTTTAAAACTGCTGTTATAATCTGGCATGCCATATCCAGGCAGACGACGGCTTGCCGATGGCGACCACCAACTCTGGCATTGGCGCCGACACCCCGCCGAAAAGCACACGAACATTCAAGGTTGGGGGATAACCCGCCCCAGACCCTGCCGCATAAGTGCCTGCTCCACACGGTGCGCGATTTTCAACAGCGCCAGATCACCATGCGGGCGCCCCACCAGTTGAACACCAAACGGCATCCCGGCATGATCAAGTCCACAGGGCAGAGTGACCACCGGACAGCCAGTAAGCGAAAGCGCCGAAGTGATCGCAACCCAAGCAAAATACCCCTCAAGCGGCGCGCCGTTGATTGTATCGGGATGGTTTTGCCCAAGCGGAAACGGTGTCACCGCAGTGGCGGGGCAAATCAATACGTCAATTTCGTCAAACAGCGCCTGAAACCGCCGATAGATCCGGGTATGAGCCGCATTGGCCCAAGCGGCATCCGTCAAACTATAGCGCTCAGCATCCCGCACATTGCCAATTACATTCGGCCCAATTTGCCCAGCATTTTGCGCCACCAAAGCCCCATAAGAGGCGGCCATGCTTTCGGCCCGCAGTATTTTAAAAACTTCGGTGGTCTCAGACAGATCGATGTCCACCGGCGCGCTGGCACCAAAACACCCGGACACCACAGGCAGGCGCTGCGCAAACACATCGCGGATCGCATCATCAATAGCCGCCACCCCTAAGTCGGTGGAGAACCCCACGCAAAGCTGCGCAGGATCCGTGGCGGCATCACCGTTCTCAAACGCCACAAAATCAAAGCCAGTTGCGGGCGATGAAAGCGGATCAGCAGCGTCCTGTCCTGCAATGGCCGATAACATCAACGCCACATCTTCAACCGTCCGCGCCATCGGACCATCGCACCAAAGTGGCGAAAACCCCGACACATAAGACCGCGACGCGACCACACCGGGGGTTGGGCGCATGCCCACAACGCTGCAAAATGATGCTGGGATACGCAGACTGCCTCCCAGATCAGAGCCGGTCGCCAATGGCGCCATATCGCAAGCCAATGCAGCAGCCGACCCGCCAGATGAGCCGCCGCTGGTCAGCGCCGGATCAAACGGGTTACCAGTGGCGCCAAACACCAGATTGCGGGTGTTCGCCCCGGCCCCAAACTCGGGCGTATTGGTCTTGCCAAGCACAATTGCGCCCGCCGCTTTCAACCGTTCGACAATCAGCGCATCCTTGTTGGGCACGTGGTCGGCAAAACAACGGCTGCCATAAGTTGTGCGCAGCCCAGCAGTATCCATAAGATCCTTGATCAGCACCGGAAGCCCGTGCAACGGCCCACAGGGGCCGCCGTTGGCCTGCGCCGCATCACAGACAAGCGCCTGTTGTCTGGCGTGATCAAAACACGAGGTCACCACGGCATTGACCTGTGGATTCACATCATCAATCGCGGCGATACAATCGGTCAGAAGATCCACCGCCGCCAACTCACCGACGCCCAGCATCTGGCGCATTTTAACCGCAGACAACCTGTTGTAATCAGACATAGCACCCCTGCACCCCAGCCCTTATTTCGCAAGGCCACCCAGCCCCCCTACGACCCCCTGCCGAGTGAACTGCAAAGCCGGAACCGTGATCACAAGCGAACCGTTTAAAACGCGTTGAACGTCAATGTAGTCAAAGACCGTTCAATATCGGCAATGCCCAGAAGATTGTCATTGATATACTTACCCACATCCTGATCTGCTGGGATATACATTTTCAGGATCATGTCATAGTCGCCGCTGGTCGAATACAGCTCTGAATGCAGCTCACGCAGCACGATATCTTCGGCGACTTGATAGGTTTTTCCAGGTTTACAGCGAATTTGAATAAACACGCAGGTGCTCATGACAGACCTCGTTTAGTTTCTTGTAAGCTGTCACAACACGGCGCGCGGTGCAAGCGACTTGGCGTGGGCCCTTGCAATGTCTATAAGAAGGCAAATCACAGGATAAACACGCAATGCGCACCGCCAGAATTACCCGCAACACTGCCGAGACCCAGATCACCATAGACCTCAATCTTGATGGGGCAGGTACATATGACAACCAAACCGGGGTCGGTTTCTTTGATCATATGCTTGACCAGTTGGCCCGTCATGCAATGTTCGATCTAACGGTCCGCGCCAAGGGCGATCATCATATTGATGATCATCACACCGTCGAAGATACCGGCATTGCACTGGGACAGGCGCTTGTAGAGGCGGTGGGCGACAAAAAAGGCATTCAACGTTATGGAAGTTGCCTGTTGCCGATGGATGATGCGCTGGTACGCTGTGCGCTGGATCTGTCTGCCCGGCCCTATTTAGTCTGGGGGATCGACCTGCCAACCGAGCGGATCGGCCAGTTTGATTGCGAATTGCTGCGCGAATTTTTTCAAGCCTTGAGTACGCATGGCGGCATCACCCTGCATGTTGATCAGTTGCATGGTCTCAACAGCCACCATATCGCAGAGGCCACCTTTAAATCCGTGGCCCGCGCGCTGCGTGCGGCAGTGGCCATAGATCCACGCAGCGAGGGCCAGTTGCCCTCGACCAAAGGGGCGCTTTAATCACCATGACCACAGTCATAGTCGATTACGACAGCGGCAATCTGCACTCGGCCCACAAGGCATTTCAGCGGATGGCCGAAGAAGTCACATCGGGACCGGTAGTGCTCAGTTCCGACCCCGACGTGGTGCGCCGCGCCGACAGATTGGTGCTGCCTGGCGATGGGGCATTTCCCGCGTGCCGCACAGCCTTGTTCGACCACCGCGGTTTGTTCGAGGCTCTCGAAGAGGTCGCGATCCGAAAAGCCAAACCATTTTTGGGTATTTGTATCGGCATGCAGATGATGGCCAGCCGCGGTCTGGAATATACCCCAACCGACGGGTTTGACTGGATCACCGGCGAGGTGACGAAAATCACCCCAACCATCCCCGCTCTGAAAGTCCCGCACATGGGCTGGAATGACCTGATACTAGACGCCCCCCACCCAGTGTTTGACGGCATCAAAACGGGAGATCACGCTTATTTCGTGCATTCGTACCACATGCAGGTCTTGCAAGCCGAACAGCGCCTGGCCCATGTCGGATATGACGGCGAGATCACAGCGATTATCGGCCGCGACAATCTTTTGGGCATGCAGTTTCACCCCGAAAAAAGCCAGAAAACCGGCTTAAGACTGATTGCTAATTTTTTAAAATGGGCGCCCTGAAATGACGCGGATCTACTTGACCCGTTGCCACGTGCCTCCGTCGCGGCAAATTATCAGTATACAGCCCTTCACTTGCAATTTATCCCCCGATAAGACCAGTTTCGAAGAATAGGTCTTATCGCGATCCGGAGCCCAAATCTTGCCACCACCATATTTACCGTTGCCTTTGGATTTCATACCCCAAACAATCAGCTTACCAACATTCTCGCTGCTGATTTGTTTTCCTGATGGGTCAAAGCTCTTAATCAGGGTGCCACAGATCTTACCGTCGCAATCCTGCATCTCAATGTGACCAAATTTGCCATTATCATCCGCCGTCGACTGCCAGATACCAAAAAGCGGGTCGGCCTGCGCCATCCCAACCGTCAACAATAAGGCCAATGTGCTCATATATAAATGTTTCATAAACTCTCTCCTCAGTTCGCCCATAGCATGCGCGTATTGACGGCCCATTGGCAAGACCGTTTTGTGGCCGCGTTGCATTTCATGCCACGGCATGCCACACGCAGGCAAATACCACCACCTGATGAGGCAAAAGATGATCTTATATCCCGCAATTGATCTGAAAGATGGCCAGGCGGTGCGCCTGCTGCGTGGTGACATGGAAAAATCCACCGTCTTCAACAACGACCCCGCTGCGCAGGCACTGGATTTTGCAAATGCGGGGTGTGAGTGGCTGCATCTGGTCGATCTGAACGGCGCGTTCGAGGGCGAACCGGTCAACGCTGGCCCGGTTGAAGCAATCTTGGCACAAAGTAAAATACCAGCGCAACTGGGCGGTGGTATCCGCGATATGGCAACGATTGAGCGCTGGCTCGACAAGGGGTTGGCGCGGGTTATTTTAGGGACGATCGCAGTTGAAAATCCCACGTTGGTCCGACAGGCGGCCAAAGCTTTTCCCGGTCAGGTTGCCGTTGGTATTGATGCCCGCAACGGCCGTGTCGCCACCAAGGGCTGGGCCGAGGAAACCGATGTAATGGTTACCGATCTGGCAAAGTCATTCGAAGACGCCGGTGTTGCGGCAATTATCTATACCGACATCAACCGCGACGGGGCGATGCAAGGCCCCAATATCACGGCGACTACGGCTTTGGCCCATGCCGTATCCATTCCGGTGATTGCCTCTGGTGGTGTGTCGTCATTGGACGATTTAATCGCGCTACGCGATTGCGGTGCGGATTTGAACGGAGTCATTTCAGGCCGGGCGCTGTACGACGGTGCAATTGACTTGGCGAAAGCGCTCGAGGCCCTGAATGCTTAAGACCCGGATCATCCCCTGTCTTGATGTCGCCGATGGCCGCGTGGTCAAGGGCGTGAACTTTGTCGGCCTGCGCGATGCCGGTGATCCGGTGAATGCGGCGCGGGCCTATGATGCAGCAGGCGCGGATGAATTGTGCTTTCTCGACATCCACGCCACCCATGAAAACCGCGGCACGATGTTTGACATGGTGCGCCGCACCGCCGAGCAGTGCTATATCCCGCTGACCGTCGGGGGCGGTGTGCGCAGCAGTCAAGACGTACGCGCGCTTTTGCTGGCTGGAGCCGATAAGGTCAGCTTCAATTCTGCCGCCGTGGCCAACCCCGATGTGGTGGCCGAGGCCGCCGATCAGTTTGGCAGCCAATGCATCGTATGCGCCATCGATGCCAAAACCGTAGCCCCCGGCAAATGGGAGCTGTTCACCCACGGCGGACGCAAACCCACTGGTATTGATGCGGTGGCCTTTGCCACGCTGATTGCCGAACGCGGCGCGGGCGAGATTCTGCTGACTTCGATGGACCGCGATGGCACCAAGGCCGGCTTTAACCTACCGATGACCCGCGCCATTTCAAACGCGGTGAGAGTGCCGGTGATCGCCTCAGGCGGGGTCGGCAATCTGGACCATCTGGTCGAGGGCGTCACCGAGGGCGGTGCATCAGCCGTGCTAGCCGCATCGATCTTTCACTTTGGCGAATACACGATTGCCGAGGCCAAGGCACATATGGCCGCAGCCGGTCTTGCCATGAGGATTGAAACATGACCCTAGAAGACCTTTTTGCCAGTATCGAGGTCCGCGCAACTGCCGACCCCGAAAAGAGCTGGACCGCGAGCTTATTGGCCCAAGGCCCCGAAAAATGCGCTGAAAAATTTGGCGAAGAGGCGATAGAGGCGATTATCGAGGCTGTGAAAGACGACAAAATGCGGCTCACATCAGAGGCGGCAGATGTGTTGTTCCATCTGTTGGTGATGCTGAAATCACGCGGCGTGGCACTTGGTGATGTGATGGATGAACTGGCGCGACGTCAGGGCCAGTCAGGGCTCAGCGAGAAAGCCGCGCGCAAGCTATGAGGCAAGGCGCGATTGGACTATGCGCTGTCAGCTAAATGAGTTTACAATCCAGACAGGACATGTTGCAGGACCCTCCTTTGAGAGACCGTGAATTCCATTGTTCGTGAAGCCTGCAGCCACAAGAGCTGGCCCCTCATAACAGCATCATGGCTGATGTTGGCGCGCCCCTATTGCTCCTGACCCATAGTTGGGAGGGAAATTCCTAATTTTATTAAGCTTACAATACCAATTTTGAAGAAATAATGCCCGTGTTAAAACCGCCTCGGCGCAATTCTCCAAACAGACGTTGGTATTCAATTTTAGGGCAGCGGTTTTGCACGACGTCAAACCCGCGCGCCTCGGCGATCACGGCGGTTTGTGGGTGTTGCACGCCAAATTGCATCCAGATAGTGCGCAGCGTCGGAAACAGCCGCATCGCATCTTCAGCAATTTCTGGCACCGCCTCAGACCTCCGGAAAATATCCACCATATCAACCGGTGCCTCGAGTTCGGAAAGATTTCCTTTAACGGTTTCACCAAACAACGTCTGCCCTGCATAGGCCGGATTTATTGGCAAAACCCGATAGCCGCGCAGGCCGAGGTAGCGGGCCACAAAATTACTGGCGCGCACCGGATTTGCCGACACGCCCACCAGAGCAATCACTTTGGTACGCCTGAGAATGTCGCGCAAGAATGTATCGGAATAAGGAGATGTCATAGACAGAGCATATCGTATCCCACGCGGCTGCAAAAGCCCTGTTTGCGCCAACATAGTCCCTTGGTTAATTTTTTATGTGCCATGCATTATCACCGCATAAACCCCAACAGTGCGCACCCCGAGAGACCTCCGGCAGCTTCAAAACTAGCCAACTGACAAACTGGATCTAAATCCTGCTGTCTTGACCGGGGCTTCCGGTTTTACCGTTCCGCCAGATCAGACGCCGCAAGGGTGGGTTCTTTATGATGAAGATCGTAGACCTGCTCTGAGTGGTCCACTCCGATAATCCTGCGTTTACGGCGCAAAAAAAACTTACTCCACCCTTGCCAAGTGCCCACGGATGGGGCGTCACTGTCGCGTAAAAAGCGGTTTTTCCATAGCGGAGGCAACGGTAAGCCACAATCTTCGGCACGGCCCAGCAACCACACCAACGAAATATTTGACAGCGGCCGTGATGCGGAGAAACCACCCACTTGTCCCCCGATATCAGCATGGCTGCCGCGAAACCACATCTGTTGCATCTGTCCGGGCCAACCTTTCGAACTGCACCATAGAATAGGCGCGAATACCTGCCGGTTTTCATCGGCGGCCAAGGCCTGATATCCATGTTTGACGCTCATGGATAAATGATGATCGTGAAACAAATGCCGAGCCGCTGTCCAGCGCGCGAACAGCGGCAGATGGTTGCCCAGCGCCCGCACCGTATCCCAGACTGCAATCATTTCGACCGGCGTGTCTTGGTGACAATATAAGTCCTTGAACCGGGTGGCAAAAGAACTGTCTGCCCCTTGCTGGTAATGGCGATAAGCTTGGCGGATATTGCGCATCGTGGCCTGTTCGGCACGCAGCAAGCCAACCTTGTCAATCACACCCGCCAGCGACCGCACTGCATATGCCCCGCGCGAATATCCGATCAAGTAAATGCGGTCACCGGGCCGGTAGCGCGAGGCCAACACGCCATAGGCACGGCGGATTTGTTCATTGATGCCGCGCCCCAATGCCACCTCGAGCGCCGAAGACCAGTCACGCCATTGAATGCCTGGCTCATAATGGACCGAGGCGGCACCGGTTTCACAGACCAGTTTATAGCTTATGCCGGCATTTGTTTCATAGCCAGATGGCGTCAGGGCGCACATCGTCCCATCAATAATAATAACATGGTTGCGCGGCATGCGCGCCGCGTCCGTATCGGGTTTCGGAGCTTTGCGGTACCTGCCAAGCCAGCGCTGGAAAAATTCATTCAGCCGCGATCGCATTGTGGTTTAACATCTCCCATACGCGCTGAGGGGTGAAGGGCATATCAGCCTGACGCACACCTTGATCCCAAAGCGCGTCTTGGACGGCATTGGCCACAGCGGCAAGCGCGCCCACAGTGCCAGCCTCACCACAGCCTTTCATGCCCATCGCATTTGCCGTCGATGGCACCGCCTCGGTGTCAAAGCGCACCAGCGGGATATCATCGGCGCGTGGCATCGCGTAATCCATGAAGCTGCCAGTCAGCAACTGACCGTTGTCGTCATAGACTACATGTTCGGTGATTGCCTGACCAATACCTTGGGCCACGCCGCCATGCACCTGCCCCTCGGCCAGCATCGGATTGATCAGATTGCCGAAATCATCGACCACGCTGTAACGCTCAACCGTGACAACCCCCGTATCAGAATCGATCTCAACCTCGGCAACATGACCGCCGTTGGGATAGGACCGCGCCGGCAGTGTCGCCCGGGCCTGATGGCGCAGCAGATCAAGGCGACCATCCTCTCGCGCCATCTCGGCCAGGTCGAGAAAGCTTGGCGTCAGATTGGACCCAGCAGCGCGGAAAGTCTCGTCATCAAAGCTGACCTGATCCTCGGCCACGCCCATTTTACCAGCCACATAGGGCGTAAACGCCGCAATCATTTTCGCCACCGTGGCCAGCGTTGCATTGTTCTGAACCGTCACCGAACGCGATCCCCCAGTGCCGCCACCCTTGGCAATCAGATCGCTGTCGCCCTGCACCACGCCAATCCGGTTTGCAGGAACCCCGGTCTGATCAGCCAGAAACTGGGCATAGACCGTTTCATGGCCCTGCCCATTGGATTGTGTACCAACAAAAATTGTCACCGTCGCATCCTCATTAAATCTTATATCCGCACTTTCTTCAGGATCGCCGAGAATACTTTCAATATAGTAACACAATCCCTGCCCGCGCAACTTACCTGCCACAGCACTATCCACTTTGCGTTGCTCAAAACCGGCTTTATCCGAGGTCTGTTCGACACGGTTCAACAGCCTGTGAAAATCACCCACGTCATAGGTTTCACCACTGACGGTGGTATAGGGAAACGCCGCCGAAGGGATGAAATTGCGCCGCCGCAATTCCCAAGGGTCCAGCCCCAAGTCGCGGGCAGCGCGGTCAATCAGACGCTCGAGCACATAAATTGCTTCGGGTCTCCCAGCCCCGCGATAGGCATCCACCTGCGTGGTGTTGGTATAAAACCCCTCAACCCGCAGCCAAGCCGCCGGAATATCATAGGCACCCGTCAGCACCTTGGAAAACAGCTCAGTTTGAATCGGCTGGGCATATTGCGAATTATACGCCCCCATATTGCACTGGCTGTGCACCCTATAGCCGATCATCTTATAGCTGCTATCAAAGGCCAGTTCGGCGGTAGACACCAGATCGCGACCGGCATTGTCACTAAGCATCGCTTCACTGCGATCCGACATCCAGCGCACCGGGCGCTCAAGCTGTATCGCGGCATGGGCCACAACATAATATTCGGGATAGCTCATGGCCTTCATTCCAAACCCCCCGCCCACGTCGGGGTTGGTCACCCGCACCTGCTCAGGGGTGAGACCCAGCATCTCGACAAGGCGGTTTTTTTGGTTCCAAACCCCCTGCCCGTTGACAGATAAATGCAGACGGTTGTCATCCCATTCAGCAAAGCACCCGCGCGGCTCAAGCGAATTGACGATCACCCGGTTGTCGTCAATGCGCAAGCACACCCGGTGCGCCGCCTTGTCAAACGCCGCCTCAGTGGCGTCTTTGGTGCCAAAACCCCAGTCAAAGGCCCGGTTCTCAGGCGCCTCACTGTGCAGCGGCTCACCGCCGGCCTGAAGGCTCAGGTGCACCGGCAATTCCTCATAATCCACCACAACCTGTTCGGCGGCATCCCGTGCCAATTCAAGACTGTCGGCGATCACCACCGCCACTGCCTCCCCCGCAAAGCGCACCCGGTCTTGCGCCAGTAAGGGTCGCATCGGCGCCGCCCCTTGGCTGCCATCCAAATTGGTCACCGTGCTCGCCGTCATATCTAGCGCCACGCCCGCCGCCTGAAGGTCAGCGGCGGTTATCACCAATTGCACCCCGTCATGCATGCGGGCCGCATCCAGATCCAGCCCAACGATCCGCGCATGCGCAACCGGCGCGCGCAGCACATAGGCCACCAGTGCATCCGCAGGTGCAATGTCGTCAACATAGCCACCATGCCCGGTGAGAAAACGCACGTCTTCTACCCGATTGACCGATTGGCTCTTACCGAATTTTTCCACATCCATCCCCTGCCCAGTGCTAAGCTACATCTAGCAGGACACTCGTATCTGTCCAGATCGGATCTGGCTCACCGAGGGGAAACTTTCCATCGACCCGATGGCGGGCCATCTTCTTTTCTGCCGGCGTCATCTCCGAAAGTGTAGGATGGCGACAAAATTACAGATCAGTGACCGCAATAATCTCGCACGCGCCATAGCCATTAAATGTGGTTGCCAGACTAAGAGAATAAGCCCCTATTTCGGAAAACAGCAAATAATCGCCTTCTTGCACCGATTTCGGCAAATGCAGCGGCGACGGCAACTGATCAATACTGTCGCAAGTCGGGCCAAACGCCGTATAGGCAGCCGAAGGGTCGGTTAGTTTGATACCGGCACGCCAAACCTGATAACGCTGAGAGACACCAAGATCGCGAAATTCGGATAAAAAACCATAGATACCATCGTTCAAAAACACAGTCCGCAGCCCGCGCAAAGCTTTAATCTGTGTTGCCAGCGTAAACGCAGAGGCCACCATCGCCCGTCCGGGCTCGCAGACAAGGACCGGTGATTTATCACCAAACAATCCTTTGGTGCAATCGCTAATTTGGGTAAAGACCCGTTCCAGATCTGGCGCCTGACGGTCGCGCCAAACCGCAAAACCACCGCCCACATTCAATCTGTCAAGATCAACTTCAGCCTGCTGTGACACCGCATGAGCCACCTCAATATACCGCACCCATGCCGCAGGATCGGTACATTGTGTTCCGGGATGAAAGGTCAGGGACGGGGTCAGTCCGCGCTGTTTAACACAGCGCAAAAGTGCCGCCACCTGTTCCGGATCAGCACCAAACTTCTCTCCGAAATTATAAGCAGCGCCGGCAACCGGAATATGCAGTCGCACCGCAATTTCAGCACCTGCTGGCAGCGTCCCTAATTTGTCCAACTCAGCCCGACTGTCGATCGCCCATGATTGCACACCAAAACGTTTTGCTTCAGCAATCTCGACCACAGATCGCACTGGGTTGTGATAATGCAGGACCGCATTTGGCAGCGCCGCACGCACGGTTTGCATTTCAGCTGGAGAGGCCACATCAAAGGTGCTCAACCCAGCTGAGGCGAGATTATCAAGCACCAAAGAACTGGCATTGGCCTTAACCGCATAGGTGACAAGACCGTCAAAACCCGACAAAAAGCGCCGGTAATTTTCATGCAGAACTTTTGGGGAAAAATACAACACCGGCCGGTCTGAACGGCTTTGCCACAGATGCGCATGCAGCGAGGCGGCAATGGGAGAAGTAGAATACATTCAACAGCCTTTTGAAACATTAGCGTTAATACAGACCACTAGTATCCCATGGTTTTTGGTTGATATCATCGGTCAGATAACCCATTGTGATTGAAAATATAGGCAATATGACACTACTTACATGCAATTAGACGAAATTGATCAAGCCCTGATCGGGGCGTTAAGGACAAATGCACGGACCTCAGTTGCCCGTTTGGGCAAACAGCTTGGCATCGCGCGCACCACGGTTCAGGCGCGCATTGACCGGCTGGAGGCCCGAGGCGTCATTGCGGGATATACTCTGCGCCTGGGCGCGGCAGGACGCCCGGCCCTGCGCGCCACTGCGCTGGTCACGATTGAGCCCCGCGCCGCGGCAGAGGTGCTGCAGCGATTGAAATCGCTCAGTAATGTCATGGCTGTCCATACAACGTCGGGGCGGTTTGACCTGCTGGTGCAGATCACAGCGACCAGCACCGAGGAATTGGATTTTACACTGGATCATATCGGTGGGGCCAAAGGCGTGAAAAGTTCTGAAAGTCTGATCCATCTCTCCACTAAAATCAGCCGTGAGGCTTGAGAGCCACACCAAGACCAAGCGCCGCAACGGGCCAGCAGATAATGACCGCTCCTTAAATTGGGGTGTCACTTAGGATAAAGATGGCCGTTGTGATCAATCAAGGCGCACCGAGCGGAGCTGTCCAGCCTCAGCGCAACCTCTGTTCAGTGATCACATCAAAAAACAGCGCCTTTTTATCCTCAAAACTGACGGCAACCTCAGCGCCCACAGGCAATATATCCTCTGCCCGCGTCTCGACCACCAACCGCTCACCAGTCGGTGTGGACAGATACAGATAACAAACCCCGCCCAGATGTTCACAAATTTCCACACTCAACCCCACACCGGGAATGGTCCCAGTGCTAGAACCGGTGCTTAAATCGGTGCTGGCTGTCAAAATTTGGGGGCGCAGCCCAACCAACACAGGCCGGCCAGTATCATGAGCCAGCGCAATCGGTGCCGCAATTGTCAAATCATTCAGGGCTGTAATCCGCACACGGCCCTGTTCAATAACCCCGTTAAGGAAATTCATCGCAGGCGACCCGATAAAGCCTGCAACAAATTTATTGGCAGGATCATTATACAGATCCACCGGCCGGCCAGCCTGTTCGATCACCCCCGCACGCAGTACAACGATTTTATCCGCCAGTGTCATTGCCTCGACCTGGTCGTGGGTGACATAGATCATCGTGGCACCAATTTCTTTGTGCAGGCGGGCAATTTCAACTCGCATATCAACGCGCAATTCGGCATCAAGATTTGACAGTGGCTCATCGAATAAGAACACTTCGGGGCCACGGACAATCGCCCGCCCGATAGCCACCCGCTGCCGCTGGCCACCGGACAGGGCCTTGGGTTTGCGGTGCAAATAGTCGTCAAGCTGTAATATCCGACTGGCCTCAGTGACTTTAGCTTTTATTTCCACCTTGGGAACCCGGTTCATTTTCAGACCAAAGCCCATATTTTCGGCCACTGTCATATGCGGGTAAAGCGCATAGGTCTGAAATACCATAGCCACGCCCCGGTCGACTGGATCGGCATGCGTGACGTCGCGTGCACCGATAGAAATCTGCCCTTTGGTGGTCTCCTCTAGGCCTGCGATCATACGCAGCAGCGTTGATTTCCCGCAGCCAGAAGGCCCTACAAAAACGCAAAACTCGCCATCTTCCACGGTGAGATTTACACCATGTATCACTTGGGTCTCTCCGTAGGACTTCACCAAATCGGTTAACTCTATGACTGACATTGATCCTCGCTCTCTGACGGTTTTTTAGGGGGAAGGGAATTGCCAATGTTCTGCAGCCCTTGAAATTTCTTTGGCTTGCAAATGTAAGATGGACGCAAATTTATGCAGATCGGCAAGGGCGGCACGCTGGGTCGAAGAGGTCAGCGACAAGCCCCCGATGGGCCGGCCTTTGCTCGACAGGATTGGCACAGCCACACAGATAATACCGGTCTCGTGTTCTTCGCGGTCAAAGGCCATGCCCTGTTCTCGAATGATCGCCAACTCGTCGCTTAGAGCCGATGCATTGGTGATCGTGTGCCGCGTATGCGCGAAATAACCCTGCTGTTGAATGGCCATCCTGCGTTGATCGTCTGGCAAAAACGCCAGCATTGCCTTGCCAATGCCTGTGCAATATCCTGGACCAGTTTTACCGGCTTGCGAAAACATCTCGATCGGATCCGCGGCGTTGCGCTTATCCAGATACAAAACCTGCCCATTGTCCAGCTGTGCCAAGTGAATGGTTTCATCCAATCGAACAGCAAGCGCATCCACAAAAGGCCGCGCGATCGGCGCCAGCGAGCTTTGTCGCCAGGCGGCATGTGCCAGAGTGACCAGACGCAGCCCTAATGAATAGGTCTGCCGGTCTCGATCATACGACAACATTTCTTGTCGGAGCAGTGTGCGCAACAGACGATGCAAAGTAGCTTTGGGATGGGGAGAGTCTGCCAAGAGTTCAGTAAACCTCACAGGGCGTTTTTTTTCCGCAACCCTGTCTAAAAGCTCGAGCGCCTTTCCGACAGTTCCATCCGAGGTGGTTACCTTATCCAAAAACCGCTCCTCCCTCGGCACGTTTGAAACGCGCCCTGAAACAAATTCTTGACAAGAATAACGGAAACAATTCATAGTTTCAATAGTCGGAATAGAGTTCCAATAAATGGAACAAAAATAAAAACGACCCCAACGCTTAAAATTAGGAGGAAACCCGTGTTATTTAATGTCAAAAAGACGGTTGCTGCCGCGACGGCCTCGACCCTGCTAGCGACCGGCGCCTTTGCCGGCAGCCACGCATTGTCAGGCGATCTTGTAATTTTTTCGGACATGTCAAACCCAGCGCCCCGCGCTGTGATGGAAGGGATGATTGACCGCTTTGGCGCAATGCACCCGAACCTGAACATCGATCTGACAGTGATCGACCGAGAAAATATGAAAACCCAGATCTTAAACTTTACGTCAGCAAACGCGCCTGATTTGACAAACTGGTACGCCGCCAACCGGATGATCCCTTTTGTAGATGCCGGCCTGTTTGAAGACGTGAGCGACCTGTGGGCCGAGGACGAGTTCGTCAACAATCTGGCCTCGACCAAAGGCGCCTTGACCCTAGACGGCAAACAGTGGGGTATTCCTTATTCCTATTATCAATGGGGTGTGTATTACCGCGAGGATATCTTTAAAGAACTGGGTCTGACCGAGCCAACCACATGGGCCGAAGAAAAAGCCAACTGCGGCAAAATCGTCGCCTCGGGCCGGGCCTGCTATACCATTGGCACGAAATACCTTTGGACGGCCGGTGGCTGGTTTGACTATATCAACCTGCGGACCAACGGCTATGATTTCCACGTGCAATTGGCCAATGGCGAAATTGCCTGGACCGATCCACGGGTGCGCCAGACATTTGCAAACTGGCGCGAACTGATCGACATGGGCGCGTTTGTTGAAAATCACCAAACCTATAGCTGGCAGGAATCGTTGCCGTTTATCGTCAATGGCGACGCGGCCGCTATCTTGATTGGTAACTTCGCGGTTGCGCCCCTGCGCGAAGCCGGTCTGAACGACGGCAAACTAGATTTCTATCAGTTTGTTTCGATCAACCCCGATGTTGCACTGGCAGAGGATGCGCCAACCGACACATTCCACATCCCCAGCCTTGCGAAAAACAAAGAGAACGCAAAAGAATTCATGCGCTTTGTGGTTTCGGCCGAAAACCAGACCCTGATCAACGCCGGCGACGCGTTGGGTCAGCTGCCAATCAATGCGCAGTCTGCCGTTGATGATGATAAATTCCTGAATCAAGGCTTTGCGATGCTCAGCACAAACTCTCCGGGCGGTGTCGCACAGTTTTTCGATCGCGATTTCCCGGCTGAGATGGCAGGTATGGGCATGGAAGGTCTGCAGGAGTTTATGGTATTCCCAGACAATCTTGATGAGATTCTAGAGCGTCTGGAAAGTGCACGCGCTGACATCTATTAATCTGCAAATACACAATCTTGGGGCATCGTGAGACGCCCCAAGACCGCATCTGTTTATACGAGGTGGCCATCACACCTTGGAGGGATAACGGTTGAGCGTCACATCGCAGCACATCAAAGCCAAACCGCTTTGGAACCAGAAAAAACTAATGCCTTGGCTGTTTCTCATGCCCGGCATTCTATTTTTTGGAATCTATGTCGTTTTTCCCATTTTTCAAAGTTTCAATATATCGTTCTATAAATGGAGCGGTCTGGGCGAGCCAAAATATATCGGCTTGAAAAACTACGTGAAACTGTTCAGCGACCGCGCTTTTGAGATCTCTTTGTGGAACAATCTCAAATGGCTGGTTCTTTATCTGCTGGCCATCCCGACGGGACTGGCCATCGCGTTGTTTCTCAACCAAACCGTGACCGGAATCCGGCTTTATAAATCATTGTTTTTCTTTCCGTTCGTTATCAGTCAAGTCGTAGTCGGATTGGTATTTACTTGGTTTTACGATCCGACCTTTGGCTTGCTCAACACAATCCTTACCTCTTTAGGTTTTGCCCCCGTCAACGTCTTGGGGGACCCAACGCTTGTCACCTATGGGATTATCCTTGCAGGGTTATGGCCACAGACTGCTTATTGCATGATCTTGTATTTGACCGGGTTAAACACGGTCGATGCCGATCAGGTGGAAGCCGCCCGTCTGGATGGGGCAAAGGGTTTGAGAATGCTGTGGTACATCATTTTGCCGCAATTGCGACCCGCGACATTTATTGCCTTTGTGGTTACGGTTATCGGGGCCTTGCGCAGTTTTGATCTGGTGTCGATCATGACCAACGGCGGCCCGTTCGGCACCTCGCGTGTTCTGTCGTTTTACATGTTTGAAAAAGCCCTCTCGGAATACGGTTTCAGAATGGGCTACGGGGCGGCGATTGCCGTGGTACTGTTCGCAATCATGATGGTGTTTATCGTCTATTTCCTCCGGAC
>ENA-OQVM01001936-OQVM01001936.1-marine-metagenome-genome-assembly--contig:-NODE-1936-length-25607-cov-7.178927_pt1 | contig 25607 bp, 21 predicted proteins | sample MGYA00237776_ERZ505498 | MGnify/ENA primary metagenome ERZ505498 (study PRJEB26159, sample SAMN06265151) | marine metagenome | isolation source: Helgoland LTER site | place: Germany:Helgoland, sampling...
TAATTTATATTCACCTGAATTTACCTTAAAACCACAAAAATAAGTAAATGCACTGTATAAAAGTCCTAGAGAGTGGGGGAATTCAAGTGACTTTAGTAGTTTAATTTTGTTGCCTTTACCCACACCGATTGTGGCGGTGTCCCACTCTCCGACTCCATCCATTGTTAATATTGCAGCTTCATCAAACGGGCTTGGGAAAAAGGCACTAGCTGCATGTGATTCATGGTGAGTGGTGAAAACAATAGGCTTGTTCCATTTCCCAGGTAGACCCTTTTTGATTTCTCGTGGAAGATGAAGTTTTTGTTTAAGCCACTGGGGCATGGCTTTAATAAAAGAACTAAGTCCGCTTGGAGCGAAACTTAGGTATGTTTCCAATAGTCGATCAAATTTGAGAAATGGTTTTTCGTAAAAGATGATTTGATCGATTTCATCCAGCAAGCAATCTCCCTCTTGTAAGCAAAATTCAATCGCATTTTTTGGGAACGATTCATCATGCTTAATTCTTGTAAACCTTTCTTCCTGCGCTGCGGCGATTATTTTACTGTCAACGACTAATGCAGCAGCACTGTCATGGTAAAAGGCGGAAATTCCTAAGGTTTTCAAATAATTACAGTAAAACTTGGAGGAATAGAAAAATTAAAGCTTATCGCCCCACTAATTTGCGGGTGAGGTCAGCACTGGCTTGTTCAGTAGTCTTGGAATCGATATACCATTGGATCGTTTTCTGAAGCCCAACTTGAAAGGATGTTTTTGGCTCCCATCCCAACAACTCTTTTGCTAATTCATTGCTTGCCACCCGATTGAGCGGTCCGGTCGGTTTGTCGGTTAAAAGTTTGATCGTCGCACCGGGGTTCAGTGTGTCAATTACTTGGTCTGCACAGTCTTTAACTTTAATCCGTTCCATGGTACCCAAATTAATGGAGGTGCCGTCGTTTATGTGTTCCGCTGCAGCGATGGTGCCGGATACGATGTCATCCACATAGGTCCAGTTACGAATTTGTTCGCCATCACCCCAGACTTCAAAGGGGTCAAGCTTGAGGTAACCTCTTGCAATCATGGCCATTACGGCATGGTTTTCCGTACAGCGGGGACCATAAACCGTAAAGTAGCGGCAGGATGCTGTACCTATACCATACTGTTGATGATAGGCCTTGAGAGTCAGTTCGGCCATCAGCTTAGCCCAACCGTATAAGTCATCCGCTTCGTAGGGTGGAGTGACCATGTCTTCATGGAGGAAAACTTCTTTAGTTACATCCATTTGTGCGGAGGTTGGGTAGACACAGCCCGAAGAAGCAAAAACTATCTTTTCGACTCCGTTTTGGTGAGCATGCTTAAAAACCTGACCATCTAAAATCATGTTAGTCGAGCATTCTACAGGGTGTGAATCGATGTATCCACGACCTCCATGGTCGGCCGCCAGGTGAAAGACAACCTCCATCCCTTTGGTAGCTTGATCGCAAAAGGAAGGATCGAGCAGGTCACCTTCGAGGGTTTCGCATTCGATATGTGTAAGGTGGCCTCTTTCTCCACTGGAGAAGTTTTCGGCCACCCGCACCTTTGCTCCTCTCTGAACGAGTTGTTCGCAAAGGTGGGATCCAATGAAGGACGCCCCACCGGTAACGAGTATTTTTTTGTTATTCCAATTCATCAATGATTAAGGTTGGTTGGGTTTAACGGCTTCTATGTATAGGGAGTCAGGTTTTCTGGGTTCCCCCTGAATTGAGTTGTCCAAGTTGAAATCTTCCCATTCCGGAAAGAAACTGGATGTGTGAGACTGAATGGTGCACTTAACAAAACCGATTTTTTGGAGAAGTTCTTTTATGGAAATGCGGTCATACATGTGCTTGTGGAGTTCTCCACTTTGTTGAAACCGGCCTGATTGAAGAGCTTCGTAGTCGGAATTACTCATCAATGCCCTGACTAGCATTTCCTTGAGCCAACTCGTGTCTGAAATTTTTTTCATCAACTGCTTTAGTTTTAGGTGAAACGGTAAAGCTTTATCAGGAGAACTGGAATTAATCTCCTCTTTGTTAGGCAGTAATGAGGGCAAGACTTCCTTGCCGCATCTTTTAATTAAAAACTGTTTATTTGCTGGGTTGGAATTTAGAAATTCGAGCATTGCCCCTCCCGAAGCAATTCTCGTCATTTGATCGAATAATTCCATTCGCATCCACAGGGCGTTTAACTCAGCAAGTTCTATGTTTTGATCCACTTTTTGAAGCGAAAGTAAATAATCTTGGCAAATTTTTTCGAGATCGGGTAGTGCTATTCGAATAATGCCTCCAGGTTTCAAAACTCTTTTGCACTCTGTTGTAAGGCGTTCTCCCTCTTCCTGATCCAAGTGCTCGAGTAAGTGAGAATGATAAACAATATCGACGCTGTTGGAAGTTGCGGGGATCCCTTTAGAAGCATCCCAAGGCTCAACTCCTTGGGTGTATGGATTGACATCAAGGTTTCTCCAAGCTGGATGAACAGAAGCTCCACAACCTAAATTTATATAGACTGATTTAGAAGAAGTTATCAGGAGTTTTTTGAAATGATGTTATTGGTAATCGCTTTCGCCAAAAGACTATGTCCCTTGGCGCTCAGGTGTACTCCATCATCGAGCAGAAAGTCTCTAGCAAAACTGCCTGTATCTTCCCACCAAGGTTTGAAATTGGTAGGAAGGTGAGCCGAGATTGTAGCAATAATCTTATTTTCTATTTTTAAAGGATGAACTGGTAAAAAAACTACTCTTGAATTGGGGAATTTATTGCTAATTTTGCTGAAAAGATACTGTTGAGATTCAGATATCTGTTTATGTGTTTTTCCTTTCAGTAAATCATTGATTCCAGATTGAGCGAAGACCATAGCAGGGTTGAAGTCTACTTTGTAGAGATCTACCAAATCACCAATTTCGTCTGAGGTTGCACCTTTAGCACAGATAGTGTCTGTTTTTATCTGAAGTAGTGATTCTAATTTCGTAATGAATCCTCTTGGTCGAGTTCCTTCAGCAGTAATGGAGTCTCCAATAAATAAAATTTTATTTCTTTCAAAATTTTCATTGTCGATTTTGGAAAAATGAATGGAGAATGAATCCCATCTAAAATGCAGGACAGAGCCAATGCCGATCCCAACAATTAAAACGATAGCACCTGATATTTGATATTTTAACGATTTTCTTCCAAAGTATAATAAAATAGCGGACAAAATTAGTGGCAGTAAACTAACTGTAAATGGATTCTTGGATGAAAAAATTAAGAATGAATCCCACATTTTTGATCAAGTATTGGAAAAATCCGAATTAATATTGATCGGTATTTCTTGAGGGGCAGTTCGAATACGATGGCGAATAGAAAGCAAATTCCTAAAACCAACATAATTCCTGAAACATATCCCAATTGGATGAGTGATCCACTTGCCCATAATGCTCCTAAAAAAGCCATAATCGGAAAGTGGATTGCGTAGAGAGAGAAAGAGCAGTTTGCACATTTTCTTATTAGTGACGCAAGTAACCCGTTTGATTTTCTTTCTAAAGAAAACCAATAACTCATGGAAAAAAGAAAAAGGGCTACTGCTCCGGCAATGGTGTAGTCGTCTAAATATTTAGCCGAATAAAATAAGGGTGGAGTACCTAAGCCTTCATATCCCCAAGGACTCCAATGAAGCCATCGGTCAGACATTGTGGTTATTAAGAAATACCCACTCAATAAAGCGAAAAAGGTCGCTAAGAAAATATTAATTCGAATGGACTTGCATCCATAATAGGCGAGGCAACCAATTAACCAACATGGAAAAAGCAGTAAGATTTTTGGTCCAGCGATTAAGATCCATAATAGTCCTCCAATTAACTTACTTTTGAGAGAAGGCAGGAGCATGATGGATCCGAATATCATATAGTATAAGAACTCATAGGAGAGAGACCAAAAGGGTCCGTTGCTACCAGGTCGAACGCTGAAAAACCAACATTCATGTAGAAAGAGACTGGATATAAGTAATTTAGCTTCAAGGTAACTTGTTGCAAAAATATTTTGGTATGTTTCTGGGCTTATTGATCTACCCCATAAATCAAGGGCAAACCCAATCACAAGAGCAGGAAGAGCTACGCTCCAGAGCCTGGTTAATCGATCGAATGTATATTGAGAAAAAGTTAATTGCTTTTTTTTATCAATTGACCAAGCAATGACGAAACCAGAGAGAACAAAAAAAATAATAACATAATCCTGACCATTTTTTGGACCAATCTCACCACCGCCAAAAAACCACGGAAAATTGGAATGGCCTAAGAAAACTGCAGTAGCTGCAAAGATGCGAAGAGTATCTAATAAGAGGCTCAGATTGAAGATGAATTCACGGTTTGAAAATCTTGGCCAAGAATAAACCTTCCTAGGATCGCAAGAGTGATGGAAGTAACGATTTCACCCGAGCTTATCATCGCCTTAATGGTATTGATCGAGAAGCAATCCACAGATTCAACTTCGTCATCGTGCATGGATCGGTTATCAAATTCATTTTCGGAGACATTAATTGAATAAATCGAGGGAAACATGGGTAAGCGGTTGGGGGAGACTACAAGAGTATTTTCCGGGATAAGTCTTGAAATATCAGTAATTGAAATCCCGGTTTCTTCCCTAAGCTCACGAAGAGCAGCTTCTTCTGGATTTTCATTCTTTTGGACACCACCTGCTGGGAGTTCCCAAACTGCACCTCCCAGGATTTTTCGAAAAACTTTGGGCATTACAACCCGTATTTTTTCGAGGATGGGCAGAACGATAACTTGTTGGGCGTGGTACTCAAGGACATGAAAATCTTCATTTTCCAGAAGGGAAAACCTTTGGTTTTGAAAGACAGGTTTGGCCGGTTTTTTCCACTTAGTGTAGTGTATTTCTTCCTTTGATAATTTATCCAAAATAGACTTATTAAAGCTTTTCTACAAATCGGAGTTGTTGATTGATCAAAGCCTGGGATTCGACGATCCAAGACTGAGAAGAATTAAATAGCGGGAGAGTTTTCAAGTAGCCATACACAAAGCTTGTTGAAGGGGAGTACGCGGGTACGGTGTTCTTTTACCTCGTAATCTTTTGATCCTAAGTGGACTTGGAAAAAATGTGGAATATTTGTTCGCTCCGCGTAATAAGAGATTTGCTTGCTGAGGCTGCGATCGTCTGTTTTGCACTCCACCGCAAACCAAGGCTTTTGATTTTTTACTATCACAAAATCAATTTCCTTACCTTGTGCGTTTCGTAAGAATTGCAAGTCCATTTCCTCTCCTCTTGCATCTTCCCAAAGATTGCAAAATTTGAAGAGGTGAGATGCCACCATGTTTTCATACCTGGCAGATTCATCTGAGCATACAGACCAGTCCCACATGTAGACTTTTTTTTCTTTTTTAAGAGAACGCAACTTGGAGTTTGTCCAAGGGGAGATGCGAAAACATACATAGAGATTCTCCAGCATGGATACCCACTTTTCGGCAGTTTCAAAGGCAACTTGTAGGTCAGTCGATAAATTGTTGATCGAAAGCAGGGATCCTACCCGGTTTGGGAGAAGGCTGGCGAGGAGCTCAACTTGGCTAACATTACGGACATTCTCCAAACTTACCAAATCTTCAAAAATTACCCGTTTGGCCCGCTCTCTTTCCCATCTTTTCCAATGCGTTTCACTGGATTTGATCTGTGGTTCGGGGAAGCCACCAAATCTTAGAAGATTGGGTACTTGGGATGCGGAGTATTCTGGAGAGATTTCATCCAGCGTCAAAGGGTGCAGTCGATAATAATGATATCTGCCCTGGAGGGAATCTCCACCTTTTCGAAAATAATCTAACCGCGCCGATCCGGTGACCAAGAATTGGGTATCCGATTTATTAAGATCGTAAAACCCTTTGATTAGGGACTTCCAATCTTTGTATTTATGAATTTCATCAAAGATTAAAAGTTTTTGCTTGGTGGGGAGTTGGCCTGCGAGTAGGTCTTTTCTAATTACTGGAGAGTCCCAATTTAAATAAGCGGGATGTTTTTCGGTGCCTGATTCCAAAAATTGGAGAGATAAAGTAGTTTTCCCTACTTGCCTTGGTCCTCCTATGAATACCATTTTCTCAGATAAATCATTTTTTATGTGGGGATAAAGGTAACGATCCATCCTTATGATATTAGAGTGAAGTCTAAAATATTCAAGTGAACTTTCGATTTTAGTCTAAAATATTTAAGTCTGATTTTGACTTTGGAATGAGCTGCTGATCGAGCATGTGGCAAAACGGATAAATCTAGCTTGGAGAAACTCATATACCTGAAAACTTCACCTCTTCGTTTTCCGACAAAAATCTATTTCTGGGAATTGGTGGGATAGGGGAGATCGATAGGCGAAGATGCCAATAGTGCCATGAGCCTTTTGAGAAATCTCCATATCTAGCATCTGATAGACAATGGACAAAGGATTCTTCCGTAAAATTCTGCCATGCCCATTGCCACATTTCCCAAGTGCCCAGATTCATAATTCGACGAAGTAACTCCTGATCCTTAACTTCATTGGGTTTTTTCCACCATGTCAGTAATTTGCAGAAATTCTCCCTTTGATTGGTATTCTTAGGTTGGACAAGAGTTTGGCTCATTGAACTTCTTTCTTTCCAAAGCTTAATCTTTGGTTGGCCAATGCCTGGAGTTTGGCGAGGGCAGTTTGCGGGGATTCGACATTCGCGAGTGCTAATGCGAGCATGGTGCCACCAACATTTCTTCTTCCTTCCAGAGTAGATTGAATTCGCCCTTCCAGGCTGTATCCGCCTTTGGGAAATTGATTTGCTTGACCGATCGCTTGCATCCGAGGCCAAAAGCATCGAAAGACGTAGAGTTTTTTTCTGTTTTTAGTGAATTCATAGACCTCGAAAGAAATTTCACGATTTTCCACTTGTACAGTAATAACTGAGGGTGCTTGACCTAGGGGAGGATTAATTTGAGTTAAACCCGTAAGAGGGAGGCAGGAGTCGGGGGAGTGGGTAGACAGTATTGCTGTGCATGCACCACCGGATTCCCATGTAGCCTCGAATGCCTGCCAATATTCCTGATTTGGATTGATAAGTCGGGTCTGATTAGTTGGATTGAATCGAGTACGGAGCCGTTCCTGCCATTGTATGGACTGAGCACTTTCGAAATGGAGTTGAGCTGCTATCTGATTGGAAATAATTTTTTCTTCTACCAGTAATGTGTCATCTGCAATATTTAAGGAAAGTTTGGGGAGATTTTCTAAATTGCTTTCACGGCTTTCAAAATGATAGTTGGCGTAAGACACGGAGGCGATCACAGTTGAAATTGTAAGCAAACTGTAGGCGAGGGGAGGAGAACTCTTAAGGTTATTCCAATTGTTGGGCTCGTTGCTTAACATGCGCAGGAACAAGCCACCCCTTGCAGAACGAGCCAAGAGATAGATAAAAAGAAAGATAAGTGCAGTTTCAATCCAGCCTGCAAGATCGTGGAGTGAGGGCATATCCCAACCACCGATGGAGAAGAGAGCATCTTCGAGCAAATGACCTTTTCCTTTTACTTTTATGTAAGACAAGGAAAAGGCTCGTAATAAATTAAAGCCAATGGCAATCATTGCGCCAGATAGAATTAAAACGACTCGATTAATCCATCGAAATCGGTAATAAGCTCCAAAAAACAGGGTTACTACAATAGAAGATTGTAGACCATTAATTCCACTACACGCTTGATCGATCCCCACTTGACCAAAAATTCCCACGTCTATAACTGTGCCTTGTAAGCTTGCTTCGTGTTCAAGTAGAAGAAGAATATCCACAATGATGGAAGATACTCTTTCCTGAAACCACTGAGTGAGTTGTAAATCGGTCGCCAACGGCCAGGGGATCGCTACTGTAAAGAAGAGCAATGGAAAAAGAAGATTTTTTATCCTGCTCCATCCACCCTGATCGTAAAAGGGAATTACGGTAAGAAGGAACACGATTCCGAACAATACAAAGTTGAGTAAACGCCAATCAGAATTTGCCCCGCGTATGGTCCACAAGGGGATAAGAGATAGTAAGAGAGGAATTCCAATCAAAAACCATGTTTTACCTTGGAGTAATGATTTTTTACTTTCTTGGTTCCCGATGAAGGGTTCGGATTTTAGTAGTAAATAAAAGCACAGGAAAGGAACCAGGAAGCCATGAGCGTATTGTTCATTGGTGTTCCATGTCGTGGATAATTGAAGAACTATTAACCCCCAAATTGAAATCATAGAAAAAGATTCAATGATCGATCGTATTTGATTCAGTTTATTTAATTTGGAAATACCAGAAGTGATTTAGGTTGGTTAATTTGAATCGATAAAAGAATTTGGAAAAAGTTGGGCTAAACTTTCTTTTTCCGAACGGTCAATTTTTGTATAATCAATCGTTTGTTGTAAAATCATTGCTTTTTCCGAATCATGATTAAATTGAAAGACCTGAGATGTGATAAAGGCCCATGCAGGCCGACTATCACTCCATGATCTCCAATTGTGGACTGGACCCAATGCGGTTAATGCCTGGTCTGGCGATCGGTTTCGAAGGTGGGCCAGGGCCAGGGTAATCCTGTTTTGGGCATTTTCTTTTAAATCCAGGTTCTCCTTTGCTTCTTCCAATAAGGAGTTTAATCTTTGAGATGGTATCGGAAGGAAGGGGTCGAGTAGTTCAAAATAAAGATAGGTTTGGGAAAAGAAGGGGTCATTGCCATGAATTTTTGAAAGTTTTGACATCCACCCAAGCAATTCCTCAAGTGTGGCCGAGGCCGACCGGTGTTGCATTAATTTGCGTAGAGCGAAGCTTTGATGAATTGGTTGTTCGATTAACTTAGTAAGAATGTGGCTTAATCCTTTTAAGTCATCAGCACTTTCCAGGTAATCGCAAATGGCTCTGACCAGCCTTGGGTCATTCCCCAGTATTGGTAAGAGCCGGTCTAGTACTTTGATCGATTCTTTATAATTTCCCTCTAATGCATAAGCTCTTGCTTCAATCACAAGGCGCCAACGATTCGGAATAATGGGGGCATTATTAACTTCGAAGTGGATGGTTTCGATGTCATTAATTTGTGCCAGTGCATTCATTCTTAATTTGAATAACTCTTCCTCTACCTTTGCTTTGGATGGGGATAGATATTGTACAATTTCTGAAAAGGCCCCCAGTCGTCCAAGCCAACTGCAAAAAACAAGGAGGTCCTTGCCTTGTTTGAAATCAAATTGATCGCCGCATTTCTTGATAATCGACTGTTTCTCAATTTCATTTTCCGTGATTTCAAATTGAAGAGCATAAATCCGCATGAAATCGATCGGTTCTGCTTTCGGGTTTGATTGAAGTAATTCGATACATCGATCCAGACTGCCTTTCGATAATGGACTTAGAATATGAAGAAGGGTCATGTGACGAATTGCTTCGACTCCAAACTGAGTTTTTCGAGTGGATAACTGGGCTAGTTTTTTTCCTACAAATGGTAGGTTTCTTTTATCATTTAAATGAACAATTAGCCGGGTAAGAAGGAAAATGCTTTCTGCATGAGTAGGGTGGTTTGTCAGGGAATTAGTCACGATTTCGGTTGCACGAAGTGGGTGACCACTTTCGGCCAGTAATTCTGATGCAAGTAGAGAATTATCAGGAGAATCGAGCCAACCGTTAATTTTCAACAGTTCATTGAGTTGGATGATGGCAATTTCACCCGCAATTTTTCTTTCCTGCGGGTGCAATAAATCATTTTTTAAAGTTTGAATACTCCGATTAAGAAGCTCTATCTTTTGTTCCTCAACCCCACCTTCCAAAGAAATAATCCTAGACCATTTTTGAAGCGCTTCGGTTGGGTTGGATCGAAAAAGCAGTTGAATGAAATTTTCTCTTGTGGCTGGGTTATCAGGGGAAAGTAGATGGGCGATCCGAGCTTTTCGAACACCATCTTCTAGCAAATTGGACTCATTGCTTATCGATTCATCCTGATATACTTTTGATAGTTGTAGAAGTTGGTTTGACTTCCATTCCCTAACCTTTGGCATGAAGAATTCGGATGAGGCAAAGAATAGACCAAAAATAACAAGGCCAAAAATAAAAAAGATGTATCTAAGGTTGAGGTTAAACATTAGACAATTTTAAATCTCAAATTAGGGTAATTTTGAACAGATTGTAATGCAGGCCGATATTTCTTCACGATTACTAACTGAGGTTCCCCCCCCCACGAACTTTCTTTTCGGCAATTTCGCTAATTGAGACTTTATGCAAAATTGAGATACGCTACCGCCCTTGGCCGCTTGCTAAAAAAGCAAAGCCAATTTCGACTAACTTTATTTTTATGATTATCAAGTAGAACCAGAGCGCATCGGATGAGCACTGGGAAATTCTAGTAAACTTTCGTCAATTTCAACCTCGGTTTGTCGACCCAGGATTTCAAACAGGACTTTTACTCTTTCTCGTGCAGAAACAAGCTTAGTAACCGTTCCCTCATCACCTTTGAAAAGTCCAGAAATTGCTTTGACCTTATCCCCCACCTTGTGAGGTTGGTCTGGTATTTCCAGGATGCCATCTGGTGAAATAAGACGCAGTGCGATCATGACTTGGGGGGGGACATGCACTGGAACTTCGTTTCTTCGCACGATGTAAGAAACTCCATGAGCGAAATGAACATTTCTAAGGTGCATTACAGGGTCAAATCGAGCAAAGAAATATCCGGGAAAAAGTGGTTTTGCAGGGGAGGCTTTTTCTTTTCTGGGCCGAATGGTCCTAGGCAGAAATGCCTCCACATCAGGCAGATTGCCTATGGTTTGCGCTGCGAGCATTTCCATTCGTGGTTTTGCACGGAGGCAGTACCACCCGATCGACCAATCTTCAAAATTATCTTTAGTCATTACAACTTGAGGAGTCCGGCAAGTGCGGGTAGCAATCGGCGACTTGTTTTAGTAAGTTTTTTTAATTTTTCCAGTCTGATTAGATAGAAATCATCCTCTTTTTCATTATCTGACAGAGAATCTTCCATTCTTGATATTCGATCGGTTGCACTGTCAAGGTGAGGCATGATTTCGTCCTTGATAAATGTGGAGAAAAGCCTGCGGAATTCTGTTTCTGCTAAATAATGATCACGGCGATCGCCGGCGACATAGGTAGAACGAACTGCCTTGAGAGATTTGAGAGTCCTTAAACCCTGGCTTGCCGAACCAATGCTAATTTCAAGTCGAGAGGAAATCTTATCCATAGATAAGGGTTTTTCAGAAAAATAGAGTAATCCATAAATCTCACCAACTGAGCGGGGCATACCTAGAATTCCCATCAAACGAACGAAGAAATCAATGGATTCAATTTCCAAGGATTGCTTTATGGAAGCAGGACTTGCAGATTTTATTTTGTGGGGGATCAAAACTATATTTCATTTATTTCAAAAAAAAATGAAAACTACAAGCTTTCTCTTATCACCTCTTGAAAAAGTTGCTAATTATAAAGGATATTGCGGGGGTAACCTTAGTAAAACGAACTTGCTCTTTTGGTGTTTTTAGTCGAATATAAAAATAGTACTCCCTAGATATGCCCAATCATAGAGATAAAGGATATGCAACACTCCACAAATTGATTTTGTTGAGTTCTCTTTTCGTTTGGTTTTGGATTTCATTATATCTATGGGATACCCTTGATTATTCTCTGATCAATTTACCTTGGAATTACGCCTTGGTCGCTATTGCTGGCCTTACTGTTGCCACTTTTGGGTCATTACAACAATACGGTTTGTTTTTCATGAAAAACGGTTGGGGGCGTGTTCGAGAATCTCTGCTCAAGGCGAATTTTCAAACTGCCCTAATCGCTTTTTTTGTTTTTGCCTCTTACTTTGCTACTAAAGACAATGAAACGAGTCGTTTATTTCTAGTTTTTTACATCAGTACAAGTTGGCCAATACTCGCATCATTTAATTTTGCACTTCCAGGCTTGTTTAAAAGAGTAATCGGATTTCAGGTAATCTCTCGAAAAAGTCTAATTATCGGTGACTCCACTTCATTAGTTTCCCTCAAGACATGGATCAAAAAGCATACGGAGCAGGGATTTAGTTTTGAAGGAACATTCACCACTGATCTAGATGATCCGAAATTATCCCAAGTGCCTTGGTTCGGGTCTTTTGAAAAGCTAGAAAAATATCTCAGCGAAACTAATATCCATCAATTAATTTTATTACCCAATAGCGATATGGATAATTGGATTCGAATTGTTTCAGATTTGGGTACCAAATATGGTTGTAGAATTTTGGTGTATAATAATTTGTCCGGTTATTTTGATTCGCGACTTGTTTTTGTGGAGGAATCTGGTCGACAATTTTTTTCTTTGCAAAATGAGCCCCTGGAAAGTCCATTTAACAAGATGGTGAAACGATCCTTGGATTTATTGATCTGCATTCCTGCTCTCCTTGCTATCCTTCCTCCCTGTATGATTTTGATTAAAGTTTTTCAAATGATTCAGTCCCCCGGTCCGTTGTTTTTTACGCAAGATAGAGTCGGTATAGCCGGACAGAGTTTTACGATTTGGAAATTTCGTTCCATGTCCCATGCCGAGAAGGGCACTCGGGATGAAGCGGAGCAAGCACACCCCGGGGACGAAAGAATATTTGGTTTTGGAGCTTTTATTCGAAGATTTAGTATCGATGAAATTCCACAATTTATAAATGTACTGAAGGGAGAAATGAGCCTCGTAGGTCCACGACCTTACCTCGCAAAGCATGACTTCCTATTTCAACAAGATTACAAGGCATATCGAATACGCCAGTTTGTTAAACCTGGCGTTACTGGTCCGGCACAGTGTAGAGGTCTGAGAGGAGAGTTTACTGACCCGGACCTTTTGCAGAAACGTATTGAATTGGACTTTAATTATGTGGGGAATTGGACGATTTGGTTGGATTGTGAGATCCTTTTGCGCACAGTAGTGCAGGTTCTTTTTCCTCCCAAGAGTGCTTATTAGAAAATCCTTCAGGTTTGATGTCAGAGAGGTTGAACGCAGATTCCTGTAAAATTTTAGGTTTGTATTTTTTCAATGGCTCCCTGGCAGATGCCTTGAAATTATCAAGAAAGGGGGGGCTTGTAGTTGCTCCATCTGGGCCCGGTCTAGCAAGCGATCTGACAAATTGTGGAGTTTATGCAAGGGCACTCCTAGAGGCAGATTTAGTATTGCCGGACAGTGGGTTGATGTGCCTTTGGCAACAATGGTTCGGCACGGAAACAATTAATCGAATTTCAGGCCTTACCTTTCTGACCGGTTATTTAAAGAGCCGGTCAGTTGAAAAAGAATCTTCTTTTTGGATTATGCCAGATGAAAAACAGGCAAAAGCGAATTTGTCCTGGCTTTCTCAGAACATGGATTATCCGGCACGCGAGTGTGATGTTTATATTGCTCCCATGTATCGCAAGACTGGTGATATTGAAGATTCTATACTTTTAAACAAAATAAGAGAATCAAAACCCAGTACAATCTTCATTCAAGTGGGGGGAGGGGTTCAGGAGAGGTTGGGGTTGTTTTTGAAAAATAATTTGGAATACCGTCCCACAATTTTATGCACTGGTGCGGCTCTCGCATTTCTATCTGGAGAGCAAGTCCGTATTCCCTCTTGGGTCGATCGCTTTTATTTGGGTTGGCTTTTACGCTGTTTTTTTGCTCCTCAAATTTATATCCCAAGATATTTGAAAGCTTTTCGATTGCTTTACTTACTGAATAAATTTGGAAAAGAATGCCCTGTATAGGCTTTCATTCAGTCGTTTGCCTCTGGTTTTTTAACTGATGAACATTATGGCACTTCTACTAATACCTCAGTTTATCTACTCGGTATTCGATTTAAGAAGTGGGGTATGAACGAGAGGGCAGGGCGTTTACGGGCGGGCAACTGTTCTTGTTCAAATAAAGGAGGATCATGCCACCCCCAGCAAAAGATCTGATTTTAAATTCAAGTGGTGCACCGTCCGCATTAATGGAAGCGCCAGTATGCTTAATTTGAACATTGGGCTTCTTATTAATCACTTTAAAGTAAGAAAAAATGATGGAGGATTTGATTTGTAGTTGCTTCAACAGACTTGAGCTTATGTTTATCGGGTATGTCAAAAATTTTACTTTGTGATGGCCATAATTTAGCTTTCAGAGCTTTTTATGGAATTCGAGAATTAAATCGTTCGGATGGATTTCCAACCAATATGGTTCACGGCTGGTTGCGCTCATTTTGGAGATTGGAAGATGATTTGAAGCCTCAAGGAGTTCAGGTGTTCTTTGATAAAGGAGGAGCCACTCGAAGAGAAAATCTACTTCCCAGTTATAAGGCAAATAGAGGGGCGCCACCAGAAGGGTTTAGCGAGCAACTGGAATGGGTAAAGAAACTGACTGATGCAATGGGATACGGGAGGAGCGAACAAGCGGGATTGGAAGCCGATGATCTCATTGCTTCAGCCGTTAAGTTCTATCGCGAGTCGGAACAACAAGTTTTGATTGTCAGTGCGGATAAAGACCTCGCTCAGTTAATCTCTAAACAAGTGGAGCAATTACTTCCTCCTCCCACTGCCAATCCTCGTTTAGGTTGGCGTATTTTAGACGAACAGGGAGTAGTCGAAAAATTTGGTGTCCCACCAGGGGCAATATTAGACTACCTTGCTATCATTGGAGATCAAGCGGACAACATACCTGGCTTGTCTGGGGTAGGTCCTAAAACTGCCAGCAAATGGTTGCAAGAATTTGAGAATTTAGAAAATGTAATTCTGAATGCCGGCAGATTAAATCCAAAAAGATTTTGTAGTCTTGTGTATGAAAAACGGGATATGCTGAGAATGAATATCGAACTGGTTCGATTGGAATCTGATCTTGAGTTAAATTTAAATGATCAACTCCAACCAAACTTGGAGATGATGGAGCAAATTTTTTCGGAGTTAGAGATGGCGAAATCATGGGAAGAAGCACAAAAAAGATATGGGTAGCTTTTGTGGCTACTCGGTAATTTCCTTGCTAAGAACTTTAAAAAGGAGTGTTTTAATACGCTTTTTATGAGTACACTATTAAATTTTGGTCTCCCGAAGGGCAGCTTGGAGGGTCCTACTATTAAACTTTTTGGCAAAGCCGGGTATAATATTACCAAGGGTTCCCGTTCCTACACACCCTGTTGGGATGATCCCGATATTGATGGTCGGTTTGTTCGGGCACAAGAAATGAGTCGGTATGTGGAGGATGGTTTCTTCGATTGTGGACTGACTGGGCGGGATTGGGTATTAGAAAATGAATCCGAGGTCGAGATTGTTTCCGACTTAGTGTACAGCCGGGCATCGAATCGGATATCAAAATGGGTGCTCGCAGTTCCAGAATCAGCTCCCATTAAAACCGTTTCTGATCTCGAGGGCATGACAATCGCGACAGAACTTGTTAATGTTACCCGGAATTACTTGGCTCGTCACAATGTAACTGCAGAGGTCGAGTTTTCTTGGGGGGCAACTGAGGTGAAAGTACCAGAATTAGTAGACGCGATTGTTGATCTTACAGAAACTGGAAGTTCACTTCGTGCGAACAAACTCAGAGTTGTGGATGTGCTCATGGAGACTAATACAGTATTAATTGCGAATAAGAAAAGTTGGGCGAATCCTGAGAAAAAAGCGAAGATTGAAAATATCGGGATGATGCTTGAGGCCGCATTACAAGCGGATGCAAAAGTAGGACTGAAGTTGAATCTTGAGCGCAGCAAGTTGGAAGAGGTGCTGCAAGATCTTCCCGCCCTGAGGAAGCCCACAATTTCACCTCTCAGCGATGATTCCTGGGTGGCAATTGAAACTGTGATTGAGCGCAAGGTCTCAAGGGAGTTGATTCCTGCCCTCAAGAGGGTCGGAGCGGAAGGAATAGTAGAATTCCCCCTCAATAAATTAGTTCCCTAATTACTAATCCTGGATATACTCAGTTTATTGTTGCCCGAGTCTTAATAAGTGTATTTTATTTGCGTTTGCATTATTTTCGTTCTTTTCAACCTATCTTAAACCCTTAACCCAAATCTTGATTTTGGTCGCTCGAATGCGATTCAAATATTCATTATTTGTATTATATATTTATCCAAGCTATGAGTGCTATTATGGAAGAATTGCTCGCAGAGAGCAAAATCGAATTACTTAAAGAAGGTTCCGTTATTTCTGGAACTATCATGGAAATCCGTCCCACAGAAGTGGTGATTGATTTCGGTGGCAAAGCAGAGGGTACAATCCCCGCCCACGAATTTTTAGATTTAGGAGATCTAGAAATTGGATCTGATCTAGAAGTTTTCCTTGAAAGATTGGAAGATCGTGATGGGAACCCACAACTTTCTTTCGATAAAGCGGAACAAAAGAAAAATTGGGAGAAGATCGTCAATACCTGCGAAGAAGGTTCGGTTATTACTGGACGAGTACGTTCTAAAGTAAAAGGTGGTTTGGTTGTAAATATTGGAGTGGATGCTTTCCTTCCATCTTCACAAGTCGACATACAGGCACCCAAAAACCTTGATCAATTCGTGGGTCAGACATTTGATTTTAAAGTCGTAAAGATTAACCGCGAAAGAAAAAACATTGTTGTTTCTCGTCGTGAATTAATTGAAGAAAGAAGGCAGGACAAGAAGAGAGAAATTCTCTCCAAGATTGTACCGGGTGAAACTCGTCGGGGCATGGTCAAGAACATCACCGATTACGGTGCTTTTATCGATCTCGATGGATTAGACGGTCTCTTGCACATTACTGATATGAGTTGGGGTCGAGTTTCTCACCCAAGCGAAATGGTAAAGACTGGTGAGGAAATCACCGTTTGTATTATTGACATCGACACCAATCGTGAGCGTGTTTCGTTGGGTCTTAAACAACTTTCTTCCAATCCTTGGGATGATATTGAAGGCAAGTTCCCAATTAATGCAAAGGTTCGTGGTAAGGTTGTGAATTTAGTGCCTTATGGAGCATTTATCGAACTCGAAGAAGGTGTGGAAGGTCTTGTACATGTTACTGAGATGTCATGGACTAAGAGAATTACTAAGCCTGGTGAAGTTTTAAATGTCGGGGATGAAGTGGATGCAGTTGTTTTAGGAATACAAAAAGACGACCAAAAAATCTCGCTTGGCTTACGACAGTTGGATGTGAATCCATGGGATATGGCGACGCACAATTATCCTCCAGGTGCTCGTGTTCGTGGCAAGGTCAGAAACCTGACTTCGTATGGTGCTTTCGTAGAATTGGAAGAAGGAATCGACGGTATGGTTCATGTTTCTGATATGAGCTGGACCCGTAAGATTAATCATCCAAGTGAAATGGTGAAGAAAGGTGATGAAGTCGATGCGATCGTAGTAGAGGTAGATGTTGATAATCAACGAATCTCCTTAGGTATGAAGCAACTCACACAAGATCCTTGGGAAGATATCGATCGTCTCTATCGTATGGGCGATGTGATCAAAGGAAAAGTTTCTCGTGTTGCTGGTTACGGTGCCTTTATCCAATTAGACCACGATATTGATGGACTTGTGCATATTAGCCAAGTTTCTGAAGATCGTATTGAAAAGATTAAGGACTACCTCAATGAGGGAGACGAAGTTTCAGCCCGAGTGATCAAAATTGACAAGGATGAACGTCGAATCGGTCTTAGTATAAAAGCTGCAAATTATGACGAGGACGCCTTGGCCAAGGAAGTTGCTGCTTATGATGAGGTAGGGGAAGACTTAACTACTTCATTGGGTGACTTGTTGGACGAAGCGACTTCTACGGAAGAAAACTAAGATTTAAGATCGTTGCTTCGGCAGCATTTTCGATAAACTTTTCCTAGTTAAGGGATTCCCATTGTCGGGATCTGCAAATTGGTTTTGGCCTTTGTTATTAGTACCATATTAGCTGCTTAAGCTAGTCTCCTGCTTATTGCATCTAGGCACTACCCAGCTATGATTAACTTGCTACTTCAAGAATGTTGCAGAGCAAATTCTTAGATAATATTTGCCTGTTGGAGAATTCCTTTGAGAATTCTGCCTCTTTCTTCAATCCGTTTTTCTTCCTTGATCTCTTCTGCGGTTCTTTGTTTCTCAAATGTTGCCATTTCCTTACGCAGTTGCCGGAGGGCTTGTTCTTGTAGTTGTCGTACTCTTTCTCGAGTCACGCCGATTTTTGCTCCAACCTGTTCGAGAGTAAGGGGGTCTCGTCCCTCCAAGCCAAATCTCAGGCGAATAATGTCGGCTTCTCGTGGATCAAGCATCGCGAGTACGATATTTACATCACCAATTAAACTTTTGCTCTGAAGTTGTTCGAATGGATTGATCGCATTATCATCCGCGACGACTTCTCCTAAAGTCGAGTTCTCATCTTCTCCCAAGGGAGAGTCGAGGGAGGCTGGCTTTTTGCTTACCGATTTAAGGTGTGCAACCCGAGAGATTGGTAAATTCATTTCTGAAGCCAGTTCCTCATCAGTTGGATCTCGCCCTAATCGTTCCGATAATTCTGCCGAAGTTCTTCTCATTTGCATCACTCGATCGACCATGTGAACCGGCAAGCGAATGGTCTTACTTTGGTTGGCCAAAGCTCTTTTTATCGATTGTTTAATCCACCAAGATCCATAAGTGCTTAGTTTTCCGCCTTTCGAAGGATCGAACCTTTCAACGGCCTTCATTAATCCGATATTTCCTTCGTTTATCAAATCCAAAAGGGATAGACCAATATTTGCATATTGTTGAGCAATCTTCACAACAAGTCGAAGATTGGCGGTAATCATTTTTTCCCGTGCTTTTACATCTCCTTTTTGGATCAGTCCGGCTAACTCAATTTCTTCCTGAACAGTAATCAGAGGAATTACTGAAATTTGTTGTAAGTAAATGTTGAGGGATTCTTGTTCTGGGTTTTGCATATAGTAAAATTTTAATGACAGAATTAAGATGAAATTTTTTCGGCAAGTGCAAGTGCTTTTAGCATGCCTTTCGCTTTATTAAGAGTTTCCTGGTATTCGTTTTCAGGTATTGAATCCGAGACAATACCTGCTCCAGCCTGTAGATGTAGTGTGTCTTTTGAAATAATAGCGGTTCGGATGGCAATACATGAATCATGATTACCCTCGTATCCAAAATACCCAAGCGCCCCGGCATAAATATTTCTTTGGATTTTTTCAAACTCCGCAATAATTTGCATTGCTCTTACCTTGGGTGCACCGCTTACGGTGCCAGCCGGAAATGTCGCACGCAATAGATCGAATGCATTTAAACTAGGGTCAATCTTGCCAACTACCTGAGATACAATGTGCATCACATGAGAATATCTCTCGATAGACATATATTCTGCTGCTTTTACTGTCCCCACTTGGCATACCCGACCGATGTCGTTTCTTGCTAAATCGACTAGCATTAAATGCTCGGCCTTTTCTTTTTCATCCGCCAGGAGGTCAATCTCGAGTTCTTTGTCCTCCTTTTCATTTTTTCCTCTTGGACGGGTTCCTGCGATCGGTCTGATGAGTACATCTTCACCAGTAAGTCGAACATGGACCTCGGGAGACGCCCCCACCACGGAAAAATCTTCTCCCTCCAGTAAAAACATATAGGGGGAGGGATTGATGGCACGAATAGCTCGATAAAGGTTAATGGGAGGACCAGAATAGGGAATCGAGAAACGCTGCGAAAGAACAGTTTGAATCACATCCCCAGACCGGATGAATTCCTTTGTTTTATTTACCAGTTCTTCAAACTCTTCCTTAGACAGATTTCCTTTTACATTTTCAATGCTTTCGTTTCCATGAATGGAAGCGGGAGTAAGATTGGAGGGTAATGCTAAGAGATCAATTGTCTCTTGAATACGTATGCAAGCTTCCCGGTATGCAATTGTAGGGTCATTGCCTGGAGTCGCGTTTGCACAGATCGTTAATGACTGGTGGGCATGATCAAATACAAGAACAAGATCTGCGATCATGAAGTAGAGAATGGGTAGGTTCAAATCGTCCTTCTCATGAATGGGAACGGTCGGTTCTATTCGATTTGCATACTCATAGGAAATATAGCCAACCGCACCTCCTGAAAATCTGGTTTCATCGTCAAAGCCTAAATAATTCAATCCATGCAACTCCTCTTCAATAATGGTAAGTGGATCTTCTGGAGTAGGTATCGTTTTAGGCGCATTGCCAAGTTCGTTTATTACAGTCTCCTTTTGTCCACAGGAGATGATCTTTTTTGGATTACACCCCACGAAAGAAAATCGGCTGACTTGTTCGCCCCCGACTACTGATTCAAAGAGGAATGCCGGTTTATTTTTTGAAAGCTTTGCGTATGCAGAAAGGGGAGTCTCCGCGTCTGCAGTAAACTCGGCCCGAACCGCAATAACATCGAATTCTTTCGATTGATTTATAAAATCTTCTAGAGAAGGTAAAGTGTGCATCAAATTGTGTCTAATTATTAAACTGGTTCGTAAGAATGTTATGAAATATGCCCAACTTATGTGCTGTTAAGGAAGGAAGTAACCTTTTGTGATTGCACGAATGCTGTTTTCAATTTCCACATATATTGTAACAGGAAGAAAAAAAGAAAGACGAGCAAGAACAAAGAAAGTATAAAATGAAAAGACAAGTACATTGTGTTATTATGGGAGGGGGGCGAGGTACTCGTTTGTATCCATTAACTAAATTAAGGTGCAAACCTGCCGTTCCCTTAGCGGGGAAGTATCGATTGGTTGATATACCGATTAGTAATTGTATTAATTCGGGTTACAATAGAATCTATTTACTAAGCCAATTTAATACCGCCTCCCTGCATCGACACGTTCAAGATGCGTACCGTTTTGATCGTTTTGGGCGAGGCTTTGTTGAAATCCTGTCGGCCGAACAGACAGAGCATGGAGATGACTGGTACCAAGGCACTGCAGATGCAGTGCGCAGGAATATTATGCACTTTAACGCCAAGCCGGATGATATTTTTGTTATTCTTTCTGGAGATCAATTGTACCGAATGGACATTTCCAAAATGGTGAAAGAGCATTTAGCAAGAGGAGCAGAAGTTACGGTTGCCGCTAAACCAGTATCAACTGATGAAGCTTCGGGGCTTGGTCTTTTAAGTATTGGCGAGGAAGCCAGAATTACCGATTTTGTAGAAAAACCAACCGATCCGGAAGTAATATCAAGTTTAGTTCCCGAAGAACTAAGATCAACGGACGGACAGTGTGACCGTGTATTAGCATCGATGGGAATATATGTGTTTAATGCTTCCTCAATGTTTGAGGCATTAAAGGGAGATTCGAAAGATTTCGGAAAGGAGATCATTCCGTCGCTCGTTCAGGATAAAGATATTCGATGTCATGTATTTGATGATTATTGGGAGGACATTGGTACAGTAAGAGCATTTTTTGATGCCAACTTACAATTAACCGAACCGGTCCCCTCTTTTAATTTTTACGACGAGGATCATCCCATTTATAACTATCCAGATATACTACCTACCGCAAAGCTTACTCATTGTGATATGGACCGGACAACTGTAGCAAGTGGATGCATGATCGGAAGATCGACCTTCAATCGGTGTATGCTCGGAGTACGCTCGATGGTCGGAGATAACTGTAAGTTTGATAATGTTGTAATGATGGGAGCAGATTATTTTGAAACTCATGACGAAATTGATATACCGGATAACATTTCTGATGTCCCCGATGTAGGGGTTGGAGATAATTCAATTATTACCAATTCGATCATTGATAAGAACGCTCGAATTGGAGCCAATGTATTCCTATCTCCCAAGGGAATTGAAGAAGGGTGGGCCGATAAACACAATGGTGTATATGCACGGGATGGACTTTTAGTGATAGTTAAAAATGCCATAGTTCCTTCTGGAACAAGAATCGGTTGCGAATAAAAAAGTTTTTTTTCCTTGATCCCATTATATTTGATAAATATCCGATTTGAATGACCGAAATACCATCTGAATTATTTTACACGAAAGAACACGAATGGATTAGGCAAGAATCTGATGGTTCTTGCGTAATTGGAATTACTAATCATGCACAAGATAGTCTTGGCGATGTTACTTTTGTAGAAATGCCTGCAGTGGGGCAAGTTTTCGAAAAAGGAGCTGTATTTGGTGTGGTCGAATCAGTTAAAGCTGCTTCGGATTTATACATGCCATTAACGGGTGAGGTCACCGAGACGAATGAAGAGTTGAATGATTCTCCGGAGCAAGTAAATTCAGATCCTTATACTGGCGGATGGATGATTCGAATTAAACCTTCCGATTCGATTAATACCAAAGAATTACTGGATGCAGAAAGTTATGCATCCGAGATTGGATAAGATCTAGGAAATACGGTAAAAATCACTTGCGAAAGTGGAGGTTTCTGAGTTATTTTAAAAATGTCTTGTCTTCTTCTTCTCAAAGTTTTTGTTTTTCTTCGATTTTATCCGTCAAGAAACTCTTTAGTGGTCTTCACTATTTTGTTTTTATTTGTTTAGCCCAATTTGTAGTTGTTGACTTAGAGGCAGTCGATGCGTCTGTAATTGTTGCATCTGTGGAGGGAGAGGTTTTTTCACTATCAATAGAAGACGAATTCCAAATTACTCTTGATTCTTCTTCCGTCGGTAAAAAAGTAGAAGAAAAGTCGATCATTGTTACTGGTGATAGTGGTAATGCATCGCTGTTATTTTCAAACGGTGCTCTGATTACAATCAAGCCAGGAAGCCGTTTTTATTTACGAAAATTTGCGCAGAAAAGCTTTAGTGCTGATCCTAATGCAAATCCCTCTCAAATTGAAGAAGAACCTTCCCAATCTGAACTCCTCGCCCATCTAGACTTTGGAAATTTAATCGTAAAAGCACCCAAGCTCAGGAAAGGCTCATCTATGGTGTTAAGTAGCCCGTTGGGCACTGCGGGCATTCGGGGTACGATGTTTCAATTAGTTGCGGTTCGGAATCCAGTTACTGGAGATATTACCGGTGGGGTAAACTTAATTTCTGGCGATATTACTTTTACCGATGTGGCGGGCAATGATGTGAATCTTGCCTCCGGACAGTCCTTACAATTAGCATCTGGAAAACTTGGCGAGTCCATGGCCACGATGCCCGGTGGCTTGGTCAATCTTACCGCAACTTACGGTGGATCTCTTACTGGCGGAGAAATGCCACCTTCTATCGATATGCTTTTTCCCGGAGTGACGGGGACTGAAAGTGCCTCAACCACTTCTTCCCCCACGATTAGTCAGGCAATGGATACAGATTGGGAAATGGTTCATGAAATCGCTTCAGATATCTTTTTTACTATAGAATCGACTGAGATGAGTTCTTCCCAGTTCTCCTTCGACGATATTTCCGACGCCGTTACTGTTTCTACTCCTACTCCTCAGGCACAAGCACCGAGTGTCCCTGCTTCGATTAGCGGTGAAATTCTCGAGACTGTTGAGGGTTTAGAAGATCTATACATTGAAGCGCCTACAATCTCGCTATCTGAGGGTGCTAACATTATCTCAAGTGATCAGTTGGTGATCGAATATTTAGTGAAGAGGAAAAATCTTAATTATCCATTGGATGATTACGGTCCTTTCAAAATATTGGGATCAAATTCTGAGATTTATCCATCATACTCTGCAAAAACATTAGGCAGTCTTGATATTACAAATAGTGTCCAGGTTTCAAACCTCGATTCAGTGAATTATTCAATACTTGGGCATGAATCCAAAATTACTTTGTATGTTGATGATTTTGCACTTCGTAAGGTTAACTTTGCAGACGGTTCACCAATCTCAGTAACTATAACACCTACAGTTAAAATTGTAGACAATCAAAAACCCATTATTTCTTTTTCAGATGGGAAGGAACAATCTAATCCATTGTTGGTGGAGGGTAAAATTGGGACGCAATTTATCGATCCAGGTGTATCGTTAATTGATAATTATTATTCCGAGCAAGAAATAATCGAATTTATGGGACTTTCAACTGGCCCCGAGAAAAGTGCATTTGGTTCTGTTAATATGGAAAAGGCGGGAGTTTATGAGATTACTTATCAGGGAATATCTGACCCCTCCGGTAATTTAAATGAACCGACCACACGATGGGTTCAAGTGGTTGATAACACATTCCCCAAAGCAACACTTTATGGTTCTAATCCAATCTATATCGACCTTAATTCAACAAGCGTCTTCAAGGACCCTGGAGCTTTTGCAACTGATAATTTGGATGGAATTATTGAATGGGGAGACGATAGAATTAAAGTTATGGTCGAGATGTTGGTGGATGATAATTTGCAATCTTACAATACTGTTACAAATTCTCTAGAAAATATTATCAACGAAGCGAAAAACCAAGACAGTGTAAATGCCACCTTTCGTCTACAGTATAAAATTTCTGACTTGGCAGGAAATACATCTGAAATTTCTCGTCAAATTGTGTTAATAAATTCTCCGTTTAAAACGCCAACTATGGTTATGCATGGGGACAATCCATTATATCACGAGGTTAATACTTCTTTTTCCGACCCTGGTGTAACTGCCTACAAAGACATGGGGTCTGGGGTTTCCCCCATCAACCTTAACAGTAAAGTAAGTGCTCTTGCGTATTTGGGGTCTAGTATTTCCGGATTAGATTCCAGCATAGTTAATTTCAATATGAACAATCAGATTTATGTTGATCCGAGTGGAAATGAAGACGCGTCGAGAAAAATCATCATTAAATATTCAGTTACAGATGAATTTGGTAATAACACCAAACTGGAAAGAGAAGTTCGCATAGTCGATTCAACTTCACCCGTCATTTCTCTTAATGACGCAGGCGGACTCGACTTGTTAAATTTACAAGTTGGAACCGCTTTCACTGACCCAAGTGCAGTAGTTACCGATAATTACGATAGTACTCCAGTACTTAAAACAAAGCTCATCTCTTTGAGTACAAATTCAGAAATGCTTGATCCTTCTGGCAGTGATATCTTTAGTACACTATCAAACATAGGTTTTTGGGAACCCGGTGATTACGAAATCATCTATGAATCCACTGATTTAAATGGTAATACGGGAACCAATAAAAGGAATGTTCGTGTAGTGGATACCATTGCACCTTTAATTTCGGTTATTCCTCATTCATTCCTTACTTCTCCATCTACCAATTCACTTAATTCGGAAGTTCCTGTAGTTTCATCAATTGTCAGTTACCCTTCCAACCCTTTGCCTTCTGAAATTTTGAGCGAATTGTTGAGTCTGCCTGGTTATGATCATGCAAACAAGACTTATGAACAAATTGATGCAGATCCATACATCAATACTTTTGAAAGTGATAAAGGTTTTTACATTAAGGACTTACCCGCTGACCCAAATGATGTTAATTTTGACGATTCCCCCAGCGGTCAAACCACTCAACTTGTAACTGATATTTGGGGTAGGAGCTTTATTTGGCATAGTGCTTTCAAAATTAATTTCAGTAATGGCGTTACTTTGCAAGATCCTGGAGTCTATGTGAGAAACGATTCAAACTTAGTGGTAACCGTAAGCTCATCAGTAGTAAAAAAAGATGATAATCCGCAACCTCCTCTTACGCCACAGCCATACAAATACTTCGTTTCTTACACTGCAACCCAATCAAATGGACAAACTGCGACGGTACAAGATGCTCGAACTATCCGGTTTATAGATGCGGTTGCTCCCACTATTGTGCTATCTCCGAATCCGAATCCCGATGGGACTAATACTTTTATACTTGCTGA
>ENA-OQVM01001937-OQVM01001937.1-marine-metagenome-genome-assembly--contig:-NODE-1937-length-25601-cov-5.521627_pt1 | contig 25601 bp, 30 predicted proteins | sample MGYA00237776_ERZ505498 | MGnify/ENA primary metagenome ERZ505498 (study PRJEB26159, sample SAMN06265151) | marine metagenome | isolation source: Helgoland LTER site | place: Germany:Helgoland, sampling...
GAACGTAAGGTGGCTTAAACGAGCACTTGGGGCGGCACGAAAGCGGGACAGGTCCAAACTGCATCTTCGATACGTGGTGAATTCTACCAGTAGAGTACCGAGCTTGTTGGATTGACTGTTAGCCATGGCACACAAGCCGAAGTTGTTTGGTCGTGTTGGAAAAGCTTTTGTAATCTTGTTGAGGACCGCCCTGAGCTAACGGTTTTTTTTCGACACGGTCTCTTTGGGCTACTCGCAAAAACTACCCGAATGGATAGGGTCACTACACGTCTGCGGCACTTACTTTATATCCACACGGGTGTTAGCTCTCGTCGCAAGCATGAAACCTGCAGATGGGCGAGTTTTTCTCCTGAAACTGTTGCGGTATTCGAACGAGCACAATTGTGGGGAGTAATCTATGCTGGCTAATTCAAAGCTGTTCCAAGCTGCTCGCAATGCTCTAACACATCGGCATAAGCGGCTTGGACTAAGCGTACATTGGGTTCTATTTTTGACCCTTTTGCTTGCATCAGTCCCTCCACTCGTAGGTCTCTACAAGTGGATGGAGGGTAGCGCGATCCAGAAAGAGATCGCATATGTGGACGAAAACCACCTCATAATCGCCCGAAACCTTGCGGCTGCGATGGAACGCTACGTCAACGATGTGGCTTCGGTTTTCGAACTGGCGAGTGAAGGCCTTCAGGGGTCTGGAAATCTTGACTTCAAAAAGGCGCTCGGTGATTTTGATCTTCGGTTTGTGGCTTTGGTGAACCCCGCCAACGTCGTAGTGAAACAAACTGGGAGCACAACCGATAAAACCACTCAAAGCTTTCTTCCTGAGCAATTGACAAGTCTTCGTGCTCTGGTGGCCTCCGATCCAAGCGAAACGCATTTTTCTGGGCTACAAACTTTCGACGAGACGCCCCACTTTTTTCTAGTTCGTTCACTTCCGGAAGAAATGTTGGCAATTGCCGTCCTTACGCCCAAATATTTGATCGAACTTCAACAGTCGATCATGTTTGGTGAACGTGGTCACTCCATGATGGTGGACCAGAACGGTCTTATTATTGCGCATCCAAACACCGAATGGCAGGCAAGTTCCAAGGACGCTAGTAAACTCTCAGTCGTCCAACAAATGATTGCTGGTGAAACAGGCGTTGCGACCTTCTATTCCCCTCCAATGCAGGCTGACATGATATCAGGATTTACCTTTGTCGCGCGGACCGGTTGGGGAGTCATGGTGCCGCAGCCAATGAGTGAATTGATAGAGCGCGCCAAAGCCTCTGAAACAACCGCATTCTATATTGTCTTAGTCGAGATTGCGGTGCTCATCATTCTAAGCTGGTGGCTATCTGGAAAGATTTCGAACCCAATCAAAAACGTGGTTGCCACTGCAAAAGCAGTATCGTCTGGCGATTTGAGTGCGAGGGTCGTTGTGAATGATAGCACTGTTGCTATTTCCGATGTACGGCTTCTTGCCACAAGCTTCAATCAAGTGATTTCTGACCTGCAGTATGACCGGAACCAACTGGCAGATTCGCTAAACGCTGCGCAAGAGGGAGTGCGAGCAAAATCACGTTTTCTCGCTATGTTGTCCCACGAAATTCGAACACCCATGCACGGTTTGATGGGAGTTCTTGATCTGCTCGACGAAGGAGGATTGGAAGACGACCAGCGTCAATTACTAACCGTTGGGAAAAAGGCTGCGAGCAATCTGGTAGGCATTCTTGACAATATGCTAAGTTTTGTGAGGCTGGAAGCCAATGCCGAGAGCAGCCAAGTGAGCGCGTTCAACCCGGCTGAACTGGCTCAAAGCACGGTTGATCTATTCCAGCCACTGGCCTCTCAAAAAGGTCTGTCTTTGACCACAAGCGTCTCTAACCAGATGCTAAGCGGCGATCCACAAATGATTAATCATGTCTTGCTGAATTTGGTCGGAAACGCAGTGAAGTTCACGAGTGAAGGTCAAATCCATATCTCGTCTGAACTTCGCAACGTCGAAAAAGGCGCGGCACGCCTCGTCTTTTCAGTCTCGGATAGTGGGATTGGCATAGCTAAAGACTTGCAGGACAAAATTTTTGATGAATTCGCTCAAGTAGACTCGGAGCTATCGCGCGATTATGAGGGCACCGGTCTTGGCTTGGCGATTTCGGCCCGCCTTGCAGAGCACATGAAAGGTGAAATCACTTTGGTCAGCGAACCAAATAAAGGGTCCTGTTTTCACTTGAATGTACCAGTTTCCGTTTTGGAGAACTAATATGCAGGAACAGCATCGCACTGGGAGAAAACTACTTGTTGCAGAGGACAACGACATAAATTTAATAGTCCTCTCTCGTATGCTTGAGATTTTGGGATATGAGTTTGACGCCGTCGAAAACGGTTTAGACTGCCTCACACTTTTCGGTCAAAATGACTACGATCTAGTCCTAACTGATATACAGATGCCGGGACTGGATGGGATGCAGGTCGCGTCAAAAATTCGAACAATGAAGCCTACGAAGCGCGACATTCCAATCGTTGCGATGACGGCCAACGCAGATTTAACTGAGGTCGAGAGATTTCGCGTAGTCGGAATAGACGATGTCTTGGCCAAACCATTCAATAAGGTAGATCTTCTGAACTGCATTGAGAAATGGCTCAAGAAGTAGACTCGGCGCTTGCATTGCGTTCTTTGCGCCTTGTACTTATTTTTGTAGATCGCAATGCCGGCTGACAAGCAGACATACGCATTGGTGTGGTCGAACGGCAGAAATGGGCCGTTTTTCATAATCGGTGCATGATTTTCATAAATCGAGGCGCGGAGTGGGTGCCACCTCGCTATATTGATTCCAATCCAATACGCGAGACATGAATGGGCTGGACATGATTTACCTCGACCTCACGCTGCGTGGCGGTGCCATAACGCTCTTACTGTTGCTGGCTGCGTTGCTTTGGCGTGCGCCCATCGGCTGGGAAGGGCGTCTATCGGTGTCGGCGTTGGCGGTATCCAAGTCCGCTTTCCTGATCACCACTGCGGCACTGCCGCTTGACCTGCATCCGAGCTTGGATTCAAACCTCATACTCTTATCCAGCTTCACACCAGCAGCAGTGACATGGCTGATCGTGACCATATTCCTCGATACCCCTGGACAGCGCTGGCCTTGGGTAGCGGCATCACTGGCCACCTCAGCCGCACTTTACTCCCACTTGGCCTTCCCAAGTACGTTCCCTTTTTGCTTACCAATGGCCGTAGTTCTTTATGGAGCCCTTTTCATTCTCTCGCTCTGGTCTACGCGTGACGATCTGGTGGAGTGTCGCTGCCGCGCGCGACCCGGATTCGCGGCAGCAATTGCTGGCCTCGCACTATTTCTGACATTGGGTCAGACGGCTGGTGTGCTTCAGGAGGGCACTGTCTTGCTGGCACTCTCACAAGCTGTCGGCATCCTTGTTGTCGCCCTCGCTTTTGCGGTGTGGCTGTTGCGCCCCGATGTGAACCGCTGGCCGGGTGCAACATCGCCTGAAACCTGCACCGACTTGCCAATCCAAGATGAATTTGTGGACACCGTCCTAATTACGCGCATCCATGCGGTGATAAATGCGCAAATTTGGCGCGAAGAAGGGCTGACCATCGGCGCGCTCGCCGGAAAACTCGCCGTGCCCGAGCATCGATTGCGGCGCGCGATCAATCAAGGTCTAGGATATCGCAACTTTTCGAGTTTCATAAATCGAGCACGGATCGAAGCAGCCTGTACCACTTTGATCGATCCCGCTCAGATAAACGTGTCTGTGCTCGAAATCGCATATGATGTTGGCTTTGCCTCTGTTGGGCCGTTCAACCGGGCTTTCCGCGCGGAAGTTGGACACAGCCCGACTGAATACCGACGCATGGTGCAGTCCAACGCGTTCACCGATTCTGAAAAATCATCGCTAATGGTTAAAAATCTGCATTGATTTTCAACATCGACGCGTACGGCGTCGTTTGTTTTCATAGAAATTGTTCATCAATTTCGGAAAATGGAGAAGCCCGATGCGCGCCCTTATACTCACTGTACTGATAGTTTTCGCCAACCTCACTCAAGTCGCCGCTCAGACAATGCCCACTATGCCGCCGTCCACTTATCCTGAACCCGGAACCTTTTGTGGTTTCCTAACGCTCTGCCCCAAAGCTGTCGCGCCCACGGATGACGCCTAAGACGAGCAGCAAGACTGGATCGATGATGTAGCTGTGCAGCTGTTGTGCGATATGCCTTCTGATTTCTGGGACGAAAGATAAACTATATATGCAAAAGCAACTTCGTCCACTTACCTTGCCCAACCATCGAAAATGCTGCGCAATGCACGAATGTCTGCTCTGGCGCAGCTGCGCTGTGGCGTCGACAAGTGCGGTCAATGTCTGCAAAGGGCCGTTCTTGCTGCCCAGTCAGTCTCTGATCGACCTGATGCTTCACCGCGTGAGCGTTTATGGCAGCAATTTCTTCGTGACATTTGCGCGTGTCGTACGCTCCGTCTGCGGTGACACTACCGATGTCTTGGCTGGACGGAATTTGGTTCAGGAGATCGGGCAACACGGGCGCATCACTGATGTTGCTGCCCGTGACGTCGACCGCCCGTACCTCTAGCGTTTCTTCGTCAATACCTATGTGTATTTTGCGCCAAATACGTCGTTTGGAACCGCCCGTCGCCCGGCAACACACGCTTGCATGTGTGAGGGATGCTTGCGGGCATTCCACTCACCTTCGCCATCCGCTTTGATGCCTGTGCTATCGATCAAGAGGTTCAGCGGACCAGTTCCGCTGCGATATGGCAGGCTTACATTCAGTGTTCGCTGACGACGGCAAAGGGTACTGAAGTCTGGCACCGCCCAATCCAACCCGATAGGTTGCAGCAGGCTTTGCACAAAACCTGTGGTCTGTCGCAATAGCAGTCCGAACAGCACTTTCAAAGTGAGACAGGTTTGGATCGCAGCATTACTGAAGTTCTGTTGCCGTCCACGCTTGTTGCTCGGTGGTGGTACCCAAACCTTCTCAGGATCAAACCAAATATACAGTGAGCTACGACGCTTCAAACTGTCATTGTATGGCGACCAGTTTGTCGTCTTGTATCTTGTCGGGGACTGCCTGCTCATAACTCCCAGATATCATGCCTAAGTAATGAGGTGAATTCTTCATGGAAATTGTGCAACAAAACTCACTTCATTTCACGCCGTTATTTGCATTGCGGTATCAATCGCCTTCTTTAAATCTGCTACAACCATTTCTTGCGAGCTTTGAGCCGCAACGTTTTCCATTATTTCTAAGCCCCGCCTCCATTCAGGTCCGTCAAATGAATCATAAGCGTATTCTAGGCCTGCCTGAATCGAAGATTCCGAATTGTCGGCAATTAAGTACGGATAATCTTCTCCCAAATAGTAAACTGCATCTGGTGCGCCCCTATCGACCAGTATGTTTTGACCTAAGGCAGCTGCGGTCACCCCCTTCGTAAAGGGGTGAATTCTACGGCGTTCAAAATTTCCCGACATACTGGGTCTAACAGCATAGTGCATGTCAAACGTGGCAAGGTTGGCGAACCCACCCTTGGCGTCTTTTTGATTATAACTTAACCATTCAACCCGTTCTTTAAGGTGCTCTGGGCAAATTGTACTTTTGGGACTGCCAAAGTATACTAGCTTTAATTGAGGGTTATGTCGTACCTGCGAGGTAAATTCATCTACCATTGGATCATAGCCATGACGAACCAACTGGCTTGAAACTGAAGGGCGCAGGTCGTTTTTGTGATCCTTGATGAATTTATTTATTTTCTCAAGTCCAGAATTTGACGCTGCAATATGAACATCAAAGTATTCTTTTGATCCGGAACTCGGCGGCACATCAACCCAATCAACACAGATAGCCCGTGCTGCATCTTTTAGTTTACCGCGAGCATCTGGATCCATGCGCCCAACGGAATTTTTCAAAACGATAACAACAGAATCCTTGACGTCATTAATAAATGAAGGGACGCTTTCTGGTGTGTATGGTGCTGACTTAACTTCAAAGATAAATTGACCAGCTAAATGGTGATTTCCAAGGCGAGCCAATTGATCACAGCGCATGATTTTACTTCCCATAGATTTCATACCTACAGAATGTAAAAATATAATTTTTTGCAATTTTGACCTCACAAAACGAAAATTTGCAACAATTGGGTAACGGTAAACCAACGCTATTTTCTTTGCAATGGTTTGGATATGGTGCCCGTCGTCGTAAAAAATGGGGCATCAGAGCGGCTTGAACGTTTGACGCTTTGACCCGTTTGCGTGGTTGACTATGCGGCTTTTTTTGATGTTGCAAGCGGCGTTGTCGGATTGTCTGCTTCTTGATCATTTCGCGTTTTCTTAGGATAGCTCTGTCGCGGCCGAAGTAGACGCCAGACGGTGTAAGGCTGTTCAGGCTCTTGTGGTAACGCTGTTGGTTGTGGTGATCGACGAAGGCTTCGATCTGGGCTTCTAGAACACCGGACAAGAAGTAGTGTTCCAGCTTCCATGCAGTCCTTTAGACCATTTGTAGTAAATGCCTTGAGAGATGCCCTCACGACCGCTGAGTTCGGCAATGCGATCCTCGCTGCGCAGGCCGTCCAAGACGATCCTGATCTTCTCTTCAGATGAATAATGTTTGCGGGCTTACCGCCTCTGCGCCCGACTGAAATCACCCCCTAAAACACACATACCGATCCGCCTTTTTGCGCAGTAGCGTCCTATCCGCTTGCACACCGTCCGCCCCGTGCATAGAAGGGCGCGAATTTACGGATGAGCCCTGAGATACGGGCATTTACGCTATGGGAGCAGACATGCAGGTCACTGAGACACTCAACGAAGGTTTGAAACGCGGTTATTCCATCACGGTAACCGCCGCCGAACTTGAGGCAAAGGTCAACGAAAAGCTGGCCGAAGCCCAGCCCGGTGTCGAAATGAAGGGCTTTCGCAAGGGCAAAGTCCCTATGGCACTGCTGAAAAAGCAGTTCGGCCAACGCCTGATGGGCGAAGCGATGCAAGAAAGCATTGATGGCGCGATGTCCGACCATTTCGAAGCCTCTGGCGATCGCCCCGCGATGCAGCCCGACGTCAAAATGTCGAACGAAGACTGGAAAGAGGGCGACGACGTCAATGTCGAGCTGTCCTACGAGGCACTGCCTGCCATTCCTGACGTTGACTTGAGCGTGCTGACGCTTGAGCGTCTGGTCGTCAAAGCCGACGATGCGTCGATCGACGAGACACTGACATCGCTGGCCGAAAACGCGCAGAATTTCGAACCACGCCGCAAAGACGTCAAGGCGCAAGACGGCGACCAGATCGTCATGGATTTCGTCGGCAAAGTTGACGGCGAAGTGTTTGAGGGTGGCTCTGCCGAAGATTACCCGCTGGTTCTGGGCTCGAACTCGTTCATCCCAGGTTTCGAAGAGCAACTGGTAGGCTCCGAAACGGGCGAAGAAAAAGACGTCACCGTCTCTTTCCCTGAGGACTATCAAGCCGAGCATCTGGCTGGCAAAGAGGCCGTGTTCGCCTGCACCATCAAAGAGGTGAAAAAGCCGGTTCCAGCATCGATCGACGATGAGCTGGCCAAGAAATACGGTGCCGAGGATCTTGCTGGTCTGAAAACCCGCATCACAGAGCAGCTTGAAGGCGAATATGCCGGGGCTGCCCGCGCGGTGATGAAGCGTGCACTGCTGGACCAGTTGGACACAGCCGTCAGCTTTGATCTGCCCCCAAGCCTTGTTGATGCCGAAGCCAAGCAGATCGCGCACCAACTGTGGCACGAAGACAACCCTGAGGTCGAAGGACACGATCACCCCGAGATCGAAACCACAGACGAACACACCGCATTGGCCGAGCGCCGCGTGCGTTTGGGTCTGTTGTTGGCCGAACTGGGTCAGGTCGCAAAGGTCGAAGTGACCGATGCCGAAATGAGCCAAGCGATCATGACGCAAGCCCGTCAGTACCCCGGTCAGGAACGCCAATTCTTTGAATTCGTTCAGCAAAACCAGCAGATGCAACAGCAACTGCGCGCGCCGCTGTTTGAGGACAAAGTTGTCGACCACATCGTCGAAAACGCAACCGTCACGGACAAAGAAGTGTCTTCTGACGATCTGAAAGCCGCAGTCGAGGCGCTGGAAAGCGACGACTGATCTGCTTGCTGATCGCATTGTGAATTTGAGGCCATCCCATGCGGGGTGGCCTTTTTCGTTGGAGATGGGGGGCGACCAGAGGACCTGGACCCTGAGCGCCAAGGATCACATCACTCAGGTTCAAAACAGGGTCGTCTTGCACAATCAGCCCAAAGCCAAAAAGTGCAGAGACGGCGCAGCCAATCGTGCCGTGCGCTTTGGCCATTTCACATCACATGTCGTCAGCGTAGGCTGATCACATGGATACCATCGCGAAACTGATCAACTGGATGAACAACGAGGGGCGCCGCTCGGGTGATCCGGTAAAAGTGGTTTCGCATTTCTGCGCTGAGTTGATTGATGCGGGTGTTCCACTGTGGCGCGTCAATATTGGTCAACGCTTTGCAAACCCGCTGCTGATTGCTTGGGGCGTGGTCTGGACGCCTGAAAAAACAGAAAGCTACAATGTAACTCATGAACACATGTTGACCGACGGATATGTGGGCAGCTCTTTTGAGTATATTTTGGAACACAGACGCCCTTTGCACAAAAGCTTGCGTGGGCTGGATCTGGGGAATGAACACAGCTCGTACATCGAGTTTGCTGAGCTTGGTGGCACAGATTACTATGCGACGCTTTTGTACTATGGTGATGGCTCGTTGCATGGCTGCACATTTGTGACCCGCTCCGACGCCGGGTTTTCGCCCGAGCATCTTTCAATGATTGAGGCTGCGTTACCTGCGCTGTCGGCGGCGTTGGAACCCATCACGATGCGAAAGTCCTCCAAGAGTCTTCTGCGCACATATTTAGGCGATGGGCCTTCAGAGGCTGTTTGGAACGGCACCGTCAGGCGGGGAGAACGCACATCACTAGAGGCCGTCGTGATGTTCTGCGATTTGCGCGGGTTCACTACCCTATCAGACAGCTCAAGCGAAGAAGACTTGTTTGACGCCCTTAACGGATATTTCGACGTCGTTGTCCAAGCTGTTGAGACGATGAACGGTGACGTGCTCAAGTTTATGGGCGATGGAATCTTGTCTATCTTCGCCATCCCAACACCAGCCGAACACTCTCATCAGTGCCGCCAAGCGGTGCTTGCCGCACAAAAAGCTCTTTTTGATCTCGCAGCGTTGAATGTTGATCGAGCTAAGGCGAACAAGGTGAAACTCGATATAGGCATCGGCATCAATTCGGGTCCCGTCAGCTATGGCAACATTGGCAGCCCTGGAAGGCTGGACTTTACGGTGCTGGGTGCTGCAGTTAATTTGGCCAGCCGAATTGAAGGGTTAACCAAGTCCACGGGGCACCGCGTGCTTACCACCAAGACAGTCGCTGAATCAGACCCAGTGAAGTTTAAGGCGTGCGGCGTGCACGATGTGCGCGGGCTTGCCCATCCAATCGAGCTTTTCCACCTGTCCGAACAAAGCAGTTAGACTGGCAAAAATTTTTATTAATGTTCCGCGTGTGAGCGTGCCTTGCGGGGGATCAACCGAAAGTTGGTGCAGCGTTCAATTGGCTTTGGTACGCGACCTTGGGTGGTGTCTGCATGACAAGCCGGGCCAGTGGGCGCGTTTCGGCCATGCCCCCCCCCCGTCAAAACGCGCGCAGCTGGTTCAGCGAATATTTTTGATAGACCCGATAGTCCTGGTCTTCGACGTGGTTGGGATCGTCCACCAGACAGTCCAGCCCGCAAAGCTGGCGGGCTATACGCGCACGGGCATCCACATACCAGAGCCGCCCACCGGGTGTGGCGATATAGCCGTCTGTGCCGTCCTCGATGTCGGTGCGCATGTCGTCATAGGATGGAATTTCGGTGTAGTAGTTCAGGCTGGCCGAGCCGTGTGTGTGATAAGATGCGAGCACCTGGAACCCAACGCTTGAGCGGGAAGGGGGCAGGCAAGAGGCCACGCCACCGCGCCTTGCGGGGCTGGCCACGTAGGCCCCTGTGCTGTCGACCCCGATCAGACCGCAGTATTCGCGATTTTCTGAAATCGAACGGCCCTGAATATCGTTGAACAGCCCACTGACAAAGGCGACCTCTCTCTGGGTTTGCGCAATGGGGCGCGGATCCATCTGGATGGTGTCGACAGGGGTGGCCGCACAGGCGGACAGGGCAATCAGGGCGGGGATCAATAGGGCGATGCGCATCCGGTAACTGTGCCGGGCAGGGGCGGCCAAGTCAATTCGCCCTGCCGCCTGCCACGGACAAAGAATGCCATAGAAAAAGCCGCGCCTTTTGACAGGCGCGGCTTATTGCTTTGTATCGCCGAAACGAGCGGTGAGGCGCTTAGGCCGTTGGCTCGTCTTCTGGCTTGTCGCCGGACACGCCAGCGGACTCGGCCAGATCTTCGTCTTCGGATGCGGCTGCACCGATATCGTCGAACAGTTCCTGAATTTCGAACTCGGCGGCGGCCTCTTCTTCGGCTGCCAATTCCTGGATCGATTTACCCGAGGCTTGCAGTTCCGCTTCTTCGGCGGAGCGGGCCACGTTCAGTTGAACGACGGCTTCGACTTCGGGGTGCAGGATGACGGTCGCATCGTGCAGGCCCAGTTCCTTGATCGGACGGGGAATGACGACTTGTTTGCGATCGACTGTGAACCCTTCGGCGGTGGCCACGTCGGATACGTCACGGGTTGTGACGGAGCCATAGAGGTTGCCGCCGTCAGACGCCTGGCGAATCACGATGAACTGCTGGCCGTTCAATTTGACGCCCATGGCTTCGGCTTCTTTTTTGCTTTCGAGGTTGTTGGCCTCAAGCTGCGCCTTTTGGGTTTCAAAATGAGCGATGTTGGCTTTGGACGCAGTCAGCGCCTTTTTCTGTGGCAACAGGAAGTTGCGCGCATAGCCGGATTTGACGTCAACGACGTCGCCCATTTGGCCAAGCTTGGCCACACGTTGAAGCAGGATAACTTGCATAATCTGTACTCCTTACTTCACTGCATAGGGCAGCAGGGCGAGGAAGCGGGCGCGTTTGATGGCACGGGCCAGTTCGCGTTGCTTCTTGGCCGATACGGCGGTGATACGGGAAGGAACGATCTTGCCACGCTCAGAGATGTAGCGTTGCAGCAGACGTGTGTCTTTGTAATCGATCGCAGGTGCGTTGTCGCCCGAGAAGGGGCAGACTTTGCGGCGGCGGAAAAATGGTTTCGTGGCCATGGTTTAGCTCCCTTTCTCTCAGCGGCGCTCGCGGCGTTCGCCGCGTTCGGGGCGCTCGTCGCGCTTTTGCATCTGGACGGACGGACCAGACTGGTGCTCGTCGACCTTGATCGTCAGAACGCGCATGACGTCGTCATGCAGGCGCATCAGACGCTCCATTTCCTGAATCGCGGTCGCTGGTGCGTCCGTTCGCAGGAAGGCGTAGTGGCCCTTGCGGTTCTTGTTGATCTTGTAGGCCATGGTTTTGACGCCCCAGTACTCGTTCTCAACGAGGGTGCCACCATTGTCGGCCAAAACAGTTCCAAAATGTTCGATGAGCCCTTCGGCCTGAGTGTTGCTCAGATCCTGACGGGCGATCATCACATGCTCGTAAAGAGGCATGGACGTGTTCCACTTCTATCAAGGCGCATTTCATAGGCCGATCCAAAACCCTGCGGATCGTCACGAGAGACTGCGCGGCAAAAATCATTTTGCAGGGATGGCGTCGTATAGGAGTGGGGCGCGTCCAAGGCAAGGCCAAACATGGCCCGTTCAGCCATGCGCAAGCGCGGTTGCGCCGGGTGTCGCCGGGTGCCGTTTTCTTAACTTTATCAATTATGGGCCGCATTTTGGTCAAATTTGCACAGCTTAGTGAGGCGAACACGCGACGAGGGAACTGCCATTATGACTGCGATCACACATATCTCATCCACAGTGCCGCTGGCTGAAACGCCACACATGGTAAATGGCGACCGTTGGCTGGTGCGCAGTATGCAGCGGATGGCAGGCATGATCCTGATCATGGCCGCAGCTGGATTGTGGGTGGTGCCGGGCAGTGTCTGGGATGCTGACATTCTGGCAACCAAGTTCGTCCTGACGATCCTGTTTGGCGTTGTCGGCCTGGCCGTTTTGCAATTGGGGCGCGTGCAGCCTTTGGTGCAGGTCGAAATTGATACGCTGCGCCGCGAGGTGCGTCTTGTGCGCGGCAAGGGGCAGCACCGCACCGTGGTAAGCCGCACGGCCATCGCCGATCTGGGTCCGGCAGAGCAGCACGGCACCATGGTGCGCCTGTGGGCCATGGATGGGTCACTTGTTGCCGAAGTTGCGATGACGGACCCTGAAGCGCGGCGCAGTCTGACCGGCGCATTGCATGACGCAGGCAAGCTGTAGTCCACCTGTGTGGCAACAGCAGCCCACTGTTCAGCAGCGCGCATATTCTGTTGATCGCTGTGGAGTTGTGAAGGGGCGCGGATAAACCACATGTAGACCACGACATTCAAACCCCCGTGGAGCTATACCCTCATGAAATCCCTTCTTCTTGCCGCCGCCCTGTCTTCGTCTGCGACACTCGCATTTGCAGAGACTTGGTATCCCGATCCCACACATACGGATGTGGTCATAACCTGGGACCATGCTGGTTTTTCCATGCAAACCGCAAAATTCCACGAAGTGACAGGGACGCTGGAATTCGAACCGGGCGATATCGCCGGTGCCCAAGCTAACTTTGGTGTTGTTGTCGAAAGCATCGACACAGGTGTCGATGCGCTCGATGCGGCCATGATTAGCAATGAGTTCTTCGACGCTGCCAACCATCCCGAGATTACCTTTGTGTCGACCACTGTAGAGCAGACAGGTGACATGGCCCTGAAAGCCACAGGCGATCTGACGATCAAAGGTGTCACAAAGGCGGCTACGTTCGACATCGTTGTCCACAACATGGGCGAGCATCCATTGGGTGGCTTCTTTGATTATAACAAAGGCGAATGGCTCGGTATGACGGCCACGACAACGCTCAACCGTTCGGACTGGGGCGTCGATTATCTGATCCCCGTCGGCTCTGATGAAATCAACATCCAGATCAACACGGAAATGCGCGCCGGGGGCTGGAACTAAGCCCACCTTTTGGTGACGCCATTCAATGGGGCTGCACGAGAGATCGTGCGGCCCTTTTTCGTTTGCACGGCGTTTACTGAACGTTTCGAAATGGGCGCGCTGGCGCGCGACGCGATGTTTTTCAGAGCCACCTTTTCAGGTGGCTCTGGTATGTACGTCCGGCGCGGGTTTTTTGAACCAGAGCAATTGGCACGGGCGGCGCGTCTGTTTTTCCGCCTCAGGGTGCTGCGGCGCGTGTGGCCATCAGTTCGACAGTAATTCCGACGCTGAAGCCAAGGCTGCCTTCGTCGGTCATATTGTCCCCGATGCCGAAACTGCGCCGGTCAAGCGTCGTGCCTGCCACCATCCATGCGCTTTCCCCGTCCAGCGACAGCCCGAAGGGCAGTGTCAGGGGCATGGATTGCCCTTTGATGGTCAGGGTGCCTTGGGCCTCGTACCCATCTATGACCGGCAGGATGTCGGCCACATAACGCGCGGTGGGGAACGCGTCGGCGTTGAAAAAGTCCGGTCCCATGGCCTGGCTGGTCACCGAACCCAGCGTCAGGGCTCCGATCGATATAGTCACATCCACCGTACCTGCGATTCCATTTTCGACTGTTTCGTCAAAACTGATTGCCGCCGTCCAGTCGCCAAAGGTGCCTGTGACCTCAGACCCGAGTTGGGTCACGGTGATGCCCAGCGTGCCCTCTTGGACTTGCCAGTCTGATTGCACCTGTTCCAGGGCGGCGACCTGGTCCGCCAGTCCGCCATGGGGGGCGTAGACCCCCAGTGCGCCCCCCACCGAAAGCGCGCCCGCCCACAGTGCCAGCGCCAGTGCGATGGGTTTGGCGTGGCTGTGTGAGCCGGTGGTTGCGGGTGCGTTTGCCGCCCCGAACCACATCCGCCGCAGCGTCGCGTCCTTGTCGATCACGTGGTGTTTGACGGCCCCTGCAATATGCAGCAGCAGGGCAAGCGCCAGAACCTTGGTCAGGATCCAATGTGCGCCTGCGAAGGTCGCTGCCAGTGCTTCGGATTTTGCCACCAGTGGCAGGCCTTGGCCCAGTGGCCACCATATCGCGGCAAAGCCCGTTGTCGCCGCGTGGTGGATCCAGCCCGACAGGGGCACCGCCACGAGCGAGCCATAGAGCAGCCAGTGTACGGTTTCTGCCGCCAGGCTTTCCAGTCGTCGATCAGGATGCAGCAGCCCCGGTTTGGGTTGGCTGAGCGCCCAGCCGATCCGCGCCAGCGCGATCACGAAGACAGCCACCCCGACTGTCTTGTGCAAAGAAAACATCCACGCCTTGTCGGCCAGTTGTTCGGAGGTCTCGTAGGGCAACTTGTTGGCGATCAACCCCAGTGGCATCAGGGCGATGATCCCGAGGGCGGTCAGCCAGTGAAATGTCTTGGACACGGTGCCGAAACGGTCTGCGGTGTTGGCAAGGGCCATGCGGGTCTCCTGAGTGGTGTGTGACTGCGTAACACGCTTGGGGCTAAATTTATGCATGTGCGCGGCCTTTCAATTGCGAATTCGTGCACATGCGCCGTGCAGCGGGTGCTTGTCTGGCCGCGATGGGGCGATTACACCGATGGTCACGATCACGAAAAAGACAGCCAAAAGGGGCAGGCCATGACCATCGCATTCGTATTTCCCGGACAAGGGGCGCAGACCATCGGCATGGGGCGCGCATTGGCCGACGCCTATCCTGCGGCTCGCGCTGTGTTTGACGAGGTGGACGACGCACTGGGCGAAAAGCTGAGCACGCTGATCTGGGAGGGCGATCAGGACGCGCTGACCCTGACCCAAAACGCGCAGCCAGCGCTGATGGCCACATCCATGGCTGCCCTGCGCGCGCTGGAGGCCGAAGGCGTCGGCAAGGAACGCGCCAGTTTTGTTGCGGGCCACAGTCTGGGCGAATATTCCGCCCTATGTGCCGCTGGCACGTTGAGTGTGGCGGATGCCGCCCGTTTGTTGCGCACCCGTGGGCGCGCCATGCAAGAGGCGGTGCCGGTCGGCATTGGCGCGATGGCCGCCATTCTGGGTCTGGATTTTGACGCAGTGGCCGAGGTTGCAGCCGAGGCCGCGCAGGGCGAGGTCTGTCAGGCGGCAAATGACAATGATCCGGGGCAAGTCGTGGTGTCGGGTCACAAGGCGGCTGTGGAGCGTGCCTGCGATATCGCCAAGGCCAAGGGGGCCAAGCGCGCGATGTTGTTGCCTGTGTCTGCGCCGTTCCATTGTGCGTTGATGGAGCCCGCAGCGGCGGTGATGGCCGAGGCATTGGCCGGGGTCGATATGCCCGCCCCGTTCGTGCCTGTCGTGGCGAATGTGCAGGCGGCGGGCTGCGCTGATCCGGCTGTGTTGCGATCCTTGCTGGTGGATCAGGTTACGGGGTCCGTGCGCTGGCGCGAAAGTGTGATGTGGATGGCCACCAACGGGGTCACAGAGATGTGGGAGATTGGCGCAGGCAAGGCCTTGTCGGGCATGATCCGCCGCATTGATCGCGCTGTTGCCACCCGCGCCGTCGGAACGCCAGAGGATGTTGTGGCTGCGCGCGATGCCTGAACTGATCCGGATTGAGCCTGTGCAAATGGGCGGCATTGTCGAAGTGGTGCCGATGGTTGCCCGGATGCAGTTGATTCCGGCCATTTTTGAGCGCCTTGATGATGCGCTGGACCGGGCCAATGTGTTTTATGCCGGGCCGCAGACTGCCCTTTATCGTATTGAAGGCGAAACCATGGAGGTGCGCGTCGGCGTGCCGCTGTTTCAGCCCATCGACGGATTCGAGATGTTTGATGCGCCGGGCGCGAACGCCTTGTGTCAGCGCATCACTGGGCCGCTTGAGGGGTTGCCGGGGATTTATCGCGCATTGACCGACGACATGGCCGCGCGCGGATTGACCCGCGGGACGTGGGCGCGCGAGGTCTATCGCTTTATTGCCAAAGATGCGCAATTGAACGTCACAGACGTCAGTATCGACGTCACCGACCAGTTGCATTGAACGCGGTGCGACCACCTTGCACCGCGCGCCACTGCGTGGCAGGGCAGATATATTGAAAAAACGTGAGGGATTGGAATGTTTGATCTGACAGGGAAATGTGCGCTGGTCACCGGCGCATCCGGCGGTATTGGTGCCGATATCGCCCGCACACTGCATGCTGCCGGGGCCACCGTCGGCCTGAGCGGGACGCGGGTCGAGCCGCTTGAGGCCCTGGCCGCCGAGCTTGGCGAACGCGCCCACGTGCTGCCCTGCAATCTCAGCGATGCAGATGCTGTTGCCGCCCTGCCCAAGGCCGCTGCCGAGGCGATGGGATCGGTTGATATTCTGGTCAACAACGCCGGTATCACCCGTGACAACCTGTTCATGCGCATGTCGGATGACGAATGGCAGTCGGTGCTGAATGTGAACCTGACCTCGACCTTCAAGCTGTGCAAAGGTGTGATGCGCGGCATGATGAAGGCGCGTTGGGGCCGCATCATCAATATCAGTTCCGTTGTCGGATCGACGGGCAATCCCGGTCAAGCCAACTACGCCGCCTCAAAGGCGGGAATGATCGGCATGTCCAAGAGTCTGGCCTATGAAGTGGCCAGCCGTGGTATCACCGTTAACGCGGTTGCCCCCGGTTTCATCGCAACGGCCATGACCGAAAAGCTGACAGATGACCAAAAGACTGCAATCATGGGACAAATTCCGGCCGGCCGTATGGGCGAGCCGCACGAGATCGCGTCGGCGGTTCTGTACCTTGCCAGCCCGGAGGCGGCTTATGTTACCGGTACCACCTTGCACGTGAACGGCGGCATGGCCATGTTGTAGTATCCGCGCCCTCAAGCCTTGCCATCTTATTGGGATATGCTAAAGGGGGCGCAGATTTCGACGTTGGGAGTCGCGCATTTACTGCGTGGATACCCCCGGCGCTTCACCGCCCCAAGGGGCAACGACCAGAGCCCCTGACGACATGGGGACACCACTTGGGGGTGCGAAAATGCGCTCCGGTAGAACGAGGACAGTCATATGAGCGACATCGCAGACCGCGTGAAGAAGATCGTTGTGGAACACTTGGGTGTGGAAGAGGACAAAGTGTCCGAAAACGCCAGCTTTATCGACGACCTGGGCGCAGACAGCCTGGACACTGTGGAACTGGTGATGGCATTCGAAGAGGAATTCGGCATCGAAATCCCCGATGACGCCGCAGAAACCATCCAGACTTTTGGTGACGCTGTCGGGTTCATCTCGAAAGCATCCTAAGCCATTTGCCTGAACCCTTTTCGGGTTTGAGCAAAACGGCGCTCTTTCGGTTGCGAAAGGGCGCCGTTTTTTTGTGCCCTGTCATCTCTGAGCTTGTGTTTTGTCCGTCCCGTGCACAAGAGTTGTCACAACAATAATGAGATGGGGCAGGACGCCATCCATGAGCAGGCACATTCCGACGATCAACACCGCTCGCGCCACTTTGCGCGCGATGCGGGCCAGTGATTTTGACCGCTTTGCCCAGATTTGGGCGATGCCCGATGTCGTGCGCTATATCGGTGCCAAACCATCCAGCCGCGATGATGCATGGCATGCGTTTCTGCGCAATGCCGGGCATTGGCAAATTACCGGCTTTGGCCAGTGGGGGATCGAGGATCATGTCAGCAAGTCGATGGTTGGTCAGACGGGGTTTTTCTATGGCGCGCGCGGGTTGGGCGCGGATTTCGATGCTGTCCCTGAGGCGGGTTGGGTGCTGGTGCCTGACGCGCAGGGCAAAGGGCTGGGCACCGAAGTGGTCTGTGCTGCGCATGATTGGTTCGATCGCGTCATCACGGGGCCGCTGGGCTGCATGATCCATCCCGAACATACCGTGTCGCTGACGCTGGCGGCCCGGCTGGGGTATGTGCCTTTGCGCGATGCGGAGGATGCCAGCGGCCCCGTTCGTCTGATGCTGCGCAAATCGCCGCCGCAGGTTTAGGGCCGTGCCGTTGGCAAAAGGTGCGCTTTGCAGTGCAGTACACTGTGCTTTGGTGCCAAACGTTCGCCAAAGCGCAAGGTGCCCTGACGCCCTAGGGCTTGAACAGGGCGGGTGGGGCGCGGTATGAGGCGACAAGTCTATTGAGAGGGCACGAGCAGATGCGCAGAGTCGTTGTGACGGGATTGGGGCTGGTCACGCCCCTTGCTGATGGGGTTGAGGCGTCTTGGTCGCGCATTTTGGACGGCCAGTCGGGTGCCGGGCCGATCACGGGATTTGATCCCGAGGGGCTGGCCACCACCTACGCCTGCGAAGTCCCTTTGGGTGACGGAACGGACGGCACGTTCAACGCCAGCACCTATATGGAGCCCAAGGAGCAGCGCAAGGTCGACACCTTTATCCTGTTCGGTGTGGCTGCGGCGCAGCAGGCTGTCGAAGATTCCGGTTGGATGCCAGAGGATGACGAGGGCCGCGAGCGCACGGGCGTTTTGATCGGCTCTGGCATTGGTGGTCTGAATTCCATCGCCAATACGGCCATCATGATGCAAGAAAAGGGCCCGCGTCGCGTCAGCCCGTTCTTTGTGCCCGGTGCCCTGATCAACTTGATTTCTGGTCAGGTCAGCATTCGCTATCAGTTCAAGGGTCCGAACCATTCGGTCGTGACCGCCTGTTCCACGGGTGCCCATGCCATTGGCGATGCTGCCCGTCTGATCATGCTTGGCGATGCCGACGTGATGGTCGCCGGGGGGGCCGAGGCCGCGATTTGCAAGATCGGTATTGCCGGGTTCAACGCCTGCAAGGCTTTGTCCACCAAACGCGCAGATGATCCCAAGGCGGCAAGCCGCCCCTACGATTCTGATCGTGACGGGTTTGTCATGGGTGAGGGTGCGGGCATTGTCGTGCTTGAAGAATATGAACATGCCGTGGCGCGCGGTGCCAAGATTTACGCCGAAGTCTGCGGCTATGGTCTGTCGGGCGACGCCTATCACATCACCGCCCCATCGGAAAACGGCGACGGTGCCGAGCGTTCGATGCGCGCCGCGTTGCGCAGTGCCGGCCTTGAGCCTGAGGCGCTGGATTACATCAACGCGCACGGCACATCCACGATGGCGGATACGATCGAATTGGGCGCTGTTCAGCGGATGCTGGGCGATCATGCGGGCAATGTCACCATGTCTTCGACCAAGTCGGCCACGGGCCACCTGTTGGGGGCTGCGGGCGCGATCGAGGCCATTTTCTCGATCCTTGCGATCCGCGATCAGGTCTGTCCACCGACCATCAATCTGGACAACCCGGCTGTTGATACCCCCATTGACCTTGCCCCGAACGCCAAGCGTGAGCGCAAAGTCGATTATGCATTGTCCAACAGCTTTGGCTTTGGTGGCACCAATGCCAGCGTCATCTTTGGGAAAGTCAGCTAATGTGGCGTTCCATCGCGTCCAACGCGATTACGTTTTTGATTGTTGCCCTGTTTTTGCTGGGCGGTATGATCATGTGGGGGCGTGGCCAATATGAGGGGCCGGGCCCGTTGTCTGAGGCCATCTGTGCGCAGGTGGAGCGTGGAACCAATTTCCGCCGTGTGAGCGAGCGCCTTGAGAGTGAAGGCGCTGTCAGCAATGCAAAGATTTTTCGCGTGGGTGCGGATTATGCTGGCAAGACTGGCGATCTTAAGGCGGGCAGCTATCTGATCGAGCCCGGTGCCTCGATGGAAGAGATTGTCGATGTGGTCACCCGTGGCGGGGCCAGCACCTGTGGCACCGAAGTGGTGTATCGCATTGGTGTGAACCGTTTGAGCGCGCTGGTGCGTGAGTTGGACCCGATCACCAATCGTTTTGAAGATCTGCTGAGCTTTCAGCCCGGCGTTGAAGAGACACCAGCGCTGTATACTGAAGTCAAAGACTCGCAGGACACGCGGTATCGCATTGCTCTGGCAGAGGGTGTCACCAGTTGGCAGATCGTGACCGCCTTGCGGGGCATGGATGTGTTGCGCGGCGCGGTTGAGGACGTTCCGTCCGAGGGTGCGTTGGCCCCGGACAGCTATGAAGTCCGTCCCGGCGATACGCGTGCTGATGTTCTGGCGCAGATGACAGCGCAACAAGAAGAGTGGGTTGCTGCCGCATGGGCCGCCCGCGATCCCGATCTGCCACTAACCAGCCCCGAAGAGTTGCTGACCCTTGCGTCCATCGTCGAAAAAGAAACCGGCGTGGCCGACGAGCGTGAGCAGGTTGCATCTGTTTTTGTGAACCGGTTGAACCGTGGCATGCGGTTGCAGACAGACCCGACGGTCATTTACGGCATCACCAAAGGGCAGGGCGTGTTGGGGCGTGGTTTGCGCCGCTCTGAGCTGCGCGCTGCGACCCCGTGGAACACCTATGTCATTCTGGGCCTGCCGCCGACCCCGATTGCCAATCCGGGCCGCGCGAGCCTGATGGCGGCGGCGCAACCTGCCGAGACCCCGTTTGTGTTCTTTGTGGCGGACGGTACGGGCGGGCATGCATTTGCCGAGACGTTGGACGAGCACAACCGCAACGTTGCCAAGTGGCGCGTGATTGAGGCGGAGCGTGCGGCGACGACGGACGGCGGATAGACCTGTAGCGTGATGGTGGGCAGAGTGCCCACCTTGCGCGGCGTTCATCTTTGGGTTGTTCTTTGGATTCAGTAGGTTGATGCCGAATTTTCTCCTAATTAATTGAGAAATAGAGGTTTTGTTAACCGCTGCGTACGCTGCGCTGTGCCTGCGATCTGTCATTTCGCTTGACTCCGCGAACGGTTGCACGTATAAGTTGTTTCAAGCTAGGAAAAGTGGGTAAGCGACCGTCGGAGTGATCCGGGGTCGCTTTTTCATTTTGCTCGTGCGGGGGATCCCCAACGCATGAGAGGTTATGCACATATGACACTTATCACCCCGGGGTCTGAAGAGGCCCGTGCCGACGAGCTGTTGCAGTCGGTACACGACTCGTTGAGCGATCTTCGCCGCGAGGTCACAGCCCTCAAAGAAAGGGTAGCGGCGGGGGAGGACGTCAAGACCACGGAATTCAGATCCAAAGGAGCGGATTTGAATTCCGCGCTCATCAATTGCAATAGAATGGAGGTGGCGATTGCAGAAGTCAGGCAAAAACGGAGCCGTATCGCCCAAGGCGGATATGCCCTGGACCTTGATGCTGCCCGAGTTGAGGTGCGCTGCGCGCTTGGTCGCCTGCGCACCTGTGCAGGAGCAAGACGCGTTCCTGAGTGAGCTGGGAGAGGGCGCCTTGTGCGCCCTCCCTTATGTGTTCGAATTTTGGGCTATGCCCCATCAGCTGCCCCCGGAGGGTGATTGGCGCACTTGGGTCATTCTGGGGGGGCGTGGTGCGGGCAAGACCCGTGCCGGTGCCGAGTGGGTCCGCGCACAGGTCGAGGGCGCGACTCCGTTTGACAAGGGCCGCGCCCGCCGTGTCGCATTGGTGGGTGAAACCATAGAGCAGGTTCGTGAAGTGATGGTGTTTGGGGACAGTGGTATTCTGGCCTGTTCCCCGCCCGATCGTCGCCCGAAATGGGAGGCCGGGCGCAAGCGCCTTGTCTGGCCCAACGGGGCTGTGGCCAGTGTGCACACGGCCTTTGATCCCGAAGGGTTGCGTGGCCCGCAGTTTGACGCGGCGTGGGTCGATGAGATGGCCAAGTGGAAGAAAGCGCAGGACACCTGGGACATGTTGCAGTTTGCCCTGCGTCTGGGCGAGCGCCCGCAGGTGTGTGTCACCACCACCCCGCGCAATGTCGGCGTTTTGAAGGGGCTGTTGAAATCGCCCTCGACCGTGACGACCCATGCCCCGACCGAGGCCAATGCCGCCAACCTTGCCGGTTCCTTTTTGGAGGAGGTGCGCGCCCGCTATGCTGGCACCCGAATGGGGCGTCAGGAGTTGGACGGCGTGTTGCTGAGCGACGCGGAGGGTGCGCTGTGGACCAGCGAGATGCTGGAGGCCTGTCACAAGCCCGTGCCGCCCGCGTTTGATCGCATCGTCGTCGGCCTTGATCCTGCGATTTCCAGCGGGGCATCTGCCGATGCCTGCGGGATTGTCGTTGTTGGTGCCCAGATGCAGGGCCCGCCGCAGGACTGGAAGGCCCACGTGATTTGCGATGCCTCTGTCATTGGGGCGCGCCCGTCTGAATGGGCGGCTGCCGCTGTTGCTGCTGTCGAGACGTATCAGGCCGATCGCCTTGTTGCCGAGGTCAATCAAGGTGGTCAGATGGTGGCCGAGGTCGTCCGTCAGGTTGACCCGATGGTCCCGTACAAGGCCGTCCATGCCAGCCGTGGCAAGGTGGCCCGCGCTGAGCCGATTGCTTCCTTGTATGAGCAGGGTCGTATCAGCCATGCCGGGGGCCTGACCGGGCTGGAGGATCAGATGGTTTTGATGACCCGCCGTGGCTATGTCGGGGATGGATCGCCCGACCGTGTGGATGCCTTGGTTTGGGCGCTGCATGAATTGATGATCGAGCCTGCCCGCGATTATCGCAGGCCGGGGGTGCGCCTGTTGTAGCTGCAGCGCGCGGGTGGTGTCGTCCCCTCCGGGGGGAGTTTATCTGGCGAGATGAAGCGGGGGATATCCCCGGATTGCAAGGGCGGCGCTGGTGAGGCGCGCGCCCTTTTTTTATTGGAAGTTCGGGCGTTTGCCCCTGACGAAAAGGAGAGCCGAGATATGGTGTTTGATTTCTTGCGCAACCGGGCGGCAGATGTGCCCGAGCAGAAGGCCAGTGCCACGGGCAAGCTGGTTGCGTGGCAGACAGGGGGCCGCGTGGCCTGGAGCCCGCGTGACCCTGCGTCCCTGACCCGGTCGGGGTTTTCGGCCAATCCGGTTGGCTTTCGATCCGTGAAGTTGATTGCCGAGGCGGCGGCTGCCTTGCCGCTTGTTTTGCAGGACGGTGTCCAGCGGTTTGACACCCATCCGATCCTGAGCCTGATTGCCCGTCCCAACCCCGGACAGGGTCGCGCCGAGTTGCTGGAGGCGTTGTTTGCCCAGTTGCTGTTGTCGGGCAATGCCTATGTCGAGGCGGTATCTGACGGGGGTTCGCCGTTGGAGTTGCATGTTTTGCGCTCGGACCGGATGTCGGTGGTGCCGGGCGCGGATGGTTGGCCTGTTGCCTATCACTATGCTGTGGGCGGCAAGACCCATCGATTTGACGCCAGCGGCCCGGTTAGTCCGATCTGTCATATCAAATCCTTTCATCCGCAGGACGATCACTATGGGTTTTCCCCGATGCAGGCGGCCGCCATGGCGCTGGATGTGCATACGGCCGCGACCCGCTGGTCGAAGTCCCTGTTGGACAATGCCGCCCGCCCGTCAGGGGCCATCGTCTATCGCGGCCAGGAGGGGCAGAGCCAATTGAGTGCGGATCAGTATGACCGCCTTGTCAGTGAGATCGAGACCAACCACGCAGGCGCGCGCAATGCCGGTCGTCCGATGTTGCTGGAGGGTGGATTGGATTGGAAGCCCATGGGCTTTTCCCCGTCCGATATGGAGTTTCAAAAGACCAAGGAGGCGGCGGCGCGCGATATCGCCCTGGCCTTTGGTGTGCCCCCGATGCTGCTGGGAATTCAGGGTGATGCGACCTATGCCAATTATCAGGAGGCCCACCGTGCCTTTTATCGTTTGACGGTGTTGCCATTGGCGACGCGCGTTGCGGCGGCCCTGGCCACATGGTTGGGCGCGCAGACCGGAGATGACGTGCGGTTGTCCCCCGATCTGGATCAGGTCCCTGCCTTGTCTGCTGAGCGCGATGCCCAGTGGGCGCGGGTCGCGGGTGCCGATTTCCTGAGCCAGGCCGAGAAGCGTCGATTGCTTGGCTTGCCTGCCATGCCGGTGGAGGGAGCGGATGGATGAGCCGCTGCTCGAGCGATTTACCTGTGCCCCCGGTCTGCGTCTGGAGGCCCATGAGCGCCTGACGGAGGTTCATTTTGACAATCTCTTGCGCCGTATTGATCGCCTTGAAGAGGTGATCGAGCGGTTGGAGCGTCGGCTGTGGCTGACGGTCTATGGCGTTGTCGCTGCTGTTTTGGCCACTGGATTGCAATCCATCATGGTCGCAATTCCACATTGATTTTGAAGGAGTGACAGGATGCAGACAGAGACTGGTCTGGAAACGAAATTCGCCCGTTTTGGTGCGGCCATCACGGTGCAGGGCGATCATGTGATCGAAGGCTATGCCAGCCTGTTTGGCACCTGCGATCAGGGCGGTGACGTGGTCAGAAAGGGGGCTTATGCGGCATCCCTGAAGGCCATTGCCGCGGAGGGTCGCCGCATCAAGATGCTGTGGCAGCATGACCCGGCCCAGCCCATTGGCGTGTGGGACGAGGTCCGAGAGGATGCCAAGGGTCTGTGGGTCAGGGGCCGTTTGCTGCCCGAGGTGGCCAAGGGCCGGGAGGCGCTTGAGTTAATCGCCGCAGGTGCCATTGATGGTCTGTCCATCGGCTATCGCACCCTCAAGGCGGCAAAGAATGACAAGGGCCAGCGGCTCTTGACCGAACTGGAGCTTTGGGAGGTGTCGTTGGTCACTTTTCCCATGCTTCCCAGTGCGCGAGTGGCGGCCAAGTCCGAACCAATTGACACGGATTCGGACGCCATGATGCGCGAGATCGCGGTGGCCCTGCGGGGTGCCCGCGCGCGTTTGGCACGCCGCTAGCGCGCCGCCCAACAACACTCACACAATCCAAGGACATGCTTATGAACAACACCGCAGACAAGGCGCGGGCCGGGGAAGGTTTGTCCCCCGCCCAGGACGTGAGGGAGGCCGTGGACGGTTTCGTCACGGAATTCAAAGGCTTTCAAGCTGAACTTCAGACCAAATTGCAACAAACAGAAGAGCGACTGACCATGCTGGATCGAAAAAATATGACGGCTGCCCGTACTCCTTTGGCCGGTGGCATCGACCCTGCCGCCCCCCACCAGAAGGCGTTCAACGCCTATGTGCGTTCCGGCGATGATGACGGCCTGCGCGGTCTGGAGCTGGATGGCAAATCCCTGTCGACGGCGGTGAATTCGGATGGTGGATATCTGGTGGATCCGGTCACATCGGAAGGTGTGAAATCGGTGTTGAATGCCACGGCGTCGATCCGTTCGATTGCGTCTGTCGTCAATGTCGAGTCCACATCTTATGGTAATCCTCCCCAAAACTAAGGGGATGCGGAAGTAGAATTTTCTCGGCAAGATATCTGAGGAGATTTTGATGAAGATGACGAGATATAGCGACCCCCAAATCCTTGCGATCCTGCGCCAAGCCGAAGGCGGTGTGCCTGTCTCTGAGCTGTGCCGCGAGCACGGGATGAGCAACGCGTCGTTCTACAAATGGCGGTCGAAGTATGGCGGGATGGACGCATCGATGATTAGCCAGATGAAGGCCCTTGAAGACGAGAACCGGCGTCTCAAGAAGATGTATGCCGAGATGAGCATGCAAGCTGAGTTACTGAAGGAAGCTTTGGGAAAAAAGTGATCCGGCCAGCCCTGCGTCGGGGTCTGGCCGAGAAAGCTGTGGCGCGACACGGTGTCAGCATTGCGCTGGCCTGCCGCACCTTTGGCGTGAGTGAGACCTG